>Ga0182030_10024944_pt1 | contig 10935 bp, 5 predicted proteins | sample 812S3MmetaG_FD_121299 | JGI IMG/M metagenome (GOLD analysis project Ga0182030, IMG submission 121299) | Permafrost microbial communities from Stordalen Mire, Sweden - 812S3M metaG (Illumina Assembly) | ecosystem: Environmental > Terrestrial > Soil > Wetlands > Permafrost | place: Sweden... | reverse complement strand
GAGGAAAAGATTTTCCACGTCTTCGCGTTTCACGGCGGGACTGAACCAGCGCACCAGCGTGAACGGCGCAGGCTCGAGCACCGGCGCGGCGTTGTACTCGTTTAGCAGACGGTAGAGCACGACGTCGAATTGCAACTGACCGACCGCGCCGAGCAGCGTGGTGTTGGTCACGTGGTCGAGTCCCTTGAATGACTGCACCACGCCTTCCTGCAACAACTGCTCCAGACCGTCGCGGAACTGCTTGTACTTGGCCGAGCCGGAATTGCGGATGTAGGCGAAGGCCTCGGGCGAGAAGCGCGGAATTTCGTCGTAGCGGATTTCGGGATTGGCCGTGAGCGTGGCGCCGATGCGGAAGGCCTTGTGCGTGACCAGCCCCACGATGTCGCCGGGATAGGCGATCTCCACGGTCTCGCGCTCCTGTGCGAAAAGTTTCTGCGGGTAGGAGAGGCGCACCGGATCGCCGGTCTCGGGATCGGCGACGACCATGTCCTTGATAAACGTGCCGGAGCAGACGCGCACAAATGTCAGGCGGTCGCGGTGGCGCGGATTCATGTTGGCTTGCACCTTGAAGACAAAGCCGGAGAAATCGGGATCGCCGGGCGGAATCGTGCGGTCGCCGGATTTGCGCGGCTGCGGCGTGGCACCGTATTTCACAAAATAATCGAGCAAAAGCTGCACGCCGAAGTTGGTGATGCCGCTGCCGAAGAAGACCGGCGTGGTCAGTCCGGCCATCACCGATTCCACGTCGAAGCTCTCGCCCGCGCCGGAAAGAATCTCCACTTCCTCGCGCCACGGATTATAGATGTAGTCGGGAATCTGCTTGCGGATGCTCTCGTCATCGAAGCCGCGCACCTGGTCTGGCGCGCGATGCTGGCCGTGGGCCGTGCGCTCGAAAAGATGCAGCTTGTGCTCCAGCCGGTCATACACGCCGCGGAACGATTCGCCGCTGCCGAGCGGCCACGTCACCGGGAACGCGCCGATGCCGAGCACCTTCTCGAGTTCGTCCAGCAACGCCAGCGGATGCTGCGACGGCCGGTCCATCTTGTTCATGAAGGTGAAGATCGGGATGCCGCGCAGCCGGCAGATTTCAAACAATTTGCGCGTGCGCTCCTCGATGCCCTTGGCCGCGTCAATCACCATGATCACGCTGTCCACGGCGGTCAGCACGCGGTACGTGTCCTCGCTGAAATCCTTGTGGCCGGGCGTGTCGAGCAGGTTGATGACGCAGCCTTGGTAGTCAAATTGCAGCAGCGTGGACGAGATGGAAATGCCGCGCTCCTTTTCCAGTTCCATCCAGTCGGAGGTGGTGGCGTGGCTGTTGCGACGGGCGCGCACGGAACCGGCGAGCTGGATCGCGCCGCCGTACAGCAAAAGCTTTTCGGTCAGCGTGGTCTTGCCCGCGTCGGGGTGCGAGATGATGGCAAAGGTGCGGCGTCGCGCGATTTCTGCCAGGCGTTCAGCGTCGGTCATTTCGAGAAAACTCCGGTTCCAAAAGTAAGGTGCGCAGATTACCACCTTCGCGGCGCAGGGAAAAGGATGAAGGCGGGGAAGATTTTTATCGGGAACACAGAAAGCCAAGAGTTTAGGAGGAAACCGCAACTGCCGGGTTTTGGACTGCGGCGGCTTGACACCGCTTTTCTCCGGCGAGGCTTGACTCGCCGCCTTCCTCGTCCGCTATATTTGCGCCCGTCAAGCCGGTCCGCCTGAAAGCGCGGTCAAGCCCGCGCACTCCAAAAGCCTTCGGCTTCCAACTACCCGTTTTCGACGCCTCCGTTTTCACCGCCGCGTCGGTGAAACCAACTACCCGTTTCTGACGCCTTGGTTTTGCGCTCCTTCTGTTTCCTGTTTTCTGGATTCTGTCTTCTGTTTTCGAGGCGTCGAAAACGGGTAGTTGGAATCGCGAAAAAAATCACCATGCGGAACAGGAAACGCAGGAAGCGAAGGCGTCAGAATCCGGTAGTTGGAAAATTCGTTTGTGCGGAAAAAGAAGATGCAAAACATGCGGTTTTCAAAGGGGAATTCGGCAAATGTTAGAAAGTGAGACCTGACCCCGATCGCTCCGATCGCTCGTTAGAAAGTGAGACCTGACCCCGATCGCTGCCCGATCGCTGCGACTCTTCAGCGACCCCAATTCACATAGCTATTTTTCGCATATTCTGCTCGCAACCAAGTCAATAGTGGCTCTGTTCCTTCAATTTTTGCAAGAAACTCTTTCTGCTTCGAACTAGCAACCTCTAAATAGGTCTCTACGCCCTTGTCTTTTTTCGTGCTCCATAAAGGGGAATTGGGGTCATGTCGCATTTTGTACCAATTGCTTTTCTACGGTGGAAGGCTTGTCGTGCGGTGGCATGCTTCATAAAACGACTTCCGGTTTCATCGAATTTTGCCTAGACACTGCGGCGTGGTTTCGGATCACGGTGGAATCGTAGCGAATCCAGCCGCGACAATCCAGTCTTCTTCGTGCGACCAACTGCCGGATCCTGACGCCTTGCCATTCTTCGACGGAGCAGTTGCGCCCGTCAAGCCGGGCCATAAAAAAGCGGCGTCAAGTCGCCGCAGTCCAAAACCGGTATACGAGTAACCAACCACGGATGAAACAGAATGCACGGATGCAGTGCCCCATGCGTCCGCGCCGCAAAATCCCGGCTTTTTTGGCCGTTTAAAAAACGAGGCCAGTCCGACGTTTGGGCGGTTGACAGCGCGCACGAACATTCGGTATAGTACCCAACTCAATTGCAAAGGCGAAAGCTTTTGCGAATAACCCCCAGTGCAAGGACCTTTGCCATGGAAGCGTATGCGGTCGTGGAAACCGGCGGTAAGCAGTATCGCGTGAGCGCCGGAATGAAGCTGGAAGTCGAACTCCTCAAGGCCGAGGCCGGACAGGACGTGACGCTGGACAGCGTGTTGGCAGTCAGTGATGGCCAAGAACTGAAATTCGGCGCGCCTTTGGTGGCCGGAGCCACGGTCGTCTGCACGGTGCTTGAGCACAAGCGCGGCGACAAAGTGGTGAACTTCAAGAAGAAACGCCGCAAGGGTTATGAGCGCAAGGTCGGGCACCGTCAGGAGCTTACGGTGCTGGAAGTCAAGAAAATCGCGTGATTTCTGTCAATTTCGGAAGGTGGTAGATCATGGCAACCTCTGCATCTGCGCGCAACGGTCGGGATAGTTGCGGAAAACGTCTGGGCGTCAAACGCTATGACGGTCAAGTAGTGAACACGGGCGCCATTCTTGTGCGCCAGCGCGGAACGAAAGTCCATGCCGGCGTCAACGTCGGCCAAGGCCGTGACTTCACCCTGTTCGCTTTGAAAGACGGCGTGGTCAAGTTCCAGAAGGACGGCGCCGTGATCACGATTCAGCCGGCTGCGACGGGCGCATGATGCGTTCGCGCCAGCACCTGGTTCAACTGTGAAGGTACACAAATTCGTTGACAGCGTGATGGTGCATGCGCGTGCCGGCAAGGGCGGCGACGGCAGTGCCAGTTTCCGCCGCGAGGCCTGCGTTGAAAAAGGCGGCCCGGATGGCGGCGACGGCGGTCGCGGCGGCCATGTCATTTTTGTTGGCGATCACGACGAGGATTCCCTCCAGCGCCTGTATTACAGCCCGCAACTTTTCTCCGAGGATGGCATTGCCGGGCGCGGCCAGCAGATGTACGGCCGCAACGGACACGATCTCTACGTCAAGGTTCCCTGTGGCACGCTGGTCTTCGACCACGACACCCGCGTCCAGCTCGCCGACATCACCACGCACGGCCAGGAGACGATCATTGCGCGCGGTGGCAAGGGCGGTCGCGGCAACGTCCACTGGAAATCCTCCACGCATCAGGCGCCGACGGAATTCACTCCCGGCGTGGCGGGTGAGGAATTCCGCCTCGACCTCGAATTAAAATTGCTCGCCGATGTCGGGCTCGTTGGCTTTCCCAACGCCGGCAAGTCCTCGCTGCTTTCGCGCATCAGCGACGCGCATCCCAAAATCGCCGCGTATCCGTTCACCACGCTCAATCCCATTGTCGGCGTGGTGCGCTTCGACGATTACAGCCAGGTTCGCGTGGCCGACGTGCCGGGGATTTTGCCGGGCGCGCACGACGGCGTCGGGCTTGGCGATGAATTTTTGCGCCACCTCGACCGCTCCAGCGTGCTGCTGTTCGTGATTGACATGGCCGGTGTGGACGCCCGCACGCCGTGGGACGATTATCGCGCGCTGCGTCGCGAGCTCACGCTTTACAGCAAGACATTCGCCAAGCGTCCCGCCGTGGTCGTCGCGAACAAAATGGATTTGCCCGAGGCCGTCGCCAACCTCAAGATTTTCCGGCGCAAGATTCGCGTGGAGATCATCAAGGTCTCGACCGTGGATGGCACCGGCCTGGACGCGCTGAAGAAACGCCTTTGGGAAGAGCTGAAGCCCGTGCCGCGCGATTTCCGTTTTTCCTCGCCCGATGCGCCAGCCGCCGAGATGCCGACCGGCGAACCGGTTGTGGCGGCGGAGTCGGATCCATCCGATCCCGATTCGGATGTGGTGACGGAAGACAAGCTGCGCCGCGCTGGCTTCCTGCAAGTGCCGCTCACCAAGCAGCAGAAAAAACGCAAGAATCCTTGATATTTCTGCGGTTTTTTTCAAACACTTGAGCGCTTTAACTTAAAGTGTAGCCACTTCGGTGGGGATATTGTACACTGCCGGCATGAAAACAATATCCCTGTGTATGCGCGAACGTATTCTTGCGTGTTACGATCATGGCGTGGAGACTCGCGAAGGCATTGCCAGACGGTTTTGTGTGTCGCTGGGCCTGGTCAAGAAACTCATCCAGCAACGCAAGCGGATCGGCGACATCGGCCCGTTGCATGCAAGGGCGGGCCGCAAACCGATGATTACGCAACAACACAAGAAACGCATGCTTGAATTAATTGCCGAAAACAACGACACGACGCTGGCGGAGTTTCGTGCGGCTCTGCGCCTCTCGTGCTCGCTGACGGCAATCCACAACGCCCTGGCCGGCATGGATCAGACCTATAAAAAAAGACACTTCGGGCGGATGAGAAAAACCGTCCGGACGTGAAGGCGGCACGGGACTTGTGGTTGGAACGGGCGCAGCTTGGCCCTTGGAAAAGCTGATTTTTATTGATGATCCGGGGAAAAAACCAACATGACCCGTTTGCGGGGACGGGCGTATGACTCCGCGCCACATGGACATTGGTGCGTGACCAGTATGATCTCGTCGGGTCGTTTGGACGGCACGACCGCCTGCATGACGGTTGATGCCGCCACGGACGGGGACGCGTTTCTGGTCTATGTCCAGGACATCCTGGTGCCGACGTTGCGCCCGGGCGACATTGTGGTTCTGGACAACCTGTCGGTTCACAAGCACAAGGACATCGCGCCCCTGATAAAAAGGGCGGGTGCCACCGTCGAATATCTTCCGCCGTATTCCCCGGACTTCAACCCGATCGAAAAGATGTGGAGCAAAATCAAGGCGTTCCTGCGCGCCGCCAAAGCCCGGACTGCCGACGCACGCAATGCCGCCATTGCGGCGGCACTCCGGACGATTTCATCCGCCGATGCACGCTCTTGGTTTGCCGAATTCGGCTACGCTGTTTCTTAAATTGCTCTAGCGCATCGCATCATTCATCCAACCGCCCCTGATTACCAGACGCCTTGATTATCAGCCTGTTCATCAATCCGCCCTGATTCCCCATCCAGCCACCGAAAAAGTCCCTTCAAGCCGCCTTTTAATCAGGAGCCACGGGAAGAGCCGCGGAGACATTTTTTTGGTGGGGGGATCGGGCGAAGCGAAAATCCTGATTTTGGCTTAATTTGCCAATTATTTTGATGATTTATGAATGGCACCCCCGGCGTGACTCGAACACGCGACCGGCGGATTAGAAATCCGCTGCTCTGTCCAGCTGAGCTACGGGGGTGTGTGAATAATCGTTGCAAGGAAAATACACAGCCGCAGTGTGCCACATATGGGCGGATTCGGCAACATTCAGAAGTGGGATGACTTTGATTAATGCAGAAAATGGCTTCCAGAAAAAGAAAAAGCCCGATGGACTTGTGTCCATCGGGCTGAAAAAAATCCCCGGCAGCGTGCTACTCTCCCACGGGCGAACCCCGAAGTACCCTTGCCGCTGAGGCCCTTCACTTCCGTGTTCGGAATGGAAACGGGTGTTACCTCCTCGCTATGACCACCGGGAAAAAGGTGTCTGGCCGAAGCCAGAAAAGAAACATAGTCTGGAAAAAAGAACATATGCCGAAAAGAGTAATGAAAAAACGGTTAAGCCTCACGGCTGATTAGTATTGGTCGGCTGAACAAGTTACCTTGCGTACACCTCCAACCTATCGAGGTCGTAGTCTACAACCTGCCTTTAGCTCCTTACGGAGGGGAGATCTTGTCTTGGAGGAGGCTTGGCGCTTAGATGCTTTCAGCGCTTATCCGTTCCGAACATAGCTACCCAGCGATGCCACTGGCGTGACAACTGGAACACCAGAGGTTCGTCATTCCCGGTCCTCTCGTACTAGGGAATGTTCTCCTCAAATCTCCTACGCCCACAGAGGATAAGGACCGAACTGTCTCACGACGTTCTGAACCCAGCTCGCGTACCGCTTTAATTGGCGAACAGCCAAACCCTTGGGACCTTCTCCAGCCCCAGGATGCGATGAGCCGACATCGAGGTGCCAAACCGCGGCGTCGATATGAACTCTCGACCGCGATCAGCCTGTTATCCCCGGAGTACCTTTTATCCGTTGAGCGATGGCGCTACCACGAGCAACCACCGGATCACTAGGTCCTGCTTTCGCATCTGCTCGACTTGTTTGTCTCGCAGTTAAGCCACCTTCTACCCTTGCGCTCGACGCACGATTGCTGACCGTGCTGAGGTGACCTTCGAACTCCTCCGTTACAATTTGGGAGGAAACCGCCCCAGTCAAACTGACCCTCTGACATTGTCCCCCGGCCGGCTGACGGCTCGAGGTTAGACGTTCGTTCACTTAAGACTGGTATTTCACTGTTGCCTCCACGGAACCTAACGACTCCGCTTCCAAGGCTCCCAGCTATGCTACACATAACTGACCAAACGCCAGTATCAGACTACAGTAAAGGTTCACAGGGTCTTTCCGTCCTTCTGCGGGAATCCGGCATTTTCACCGGCATTACAACTTCACCGAGATCCTCGTTGAGACAGCGCCCATATCGTTACACGATTCGTGCAGGTCGGAACTTACCCGACAAGGAATTTCGCTACCTTAGGACCGTTATAGTTACGGCCGACATTCACCGGGGCTTTGGTTCGAAGCTTCGCCTTGCGGCTAACCCCTTGCCTTGACCTTTCGGCATTGGTCACGTGTCACACTCTATACGTCCTCTTGCGAGTTTGCAGAGTGCTGTGTTTTTGTTAAACAGTCGCATGGGCCCATTCACTGCGCCCGCCTTGCGGCGGGACCCCTTCTCCCGAAGTTACGGGGCTAGATTGCCGAGTTCCTTAACGAGGTTTCTCTCGCGCGCCTTGGTATATTAGTACCTTCCCACCTGTGTCGGTTTAGGTACGGCTACCGAATCAATTCCTAGGAGTTTTTCTTGACAGCTTGGCATCGCACACTTCCCGGCCTTGCGGCCAGTTACCCACCTTTCAGAGTTGTCCAAGCGGATTTGCCTGCTCGAACCTCCTACGGGCTTAGACGAACCATCCATCAGGTCGCGGTGTTAGCCTCCTGCTAGCTCCATCGGTCAAACTCTCCTCGGTAGTACAGGAATATTAACCTGTTGTCCATCGACTACGCCTTTCGGCCTCGCCTTAGGCACCGACTAACCCTGGGAGGACGAACCTGCCCCAGGAAACCTTGGGATTCCGGCGGTAAGGATTCTCACCTTACTTTTCGTTACTCATGTCCGCATAATCACTTCTGTACAGTCCACGGTCAGTTCCCTTTCCGCTTCGTCCCAGTACAGAACGCTCCTCTACCATTTGCCTTACGGCAAATCCGCAGCTTCGGCAACCGGTTTGACTCCCGATCATTTTCGGCGCGAGATCACTCGACTAGTCAGCTGTTACGCACTGTTTAAATGATGGCTGCCTCTAAGCCAACATCCTAGCTGTCTTAGCAACCTCACATCCTTAGTGACTAAACCGGTTTTAGGGGCCTTGGCTGGCGGGCTGGGCTGTTTCCCTTTCGACTATGAAGCTTAGCCCCCACAGTCTCACTCCCTGCGTGACGGAATTGGTATTCGGAGTTTGATAGGCGTCGGTACCCCGGTAGGGGCCCTAAACCATTCAGTGCTCTACCCCCAATTCTTGCATTCGCAGAGGCTGTCCCTAAAGACATTTCGAGGAGAACCAGCTATCACCCAGTTTGATAAGCCTTTCACTCCTACTCTCAAGTCATCCTAGAACTTTTCAACGTTCACAGGTTCGGCCCTTCATAAGCTGTTACGCCTACTTCAGCCTGCTCAAGAGTAGCTCACATGGGCTTCGGGTCCACCCCGTACGACTTGACGCGCATTTCGCACTCGCTTTCGCTTCGGCTGCTCTGCCAGAGGCAGATTAACCTTGCCGCACAGGGTGACTCGCGGACTCATTATGCAAAAGGCAAACGGCCAGCTCCTTGCGGAGCCTACCATAGCTTGTAGGCACACGATTTCAGGTCTATTTCACTCCCCTAACAGGGGTTCTTTTCACCTTTCCCTCGCGGTACTTGTTCACTATCGGTCACCAGCTAGTATTTAGGCTTGGAGGGTGGGCCCCCCGGATTCAAACGGGGTTTCACGTGTCCCGTTCTACTTGGGATACCACTAGACTGTGCGCAGATTTCGCTTACAGGGCTTTCACCTTCTGTGGCCGGACTTTCCAGACCGTTCTGCTATCGTTGCACATGCCATATCGTGGTCCCGCAACCCCACAGAGCAAGCTCCATGGTTTAGCCTTTTCCGATTTCGCTCGCCACTACTTACGGAATCTCAAGTGATGTCTATTCCTCAGGGTACTGAGATGTTTCACTTCCCCTGGTTTCGCCTCCCATGCCTATTGAATTCAGCATGGGATCGTCGGCCAGACGCCGACGGGGTTGCCCCATTCGGAAATCTCCGGATCAAAGCATTCTTACTGCTCCCCGGAGCTTATCGCAGTTTGACACGTCCTTCATCGCCTGCTGGTGCCAAGGCATCCATCGTGTGCCCATATACGCTTAACCGAAGAAAAAATCCTCGTTCTCGGTATACGTTGCAATTTCCCAGACTATGCAATTTTCAAAGAACTATTCCGCCTTGCGACGGATCCATGTTCCTGCGGAATCAAATTCCGCAAAATCGTTTTGGACCCGAGCGTCACAACCGGTACCGCATCCATTTGGTGGGCGTGCCTGGAATCGAACCAGGGACCTCATCCTTATCAGGGATGCGCTCTAACCAACTGAGCTACACGCCCGATACAGTCCCATGTCATCCCCGGCACGCTCAACCACAGCGCCTAAGCGCGTAACTGGTGGAGGCAACCGGAATCGAACCGGTGACCTCATGCTTGCAAAGCACGCGCTCTAGCCAGCTGAGCTATGCCCCCATGGATATCACCGGTAGACGCTCGAAACAGTCGTCTCTGGTATGACTCTTGACGATCTTCGGTCCAGAAGGGAAGCGATTCATCGGCTTATGCCGTTTTTTGGGTGTCTGTCGCCAGACACCCCGACACCCCAACGCTTGCGCGCAGGGTGCTCCACCTTGCCAACGTCTTACGACGCGGCATGCTCCTTAGAAAGGAGGTGATCCAACCGCAGGTTCCCCTACGGTTACCTTGTTACGACTTCATCCCAATCACCACCCACACCTTAGACGGCTTCCTCCCTTGCGGGTTGGTACACCGGCTTTGGGTGCAGACGGCTTTCATGATGTGACGGGCGGTGTGTACAAGGCCCGGGAACGTATTCACGGCGCCGTAGCTGATACGCCGTTACTAGCGAATCCGACTTCATGCAGTCGAGTTGCAGACTGCAATCTGAACTGAGGCCGCTTTTTAGGATTGGCTCCACCTCGCGGTCTTGCTTCCCATTGTAGCGGCCATTGTAGCACGTGTGCAGCCCTGGATGTAAGGGCCATACTGACTTGACGTCATCCCCACCTTCCTCCTGTGTATACAGGCAGTCTGATTAGAGTGCCCGGCATGACCCGATGGCAACTAATCACAGGGGTTGCGTTCGTTGCTGGACTTAACCAAACACCTCACGGCACGAACTGACGACAGCCATGCAGCACCTGTGCAGCACCCTCGAAGGAATCCCACTTTCATGGGACGTGCAGCTGCATGTCAAACCCAGGTAAGGTTCTTCGCGTTGCATCGAATTAAGCCACATGCTCCTCCGCTTGTGCGGGCCCCCGTCAATTTCTTTGAGTTTTAACCTTGCGGCCGTACTTCCCAGGCGGTGCACTTAACGCGTTAGCTGCGACACGGGAGGGGTGAAGACCTCCCACGTCCAGTGCACACCGTTTACAGTTGGGACTACCAGGGTATCTAATCCTGTTTGCTCCCCCAACTTTCGCGCCTCAGCGTCAGCAATGTTCCAGAGAGCCGCCTTCGCCACCGGTGTTCTACACGATATCAACGCATTTCACCGCTACACCGTGTATTCCGCTCTCCCATTCCATGCTCTAGTCACGCAGTTTCGAGCGCACTTTCCGGGTTGAGCCCAGAGATTTCACACTCGACGTACGTAACCGCCTACGCGCCCTTTACGCCCAGTAAATCCGAACAACGCTCGCCACCTCTGTATTACCGCGGCTGCTGGCACAGAGTTGGCCGTGGCTTCCTCTTGAGGTACCATCGAGGCCAGACGTTATTCACGCCCGGCACCTTTTCCCCTCATGACAGGAGTTTACAACCCGAAGGCCTTCATCCTCCACGCAGCGTCGCATCGTCAGGCTTTCGCCCATTGCGAATGATCCTCGACTGCAGCCTCCCGTAG
>Ga0182030_10024943_pt1 | contig 10935 bp, 10 predicted proteins | sample 812S3MmetaG_FD_121299 | JGI IMG/M metagenome (GOLD analysis project Ga0182030, IMG submission 121299) | Permafrost microbial communities from Stordalen Mire, Sweden - 812S3M metaG (Illumina Assembly) | ecosystem: Environmental > Terrestrial > Soil > Wetlands > Permafrost | place: Sweden... | reverse complement strand
ATAAGCGACATCCAAGCGGAGGGCGACGTGCAAGCTTTTCTCGAGGACCTCAATGAACGCGGCCTACTAGCAACGGACAAGTGAACGTCGCGCCAGCGGCCAGCGCGCCGTGGACCAAGGGCCTCAATCCTCTCGGGCTCACAAACCTCGAGGTGGCGAGCGGCGTGGTACTCGGGCCGATGTCATGCGAACCGTTCCCGGAGGCGGACACAGATCCCCTCCAGGCGCTGTACACAGAGGCGCGGAAAATCCTGGATAGGGGTCGTTGCGTTGTCGCGTTTTCTGGTGGGCGCGACTCTTCGGCGGTGCTGTCAGTCCTTCTCCATGTTGCTCGACGGGAGGGTTTCGAAGACCCGTTGGCCTTGACTGCTCGCTGGCCCGGAGACACGGCGTCCGACGAATCAGCGTGGCAAGAGCACGTTGCCCGGGAGCTCGATCTCCGTCGATGGGAGATCGTTACCCCTGGAGGCGACGTTGACCTTCTCGGACCGGTCACCACCGACCTCCTGAGACGTCACGGTCTACTCTGGCCAGCCCCCGTGGCAGTGCTACTGCCGCTCCTCGAGGCTGTCGGAGATGGGATCCTCGTCACTGGCGAGGGCGGAGACGAGGTGTTCGGTGTATGGAGTTTGGCGAACCCGTGGTCCCAGCTGCGATCGGGCCGTAATGTCCGCCGCTCGCTGCGGTCGCTGGTTTCAGCAACGCTCCCCTCGACGCTTCGTCAGCGAAGGGCTCTCGCCACCGCCATGCCATACCAAGACTGGCTCACTAGCCTCGGCACGGCGTTCTACCGTCCGGCTCTGGCTGCCGAGATGGTGTCGGTCGGACCGCTGTGGTGGCCCGACTACTTGCGTGAGGTGCACGCAGAGCGCGGCCTTCGCCTTTCTGCGCAGACCCTCGCCCTGCTATGCGCCGAGAGAGGGGCATCTTTTGCTGCTCCGCTACTCGCCCCAAGTTTTTTGGCTGCCCTAGCTCGAGGCGGAGGGCGCCTTGGGTACGGCGATCGAACGGCGACGATGCGCTCAGTGTTCTCGCCGCTCCTCAGCGATGCAATCTTGAGCCGAGTGTCGAAAGCCAACTTCGGTGGAGTGTTCTGGGGCGAAGCCACCAGGCGCTTCGCGCGCAAATGGAACGGTGAGGGTCTGGACCATGACCTGGTAGATGTTGCTCGACTTCAGGCTGTCTGGCTAGGCCCAGCGCCAGTCTATGGCGCCGCCTTGCCGCTCCATGCCGCATGGCTTGCGTCCTCCGGACAGTCCCTGGGTTGGGAAGAACCCCCGGGGGTCTCAGCCCCCTAGGCCGGAGCTCATACGACGCTTATCCTCAAGACAGAGCACCTACGAAGGAGTCTTAAATGGCCAACGAATCGTACGAACCTCCCCACATCAGCGTCATCGGTGAACTCACCGACCTGACGAAGATGGCGAAGCCCGGAATCTATTTCGACTTCCCGGGTTCCGCCGAAGGCGCTGGTTCGCCCCCCGCGCCGGGTACGCCGGGCACCGGCACCAGCTGAGAACGCGACAAACCCTCTGCCACGCAGAGCGTTTGTTTGTAATCCTAGCTTCGCATTTGTCCCCTCCGATTGGCGTTCTGGGCGCTTCCGCCTAAAGTGCGAGGATGCGCACAGGCGTCAATCGGAGGTCGATGCCCACCGCCGACGTGAACCGAGTGCTTCGGGACATCGTTATCGCCCCACGGGCCGGTGGCAGTGTGGTGTTAGACTTGCGAAAAGGCGCTTATTTTGAGCTCGACGAGACTGCAACGGAAATTGTAAAGTTAGCAAAATCCCGCGGGGCTGCGGCGGCAGCAAGGACTCTTGCGGCCCGTTATAGCTTGCCATTCGGCGATATGGCGACCGACGTGGCCAAAGTGTTAGATACGCTCCGGGATGTAAAGCCCGCATCAACTGCGAGGATCCGCCGCCCTACGGGCAAAGGCGTGTCGACAGTCGCAACGCAGTGGCGCAAGATGTCGCCTAGTTTGAAATTGGCCGCAGTCTACGCGTCAGCACTCGTCCTACTCGTCGAATGCCTCCTTCATCTTGTGCCGCTCCCCCGTGCGGCGCGGTGGATGAAGACGCCCCTCGCTGAGGACGTCCAGGTGTCGGACTTGCCTCCGATCGACCTCACGAGGCTCAGCAAGCAGGAACAACGGCGCCTTTACGGCGTAGAATGGGCGTATCGGTCTTGGCTCTATGACGGCACCTGCTTACGCCGCTCACTCGCGTGTGGTTGGGTTCTGCGAGCCCGCCAACCTCGGCTATGTCTCGGGCTGACCAAACAACACGATGTTCTTGCCCACGCCTGGCTAGTGATTGGCGATCATACCCTTGACGGTTTACCGGGGGCTCAATTATTTTCGCAATTCGGAGATTTAGCCGCATCCGGAAGTGCCCTCAATGTCTAAGGCGCTGGCACGGATATACCGATGCGGGTACCTGCTCATCGATTCTCCCTTTGAGTTGGCACTTCCCCGGGCAGAGGGCTCACCTGACGTTGAGATAGTTGAGGGTGAGGTTCGTGAAGTCCCTTACGCCCGCCCGTCAACCGACATTATCGCCGAGCGAATTTCCTCCGGCTTTGCCTGGTATACCTTCGCCTGGCTTGACGGCGATGTTATCGCTCGCGTCTATCGCCTTGCGGATTTTCACATCGATAAAGCGCATAAGAGGGTCACCACTTACCGAGGTAAGGAAACCGATCCTGGCATCGTACCAATTCTATTGGCAGGCACCGTCGCGGCATATTTATTGTCGGTTGGAGACCGCTTGGTGCTTCATGCCAGCGCTGTAGAAGTCCATGGAGAGGCAATCGCCTTTGTAGGCTACAGCGGCCAAGGCAAGACAACGATGGCGACCATTCTTTGCGCGGCAGGCTACCCGCTTGTTACCGACGACCTCTTGCCAGTTGATCCCTTGACATATGACGTGGTGACTTGTACACCTGTAACAACGGAGTTGCGCATGCGTCCTGCGGCTGAGGATCTACTCGGCCGCTTCTCCTCGCAGGTTGCCCATAGACGGACGGCCGACGAGAGATGGGCAATCGCTCCGAGCACAACGTCAGCACGGCAGTTGCCACTTGGGGCTGTAGTGATACCTATCCCCGACCGTGACGCCGACGCCGTGTCTGGTCGGGTTTTGTCACCCGCCGAAGCGGCTCTGACGCTAGCGCGATATCAGCGCATCGAGGGGTGGGTCCATCCCGTCAAGATGAGGTCGCAATTCGACCTCATTAGCCGTGTCGCCGACTCGACTCCGATCCTTGAAGTCAATGTACCCTGGGGCCCACCGTTTGCGTCGGAGCTTGCTGCCCAGGTGATTGCCACAATCGAAGGACTCCGAGGCGGCCCATCCGGTGACGGGCGATCGGACATCGAAGATGAAATACGGCAGGGAGCGCGAGGTCGACTGCAGTGAAGTGTTCGCGGAGGGATATCCTGTCGATCGAGGAGCGGTTGTCGATGCCCAGGAGTAGCTCGGGCGAGGCAGCACAAACTGGCAGCGCATGATGCCCCTAATGGTCACCCGACCTAGGGAGCTATCGGCTAGCGCTTTGCTGTCCACCGATATGAGTCAGGATTCGCTCTCGACTAGACGATTCTATTCAGCGCGGCGAATTGCGACTGGCGACACCTACGCCCGACCACTATACGCTGAATATGATGGCGTGAGGGACGCGCCACCTTGGTTAGGAAAAACGCAAATCAGTTGCGGCGTAGTAGTCCCGAATACTCTGGTGCTCCGGTGAGTCTTCGAAATCGATGGAGAATATATCCTCAGTTGCCAAGTGGGCTCGATGGAATCAGCCCTGGTCTCAGGGCCTGTCTTGCATTTGACGTCACGACAATCAGCGAGACAACGGTCCGAGATGTTGTCGCCGAGGTCCCAGAAATTGTTCGCAACCGATTATCTCCACTCGCTTTAGAGTTGCTCCGACGGAGCACTTTTCCCGTCGATGCAACTGCGCTTGAAGCTCTGCGTGACGACACATTCCGCCGATGTATGCATACACTTGAACTTCAAAGGCGAACCGCACCTGCGCTTAGCCTCCTGGGCTCCAACGGGATCGACTTTCTCGTCCTGAAGGGGCCCGTTGCAGCGCAATTCTATAACTCTCCTTCGCAACGTCCGTACAGCGATATCGATATCCTGGTCCGACCAGAAGATTACCCTCGGGCTATATCTGCATTGAGAGCGCAGGGCTACGCACCATCTGATAAAACTCGTCCCCCTCGAGACTGGTTTCAGACCTATTGCGTTGAGGGTATGAATCTTCGGAGCGACGATGGCGGAGCGATCGACGTTCATCATCATCTCGCCCCGTGGGCGTTCACCACGGATTTGAGCTTTTCGACGCTAGAGAATGCTTCGGAACGCGCCCGAATTGCCGACGTGCCAGTGAAGTATGTAAGTCCGCAGCACTCGGCTCTGATCGCCGCTCTGCACCTGATGAACGACTTATGGAAGGGTGATCGGAGCCTTGTGACATGGCGTGATCTCATTTGGTTATGGAACCGATGCGATTATCAAGCCCTAGTGCAAGCTTTTGATGAGGCTTCGTTAGCGTGGTACCTACCCTATGTTAATAACGCTGTGGTATCTCTCGGAGCTTCGGTAAGCTCGACCCGACGGCGGCTAAAGCGGCGTTACTTCTTGAAATATGTCCGATTGAATGCGTTAGGCTGGAACCATAGTTCTATTGCCGTTCGCCATCCGGCCGGTTGGGCAATTCGGCTTCCGTTTCTTCGGGGATTAGCGTATCTCGGAGGGTGGCTAGTCCCCAGTCGACCGTTTGTAAATGATAGGCACGGAGGCTATGTGCGGTATTGGAGAGATATACTTCGAAGTATACGACAGGTCATAGGTGGTGATGATCTTCGACCCGCCGCTACAGTGGAGAAGGCAGTTCGTTAGACAGGGCACCGGTTGCATTAGGTGTAAAACGAAGAGTTAATGGCGCCGTAATCTGAAGGTTGATTGGTTCGCTAGGATTCGACCATCCAATAGTGACAAGGAGTCTCGCACAGTCCGGCCTCGCAGTTCGATTGGCGATCGGTCGCTATGAACGTTCAGAAAGCGAGCAAGAGATTACTCTCAAGGAAGACATGACTCGGCGGCGAAGCGGTTTTACCGTCGCGCTTTGCCCAAAGAATCCTGCCTGGCGGACAGGTGCCATTCCCGAGCAGGAGTCGCTATGACTGGCGTGACGGTCGAGACGAGAGCTCCGATTCGGAACGGGAGCGAAGATGGATCTCGTCCCGTCTGGGTCGGCGCTGCCTACATCAGCTCGGAAGGGACTGTGCTCAAGAGTGTGACCGGCATCGAGCCCTGCGAGGGGCAGTCTGCAAAGCTCCTGGTATTCGTGGAGGGCCGAGCTCGAAGATGGCTTGAGTACGCAAGACTTCCGTCTTCGGAGCTAGTGGGAAGACATTTGTCGACCCTGCACCTCGAAATGGAGGTTTCGGCTGGTGCTCATCCTCCTCCCGGCGTGGCGATGTCGGAAAGTACTATCGCTATCTGTACTCGTGAGCGGCCTGAGCATTTGCGAAGGTGCCTAGAGCGTCTCGCTGCAGGGGTCGCGCCTGATGAAGAGGTTCTCATTATCGACAATGCTCCGGCTACTGATCGAACCGAACGACTTGTTGCAGAATTTCGATCTCTACTCCCGAATATTCGTCATGTTGTCGAGACGAGGCCTGGACTATCCCGCGCGCGTAACACGGCGCTCGACGAGGCGTGCGGGGAAATCGTGATCTTTATCGATGACGATACCATTCCTGAGCCGGGGTGGACACTGCCCCTGCGCATCGCTATGAGCCTCGATCCGAAAATTGCAATAGCGACAGGACTCGTGCCCCCGGCCGAGTTGGAGACCGCAGGACAACAACTATTCGAGTCACGATTGCACTGGAGCGAAGACCTCTCCCCGCAAGTGTATAACTATGTTCAACGTGGCTCCCTTGGTCCTTTATTTCCTTTTGCTGCCGGTCGATTGGGGACGGGCGCAAATATGGCTGTTCGGAAGAAAACGATTCTTGAAATGGGAGGGTTTGACGAGAACCTTGGTGCCGGCACCTGGAGTCGCGGCGGGGAGGATCTCGAGATGTTTGTCCGCGCGCTCCGGCGGGGCTGGTCGTTAGCCTATATACCGGAGTCCGTCGTGTGGCATGTCCATCCTCGCAGATTCGAGGATGTCCGGAAGCATATCTTCGGTTACGGCTCTGGTGTTACTGCCTACCTGACGGCTGTCCTTGCCCAGCCCCGACGCCGTGAGTTGGCAGCAAGCGTTGGACATGGGGTTCGATATGCAATCTCTCAGCGAAGGAGCTCCGCCAGCGTTCACTCAGCAGAGAAGGCGTTCCTCGCACCAGAAGTCCTTGGTTTTGCCTGGGGTCCGATTGCCTATCTAACGAGTCGCTGGCGGACATCGTCGGTTGCCCCCGAGCGATGACGGGTTCATTCGAACGGACACGAACCGTCCGACGGAGTGCCCAAGAAAAACCCGCGCCCGGTTCTATATGTCCTGAGTTCTCATGATGGCGGCGTTCTCCCACGCGCGGCGTCCGTCTAGATCAGTGTGTTTACATGCGTCCGGAGCGACCACTGACTCCACCTCAGGTATCTTGACTTCGGACCTTGCCGAGGGCGTTAGGTATGAGGGATTAACAGCCGAGCGCTGTTCCGGTCGTCGAAGGATAATGAGGCTCCAGAAAGTGGATTACCCTCGCGACTGCGTTCAGAACAATAAATGCCCATGGCCGGCCGGCGCTTCGCAGTTACCGATCGCGATGAACTCGCTGGCTGCGAGACGCGCATCACACAGGAGCGGTCTCTGTAGCTCCGTTGCCGCCGTATTTCGTCTGGGCGGCACGTGGCCAGTGTGCGCCAGGAATCGGCTACGAATCGCATCCGAAGTGGCATTCCCGATCGTGTCGCAAATAGCTTCCTTCGATGGAAGCCGCTTTCCCTCGAGTTCCGAGGCGCGAAGGTCCCGGGGGCTTTGACCATGAGAATCCTAGTTGAACAGTCCGGGTACGAGTTGGAGAATGTGGGGGACCGAGCCATGCTTGAAGCGGGCCTTCAGCACATCTACCGGCTCTGGCCAGACGCAGACGTCGGGGTTATCTGTACCGCCGACGATTTCGACTCTCCATCTCTGCTCTCGGTCCGATCTATCCAGCCCTATCGAGCTGTCGAACCTCGGCGGATGCCGGAAAGGTTGAGCCACGGCGCCAAACTCGTCAGTAAACGCTATTTCCCGAGCGTCATCTCACCCCAAGTCCAAAGTGGGGCTGGGGCTCTAAATTATTTGAGTCCCTTAGTTCACGAGATCCTTTCGGCCGATCTCGCCCTTAGTACGGGCGGTGGGTTTGTAAACGATGTTTTCCGTATGCATGCCGGCAGTATTCTCTCTCTGCTCGCCGCTACGCAACGCTTAGGGCGTCCGACAGCTATGTTTGGGCAGGGCATTGGACCTCTTCGTGGTAGAGGAGTGATTCGTCAGGCTCAACGGGTATTACCAAGACTTACTGTGCTCGGGCTTCGCGAACCTGGTTCTGCGGATGCGATGAAGCAAGCCAACGTGCAGGTAGAGGCATCGGTTACCGGAGACGAAGCTCTAGTCCTTGCCCGACCGGGCGAATTGGTTACCAATGCGGAGGGCATCGGGTTTAACGTTCGGATGCAGCAGTATTCGGGCGTAGGCTCAGATCGCGAGTTGGCCCTCCGAAATGCGATCACCGCGGTTCGCCGTGCTTTGGATGGTGTCGTTGTTCCATTACCCATTACACACAACCACACCGGGGCCGATGACACTATTCTGAGGAAGATGTTAGACGACGAAGCTCATGTAAAGACACTTAGGACGCCCGCCGAACTGGCGGATGAAGTAGAAAAATGTCGACTCGTAATAACTGGAAGTTACCATGCAGCGGTCTTCTCCCTGGCCAGAGGGATTCCGGTCGTTGGTCTGACAGCGACGGCGTATTATGATGGGAAGTTCAGTGGATTAGAACAACTCTACCCTCTTGGTGCCGTTCAACAAATATCATTCGACGACCCGACGTGGGAATCAGATCTTGTGGACTCGGCCAAGAGGGGATGGGCATTGCCCCCGGAGCTCCGACAGGCAATCGCAACGCGTTCGACTGAACTCGTGGAACGGTGCCGTAGTCTCTGGGACTCTTTTGCGGAAAAGGTACAGATAGCCGGAGTAAGGACATGAGGAGTCTTCTCGATGGAACCGGCTGAGTAATGGATATGAATTCAGCTGCCAAAGCCCCGGATCCCAGCACTGGTGGCCAGGAAACCGCATCCGCACTTAGCAACATGTTCGGACGAGGCTCCCTATACACAGTCGCGTTTGCATCACAAACACTCTTTAACATCATTATGACGCCTATCACGACGCGCGCACTTGGTCCAAGACAGTACGGCGTATTTGCGGCGATCCTCTCCGTCGCTCAAGTCATTCAGGTCGTTGCCAGTTTGGGGCTACACGCCGGCGTCCAACGACACTTTGCAGATGAGCCCGGTGATCGCGAATCTCGGGGGTTGGTAGCCGTTGGGGTAGTTGTCGGCCTGACGGTTAGTGCCCTCCTTTTCGCAACTCAATCCTTGTGGTCAGGTGCACTCGGTTACCCGACTAATGACAACGCTTTACGTCTGGGCATCTGGTGGTCGGGCTTAGGGGCCATTGCCGTCACGACTGCCGCACTTCTTCGAGCCCAGGATCGCCTGAGGGCCTTTCTCATAATAGTGGGCATACAAGGCATTGGTGGCCAAGCCATAGGCATAATGTTGGTACTTTGTCTGAGGCCGACGGCGACAAACTACTTTACTGGTCTCCTCATCGGTCAGACCCTCGGCGTGCTAGTAGGTCTCATCCTCGTGCGACCCGACGTTGCCGGGCTGCGCAGGTGGCTGGTTTCCAAAGCCAACCTTGCATTTTCACTACCGCTCGTTCCTCATATGCTCGCGGGCCTAGTCCTGAACGCGGGAGACCGTATCGTTGTGCAAAGAGACCTAGGAGAGGCTGCAGTAGGTCGGTACCAGCTCGCCTACAATGCCGCGGGCGTTCTTGTTTTACTGCTTTTTGTCCTGAATCAGGCATGGGAGCCCCGGATCTACGCCGTGAAGACTGATGGCGCTCGACGGGAAGTACTAGCCCGATCCAGAGACCAACTTTATTACCTAGAGATCCCTATACTTATTGGTACCGCCTTAGCCGCTCCGATCATGCTCAAGATATTGGGCCCTGCCTCATTTAGCACTAATCACCTTTTGCTCGTGTTTTCGCTGGTGGCGGTATCGGCGGTACCCTATTCCTCGTATCTAGCCAATCTCCGAACGATTATGGCCTACCGTGCTACTGGGCACCTGATTTGGGTCACGCCACTGTGCGCTGTGATAAATATCGGTCTAAATTTGGCGATAGTGCCCGTGATGGGCATAAATGGCTCTGCACTCGCTACACTATTATGTTTCGGTCTCTTAGCGTTCATGACGAAGATATTGGCAGAGCGGACAGTAAGTCTTTCGCCTACCCCGCTGCGTGTTTGGTGTGCGGTGGCCATTGGAAGCGGGATCGCAATGCTGCTCGTGATTGTCCCAGCCAGCTCAGCTCTTGCTCTTTCCCTAAGGGCCATAGGGACGATAGTATGCGGGGCATGGGGCTTGGTAGCTGTGTGGCGAGTAGTCTCTATGCGCACTATGAGACTACCGTCGGCTGGGCTCGCGCGGAGATCGGCGAGCGTTCTGTACGCGATAGCATTTGGACCAGAGTTAGTAGGAAACTCTCAAGATGTGCCGAGTAGCATCTCTGCTGCTGGCCTAAAGGATCCTGATGTTCGAGATCATTTGCGATGAGATGGCGACTGTCCTTAGGGGCCCTACTCTTGATTCTAACCCCAGGGAAATCAGATCTCTTGTTGAATGTAAGCGATGAGGGAAGGCAGACCGAACAACGTCAACTTAGCCGTCCGTGGGCGAGCATGGTAAGAGTAAAGCGCTGTTTGGGCAGGGCACGGGATATAAGACCGAGGCCGTCGGTTAGAGGCCACGTGTCCTGTTCCCCGAATAACCTCCAGAGAGGCTGCCGGATAACCTTGCACGACGGTAGTTATCGAGAGAGTTGGCCCTTGAAAAAGCCTGTGAGTGAGATTACCTACCTGAGACTAGCTGGCTTGTGTCTGCGCGCGACTTGGGAAGCAGAACGCCATAGACCCTCCGACGTAGCTTGGCGACCTGGACCAAATGATCGCCGGGGGCATGACGCAAGATGCGGCTCCTTGGTAAGAATCCGATGAGCGGCAACGACAGCTCACTTGGTGCAGTCGGTCTGAGACCGGCGGGGCCGGTTGAGCGTCTGCAACTGGATCCATTTCGGTTCTTCAACGGTATCGGTGCTCTGCTGGCGGCGCTGCTGATCATCGTCGGCGAACTGACGAGTGTGACGGGAATCCTGGCTGCGGGCGTGTTTTCCTATGCGCTCATTGGTGTGGGTCCAGGACTACTTCGATGGTGGAAACCATGCGTGGGTTATCAGTTCCTAACGTATAGCTTCGGGTTGGGTGTAAGCGTATGTATCCTGGGTGGATTCGTATTGGCTAAGCTCGAAATATGGGGAGCCAGTCGCTATTTATTCGCTGTTTTGGTGGTCGTCACGTGCGTTGGACATATCGTCGAAGTTGGAGGAAGCGCACAAAAGATCGTCGGAAGTCAATCCTACCGAAGAAAGACAAAGATAACAGGTAACCAGCTCTGGTTAGCAGGCGTCGCTACGCTCGGAGCTGGCACCTGCTTTGTTGCGACCTTGACAAACCAAGATTTGGATCCGGGACCTGGAGGGTTGCTCGGAGCCCTCTCCCCAGCATGGTACGTGGGACTCGCACTTGTCATAGCCGTGCTCGTGCGTGCGCGGAGTATACCTT
>Ga0182030_10024942_pt1 | contig 10935 bp, 7 predicted proteins | sample 812S3MmetaG_FD_121299 | JGI IMG/M metagenome (GOLD analysis project Ga0182030, IMG submission 121299) | Permafrost microbial communities from Stordalen Mire, Sweden - 812S3M metaG (Illumina Assembly) | ecosystem: Environmental > Terrestrial > Soil > Wetlands > Permafrost | place: Sweden... | reverse complement strand
CCTAAAAGCACCTTATTATTGTTAATTGCAGCTTTCATTGGTGATGACTGGAAAAAAATTTATGCTTATGCACTTGATCATGACTTCAGATTTTTAAGTTATGGTGATAGTTCCATTTTAACTCCATAAATGTCTAATAATATGTATTTTAAAAATATTTTTACAATTCTGACAACCATTGTTCTGTTTCAATTATCCATCAACAGCAGCATCGCGCAGAAGAATAACTCAGCCATACAACCTTCTTTTTTAAACGACTCTACTCATTGGGTTGATTCTGTTTTCAACAGTCTGAGCTTTGAAGAAAGAATAGCTCAATTGATCATGGTTGCCGGATTTTCAAATAAAGACCTGAAACAAACAGAAGAACTGACAGCTCTTGTTCATAATTACAACATTGGCGGCGTAATTTTTTTTCAGGGTGGCCCCCAACGACAGGCTGCTATAACAAATCTTATTCAGTCTTCTGCCAGAACACCTTTGTTGATAGGCATAGATGGGGAATGGGGCTTAGCAATGAGACTTGACAGTACACTTTGCTATCCCAAACAAATGATGCTTGGCGCTATTTCCGACGATTCCCTCATTTATCAGATGGGAGTTGATATTGCCCGTCAATGCAAACGGTTGGGAATTCAGATCAACTTTGCACCGGTTATTGACATCAATAACAACCCGAAGAATCCGGTAATCAATATGCGTTCATTTGGAGAAGATAAAATGAATGTATCACGTAAGGGATTGTCTTACATGAAAGGGTTGCAGGACAATAGGATCCTTTCATCAGCCAAACATTTCCCGGGACATGGAGATACGGATGCGGATTCACACCTGACCTTACCCGTTATCAATCAGACTGCTCACGAGTTGGACACGATGGAACTATTTCCTTTTCGCGAGTTAATTTTCAAAGGTCTGTCAGGAATCATGGTGGCACACTTATTTATCCCCAGACTTGATTCAACCCCCAACAGACCCTCTTCCCTGTCACCAATTATTGTTAATGATCTGCTGAAAACAAAATTGCACTTCAACGGATTGGTTTATACTGATGCCCTTACCATGAAAGGTTTTTCTACATACGGAAAGAATAAAGACCTTATCATACAAGCCTTTCTTGCAGGTAATGATGTTCTTCTGATGCCTGACAATATTCCCAATGTAATTGATGATCTGTGCGAGGCAGTTCATGATTCCATTATCAGCAAGGAGGAAATAAACAAACGATGTTATAAAATTATACAGGCCAAATACTGGACAGGATTAAATAAGTCCGTTTTTGTTACTAAAGACCATTTATATGAAGATCTTCATTCACCCGAACTGATTCTTCAACAGCAAAAACTTTATGAATCATCAATTACTTTGCTGAAGAATGAAAATGAAATTATTCCTGTTAAAAATCTTGAAAAACTTAAGATTGCTTCATTGGTTATTGGATATAAAGACAAAGGTGAATTTCAGAAAACGATGGATTTGTACGCGGATATGACACACTTTTATATTGACAGAGCATCAACTTATTTCCAGTTTGACAGCATTGCAAAACTTCTGAAAAACTATAACCTGATTATTGCAGGTATTGTGAATACAGATATCCGCGTCAACAAAAATTTCGGAATTAATGATTCCTGTTTTTATCTTTTCGACAGTCTGGCAAGAAAAAAAACGGTTATCCTTGATATGTTTACCAATCCTTATGCTCTTGCAAAGATTAAAAACCCTGAATTGTATAAAGCCATTATCCTCTCCTATGAAGATAAAGATATAATTCAAAATCTTTCAGCTCAATTAATATTTGGTGGTATTCCTGCTAAAGGACTTTTGCCGGTAACCGCCAGCGAACAATTTTGCCTGGGAAATGGAATCATTCAGAAATCATCTGTCAGATTGAAATATGCAATTCCTGAAGAAACAGGTATCGCATCTTCTTCTTTGAACTGTATTGACTCAGTTGTGTCGGATGCAATTGCAAAACACGTATTTCCGGGATGCCAGATTTTGATTGCCAAAGAAGGAAAAGTTATTTATTGGAAATCTTTCGGACATCATACATACGATAGGGTACAACCGGTAAAGAATTCCGATATTTACGATTTAGCTTCTATTACAAAGATTACAGCAACAACTGCTGCCATCATGAAACTCTCCGAACAAAATAAAATTAAATTGAATAAAAGCCTTTCATCGGTTCTGCCGGGTTCGTCAAGGAGCGATAAAGGGAAACTGATTATCTCCGATCTCCTTCAACATCAGAGCGGATTAGTGTCTTTCATTCCTTTTTATATGTCAACGATAACTCCTGCAAATAATGATGAGAATTTAATGAATAAATCTTCTTCAGACATTTTTACAATTAAATCATTAGATAATTATTATTTTAATAAAAGTATAAAGTATATAGAAGGATATTACAGCCATGCGCCATACAATTATTTTACAACTCAGGTTGCAGATAGCCTGTATATTTTAAAAACTTACACTGATTCTATAATAAGAAAGATATATGCATCGCCTCTGCAGTTTAAAAAGAAACAAGTGCCTGCATACAAATACAGCGATCTTGGGTTTATATTATTAGGAAAAGCTGTTGAGAAGATAACCAAACAAACTCTTGACCAATATGTGGATAGCGTTTTTTACAAACCACTCGGGGCAACAACATTAGGTTATCTTCCTCTTAAGAAATTTGAAAAAGATAGGATCATGCCTACTGAGAATGATTTAATTTTCAGGAAACAAGTCATTCAGGGATATGTCCACGATCCCACATGTGCCATGATGGGCGGTGTTTCCGGACATGCCGGTTTATTTTCCAACGCCAATGATCTTGCCAAGATGATGCAGCTATTTTTGAACAAAGGAACTTATGGTGGTACCCGTTTTTTAGATACTGCAACGGTAGATAATTTCACATCCCGTCAAACGAAATTTGCAGACAACCGCCGTGGTCTTGGGTTCGACAAACCAGAAACTGATACAACCAAAAAAAGTCCAGCCAGTAGTTTTGCCCCACCATCAAGTTACGGTCATTCCGGCTTCACCGGCACTTTTACCTGGGTTGATCCCGACAACCAATTGATTTATATATTTCTCTCCAACCGCGTATATCCCGATCAGAGTAACAACAAGCTTGTGGAGATGAATGTAAGAACTAATATTCAGGATATTATTTATAAAGCAATGAACTGTCATTAAAGCGTACATTTTTTATGGTAGCATCTTTCAATATCCAATTGGCCGGATCAACAGTAATAGAATCTACTTTTTTCTTTGTTACTAAGTTGTACTTTTCTAATGGAGCATTCTGATGAAAAATAATTCCGGTATCACTCCCATCAGTAAAATGAAATAGATATTCCATCTTTGTATTAAAAAAAGAAGGATTGGAAGAAGAACCCTTTTCAACAGATTCAATCTTCACAGAATCTTCTGACTGTGCCCAATTGATCTTAAAAACAGGAATTCCTTCTCCAAAATACCATTGATTGAAAAACCAGGTGAAATCCATTCCTGTTACATCCCGGGCTACTTTAGCAAAACCAGCACCTGTTGCCACTGAATACTTATAATTTTGCAAATACGTTTTCAGAACTTTATAAAACAATGAATCATTGTCTAATTCATATCTTAACATGTGCAGCATCATGGCGCCTTTCTTATAGGTCAGGTTGACATCAAACAATCTTTCTTCATCTTGCCGGCTAACATAGGGCACATAAATAGAACCGGTGGTCTCTGATCTGGCATCACCAGTAGCCTGTTGTAACCACAATAGTCCGATATTTGCAGGTTGCATTTTTTCAATGGAAAGATATTCAAGATAGGAAGCAAACCCTTCATTCATTGAAATATCCTGCCACGTTGCACAAGTTACCATATCTCCAAACCACTGATGCGCCAACTCATGAGCCACAAGTCCAAAATCAAAACTTTGGATTGTAGTCATTGTCTGGTGTTCCATTCCACCCTGGAAAGGAGAATGACAATGTCCGTATTTTTCTCTGATGAAAGGATATTCTCCGAACAAATCACTGTAAAAATTCAGGATCAAACCCGTAGTATCAATCTTTTCTTTATTCGCGGCGAAAATACTATCATTATCGTAAACAAAATTCTGTACCAAGATAGAATCACCATGATGCATTTTCGCGTAAAAAGAATAATCCCTGTATTTAGCTACTGACACAGAAATCAGGTAATATGCAATCGGGTAACGCGATTTCCATTCATATCTGACCATGCTGTCATTAATAGGCCTGATAGCTTTCAATAGTCCGTTTGATCCCGCTTTTAAGCCTTTCGGAACAGTAATGAAAACATAAACAGAATCGGCTTTATCACTCAACACCTGTTTGCATGGGAACCAATCCCTCGCGTTAAATGGTTCAGATAATGTCCAGGTAACTTTAAATTGTGAGTAACGATAATCAGCCGATGATGTGATGCCGCCAAAAATACCATTTGAATGCCCTGAACCACGATAAAAAATCTGAACCGAAAATAAATTTCCGACAGCTATTGGCTTATCGGGATATGCATAGATCACATTTTGCTGATGCGTATACGATACTTTGCTTTTATTGATGGTTATGCTATCAATTATATAATCATTTACAAGTTCAACAGCAAAGCATTTCAACACGGAATCCTTTGCTATAGCATTGATTGTAACATTTCCCTGTATATAAACATTCGCATTGTTGAATGTAAGATCTATAAAATAAAAAGTGACATCATAGTTTGAATTTCTCTGGTAAAAATCGTCAGGAAGATTATCACCATAGATTTGTAAAGTCTGATGAATGAGATAAAAAACTAATAGATATTTGATAACTTGTACTTGAAGATTCTTCACCTGATACTGTTTTAAATCAGGTAAAGATAAAAAAATCTGATGAAGTAAAGAATTTTTTGACTCATGTAAGAATTTACAGATATTTCCTGCTAACCATCTGAGAAATCTCTATATTTGTTTTATAATTAGTGTTTGTCCATTCTGATCCAAACACTTATTTTATTGACAGACTCTAAATTAATTAAGAATAATGACCAAAAAAAAAATTTATTTTCCTAAAGTAAATGATGTTCAGAAAGCACGGGAGAAATTACAGGATATCGTGATTAATACACCATTGGTAAAAAATATTAATTTATCCGACAGGTATAAAGCCAACATTCTGCTTAAAAGGGAAGATCTGCAAATTGTTCGATCCTATAAGATCAGAGGTGCTTATAATAAAATCAGCTCCATCGCGCAGAACAAACTTAAAAATGGAATTGTTTGTGCCAGTGCCGGTAATCATGCGCAGGGTGTAGCATATTCCTGCAACAGGCTTAAAATAAAAGGTACTGTATTTATGCCGTCCCCGACTCCCAGCCAGAAGATCAAGCAAGTTAAAATGTTCGGTAAGGAATTTATTGAAATCGTTCTGATAGGTGATACATTTGACGAAGCTTTCACGGCATCCATGAAATATTGTGATGCTCATAAGAGTAATTTTATTCATCCTTTTGATGATCCTTTGGTTATCGAAGGCCAGGCGACCATCGCGCTTGACATATTACTTGAAACCAAAGAACATATAGATTATGTTTTTATTCCTATCGGTGGAGGCGGTTTGGCATCAGGCATTGGCAGCGTTTTCAAAAACATCAGTCCCGAAACAAAAATTATAGGGGTAGAACCCATGGGCGCACCCTCCATGCAAAAAGCATTTGAAACAGGAAAAGTTGTAACTCTACAAAATATTGACAAATTTATTGATGGCGCCGCGGTTCAGAGAACCGGAGAATTAACATTCGGGATATGTAAACAGGTACTTGACGATCTCATTCTCATTCCAGAGGGCAAAGTCTGTACAACTATTTTACAATTATATAATGAAGAAGCAATTGTCGTAGAACCGGCAGGAGCGCTTTCAATTACGGCTCTTGACTTTTATAAGGATAAAATAAAGGGAAAAACTGTCATCTGTATTGTTAGCGGCAGCAATAACGACATCGTACGAACTGAAGAAATCAGAGAACGATCTTTGTTATTCGAAGGGCTGAAACATTATTTCATTGTTCGTTTTCCTCAACGTGCAGGCGCATTACGTGAATTTCTCGATGTGCTCGGACCCAATGATGACATTACACATTTCCAGTATATGAAAAAGAATAACCGGGAATATGGTCCTGCTGTGATTGGCATTGAGTTGCAAAAAAAAGAAGATTTCGAACCTCTCATTCAAAATATGACAACAAAAAAAATGGTTTTTGATCATCTGAATGAAAAACCTGATTTATTTCAGTTTTTGATATAACCTGAACCGGGTAAATACAATGACCGAGAAACGTAAATTTATACACAGTCTTATTTTTCCATTATTTTTCATTATCATCATGTGGAGTGTAAAGGTAATTGAAGAAGCCTTTGATACTGATCTGACCTGGCTTGGCATATATCCCCACAAAATGACGGGATTGATTGGTGTCATCACGGCTCCTTTGGTTCACGCGGACTTCAAACATCTTACCAGCAACTCTGTTCCTATGCTTATATTAGGAGTCGGCTTATTTTATTTTTACAGGGGAATTGCATACAGGGTATTTTTCCTGTCCTACTTTATTACCGGTTTTTTGGTTTGGTTTGGAGCCAGAGAAGCATATCATATCGGTGCCAGCGGTGTTGTTTATGGACTGGCATCGTTTATATTTTTCAGCGGAATCATACGTCGTGATCCAAAATTAATGGCAGTATCGCTTATGGTGATATTTCTTTATGGAAGCATGATCTGGGGAATCTTTCCTTTCATTCCTGATATTTCATGGGAATCACACCTTTCAGGAGGCATATCAGGTTTTTTACTCACAATCTATTTCAGACATCTGGGACCACAAAGAGATTCGTTCAACTGGGAGGATGATGAAGATAACCCAGAAGAATATGAGTTTGAAAAACCGGAAGAAAAAATAAAAGATGAAACAACAATTAATTATTTTTATACCGGCAAAAAAACATTACTAGAATAAACGACCATGATTCTGAAAATTTATCCTGAAAATCCAAATCCAAAAGCCATCAGTCAGATTATTTCTGTACTGGAAAATGATGGCGTGATCATTTATCCAACGGATTCCGTTTATGGCATCGGCTGCGACATTCACAATCATAAAGCTGCAGCACGCGTCGCACAAATTAAAGGAGTAAAATTGGAACAGGCTAATTTTTCACTCATCTTTAATGACATGAGCCAACTCTCAGAATATGTTCGTCAGTTAAACAACAACACTTTTAAACTTATGAAACATTGCCTGCCCGGCCCCTTTACATTTATTCTCAATGCCGGGAATAAAGTACCTAAAATATTTACCCAAAAGAAAAAAACAATCGGTATCAGAATCCCTGATAATAATATAATCCGGGCAATTGTTAAATCACTTGAACATCCCATCCTTACAACATCTGTGAAAGATGATGACGAGATAGTTGAATACACCACCAATCCTGAATTAATCCACGAACGCTATGAGAAACTTGTTGATCTGGTTATTGATGGCGGATATGGAAATAATGTCGGAACTACAATAGTAGATTGCACGGGAGAGAAACCTGTTTTGATCAGAAAAGGAATAGGGAATATAGATTTTTAAATCTATATTTTAAAAACTTTGTTGAAAAATTAAAATTATTGTTGCGCTCTCTAAAAAAAATTAATACCTTAGCCATATCTTATTTTTAAGATAATCATGAAGTTTAAATTTTTAAATTTATTTTTATTACTATTCACCTATCTGTTTCTTTTTACAGATGGCAATATTATTCTGGCTCAAAATCATAAAGATATTGATAGCATGGAAGCTTTGTTACCCAAAACAAAAGATAGCAAAAAAGGGGATTTATTGTTATCAATATCAGATAAATATTCTGATATTGATGCTGATAAAGCATTAAAATATGGAAATCAGGCCCTTGATCTCTTTTCAAAATTGGATGACAAGAAAGGTATTGTTAAAGCTTACAATCTGATTGCTTATGCTTATAGTGTAAAAAATGATTTCGCCAATGATGAAATTTTTCTCTTAAAAGCATTTGAATTAAACACTAAAATAGGAGATAATGAAGGTTTGGCCTATAGTTATAACAAATTAGGTTTATACAATTACAGCCAGAACATATATCCGGAAGCCATTTCAAATTATAAAAAAGCCCTTGAAATAGCTCAGAAAAATTCTGAATTGGAAACAGGTAGAGCGTTAAACAATTTAGGAGCTGTTTATCGCAAACAGGATAGCCTGGAACTTGCCATGTCATTTTTTAAAAAAGCCCTGCCACATTTTGAAAAAATAAATAATAAAGATGGATTGTCTAAAACCTACAATTACATGGGGCTTATTAACTTTAGCTGGGCTAAATATAAAGAGGCTATTGATTGTTATCAGAAAGCCATCAAATTCAGAGAAGAATCAGGCGATGATTATGGAAGCGCTATTCTTTACAATAACATAGGAAATATTTATTTTCGTTGGGCCAGTTTTGAAGAAGCTTCTTCTAATTTTCACAAAGCATTGTCTCTTTTTTCAAAAATTAATTACAAACAGGGAATTGAAAGTTGTTACTCAAATTTAGCATTGGTAAATTTTAATCTTGAAAAATTTGATAAAGCGCTCGAATATCATAGCAAAGCTTTAGAGATTGCAGAAGAATCCGGTAACCAGAAGGAGGTTGCAAACAAATTAAATAATATAGCGCTTGTCTATGAAAAAAAAACGCTCAGTAACCTAACTCATAAATATGGGAAAGATTTTGAAGAATATATTATTAGAAATAACCAGGAAGATGATGCATTAATAGAATTTAAAAATTCTATTGACTATAATAATAAAGCTTTAAAGATAAAAACCGAAATTAATGATAAACCCGGGCTTGCACAAACCTATCATAATCTGGGGCAAGTTTATAATTATGCCGGTTTTCCTGAAAAAGCTTTAACATACATTATGCAAGCTTTAAGAATAAATGAGGAATTAAAAAATATTTCAGATGTTATTAAAAATTTACAAGGTATCGGGATTGCCTATACAAAATTAAATAATTTTGATAAAGCCCTCGAATTCCTGAACAGAGCTTTAAAATATTCAGTTGACACGAGATCAAAAGACGATATAGAGGTTTCCAGTGAATACCTGTCAATCCTGTATGAAAAAATGAATAATTACAGTAAAGCGCTCGAATATTTCAAACAATATATAGATTACAAGGATTCTGTTAAGAGTGAACAGACAATGAATTTCTTTAATATCAGCCAGGCAAAATCCGAAACCGAACTTTCTCAAACCCAGAACAAACTTCTCAATATTCAAAAAGAATTACAGGAACGTCAGAATAGCCAGCTCCGTTTAACGATCTATCTGTTTATTGCTGTTTTCATCTTCATTCTTATTATGATTTTCTTATTGATCAAACAGAATAATGAGAAGAAGAAAGCCAACATAGAACTGGCTTTGAAGAATCATCTGATTTCTGATCAAAAGAAAGAAATTACGGATAGTATTCATTATGCAAGCCGGATTCAAAGAGCTGTTTTACCTCCAAAAGAATATCTTCAAAAAATATTAACAGATCATTTTATTTTATTTAAACCGAGGGATATCGTCAGTGGCGACTTTTTCTGGCTCTCTGAAAAAAACAATAAGATTTATGTTGTCGCTGCAGACTGCACAGGACATGGTGTCCCAGGTGCATTTATGAGTATGCTGGGTGTCGCTTTTTTAAATGAAATTATTAACCAGGGCGAATTCTTACACGCCAATGAAATCCTTAACATGTTGCGGTCCCATATCATTCAAAGTTTACATCAGACCGGAAAAGAAGGTGAGAATCAGGATGGCATGGATATGTCATTTTATATTCTTGACAAAGAAAATATGGAACTGGAATTTTCCGGAGCCAACAATCCACTAATAATTATCCGGAGTGGCGAAGTGATAGAGCTCAAAGGCGATCGAATGCCTATCGGTATTCATGCCAATCATGAAGATCCATTTAACATGCAGCTATATAAAGTAGAGAAAGGTGATATAGTTTACAGTTTTTCTGATGGCTTCCCTGATCAGTTTGGCGGTCCGGATAATAAAAAATATATGATCAAACGACTTAAGAATACACTTAAAGAAATCAATCCTCTATCCATGGATGAACAGATGACTACTCTTGATAAAGCTTTCATGGACTGGAAACATACCAATGATCAAATTGATGATATATTAGTTATTGGAGTAAAAATCTGATCGGGTGTTACTTTTCTAGAAATGAAATTCGGTTTTTAATAGATCGTCCCAATGTAATTTCATCCGTATATTCCAATTCATCCCCTATTGAGATGCCCCTGGCGATTGTTGAAATATGAATGTTAAATTTACTTAGTTTCCTGTAAATATAAAATCCGGTGGTATCGCCTTCCATTGTCGTACTGAGTGCCAGAATAATCTCATTTACATTCCCCGATCCGACTTTGTTTTCAAGGGTAGGAATATTCAGATCGCCGGGACCAATGCCGTCCATAGGAGAAATAATGCCTCCAAGCACATGGTACACCCCATGAAATTGCTGCGTATTTTCAATAGCAATGATATCTTTAATATTTTCAACAACACAGATAACAGATTGGTCGCGCGAAGAATCAGAACAAATAGAACATATAGGGGTGTCAGAAATATTATGGCAGTTTTCGCAATAAACTATTTCTTTTCTTAGTTTGATGATGGAATTTCCAAATTGATGAACATCGTCAGTATCTCTTTTTAACAAATGAAGCACCAAACGTAAAGCGGTCTTTCGCCCGATACCCGGCAGTTTGGAAAATTCGCTGACAGCTTCATCCAATAATTTCGAATTTAATCCCTGATAACTCATTAGCCATTTTAACCAACCGCAAAGGTATTAAATTT
>Ga0182030_10024941_pt1 | contig 10935 bp, 5 predicted proteins | sample 812S3MmetaG_FD_121299 | JGI IMG/M metagenome (GOLD analysis project Ga0182030, IMG submission 121299) | Permafrost microbial communities from Stordalen Mire, Sweden - 812S3M metaG (Illumina Assembly) | ecosystem: Environmental > Terrestrial > Soil > Wetlands > Permafrost | place: Sweden... | reverse complement strand
GCGGCTCTGGCGCGCGGCCAGAGCACACTCATCCCAACCTTCAGCGGCAGGTTCACCGCCATCCTTGTCCGCTTCTTGCCGGTGGGGCTGATTACGCACTATGTCGAGAAGGCCGCACGCCCAACCTGAGAAGCATGACGTGGCGCTGGAATTTCGCGCTGCAACTTTGCACAATTCGCAGATTTTCTATTTTTTGTTCCCTCTTCCTTATTTTCTCGCTTACGATGGAGCGCATGAGCTACTTCCTCTTCAAGACTGAGCCCGATGTTTACTCCTTCGACGATTTTCTTGGCGACAAGGAGACCGTTTGGGATGGCGTGACGAATCCAACTGCCGTGAAGTATCTGCGCGAGATGAAGGCAGGGACAAAGTGGATCTTTTACCACACCGGCGACGAGCGCACAGCCGTCGGTACGGGAACCGTGGTATGCGTGGACGCAACCGATTCCAAAGTACCCATCGTCAAGGTCAAGGCGGGCAAGCGGCTGAGGCAGCCGAAGACCCTGGTGGCAATCAAGGCGGAGCCTTTATTTGCAGGGTCTCCGCTAGTGGTGATTGGAAGGCTTTCGGTAGTGCCATTGACCGCGGAGCAGTGGGATTGGTTTCTGGGATGATTTACTATGACTAACCTTCACCCAGCCAACGCTTGGTGTTGAGTAATTGGCGCTGATCGAGCGCCCAGACTTTTCCGGTCATCTCGTCGGGACCTTTGCCTTCGCGGAGGCACTTATCGAATTCGACCTGGATGGCCTGCATCTTGGCGTCGAGGTCGTCGAGGAAGCTGAGGGCCAGGGCTTCGGGGATCATGGGGAGCTTGGGAGAGCCAAACTCCAGCTTGCCGTGATGCGAGAGGATCATGTGCAGTACCAGAGTCTTGAGGCGCGGCGGGAAGTTGGGCAGGGAGTCGATAGTGCGCTCGGCGAGAGCCGTGCCGATCTGGATGTGGCCCAACAGGCTGCCCTCGACGGTGTATTCGAAGCCGATCTCCCATGAGAGTTCGCGCACCTTGCCGATGTCGTGCAAAATCACGCCGGTCATCAGAAGGTCGCGATTGAGGAGCGGATAATGGGGCGCGACGCGGTCGGCCAGAGTGCAAAGGCTAATGACGTGCTCCAGCAAGCCGCCCAGCCACGCGTGATGGAGTTGCTTGGCGGCGGGCGCTTCGCGATAAGCCTGGGCGATGGCAGGATCTGCCAGCATGGTGGTGAGCAGGAGCTTGAGGTCGGGGTTGGTGAAGCTCTCGACGAAGCTGAGAAGCTGACGCCAGAGATCGGCGATGTCGTAAGTGGTGGAAGGCAGTAGGTCGGTTTTGTCCACCTCGGACGGCAGCGCCACGCGAAGCTGGTCGATCTTCATCTGCAAGCGGTCGTCGAAGCGAGAGGCCGAGCCGCGTGCCTTGACGATGTCCCCGCGCTCGAAGTCTTTGGCGATGCGTGGGTCGGATGGCTCCCAAACGCGTCCTTCGAGCTGGCCGGTTTTGTCGCCGAAGACAAGGCTCAAGTAGGCTTTGTTGGACTTTGTAGTGCGTTGCTGCTTGGCCAGCACGAGGAAGAAGCCGTCGAAGAGCTTGCCTTCGTCGAAGTTGGCCAGATCGGCAATGTAGATATCTTTCATAGGGGTGACCGAGGGGCGGTACGCGCCACCGGGGTTGCGCGTACCGCTTACCTGCGGGTCAAGAATAACACGGTTGGCGGCGCGCGAAAACGACCGCAGCGCCCCGCAAAGTTCCGCGCATCACTTTGCGGCGAGATTCTTCCGCATAAAATCAACGAGCTCTGGCAGTGAATCGTCCGTAGCCTGTGCGTCATAAGCCATATGACCTTTCATTTCTTTGGCGGCGGGATCGAAGTAGGTTATGGGAGGAGCGTTGAGGTTGAAGCCGTGCGTTGCGCCAGGATATTCATAGGTGGTCAGATCGAAGTTAAATTTTTTTTGAAGCAGGCTCTTCAGCTGTGGCACCTCGTCTCCGTCGCCGTAGGCGTCATCCGTGCCGTAAAAGATAATAATTGGAGCACCGGTCAGCACACCGCCGCTTTCAATCTTAGGTATGAAAGCCTTTGCAACCGGGTAAAACCCCGCATGTACCGCAAATCCCTTCTCGTCGCCCATCCAAATTTTGCGGTTGCCATCGAGGGCCGTACTCAGAGTGATTGCACCTCCCAGCGAAAACCCCATGATGCCGATGTGGCTGGGATCGATGGACGGCACTTTCCGCAGTTCTTTCAATGCAGCAAAAGCCAATGGAAGAAAGCTTTCAATCTTGGGCCGGTCGATAGGGGACTTGTAAATCCCGTCCTTAAAATTCACTTCAAAAACAGCAATTCCAGCATTTAACAGCGGCACCCGATAGAGAGTTCCGCGCGAATCAATCCCCATGGTCCCGTGAATCATGACAACTGCCGGGCATCGGCCTGATGTGTTCTCCGGAAGATAAAACGTGCCATACACTTTGAAGGGATGGCTTGAATCGAGAGATGAAAAATCAATCCTGGTACCGGTTGAAGCTGCAGCGGCAGGCAGTACCGATGCGGTCAAAAGAAACAAGGCCAGTAACACGATGTATTTCAAAGAACTCATGACGAACCTCCGGCAAGTTCTTGCGAGATTTCTCCGAAGTTCCAATTCGCCGATTACACTATTGAAGAATCTCCGTGAGCGGAAACTTGGAAATATCCACGGTTACCTGCGATGTAAGTTGGTCAATCAGGCGAAAAACGTCACGATTCCAGTATTGGTTATCGGCGACATCGGCGCTCTTCTTGTCGGCAATGCGATAAATCTTCCCTCGGTAACTCACCTGGACAATGGGTGCAATGTCTTGATCTTCAGGCATACCTGTCAAGCGCAGCAATGGGGCCCGTTCGATGGCTGGGACAGCCTCAGAAAACCTGGGCAACTGTTTCAGCTGGAACTCAGACGGAATGTACCGGCTGCTGGGAATGACTGGGTTGGCGTGCTCGAGCGTGTCGTACGGAAGTTGCTCTTGAGCGGCAGCCGCCATCAGCCCCATCAAAGACCGCATAACCAGATGTGCGGATATGCTTGGAGCGCCCGAAGTTGAATTGCATGCGTCCTGATTGTTTGAGCTTCCCTCAATGGAAAAACCATTGGCAAGGCTCATAAGGATCGCGTCGAGCGCAGGCCCTTCTCGAAGTTCTTTCATCTCGGGATCATTCAGAATCTCCTTCTTGATCTTCGCGATGTCCGGAGCGGGCTTTTGGCCTTTCGATTGAAGCGGGTAAAGAGAAAACGCGGGGGTAAACACTTTCTCTCCTAAAAGCCACTTATTGCCCGCATGTTCCCACACGGCGTTCTTCTGGGAGGCAGTTACAACATCCTGGGCCTTGGGGGAGTTCGCGCCGTTGTCATCCAGGCCAGAATTGCTGTCAAAAGGCACGAAAGTATTTGTCCCGCGAAGAAGCAGATAGCCACGCCTTTGCAGCCAGTAGACGACCGCGTTAATTCTGAGGAAAGTTACATAGCTGGACAGAGCATCCGGGTTGCGAAGATAGTCAGCCTCAGCGGCGCCGTCCGGTTTGATGTAAATCGGAGGAGGCGCGTTGCGCAGCGTTTCAACGGTGCAGCCATGCGCGGTAACCCTGGTAAGTTCAATTCGATCAACCATCAAACGAACGAGCTGATCGGCACGCCAGCCCTGCTGGTAGAGGATATAGAAGGTTTCTGCGGGAACCGGCTTCAAGAGAAGCTGAGCGTTGGTTTCGTCGTTCACCGGGATGAATGTGAATATTGGATCGTTTTCATAGGTTGCAACAGAGCTGCCCCCGCCGGCAGGCCCACCAATAGTGGGATTGGAAGTTGAGGTGGCATACGTGCCGGTCCCCGTGAGAGACGCAGCCATCTTATATGCGCTTGTAATCTGGCCGATCTTGAAGAAATAGGTAGGATCGCGATTCTCGAGGCGCGCGAGATTCAAGAGCATTTCTCGATTCGAGGTTTCCGCATAGGCTTTTTCAAAGCCCGTGAAGTCCATTTTCAGACGCTTCGGCGCACAGCCTGTCAAACCCGCGGAGAAGAGACCGATGAGAGACAGTATCAAGTAAGTTCTTGCAGGTTTGGCGGGCTGAAAGAACCTTTTAGTCGGGGGAACGATGCGGTCCAGCAATTTTGATCTCATCTTAACTCCAGCGAGAAGCAATTTACCACTCTGCGGGGACGGCGAAAGTATAAGTCAGGCTCATGCTGAAAAGCAACAAAGAACGCTGGTTCCGTATTCAAGCCGACTTATTACCTCAAAGGTGGGCCTTGCAGTTTCGGCATATTGAAAGCCAAGTGCCGCTTCCTTTCAACCCGCTAAATCAAATGCTCGATACGCACATGTTCCTGCGCATACGCGTGACCTATCTCTCGCAACGCCGGTATCGCATGGATCGCGTCGAGCTGTGCGAGTTCGGCGTTCTGGAGAAGGAACTCCTCCGCATCCTTGCCCATGTACGATTTGTTGTAGCGGGTGTAACTGAACCAACTGCGCCCAGAGAGCGCTGCTCCTTCCAGATTGCCTATCTCCGAATCCAATTCTTCTCCGTGAATGCATTGACCAAGGCAGCGGCACATGCAGTCTTGTTCGAGCGCGATTCCTTGCATCAACGCGGCGGGGATTTGAGCGGCATGATATCCGACCCACATATGGCGCACATTCACGTCTGCCGCAGCCAGAGAAAAACGCATTGTCCCCACGGAGATCAATCGAATCTTGTCCGGCCCGGTTTCCCAGGCCAATCGATAACAAGGCAACACGGCCATTAGTGCGGCGATAAGCGCCGGATTGTTATATGGAGTAATCGCTCCATCGACAAAAACGTGACGCCTGCCGCCGAGCATGATCTCTTCGGGGTCGAAGTAGGTCGGAGCAGCTGTGCTGGCCCTCACCAACTTCCAGAGCGGGACTTTCAGATTGCAATCCGGAAGGTTGGCATCGTTGTACATTGCCAGCGGATTGTTGGAAATCGGCCATGCCGAGCCGGTTGTGTGGTTTCTCAAAACCACCAGCAAGAGCGTCTTCAAGCGCTTGGTATCCAACAGTGCCGGCACTTCACCTTCTCCGTCTTCGGAGAAGGTTCGACGCAGCAGGTCCGAGAGAGGTTTAGCCTCGTAGCGTGAAACCAGGATGCGTTTCAGGGGGTTGTACCAGGGCACGTGTTGAAACATGGTTGTGCCGTGCTTTACATAGAGCATGAGAATCTCCTCGACCGGCATTCCCCAGCTAAGGGCGGCGGCAATAATTGCGCCGGTGCTGGTTCCGGCGAAGAAATCAAAATGGTCGGCCAGGACAAGCTTGGGAGCGTTGTAGTATTCACGCAGCAGGGTTTCGATGCGAAGCAATATTTCAAGACTGAAGACGCCTCGAATTCCTCCACCATCCAACGTGAGAATGCGTTTCATGCCTATTTCCTCGTCATCTTTTGATTTCTGATTAAGGATCGCCACTCGATCAACTCAGCCAAAAGAGCCCGTTCAATCTGCTCGGCAACGTGCAGCACGCTCGGCCAGGTTCGCAACACTTCAATTTGCGTATCCCAGCTGCCGAGCTTCTTGTGCAATTCCTGGTAGCGTTCTTTTCGCCGATCGCAATCGTTGACCGCGAGCAATGCTCCGGCGATGGTGGCGATCTGGAATGCGATTGAGGCGCCGAGCGACAGACTCTGTTTCCACGGTCCGGGAGCAGATATCCCAGAGAAATGTCCGCTCACAAAGAGCCACGCGTTCACCGCAGCCGCGAATCCGATCGAGATCCAAGTAGCGGCTCGATAGCGGCGAGCCTCGGCGGCCGATTGCGCCGCATGGCGAGAAAAATAATCGATCTGGCCGGCGATCCGCTCCTGGCGATATCGCTGCTTGAATTCGTCAAGCGACGATTGGCTGCGGTCCCGGTCGACCATTTTCAGGAGGTTCAGCGACATGAGCACGCCGGATAGCTCGGGCACAACCTCCGGTCCAATCGCTTCGTAGTGCGCAGGCGTGCGCCAGAAAGCCATAACCGAGCGGCATACCTCAGCCGCGGTTCGCGTCCGCGCCCACAAGACCTGGCGATTGCGCAACCGCAATATAACCGGCAACACGGCGGCCAGAATTCCGAGCGCCGTTCCGATTGCCAGCCAGGTTTTTACTTCGTGCGCCCACGATCCTGCACCGCTGAAGATAGCCGCGGCCGCCGTGAAAACGATGGGGATTGCCGCCAGCCGCCGAGACTGTGGCGCGCAGCGAGTGGCGCTGTCGTCCACCTTGCGAAACCAGGCCCTGGCCAGAGTCCCTGGCCTATCGGCTTCAACATTCACATTCGGATCAGGCAGGCTGTTCAGGAATTCAAGTTCCGGATCGTCGAGGAGTTCATTTTCGGCCTGCTCGTTGAAGGTGCGCACTTCGCCTGTGGCGCTTTGAATCCAAACCACCTGCCTGCCAAGCCCCCGGGCGAAGGAGACAACATCTTCGGTACCGCCAAGGCCTTGCGAAGCCTCACCATTCCAAAGCGCGAGCATCAGGCGGCTTTGGTGAACGGTTTCGATGCCACATTCGTAGTAGCTCTCTTCGCGCGAACCGGCGCGCGTTGTAACTTCAATTGAGGCTGCCTTGCTCAGAACCTGTTCGGCGCGCGACCACGCGGCCGCGTCAAAGTCCTTGCGGAATTCATCCACCGGCAGCGGCAGCAGGACAGAGAGCGGCAGCTCCAGTTGAATGCAGCTCTCGGCAAACAGCAGATCTCCTCCCGCAGCGACCGAGGAAACCCCGTACACAACTCCCGCAGCAGAAGCTTTTTGCCGAGTAAGAAAGTCAACGATCCATTTTCTGCATTTGTCTTCGTCGCCGAGCGTGCGATGGCCTGTAAATCCTATGGCCATGGTGGCTGGCAACTTAATGGAAGGTTCCATTGATTCCCTCTCTTGCGCGGCTGTTCCCAGTGGAAGAAACAGTACACGGGTGTATGCCGGTTTGCAAACTCAGTTCGACCCGCTTTCTGTCGGGAGCTGCCGCCTGGCCCAATTCAAAAGATCATGGAGATCGCCAATGAAGATCCGGGCCGTTGCGTCGCTGCCAGCGGTGACGATGCGCTTTCCATCGGGCGAGAACGTTGCTTTGTAGACCTGGTCGGTATGGCCGGTCAGAGTGCCTAGCAACAGACCAGAATCAGCGTCCCAGACGCGCGCGGTATTGTCCTGACTGGCGGTGACGATGCGCTTTCCATCCGGCGAAAAGGCCGCAAAGTTAACGCGGGCGGTATGTCCGGTCAGAGTGGCAAACGGATGGCCGGTCCCGGCATCCCACACCATTGCTGCGTGGTCAGCGCCGGCGGTGACGATGCGCTTTCCATCGGGCGAGAACGCCGCTGTATAGACCCAGCCGCTGTGTCCGGTTAGCGTAGTCAACAGAGCGCCGGTCGCGGTCTCCCACACCTTCGCTGTACGGTCATAACTGGCGGTGACAATCCGCTTTCCATTGGGCGAAAAATTGGCGGTGTTGACCGCGGCGCCATGGGCAAGAGTGGCCAGCAGGCGGCCCGACTCTGCATCCCACAATCGTGCTGTATTGTCTGCTCCGGCCGTGGCGATGCGCTTTCCGTCAGGCGAAAACGAGGCTTGATTTACGGGACCGCTATGCCCGGTCAGAGTTGCCTGCAACTGGCCGGAGGCGGCATCCCACACACGCGCCGTAGAATCATCGCAAACGGAAACGATGTGCTTGCCGTCGGGCGAGAAGGCCGCATAATTCACGCGGCCGGAGTGGCCGGTCATAGTTGCCAGCAGGCGTCCTGTCTCGGAATCCCACACCCGTGCTGTCTTGTCAGCACTGGCGGTGACAATATGTGTCCCATCGGGCGCGAACGAGGCCGTGTAGATCATCAGAGCGTGTCCGGCCAATGATGCTCGCAACTGCCCGGAGGCAGCATCCCACACATGCGCCTGAGCATCCTCGCCCGTAGTGACGATGCGCTTTCCATCGGGCGAAAACGAGGCATCGAAGACTCTGCCACCAAATCCGGAAAGAATGGCGAGCGGATGACCGATATCCGCATCCCACACGCGCGCCGTGCCATCGTTTCCGGCCGTGACGATGCGGTCTCCACTGGGCGAGAAGGCCGCGTCGTTGACTACGCCGGAACCCGCGTTCAGCGTGGCCAGCAAGATGCCGGAATCGGCATCCCACACCCGCGCGGTGGCGTCTTCGCTGGCGGTGATGATGCGTTTTCCATCGGGCGAGAAGGCGGCGGCGTTGACTGGCGCGGTATGCCCGATGAGCGTTGTCAGCGGATGACCGGTTTCGGTGTCCCATACTTGCGCTGTATGGTCGGCGCTGGCGGTGACGATGCGCTTTCCATCGGGCGAGAAGGTGGCATCGTAAAGCGCGCCGGTGTGCCCGGTCAAGGTCGCAAGCTGATGGCCGGTTTTGGCGTCCCATACGCGCGCCGTCTGGTCCCAACTGGCGGTGACAATGCGACTCCCATCGGGCGAGAAAGCTGCGTCGGAGACGACGCGGGCATGCCCGATCAGCGTGGCAAGTAGCTTTCCGGTTTCCGCGTCCCACACGCGAGCGGTAGAATCCTGGCTGGCGGTGACGATGCGCGTTCCATCGGGCGAGAACGCGACATGGTGGACCACGCCGGTATGTCCGCTGAGGTTTGCGAGCAAGAGGCCTGTTTGCGCATTCCACACGCGCGCCTCATGGTCCGCACTGGCGGTGACAATGCGCTTTCCGTCCGCGGAGAAGACAGCCTGCCGCATCTCAACGCCGGGACCGGCGAGAGTGGAAAGCGGGTTCCCGTTCACCGCGTTCCACACGCGCGCCGTGCCGTCATCGCTGACGGTGACGACATAGTTTCCATCCGGCGAGAATGCCGCATTGTTCACCGGACCGCCATGCCCGGCGAGTGTTGCCACCAGATGGCCGGTCACGGCATCCCATACGCGCGCAGTCTTGTCGCCGCTGGCCGTGACAATGCGCTTTCCGTCGGCGGAGAAGGCGGCCACATAGATCGGGCCGCCGTGATGCAGAACGAGATGTTCTAGCGGCCCCGCCACGACTGTCCGCAATGCGTACTGGGCCTGGTCGGTCGGCGATCGCTCGGCTGCCGCAACTGCCGTCCGGAGCGCCACTCCAGGATCGCCTCCAGCCAGGACTTCCTGTTCGACCAGGGCAGCTAGCTCGCGCGATTCGGCCGTGGCCTCTCGCGCTTCGGCGATCCACCACTCCCAAATTGCCCCGGCCAGGCAGACGGCGAGCACGATGGCGGCGGATACGCTGGCCTGTTGCACACGTCGGCGGAATCGCTCTCGCCGCGCCGCCGCCGCTTCCTGGTGTTCGATGCTGGCCTGAATGAATTTGCGTTCGCCCTCGCTGAGTTGCAGCGGCTTTTGTACCAGCCAGCTCCGCGCCCGCGTCAGCTTCAAGCCGGAGAGCAATGCCTCTGTTTTGTCGCTGCCGAGCGCTTTTTCCCAGTCGAGCAAATCCTGTTCGAGTTGATCCTTTCCGATGAGAAACTCGCGTTCTTCATCGAGCCAGCCGCGCAGCAGCGGCCACTTGCGCAGCAACGCTTCATGCGAAACCTCGACAATGGTCTCGTCATTTTCTTTCTGAATAATGAGCAGCCGCGCTTTGGCCAGGCGCTCGATCAACGGCCGGGCCTTTGCGGGCATCAGGTCGAAGCGTGCCGGGCGACGCACATATTCGCCCTCGGCGTTCACCCTCACCATCGCGGGCACGAACGATTCTCTCAGCGCCTGCAAATCTTCCACGGAGGGTTTGGCGGCGGCAAGAACTTCGTCGGCCTTGCGGCGTACCGCATTTTCAAGGGGCGAAAGCTGCCCGGCGGCGTCACCGAGCGCCAGATAAGCTTCGAGCGTGAGATTTTTCTTTTGACCAAAGCGATCGTAGAGTTCGCGCAGCGCAAAGGCCAGCAGCGGCAGCGCATCGTCGGTGGCCGCATCTTTCATGGCGGCGCCGACAAGAGCTTCGTCAACCGAGAGGCCGGCGACACGAGCCGGGCCTTCAATAATGTCGCGTATCCTCGCCAGGGGCATGGGCTTGAGAGAAAATTCTTCAAAAGCAGCGGTCATGGCGGGCGCTTCTTGAAGTTCTCCCAGATAATCAGAGCGCAAGGTCATGGCCACGAGGAAGGGCAGACGCTCATCCTGCATGGCGTTGAGAACACGCAGAAACTGTGCGGCTCCGCTCTTCTCTGCCGCGCCGAAGAGTTCTTCGGATTGATCGACCGTAATCAGGATTTGCGCTTCGTTCGACGAGTGCGCGGAGCGAAGGTCGCGGGCAAGGTCGGAAAGCACGTTCGATAGATCGTCTGACGCGAAGGCATCGCGCCAGTGCCTCCAGTCGGCGCCGGACCCAAGGGCAATGGCCACGGTCTGGCCCAATTCTTCCAAAGGGTGAAGTTGCGGACGAAATGGTGGGAGCACGATCCAGTTGCGCCTGTCGCGTTTGAGCCGGGGCAATACGCCGGCGCGAAGCAATGAGGATTTTCCCGAACCCGAAGCGCCAAGCACAACGACCATCCTGGCCCCGCCCTGCGCACGCCTCGCGTTGAGCCGCTCTATCAATCGGCGGACATCATCGTCGCGTCCGAAATAAATCGCCGCATCGGCCTCATCGAAGGCAAGCAGCCCGGGATAGGGAGGGCGCGTCGTGTCCCACTCGAACCCGCCGCGCGCATTGACAATAACCTCGGTCAATTGCGTGGCAAGGAGTGCCAGGCCGCCTTCGCGGTCCTTCACCAGATCGAGATGCTGGATGTCTTGTGAAACGAAGGTCTCGCCGGAGGGTGACTCGATTAACGGAAAAATTGCTTTGCCAAGCGCGCGCGCCTGAGTGAATTCAGCGAAGCACCATTTGCTGTCGAACCAGTTTTTGGTCAGAATCAGAATGACCGCTTCAGCCCCGGCTATTTCTCTGTAGAGTGTGCGCTCCCAGTCAGCG
>Ga0182030_10024940_pt1 | contig 10936 bp, 10 predicted proteins | sample 812S3MmetaG_FD_121299 | JGI IMG/M metagenome (GOLD analysis project Ga0182030, IMG submission 121299) | Permafrost microbial communities from Stordalen Mire, Sweden - 812S3M metaG (Illumina Assembly) | ecosystem: Environmental > Terrestrial > Soil > Wetlands > Permafrost | place: Sweden... | reverse complement strand
TCGAGCCGTAGAAGGCGGCATCGCCGTACGTGAACACTCCGCCGTCGCTGGCGACGAGCCAGTAGCCCTTTCCGTCCGGGGTGGGCGCGAGCGCGACGATGGGGTGGGTGAGCGGTAGTCCGGCCGCTGAACCGTACGAACCGACATCGCCGAAATTCCACACGTTGCCTTGCGCAGAGGCCAACCAGAAGTTCATCGGGATGGGTCCGGACGACGACGACTCGTCACCGCCTACCTCGACGTTCGAAAGCGGCGAGCCGGTTGGCGCAGCACGCGGCGTACTCGCATCGGCCGACGATGCCACGCCCATACTGGAAAGGATGACGACAAGTGCAATCCCGAGAACAAGCGGAGAGATCCTTCCGCCCGTCACGTCGTCCTGCGATCCGGCATCCCACCGGCGCCGCCCGCACACAGCCCACCCAACAGAGGTCCCGCCATTTCTCCTCCGCCTCCTCGTTCAGTGCCGACCGACGCGTTCGCGGCATCGCCGTACACTGATCCCGTTTCCGCGGACCCCGAGCTCCCTTATCCGCGCTACGGGAGGGGAACCTAACAATCGATTCTCGTAATTAGGGTGCAGTTCGGTTGCGGGTGATGGTCCTCGGCTCAGCCGGAAAGCGCCTCGAGGGCTGCCTGATCGAGGACGAGGTCGCCGGCCGCCAGATTGTCTTCGAGGTGGGCGAGCGACGACGTGCCGGGAATAAGGAGGACCGTCGGCGCTTGGTGCAACAACCAGGCCAACGCCACCTGGGCCGGCGTCGCAGCAACGCGCCGTGCCACGTCCTTCACCGCGGGGGCACTGAGCACCGGGTTCTCGGGATGAAAGGCCGAACCGAGCGGAAAGAACGGCACGTACGGCACGCTGTCGCTCCGGCAGAGATCAAAGACGGCCTGGTCCGAACGGTCGGCGACGCTGAACGCGTTCTGCACGCACGCAACCGTGGTGCGCTGGCGCGCCGCGAGGTACTCCTCGAGACCCACATTGCTGAGGCCGATGCCCGCAATGAGCCCTTCATCCCGCATGGCGATCATCGCATCGAGCTGCTCGTCGAACGGCACGTCGGATTCGGGGTGGCGACGCAGATTCACGACGGGGATATGGTCGAGATCCAACGACACCAGGTTGGCCTCAACGCCGGCCCGCAACTCGTCCGGCCGCTGTGCGGGCAGCCATTCTCCTGTCGCACCGCGTGCGGCACCGACCTTCGAGACGAGGACGAGGTCAGTCGGGTAGGGGTGGAGAGCAGCGTGAATCAGCTCGTTGGCCACGTTCGGGCCGTAGAACTGCGCTGTGTCGATGTGGGTCACTCCCAGATCGACGGCACGACGGAGAACTGCGAGGGCGACGGCGCGGTCCTTCGGCGGTCCGAATACCCCGGGACCGGGAAGCTGCATGGCTCCGAATCCGACGCGTCGAACCGGACGGTTGGCCAACACGACCTCTCCAATCGCCATCCATCCACCCTATGGCCCGACTCGAGCGCCTGACGCAGCACCGCCTCGGCTCTGGTCACCCGGGACCAGGCGCGCAGGAGGGCCGCCAGCTGGTCATTCAGTGAGCCTGGACCGGTGTCCCTCCGGCTTGTCACAGGGCTGCGCCAGAATGACCGGGTGAGCCTCTTCGACGCATTCGAACCTGCAGACCTCGACGACGACACTGTCGCACCTCACGAACCCAGGCCGCTGGAGCGGGGCGCGAGCGAGGGAGGTCCGACACAGGCGGGGTCGACACCTCCGTCGGGCTGGCCCGACGTTGAAGTGCGGATAAGCGCCCGCCGCCGCAAGACCTCGGAAGCGCGTTGGGTCGGCGGCCGGATCGTCGTGTCGGTGCCAGCCCACCTCTCGCAGGAGGCCCGGGAAAAGACGGTCGCCTGGCTCGTCGATCGGCTCGTGGCCAAGCACCCCATGCGGAGCGCGATCGGCGACGCCGACCTCATGAACCGGGCCCTCGCGTTGGCCGACCGCTATCGGATCGGAGCCCGTCCGACGTCCGTGCGTTGGGTCACGAATCAGTCGGCGCGGTGGGGGTCCTGCTCGTTCCACTCGGGGGAGATCCGCCTCTCACACCGGCTGCGGGTCGTGCCCGAATGGGTACTGGACGCCGTGCTCGTCCACGAGTTGGCGCACCTGGTGCACCCGAATCACTCTCCCTCATTTCACCAATTGGCCAATGGCTACCGCCGCCATCACGAGGCCGGGATCTTTCTGGCCGGTTACGGGTTGGGTCTGGCCGCTCCCCCGGGCTAGCTAGTCCTTACCCGGGCGAGGAGCCCGCCCCGGGCGAGGAGCCCGCCCCGGGTTGCGAGGCGGGAACCTCGGCCAGTATCCGCCCGAGGGTCCGCAGACTCTCGTTCGCCCCGCCGAGAGTCAATTCGATGTGTTCGGTCAAGAGGAAGTAGCGGTGCAGCGGGTAGTTGCGGTCGAGGCTGACCCCGCCGTGCAGATGTGCGGCCGCGTGCACGACCCGCTGTCCTCCTTCGGCGGCCCAGTACTTGGCCACAGCGACTTCGGGTGAAGCCGGCAGTCCGGCTGAAAGCCTTGATGCCGCCTGCCATGCCGTAAGCCGGATTGCTTCGGTGTCGACGTACGCATCCGCGGCGCGCTGTCCGACCGCCTGGAACGTGGCGATGGGTCTCTCGAACTGCAGTCTCGTCTTGGTGTACTCGCTGGTGAGGGCGAGAGCCGCGGCGCACACGCCGGCCTCCATGATGCAGAGCGCGGTCGTCGCGAGCTCGCTGATGTAGGTGATGACCGCAGCACCGTCCACAGTGGCTCCACCCAGAAGGCGATCAACCCCGACCACCACGCCGGACAACTCGAGCACGGCCTCGGGTCGACCCGAGGCGGTCATCTGTCGCCTCATGACGAGACCTTCGGCGTCGGCGTCGACAATGAACACGCCACTCCCGGCAGCCGAGCCATCGGGTGCTGTGCACGTCGCCGGGATGAGAATCGCGGTCGCCACCATCGCCGCCGGCACACAGGCCTTGGTCCCGTGCAACACCCACGTCCCTTCTTCCTGTGCGACGGCCGTCGTGGCGGGACTCGTCCCGCCCGGAACGACCACCGCGCCCGCCAACTCCGCCAAGGCCGCGGTGAAGAAGACGTCGCCGCTGTTCACCCCGGGCAACCAACTCTGCCGCTGCGCCGGGGTACCGAAATGCGCGATGGGCGCAGCGGCGTAGACCATCGTCTCGATCACCGGCACATAAGCCGCCGTGCGCCCGGCCGCTTCGATCACCAGGCAGGCGGCAACAAAATCGAGGCCGCCTCCGCCATCATCCTCGCTGAGTTGAATGCCGAGAAGGCCGGCTTGCGCCAACTCCCTCCAGAGCGTGCGGTCGACGGGACCTTCTTCGCCGGCCGCACGCTCAATTTCCTTGAGACGCTCGTGGGTGCAGCGCTCGCTGAAGATCCGATCGGCCAATGCCCGGACGGCATCCTGCTCTTCGCTGTAGTTGAAATCCATACAGGCGCGCTCCTTCGTGGAAGTTCAGTGCGACCGATTGGGGCTCGGTGCGATCGCGTCGTTGCTCAGCGTGACCGCGGCATGCCGAGGCCGAAGTTGGCAATCAGATCTCGCTGTACCTCGTTCGTGCCGCCACCGAAGGTCAAGAGGATCATGTTACGGGCGTACGCCTCGAGGCGCCCCGCGAGGACGGCGGCCGGCGAACCCTCGGTGAGGTACCCGGCTTGCCCGAGAATCTCCATCAAGGAGCGGAAGGCCCGGAGGTAGAACTCCGTCCCGAAGACCTTGATCGTCGACGCGTCGGCCACGTTCATATGCCCCCGCGTGGCTTGCCATGCCACTTTCCAGTTGATGAGGCGCAGGAACTCCAGTTCTGCATGCACCCGAGCCAAGTGTTCCTGTACCCATTCCTGGTCGACGACGCGTCGACCATCAGGCAGCTTCGTCGTCTGCGCCCAGGCTCTGACGTCGTGCAACACGCGCTCGATGAGGCCCGGCGCACAGAGGGTCACGCGTTCGTGATTGAGCTGATTCGTGATCAGCTTCCACCCCTCGTTCTCACCGCCCACGAGCGCCGAGGCGGGCACGCGCACGTCTTCGTAGAAGGTGAAGTTGATATTGTTCTCGCACATGATGTCCATGGGCACGACGCGGATGCCCGGGGTATCCATGGGGACGAGAAACAGCGAGATTCCTTTGTGTTTGGCGACATTGGGATCCGTCCGCGTGGCCAACCATATGTAGTCGGCGCCGGCGGCCAAGCTGGTATAGATCTTCGCGCCGTTGATGACGTACTCCTCACCATCACGCACGGCTCGCGTCTGCAGAGAGGCGAGGTCGGTACCCGAATTGGCTTCGGTGTAACCGATGCAAAAATGGATGTCACCCGCCAGGATCTTCGGAAGGAAGAACGCCTTCTGCTCCTGCGACCCGAAATGCATGATTGTCGGCCCGACCGTGTTGATCGTCAGCATGGGCACCGGGGCCCCGCTGCGCATCGACTCGTCGAAGAAGATGAACTGCTCGATGGCCGAGCGACCCTGGCCGCCCCACTCTTCGGGCCAGCCGATCCCCAGCCAGCCGTCGGTTGCCATTTTCTTGACCACCCGGCGCACCGTCGGCCCGACGCCCGCGGCCTGCGAGAGCTCGACCTCCAGCTCGGGCGTGAGCAGCTCCTCGTAGTAAGCCCGCAACTCGCTTTTGAGCGCCTGCTGTTCCTCGCTGTAGGCGATGTCCATCGTGTCCCTCCCGAGGCCGTGTCGCTGCATCGGACCACTTGGGGCGCGGCATGCCGACCGGTTGCGGGACCGACCATGTGACTGGTCGAACAGGTTACCGTGCGGCCCTTCCGGATGGTCACTGCGTGCATCGGTGGGCCTCGGGCTACCAGCCGGTAACCTGCTGACGTCGGCCGATGGGCCCGAGGAAGACCGAACCGAGGAGCGTTCACCATGCCTGAAGCAGTCATCGTCGCCACCGGTCGCACCCCGATCGGGAGGGCGGTCAAGGGCTCTCTGGTGGAATGCCGTCCCGACGACCTGAGTGCACTGGTCATCAAGACAGTTTTGGAAAAGGTCCCGCAACTCCGTCCGAGCGACGTGGAAGACGTGCTTCTCGGCTGCGGACAGCCAGCCGGCGAGGCGGGCTACAACATCGCCCGCGTGGCGGCGATCCTGGCGGGTCTGGAGAACGTCCCCGGGGTCACGGTCAACCGCTACTGCTCGTCCTCGCTGCAAACGATCCGTATGGCGGCGCACGCCATCGTGGCCGGCGAAGGTGACGTGTTCGTCGCGGCCGGCGTGGAGACCGTCAGCCGCTACCTGCACGGTGCGTCGGACACCGGTCCCCACAACACGGCGTTCGCCATCGCCGAGGAGCGGACCCTGGCCCGGACTCCCGCCGTCAGCGAACCCTGGTCGCCCCTCGCCGGGAGCTTTCCCGACGTGTACATCGCCATGGGCCAGACGGCCGAGAACGTGGCCGAATGGGAGCACGTGACCCGAGCCGAGATGGACGAGTTCGCAGTGCTGTCACAAACACGCGCCGTGGCAAATCAGGAGAACGGATTCTTCGAGCGAGAGATCATTCCCGTCACCCTGGCCGACGGAACGGTCATCGCCAAGGACGACGGGCCGCGGGCCGGTACCACGCTGGAAGGGCTCGCGAACCTCAAGCCGGTCTTTCGTGAAGGCGGCACGGTCACGGCGGGCAACGCTTGCCCTCTCAACGACGGGGCAGCCGCAGTCATCGTGATGAGCGACATCAAGGCCAAGGAGCTTGGCATCACGCCCCTGGCCCGAATCGTGGCCAGTGCGGTCACGGGATTGAATCCCGAGATCATGGGGCTGGGGCCGGTCGATGCATGCCGACAGGTCCTCACGCGCGCCAAAATGACGATCGACGACATCGACCTGGTCGAGATCAACGAGGCGTTTGCCGCACAGGTGATCCCGTCGGCCAAGCACCTGGGTATCAGCTGGGACAAGTTGAATGTGAAGGGTGGCGCGATCGCCCTCGGGCACCCCTTCGGTCAGACCGGGGCGCGCATCATGACCACGCTTCTCAATGCCCTCGAGGACACGGGAACGACCTACGGGCTCGAGTCAATGTGCGTCGGTGGCGGTCAGGGTATGGCCATGATCGTCGAACGCCTCAGCTGAGCGTGGGGGTCAGCCGACGAGCTTGCGCTCCCCGGAGACGTCATAGACGATGACGGTGGCCGACTTCGGTGCCACACCACCGGGCGGCGGTGGTGGAGCCTGTCGCATGCCGGCGAGGTGTGCGTCCAGCGCCGCTTGGTCGGCCCAGCGCTCATAGAGCACGACCCGACCCGGTTCGATCGGATCGGCTGTCACCGCATATTCGAGACAACCCGCCTCGGCCCGTGCCGCCTGAATGGCATCGCGGCGCCCGGCCAGGAACTCCTCGCGTTGATCGGGCTCTACTTCGAATGACCCTCCGACTATGACCACCTGATCCTCCTTGGAAGCAAAGGCCGACGCTGCTGTTGTGCTTCGCGTTCGACGCTACTTGCTTCGCCCGGCCCGGCGCTCTGGGAACCAACGAGGCACCGCAGTCGTGCCGAGGGTCACGCAGGCCCGGTCCGGTCGAGGGAGTCGAGGACCGAGCCGAAGAACCACTCCCGGATGGCGAACACCGGGACATCGTTGAGCACGAGGAGATACGCCCGCGCCCAGATCACCTCCTTCGCTCTCTCGCCCAGTAAGACCGCCGGAGGGGGGTCGGGATGCCCCAGACGTGGAAGCGCCCGTCGGGCTAGTGCGAACCCATGGGCCACCATGACGCGGCCGATGGGTTCGCCGGTCTCCGCCAATTGAAGTTGTGCCTCCTCCGGCAGTCGATCGGGTACGAATGTAGATTCCGCATACACGTACGCCCGCGCGCTCGCGGCACCTCTGAGGAGGGCGATCCGATGGATCAACGGGCGCCCCAACGGCACGCCGAGCATATTGTCGGCTTCTGCGGTGACCGGATGCCGGCGCACGACATCCGCCACGATCCCCTCACCGGTGAGCATCTCAAGGACCTGTGTCACGGTGTCTGTGCTCTCCTGCAGGGTCCGCTGCAAGTCCTTGGTCTGCGATGACCGCATCGGAGGCACCACCGACAGAACGTAGTGCTGTTTCCTTGCGCCGTCCCGGTCAGCGACGAATCGCCGACTCTACGTCGTTCAGCGCCGGGACGGGGCCCGGGTCGGTCCCCTCACGCCCCGCCATGTGCAACGAGACCAAGTCGCCGAAAAGCGCCAGGTCGAAGAAACGAGCGAGGTCGTCGTCCCCCTCAGCCCATACCGGGATCACATCTGCCATCACCTCGTCCGTGACTGCGACGACGAGATCAAAGCGGCGCGCCACGTGCGGGTGCTCCCCTCCATGGCGCAGCGTGACGAGGGTGAGCACTTGGCGGGTCACGTCCCCGTTCTGGCCCCAGCCGGCGACCTCATTGTGGGAGAGCTCGGGTTGAATGGCGAAGAAGGCGGGGGTTTTGGCGTTCTCGTTGATCTGGGTCTTCCAGCGCCGAGCGGCGACCGCGGTGACTCCGGTCGATCCGTACACGAGCGGAATGGTGCGGCCGATGCGCCGGGCTACTTCCTCGACCGGACTCGCCGCCGACAGGAGAGCATCCCTTCGCCGTTGCAACAACGAGAATGCGGCATCGAGCGAAGGCCTGATGGCGGGAAGGATCCCGATCCGGGAGAGGGTCAACAGCACGGGGACGGCCAGCGCGCCCAGGGCGACCCGAGCCGCCGGCAGGTCGGTCGGCACGCTGAACAGCGTGAAATCCGACCGGATCGCCATGCGGGCAAGCGCGCCTCCGCCCGAGACGATCACCGTGTGGGCGCCCCGTTCGGCTACGGCGGCGGCCGCGGAGGTGGTCTCCTCCGTGTCCCCGCCGAACGACAGCGCGAAAGCGAGCGTGTGCGGGCCGACGAATGAGGGCGGAACGTACCCGTTGCAGGCCACAACCGGAACGGAGGCATGTGCAGCGCCGAAGGCCGCCACCAATTCGGCCGCCGTCGAGCTGGTCCCCATGCCGAAAACGAGGACGGACCCGATGTCGTCGGGTTCGGGGAGAACGGCGAGGTCGAGCAGGGCGGACGCGTGCGCCACGGCGGACTTCGCCTGCTCGGGTGCGGACACCGTGGCATCCCAGATACCCGCCGTGTCGAGATAGGCCGGCCTGCTCACCCCGGCGCTGGCCCAGTCGCCCGCACGCCCTCCTTTTCGGCCTTGGCGGTCAGTCGTTCGTGCTCGACTTCGGCCACGTCCGACGCCTCGTCGACCAGGAGGACGGGTACCCCATCGACCACGGGGTAGGTCTTGCGGAGGCGCGGGTTGTAAAGGATCTCCTCGTCGGGAAACCACAACAAGGGCTCCTTGTCGACGGGGCACGCCAACACGTCGAGCAACAGCGGATCAAGCACCATGGTCCTTCCTCACCTTCAACACCCTGTTCGCCAACACCCTGTTCGCCAACACCCTGTTCGCCAACACCCTGTTCGCCAACACCTAATTCGCACCCGCGTACGTGGCGATAAGCCGCCGCACGGCTGCCACGTGCTCGGCGCAGCGTTGCGGCGTCTTCGCCTCGACGTTGAGTCGAAGCAACGGCTCGGTGTTCGACGGGCGCAGGTTGTACCACCAGTCACCGTGGTCGATCGTCAACCCGTCCAACCGATCGACGATCGCTCCGCTGGCCCTCTCGTGTTCGGCGATTGCCTCCACCGTGGCCGCAGGATTGCGCACCTCGGTGTTGATCTCACCAGAATCGCTGTAGCGCCGGAACGGCTCCAAAAGCTCAGAAAGCGGTTCGTCGCTCACGCTCAAGAGCTCCAGGACGAGGAGTGCGGTAATGATGCCGGAGTCCGCCCGGAAATTGTCCCGGTAGTAGTAGTGGCCGGAGTGTTCGCCCCCGAAGATGGCGTTGGTCTCGGCCATCACCTGCTTGATGATCGAATGGCCAACCTGGGTGCGAACCGGCGTGCCGCCGAGTTCCTTCGCCACCTCGGGCACGACGTGCGAACAGATGAGGTTGTAGAGGATCGTCTCGCCGGGATGCTTCTTCAAAAGGGACGCGGCGACGAGTGCCGTGGTCAGAGAGCCCGACACCGGCTCCGCGCGCTCGTCGACCAGGAAGACTCGGTCAGCGTCACCATCAAAGGCCAACCCGATGTCAGCTCCCTCGGCCAGCACCGCCGCCTTGAGGTCGACCAGGTTCTCCGGTTGGATGGGGTCGGCCGGATGATTGGGGAAGTTGCCGTCAAGCTCGGGGAAGAGGACGTCGACAGAGAACGGGAGGCGGGAGAACACCGTCGGCACGACGAGCCCACCCATCCCATTGGCGGTATCAGCGACAACCTTGAGGGGTCGCAACACGTCCCGGTCGACGAAGGAGATCACGTGCTCGGCCCAGTCGTCGAGCAGGTTGAGCTCCCGCCAGGACCCTGTCCGCGCGCCCAGGGGCTCGCCCAAGAGTTTCTCGGCGATCGCCTGAATCTCGGCCAGTCCGGTGTCACGGCCGATCGGACGGGCGCCCGAGAGGCACAGCTTGATGCCGTTGTACTGCGCCGGGTTGTGCGAGGCGGTGAACATCGCTCCCGGCGCATCGAGACGTCCGGCGGCGAAGTAGAGGAAGTCCGTCGATGCCATCCCCAGATCGGTGACATTCACCCCTTCGGAGCGCACCCCATCGGAGAACGCTTGGGAGAGCTCCACCCCCGAGGCCCTCATGTCCCGGGCCATCAGGATCCCGGGCGCCCCGGCAAAGCGCGCCATGGCCCGACCGATGGCTCGGCACATCGTCGCGTCCAGTTGCTCGGGCACGGTCCCCCGCACGTCGTAGGCCTTGAAGACGCTGTCCATTCGAGTCATGAGGACACAACCTTAGGTGGCGGGCGAAAGGTGGTCTTTCCGTTCACCTTTCCGTCGGTGGTTCCACCGGGCCTTCCGTCTCCGTCCCCTTCGGCTCCCGGAGCGGGCCCGAACGGCCAGGGCGCACAGCGCAGCGATGCCGATGATGGTCAGGCCCTGGCCGACCCGGTTGGCCCGGCTGGCCCCGTAGCGGAGGACCACATCATGCGCCGTGGGCACGACCACCATGAGGTTGGGTGTGACCCGATACGGCCCGGTGGCTCCCGAGGCCTGCCAGTTGGGAAAGTAGGAGACCTTGACCAGCACCGGCGTGCCGATTTTCGAGACATGGAAGCTCACCGTGCTGGCCGTCTGCACTACCCCGGTGACTCGCGTCTTGGGGACGCTGCGCCGAGGCGGAGAGGGATCCCCGATCGGCACACGGGGCCAGGAAGCCGGCCCACTCTGTGCCAGGAAGACACCCCAACGGGACGGGTCGTTGTACCAGCTCTCCGATGGGCCCAGCCACGAGGACTGGGCCGCCCCCACACCGACCTGCACTGCGGGGTCGTTGGCCAACCCCGTCACGATCGGCGCGTGCAGGACCTCGTAGATCTTCCACGTGGTGGACGTCGAGACGCCCGCCTGGTCGGACGTCCAGGGACCGCTCTGCGCGACCAGCCGCAGTGAGTGATCGGCCGATGCCGCTTCTTGCACCTGGCTGCTCGAGGCCATGAAGTAGCGCACACCGAGGAGCTGCAGGTGTTGGATCCCGGCGGGAATGTTGAGCGCCGAGTAGTGCAGGCCGTTCATCGCCTCGGAGGGCGACACCGACAGTTCTGCCTGGTTGAGGAAGTGGTACGGCGTCGTGGCGGCGGACTCGAACAGGAGGCCCTCCATGGAGCCGATACAGCCGCTCGACCAGTACGGCAACAACATCAGGGCCTGGGTCGTGCCGAAGCGGTTGAGGCTGGGGTCGTACTGCCACATCGCCTGCCCGCAGCCGTCGGTCGCCCCCAGGTGCTCCATCGTCAGGACGAGCGCCCGGTATTCGGGATATGCCGCCTGGTTCTGGTAACCGCTGTAGTTGAAC
>Ga0182030_10024939_pt1 | contig 10937 bp, 9 predicted proteins | sample 812S3MmetaG_FD_121299 | JGI IMG/M metagenome (GOLD analysis project Ga0182030, IMG submission 121299) | Permafrost microbial communities from Stordalen Mire, Sweden - 812S3M metaG (Illumina Assembly) | ecosystem: Environmental > Terrestrial > Soil > Wetlands > Permafrost | place: Sweden... | reverse complement strand
TCATGCCGACTCGGCACCACAGCCTGATGCCGGCCAACTGCTCGCGGAGCTCGACCACGCATGCGTCGAATGAGCTGTCGAACACCACTGCCTCGATGTCGGCATTTTCGAACAGGTAGACGAGTTCGGTAACTCCATACCGATAGTTGACGTTGACGGGGATCATCCCCGCCTTGAAGGCTGCGAATACTGTTTCCAGATAGTGGGGACCATTGCGCAGGTAGACGGCCACTTTCGATTGATGGTCAAGTCCGGCGGCCTGAAAGCAGCGGGCGAGGCCCTCAGCGCGCCCATTGAAGGATTTCCACGTGGTGGTGTGGTCACCAGCGATGATCGCGGGCTCATCGGGCTTGAGGGCGGACAGACGCTCCAAGATCTGAGCGATTCCGTCCGCGGCAACAGTCATCTCCTTCACGCCGGTTGCCGTGAGCTCGGTTCGGAGACGGATCCATCCTCCGGAAGGTCGCCGCTCGCCGAGAGGCCAATCCGCCCCGCCGCAAGTCCGGCCCCTTCGCGGTCCCATGTTTCGCTGCTGTTCCCCCGGGATCGCAGCTCGTGTTCTTGGACTCGGAGGGTGGGCGTTCTGGGGAACTCGTCCGTCACCTCAGAGTACGGGGTAATCATGAGGTACGGAATTCGCTGAACGAGGAACTTGAAGAGGTCCACAGAGTCGATCTGCGTGTCCGGCGCCTGGCCCAGGGTCTCAGCACGATTCCACTGCACACCATCTTGCGAGGAGACGAATGCCGCATCGGGACCCTCAGAGACCTTGCGTCCAGCAGGTACCTGACGACGGAGTTCTGGGGATTCGGTGCATCGAGCACGCCTCGCCTCCTTACGCCTCTTCCCTCGAAGTCACGGATCGATCCGTAGATGTTGGTCGGATTGCATCGTCCGGCTGCCCTCCCGGCAACTCTGAGATACCCGCATCGACAGCGATAGTATATGCTAACTTAATCACACTTGCGGGGTGGAGAAAGCCCGCTAGCTCGACGGTAGATGACTAGGGAACGACCGATTGCACACCAGATCTGGAGTTTCATATCAATGGATGCTTTCGAACCTGGATGGAACCAGAACGTGACCGCGGAGCCAGTCCGACCGCTGACAGGCGTTCGCATCCTCGACTGCACTCGCCTCCTCCCGTGCTCGTTCGGGACGCAGTTGCTCGCGGATATGGGGGCCGAGGTCATCAAGATCGAACAACCCGGTGGTGAGATCGGTCGCCAACACGATCGCTTTCCGACCGTGAACCGCCACAAGCTGAGCGTCACACTCGACCTCGGTACACCCGACGACCGAAGCCGACTGCTAGAGCTACTCACAACGGCTGACGTGCTTCTCGAGAGCTTTCGCCCCGGCGTCATGGAGCGGTTCGGACTTGCATACCAGGACCTGAAGGATCGATATCCGTCTCTGGTCTACGTATCCTCATCGGGCTACGCAGCCGAAAGTCCCACGCCTGTCCGTCCGGGGCACGATCTCAACTACCTCGCCACCGCTGGTGTACTCCAACCACGCGTCGGTGACACGCCTGTGCTGTCCGCAACCCCGGTGGGTGACCTCGCAACCGGAATGGTAGTGGCCATGAGTGTGCTCGCAGCCCTCCTTCATTCCCGGAGCACGGGGGTCGGCCAACACATTTCTACGAATATGGCTGATGTCTCCCTTGTCCTTGGCGCCGTGGGAGCTGGGCGCCTCCCCCTTCGAGAGGGTTCCGAACCCGACGGCATCCGGACGTGGCCAGACGTACCTCTGGGACATTTCCCCTGCTACGGAACCTACGAGACGGCGGATAATCGATTCGTCTCGTTCGGAAACATAGAGACGAAGTTCTGGGAGGAGTTTCTCGCAACCACTGGTCTGATGCATTTGGCCGAAGCGCAATTTGCAACCGGGACAGCGGCATCGGCCGCGGAATCTGCCATTGCCGAGGTCATCAGATCCCGCACGCTGGCGGAGTGGGAGGACGTGTTTGCCAACCGAGACGTCTGCTTCGCTGCCGTGCGGACGCTGCGAGAGGCCGTTGGGACTACCGACGTCCTCGATAGGGGACTGATCGAAACTCGCGACGACGACTTACTGATCGCCGCGTTCCCGGCCACGTTTTCGAATACTCCGGCTCGGGTCGGCGGCGTAGCTCCAGAGCCAGGGGAACACAACGTCTTGTTCTTTGGCTCAACTACGAGGTAGGTCCAGGTGCGTTCATCGACCAGCCCGAGATTGCCGATGTGCTCAGATGGCAAGGAGGCGACAGCCATTGATGACGGGAGAATGTAGGGACAATGACTACCCCTCAGGAACCGGTCCGGAGGCACGTCTCCCCTGTGGGCTATCTCACCAGCGCCGCCTTCCACACTGTGGACTAGTCGCAGATGCCCCAAGCGCCACGTGTCCGAGCCACTCGTGACCACAATTGGGGACGCGGAACATGATCCTCCGATGAGCCCAATTTCGGATGGCGATCTAGTCACGTTGCCATCGCTTCTCGAGCGGAACGCTCGAGCCTGGGGCAGTAATGTGTTCGCTCTGTTCGAGGATGGGACATCATGGACATGGAGTGATGCTGTCGATCAGATGTGCAGGGCCGCAGACGTACTGAACGGGTACGGCCTCGCTCGGTCAGATCGGGTGCTTGTCATGATGGACAACAGCCCAGACTGGCTCCGCTCCTGGTCTGGTATCGCTGCCATCGGCGCAATCACCGTCCCTCTCAACACTGCTTTCCGCGGTCCCATTCTTCAGAGGTTCTGTGAACTGAGCTGCGCTACCCACGTGATCGCCAGTGGGGAGTTCGCCGAACGAGTCCGGGAGGTGTCCCCGCGGACCATCTGCATCGAGCCTGAGGAGCTACGACAAGGACAAGCAATCACCCTCGAACTGAATCCACCCCTTCAGCACTGGGACCTCAACGCGATCATGTTCACTTCGGGAACAACCGGAGCGTCCAAGGGGGTAGTGACCCCGTGGCTCCAGACCTTTATGGGCGGGTGGCCAATTTTTGGAGCCGGGGCTGGCCTGCAGCCTGCCGATCGCTGGCTGATCGATCTGCCCCTGTTCCACGTCGGTGGCCAGCAGGCCCTCCTGGCCGCCATTGACGTCGGCGCCAGTGTCGCCATAAGGGGTCGATTTACTGCCGGAAACTACTGGAGCACTGCAAAAGCGATCGGGGCGACGAGGAGCATGGTCGTAGCCAGCATGCTTGACATGCTCATCGATCAGCCGCCCGCATCGACCGACCGTGATCACTCGATCCGGTCGATGGTTGTGTGTCCAGTGTCCCCGGGCAGGATGATGGACTTCATGGAGCGATTCGGTATCGCCGAGATCCGGACCGCGCTGGGATCGACTGAGACAGGCGCTCCGATCTTTGGGCTCGTTGAAGAGGAGCCGATCGCAGGTTGGGTCGGGCGCGCACGGCCGGGGATTGAGGTGCAGGTCGTTGATGATCACGATGTCCGTGTTGCTGAGGGGACCGTCGGTCAGCTTCTTCTCCGCTCCCGTCGTGCATGGGAGATCAGTCCAGAGTATCTCGCCGATGCTGAAGCGACCCGGGCCGCCTGGATGCATGGGTGGTTCCACACTGGGGACGCTGTTCGTATGGACACCGAAGGGAACATCTACTGGATCGACAGGATCAAGGACACGATCAGGAGACGCGGCGAAAACGTCTCGTCCGTCGAGGTGGAGCAGGTCATTCTTCAATACCCGGGAATTGCAGAAGTCGCGTGTGTCCCAGCACAGGACGAGCTGGGCGACGAAGAAATCAAGGCTTGGATGGTGGTCAAGGATGGTGGCGAGCTCGATCTACCCGATCTAGTCCGGATGCTTGCTGACCAGCTTCCCTACTTCATGGTTCCTCGGTTCTTCGAAGTCATCCATTCCCTCCCGAGGACCGTCACCATGCGGGTCCAGAAAAACCGACTTCGGGACATGTCTCCAGGGCGTGATGCCTGGGACCGGGTGATGGCCGGCATGGTAGTGGGGCGCTCAGGACTGCGGGAGCCTTCCGAGGGAGTCCACTCCGAATAATGAGTCGGGAGCCGGCGGCCACGAGACTTCTTCGTGGCTATGAGGTGGCCCGCCACCTGCGGGCTTTGGTTGTGAGACCGAGAACGTTGATGGGTCCGCCATGGGACCTCGCACGTGTTGGAGTTCTGGCCCACAAACGCCGTTCCTATTGAGTGGGCGACACCTGCCGGCTTTGCGGGAGAGTCGAATCCCGCTAGCACCAACGTCTGCGGCCTCGGCCCTGGCAGGAGTTCCTACAGATCAAAGCTCTGCGCCGGTTCTACGTCACAACGAACCATCTTCCCGTTGGACATGATGACATCCAATCTTGACGGATCGGCCAATACCTCTATCTCGGCGCTTGGGTCACCATTCACGACCAGCAGGTCGGCAAGCTGACCTGCTTCGATCGACCCCAACTCCTTCGATCCGGCCAGCAACTCCCCGCCATTGGTTGTCGCCCATCTGATCATGTCCGAGGGAGGAATGCCGACGTGCTGGGTGTACACCGCCAACTCTCTGGCGTAGTCCCCGTGGGCCAATGGCCCAGCTCCGTAGTCATCTCCAATGACCAATTTCACGCCAGCCTCATTCGCCTCTCTGACGGCCTTACAGCTCTTTTCGAAAGAGCGCTCAAGGACTTCGAGCCTGGTCGATGCGGTTGGCTCCGTCTTCCGCATCGTTTCGAGAACTGTCCAAGTGAGATAAAGCGTAGGCGCCACATAGGTTCCCGAGGCAGCCATCCGTTCGATGCACTCGCTGTCCATTCCGTCGGCATGGTCGATCACATCAAGGCCGGCGTCCAGGGCTGCGAGAATGCCTTCGCGCGACGCAACATGGCCGCGAATCCTCCGCCCAGCGCCGTGAGCTGTGTCGACTGCCGCCCGCAACTCTTCCTCGGTCATCACCATAACCTCCGCCGGGACGTCAAAACTTCCGTGGCCGCCGGTGACGTGGATCTTGATGATGTCAACGCCAGCTTTGATCTCCTGACGAACGGCTTTACGAAACTCATCGGGTCCATCGCACAGTCGCGTCACGCCGTCTGCACCTGGACCCCAAAATTCGGGGCGCATGTCCACGGGCCCACCCGTTGTGCAAAGGTCACGGCTACTGGCAAGAATGCGAGGGCCGACGATCACGCCCGCCTCAATCGCTTTCTTCATGACCACGTCTATGTTGTGTATAACAGCCGCGCCCACGAGTCCTGTAAAGCCAGCATTCAACGCTGAACCGACATTTCGCGCCGCCACTAGCGCCAGGTAGGTCGCCGGATGCTTCATGTCGATCTCATTGGTATTCTTCACGTCGTCATATGCACAATGAAAATGACAGGTGACTAGTCCCGGCATGAGCACTCTGCCGCTGTGCGAAAGGTCGTAGACGGTGTCGTTCTCCTGAGGTGGATCTACGGCCGTCGAGGAGTCGACCGCAACGATTCGTGATCCTTCAATGACGACCGTGCAGTCTCCCGATGCTCGGCTGGAGGCCTCACTCTGGAGCACTGTTGCACCCCTGAAATAGGTACGGGACACGGCACTCCTTTGTGCGAACGAATTCCGGACGTAATATGTATGTGCTTACTTATGGTAAGGCTGATTGTGCGGCCGGTCAATCCGCACAGCCCCCAGTGCAGCGATCGCCGATTGCGACCTCGTGGCCATCGTTGACCGGCGAGTCGTGGGGCCCGAGCGTGGAACTTGGACATGGCGAGGGTTCGAAGGGTTCACCTTCGGCGACCGATTGCCGGTGTATCCGCCCGCTTTGATGAGTAATAGTAGACACCTACTATTGACTCAGGTACACTGATCTTCCGACGAGCGGGCTGTCCATTGTTCACTGGTGATGTGTGATCGCCACCAAGGGGGATTGATGACGCACCCCGATCTTTCAGGCCTTTTTCATACGGGAATGGTCGTCGACAATGTAGAAACCGCGATGAGTACGTTCTCCAAAGCCTTTGGCTATCACTGGGCAGAGCCAATCGAGCTGGAAGCTCAGTGCAAGACGAGAGAAGGGATCCTCCCGCGGCACTCCATCGCTACCTACTCGCTCGAGGGCCCCCACCACATCGAGCTCATTCAGCAAATCGATGACACCGCATGGAAGACCGCATCCGGTGGACCGAAGGTACACCACCTCGGATTTTGGGTAGATGACCTCGAAGAGAGTATTGAGCGACTGGGCAAGCTCGGCTTCCAACTAGAGGTCGAGGATGTGTCTGGGGCACTCTCGTACCACTACCAGTCCGGAATGGGCCTCTACATCGAGTTGGTGCACGCACGCGCTCGTGAACAGTTCGACGAGTGGTGGGATGGTAAGCCGCTGAGATGGGAACGAACGTCCAGCCAAGGCGACCATTCCCACTGAGGATCACGGTCCCTCGCTCCAGAACAATGAACCCGAGAACACATCACTATGACTGCACTCGATAGCCACCACACGTCTCTTGTCGCCTCGCTCGCCGACGAACCTCAGTGCCCTAAGAGGGATTCTGTCGAAGCTGCCGGCCCAGCGGCACGCGTGGCGATGAAATCTACCGTGAGCGAGGTTCGTTGTGACCGAACGTAAGGTGTTGGTCCTGGGTGCGGGAGCTGCAGGCCTTCCGGCGGCGATCGAGGCGCATGACGCGGGAGCCGACGTCTCAATTCTTGAAGCCGATGACCAGATTGGAGGTTCCCTGGCAATGTCGGGGGGCGCCTACTACGCGGCCGGTAGCCACACCCAGTCCGACTTGGGGATAGTAGACAGCGTCGATTCCCTCTATCACTACTACATGCTCCTCAACCATTGGCTACTCGAACCTCGACTCATCAGATTGTTGTGCGAAGGTGCAGTCGAAGGGTTGGACTGGCTTGAGGAGCAAGGAGTCGTCTGGGATCCGGACAAGCTCTACATCGGTGGACTTGAGACAACGCCAAGGGCCCATGTGCCTGCAGTCAATAGACCGCGGCTAGGTCCTGGTGGAGGCGGAGCCATAGCCGATGCCCTCTATCGATCCGTTCGAGAGCGCGGCATACCCATAAGGATGAACGTCCATGTGACCTCATTGGTTTTGGACGGAGAAGGCGCCGTCGTGGGCGCTCGGTCCGAGAGTGGTGAAAAATTCGAAGCGGAGTCAGTCGTCTTGGGAACGGGAGGCTTTGCCCACGATCCGGAACTCTTGGCTTCCTACTTCCCCAGTGCGACCGTTCATGGCGACTGGCATTGGCATTGGGGTGCTAAGTACGACATCGGGGACGCGCTTCGCATCGGTGAGCAGTTGGGCGCTGGCATCGCCTCCTTGGATCGGGGCACTCAGGTGCTGTCACCAAACTTCTCGAGAACTCTTGACGGATTCATGCCAGGGTGGCTGCTGATTGTCAATCACGATGGCTTGCGATTTATCGATGAGAGCGCGCCCTATGCTGTCCTCGGCGACGCGATGAACAGACAGCCCGACAATGGCAAGTGCTATGCCATTGTTGATAACCGGGTGATGTCGGGTGATCGGGATGCTGAGGCGGCTGAGGCGGCGGATCCGCACGGCATGGGTGCAGGTTTTGTGAGCAATTGGAGCCGTGAGTCCCTACAACTACAGTTGAATGCCGACGCGGTAGTAGCGGCAACTACCATCGAGGGTCTCGCTTTGGCCCTCGGAATGAGGCCGAGGGCACTCGAGGCGACGGTCAACCAATACAACAGAGACGCTCGAGCGGGCTCAGACTCGGTATGGCATAAGCCCGCTGAGCACCTGATCGCGGTCGACGAAGCGCCGTTTGTTGCTGTCGAGGTGAGGGCGGCAGTCGTCGGTCTCACGTTTACCGGTCTGCGGATCAACCAGCGCGCCCAGGTCCTTGATCAGGATGGGCTACCCATCAGCGGACTATTCGCCGCGGGGGATGCCGCCGGGGGACTGCACGGTGAGCGGTATGCAGGAAGTGGTGCTTCGATCGCTGCCGCAACAGTCTTTGGGCGCGTCGCGGGGGTCGGCGCTGCGTCGCTTCCGATTGGTGGACCCTGAAATGACCTCGTGGGGTAGTCGCTGTATCGGCGATTCACACTGGAAAGGGCGATCTTGAGCATGAATGAAGTAATTGATCGGCTCGCCTTCCTTGAGGGCGAGCTGAAGCGGCTGAACGACGAGGCTGAAATACAAAGACTCCTTGTCCGCTACTGCACGTTGGTGGATTCCCGTGACGCTCACGCGGTGGCGACGGAGATCTTTGCCGAGGAGGCCGTTGACGATCACGGTATTGACGGTCGAGCTGCCGTCGGACGTCCGGCGATTGAGTCCATGTTTACGAAATCGAACGAATCCACCGAAAGTAGCGCACATTTCGTCACCAACTCGGTCGTGGTCCTGAACTCGGATACTGCTCGAGCGCAGACCTACGTGACCGGTTGGACTTGGCTTCGGAAGAGCAGTGATCTAGGAAAAATCCGTCCAGCCGACTTCGCCATCACGGCTATCTACGACGACGAGCTCCGTCGCTATCCGGACGGGTGGAAAATCGTGCACCGTAAGCTCCAACCATTGGGTCCGGGAGCTGTTGGATACGGTGTGCTTCCGCCCGTCTATTACGGCACCGCAGGTGTTCAGCTTGAGATATAACCTTCGCAGGGCGGCCCGATGGTGCTCGTTCTCGGAGGGCAACAGTCCGCTCTGTCTTAAGTTGTAGCGAGTAGGTCTTCGGACTCCTGCTGGTCGGAATCCCGAAGTACTGGCGCGATTTCGTCAACTTCTATGAGTTACTCCACTCCAGGTAGAGCGCCTTTGGCCCCCGTAGTCGGTGATTGTCGTCCCATACGATGGCCTCATCGGCAAGGTGGAGGTCCGGAAGCCGATTGATGATTGCGTTGATCGCAATTGCTGCTTCAGCGCGGGCAAGAGCCGCTCCGATGCAGAGATGCACTCCGCCTCCGAATGAAAGCTGACCTGCATCCCGACGGCTGATGTCGAACTGATCGGGATGTTCGAATCTCCGGGGATCGCGGTTGGCAGATGCAACAAGGATTGCCATGGTCTCACCTCTAGGTATGACCAGCCCCCCCAACTCAATATCATCGAGGGCCACTCGCACCACATACGATGCGGGACTGTCGTAGCGAAGCATCTCTTCGATGGCCGCCCCGATGAGCGTCGGGTCGGACCGCAACTTGTCCATCTCGGTTGGGTTCTCGAGCAGGGCGATGATTCCGTTCGTGATCAGCCACATGGTCGTCTCTTGACCGCCCATGAAGGTCTGCTTCACATTCACCGCTACCTCGTCGTCAGTGAGTCCATGCCCACTGTCATCGAGAGCCAGAAATGCTGAGATCAAGTCCGGGCCAGGGTGCGCCCGGCGTTCCGTGATCAGGCCACGGAGGTAGGCGATTTCCCGCGTGATCTCCGTGTTTCCTCTAGCGACTTCGTCCGGAAGGGGGTTCACCATTGCCTGGCGAGCGGCAAGATTGCTCCACTCCTTCATTTGGAGCCGGTCCTCTTCTGGAATTCCCATCATGTCGCTCACTATTGTGCCGGGCAGAGGGTATGCGAGGTCCGAGATGAGCTCGCACCTCCCTTGACCCTCCAACACATCCAATCGCTCGTTCACGAAGGCCTCGATGTTGGGTTTGAGCCCCTCGATCGCCTGAGGAGTAAACGCTCTGCTTACGAGCCGACGAACTCGATTGTGCTCAGGTGGGTCGATGTTCAGCATGGCATCCATGAGAAATTGCATCACCTTCGGAAGATTTTGGTTTCCGGGTGGGCCGCCATTGCTTTTATCGACCTTCCTGAGGTCACGGGACGCATGCTTCCAGTCCTTCAATACGGCACTGCATTCCTCGAATCCACTGATTAGCCATAGAGCATTTCCGTAGGCACCAATCGTCTCGCTTCGGTAGATGGGTGCCTCCTCACGGAGGCGGTGATAGAAGGGATACGGGTTGGTTCGGGCAGCGGGATCGCTGAAGAACTCTTCTACGGCATCGGCAAGGCTTAGATCGTGCATAGCCAATCTTGAGTCGCTCACGGAACTGACCTTTCATCTTGATGACCTCATTCTGAGGAAGACCGCTGCCCTCCACCGCCGCTGATTTCCGTCGCCGAAGACCGGCAAACTGCTGGTTCGTTCTTAGTAGGCCCGGTCTCGACACCACGAGGGGCTTCAGGGTCTTTGAAATCGCGACGCCAGCATATCTATCCATGGGAGTAGGTGTTTGCTTTATCCGGCCTACGGCCTTGTGATCGCCGGCCAGATCACGTCGACCAGACGCACGATGAACGCCTCGTAGCCTCCCACTCTGAGCCACTGTCGGTCGGCACGTATCACTGGGATCGAGTCACAATTTGGGCAGGTGAAGGGGTAGTTCCGCGGTAGTGGAGCGTGTAAGTCCGTTTCGTTCGTCAGTGCCCAGACGCAGGCGAACGTACCTTGGAGCGAGGGTGCTGGCCACGGATGTTCCGTCGGAGAACCGAAAAAATACGTAGATGCGCTTGACAATGGGTGATAGTGAGTATTAGCTACAGGAGAAAGGAACGGCGGGGGGGTTCGCGCGTCGCTCCTTTTGACAGATCAATCGTTCTTCGCCGGCCTAGTAGCCGGGTACTTGGAGAAACACGAAAGGGAGGGGAAGCATGAGGTTGAAACTTCGGAGGGTTGTGCCCGCAGTGATGGCCGTGGCTCTCATTACGGCAGCCTGTTCGACTTCCAGCGTTTCGGGTGCGTCGACGGGCGGATCCGGCAAGCCCATCACCATCGGGGGCATTGGCGACCTCACCGGTGTGTCCAGCTCGCCGCAGCCCACCCAGGGCCTTCAGGCCTACGCCAAGTACGTCGACTCGCACGGCGGTATCGACGGGCACAAACTGGTCTTCCTCTCGTGCGATGGTGCCGAGGATCCCAACAAATTCGCATCGTGTGCGCACAAATTCTCGGCGAACTCAGCAGTTCTCGCATCGT
>Ga0182030_10024937_pt1 | contig 10938 bp, 5 predicted proteins | sample 812S3MmetaG_FD_121299 | JGI IMG/M metagenome (GOLD analysis project Ga0182030, IMG submission 121299) | Permafrost microbial communities from Stordalen Mire, Sweden - 812S3M metaG (Illumina Assembly) | ecosystem: Environmental > Terrestrial > Soil > Wetlands > Permafrost | place: Sweden... | reverse complement strand
GCCGCGAGGTACAGAAGGTCCCGGTCGTCGGGGTGCACGGCCAACAGCGGCTCGATGCGTGCCAGCGCCGCCACGTGATGACCGGTTCGCGTGAGTGCTTGCAGGCGAGAAATCTCCTGCTCCAGCCCGGCACTCGGAGGCTTCATCATGACCTCGATGGAGGTGCGCCGCGGCTTGCGACCGGGGCGGCACATACCGCTCATCGCTTAAGGGTCATACGGGAACCTTCAGTGTTACGAGGCCGCCCATCGCCGGATCCGAAATGCTCTCGCGGCCGGTCTCGATGTGACCCGCGAAGCGATACTCGAAGGTAGGGTCCTGCTCGACCGTGATGACGAGGTCATACCAACCCTGAAACTCTTCCAACGACCAGTCGTACACGAATTCCTCGCCGTAGCGGGTGAAGAGCGCCGGCACCTTCTTACCCGTATAGGCGTCGGTCACGATGATGCTCGCCTGGTTGTTCGTCACGTTGGCGATTTGCAATGCGAGTGAACCGCAGCCCCCAAATCCGTGTGTCGCGGTAACGCGCAGCACCGCCGCGTCGCTGTCGTTGCTGCCGTTGAACTCGCGCAGGAAGCCGTTCGGGCCGTAAACCGACAGACCGTAGACTGCCGAGATGTCCCAGCTACCCGGCAGTGACTTGCCCGATTCCACGGTGTAGGTACGCACAGCGTCCGCGGCGTTGACCGAACGCACCGAGAACACCGCGGCCTTGCGGCCGCTGTTGACGAACGTCAGGGTCACGGTGCCGGCGGCGGTGTTCACCTCGGCGCTGACCTCCAGGACGTACGGCAGGGCCCGCGCCGGGCGCACACCCTGTTCCTGTTTCGGGATGCCCAAGGTGATCTGCGAAACCGACGACGGAGTCAGGCTGGAACCGCTGCCCGCAGCCAGCTCCTCCGGCAGCCACGCGGACGTGTTCGGTAGGTGCGGGATCGAACCGTTGGGGTTGGCGAAATTGAAGAACGAGGTCAAATCACTGCTCACGGCACGGCGCCAGGGCGTGATGTTCGGGCAGTACACCCCGAAGCGCTTCTCGATGAACTTGATGACCGACGTGTGATCCGACAACTCGGAGTTCACGTAGCCGCCCTTGCTCCACGGCGAGATGGCCAGGAACGGTACACGGAAGCCGAAGCCGAGCGGCAGCGCCGGGAATCCCGCTTCCGAACCCGCCGGCACCTGCTCGTAGTTGGCGCTGACCGTCGTGGCACCGTCCGAACCGTCCGCGCTGATCGCAGGGACCGGCGCCGGCAGGTGGTCGAAAGAACCATCGTTCTCGTCGTAATTGATGATGAAGACGGTCTTGCTGAACACCTCCGGATTGGAAGTCAGGATATCCAGCACCTGAGAGATGTACCAGGCACCGTAGCCGTTTGGGGCGGCCGGGTGTTCGCAATAGCCGTACGGGGCGACCAGCCAAGACACCTGCGGCAGCGTGCCGTTATTGACGTCGCTCTTGAACTGCGCGAACAGGCCCTCGGCCCAGCTCTCCCACGCAGAGCGCGGCGCCGTGAGCGCAGGCGTGTCGTAGGCGAGGCCGGTGCCGGTCGCGCCCTTCTGGAACAACGGCGAGCTCGTCGGCGCGAAGGCGTACTGCTCGAAGTACAGCACCGGGTTGTCGGTGTAGTTTCCGACGAAGCCGCCGTTGCAGACCGGTTGACCCGCGGAGTTCGTCGGAATCGGCCCGCTGCCCTGATCATTGGTGATGGCGGTCGGGGTCGACACCGAGTCACCGACGATATCCTGGTAGATGCGCCAGCTGACGCCGCCGGCCTGCAGCATCTCCGGGTAAGTCGGCCACGACAGCGGATAGCCATCGGCATAACCGTTGCTGAGCACGATGCCCGCGCCATGACCGTTGGTGCCCTGGGCGGTTGGGGTACCGTTGGGCAGGATGTTCCCCGGGATGTTGCCGTTGCAACCCGTCCACAGGTAGCAGCGGTTCACATTGGTCGGACCCCGGAACGAGCAGTAGTAGTTGTCGCCGACCGTGAAGGCATCGGCGAGCGCGCGGTGATACGGAACGTCCACGCGCTCGCGGTACGCCATGGTCAGGGGGTTCTTGGCCGGGATCCAGCCATCCCAGTCACCGCCGTCTCGCGCTTCGGTGCCGAGAGACCAGCCGTGATCCAGTCCCGGACGGTACACGAGATTCAAGCTGTCGATGGGCAGCGTGGCGGAGGGCGCGTTCGCCGCGGTTGCGGCGGACGCATTGATTTGGAAGGGCGGCACCACGAGATCTTCGGTCACGCCGCCGAACTGATTCGCGGGCCAGCCATAGGTCACACCGTTTTCCACGTAGCCGGTGGCGGGAGCGCCGAATGTCGGCGCAGCCGGCTGCAAGAACACGGGGTTGCCGTTTTTCTGCTTGACCGCGCGCGGGTCGGAGAAGCCGCGCACGCCGCGTAAGGTGCCGAACACCTCGTCGAACGAGTTGTTCTCCTGCATCAGAATGACGATGTGCTCGACGTCCTTGAGGGTGCCGGTCTTGAAGTTCGCCGGAATGCTCAGCGCCTTGGCGATGGAGGAGTTGAGGACGGCTGCGGCCGAGCCCAAGCCCATCAGCTGCAAAAATTCACGACGATCCGTCAGCTTGCGATCATTTGCCACAAAAATCTCCCTTGCCCGGATTGAGTTCCACGCGTTGAATTCAGATGCTAACGACGTGCGGCCACGCGGCTGCAGCGACAACGTAGGACAGAATTGTGAAGTCGCCGTGAAGGGTTTGTGACAGGATCACGCCATGAATTCCTCGGCCGAACCGCTGTCGCAATTCCCGGGGAACCGCGCTGAGCTTTATTTGCAGGCCATGAACCTGCGCTTGGGCAACCGCGTCGACGAGGCGCTGTCGATCCTCGAGCGCCTGCAGCAGCTTCATCCCGCTTACAGTCGCTTGTACGAGGAGCGTGGCCACTGTTACGCGGCGCTGAACAATGCCCCGCAAGCCATCGACGCCTTCTCGCAGGCCGTGAAGATGAACGCCGCCCTGCCAGCCAGTTGGCAGATGCTGCACACCCTGTATCAGGGAATGGGGGATGAACAGAGCGCCGCCAGGATTGCAGATCGCCTCGCGACGCTGCACAACCTGCCCCCCGAGATCATCCAGGCCGGCAGCCTGTTCGCCGACGGGGAGCTCGTTCAGGCCGAGCGCATCCTGCGGATATACCTGGCGCAGCATGGCGAGCACATCGAGGCCATGCGACTCTTGGGGCGCGTCTGCATCGCACGCGGCTCGCGCGACGATGCCGAGCTGCTGCTGCAAGCCGTCGTGCAGCGCGTGCCCGGCTATCGCGCCGCGCGTGCCGACTACGCCCGCGCGTTGCTCGATCAACACCAGTACGGGCGGTCCCGCGAGCAGATCCAGCAGCTGCTCGAGCTCGATCCGGGAAACAGATCGTACCTTAGGCAGTACGCAGAGGCCTGCATCAGGCAGGGTGACTATGAGCCCGGGATCAGCCTGTACCGTCGACTGCTCGAGGATGCTCATCCGGGACGAGAATCCGCGGAGCTGCACTTATGGATCGCTCTCGCGCTAAGAGCCACGGGGCACCAGACGGAGGCGATCCAAGGCTACCGTGCCGCCATTGCCGCCTGGCCGGAATCGGGCGAGGTCTGGTGGAGCCTCGCGAACGTCAAGACCTATCGCTTCTCCGCAGAGGACATCGCCCGGATGCGCTCGGCAGAAGCTGCACCCGCCACCTCCGTTTTCGACCGCTACCACCTCTGCTTTGCGCTCGGCAAGGCACTCGAAGACCAGAAGAACTACGCCGACTCGTGGCAGTACTACGAGCGCGGCAATGCGCTCAAGCACGCGGAGGTTCGCTACTCACCGAGGCTCGCCGAGGCCCACGTCCGGCTGACGAAGCGGGTCTGCACACGGGAATTTTTCGCGACGCGCAGAGGCTGGGGCGTCGCGAACAAGGATCCCATCTTCATTCTCGGGCTGACGCGCTCCGGCTCGACGCTCATCGAACAGATCCTGGCTTCGCATTCAGAGGTCGAGGGCACCCGGGAACTCGCGGACCTGCAACGCATCGTGACGGCGTTGCGCGGCCGCGCGACGGACGCAGAGAACCCGCACTACCCGGGAGTACTGACCGAGCTCGGCCCGGAGGACTTTCGCACGTTCGGCGAACGCTTCATGGCCGACACCCGGATTTATCGCCAGAGGCCGCGGCCGTTTTTCATCGACAAGCTGCCGGACAACTTCCGCGACGTCGGCCTCATCCGCTTGATGCTGCCGAATTCGAAAATCATCGACGCTCGGCGCGAACCCCTGGCCTGCTGCTTCGGTAACTTCAAGCAGCTCTTCTCAGGCGGCCAGGAGTTCAGTTACAGCATGGGAGACATGGCGCACTACTACCGCAACTATCTTGAGCTCATGCGGCATTGGAACGAGGCGTTGCCGGGGTGGATCTTGACGGTGCAACACGAAGACATCGTGGAGAACCTGGAGCGCACTGTGCGCCGCATCCTCAACTTCTGTGGCCTACGCTTCGAGCCTGCCTGCCTGCAGTTCCATCAGACCGAGCGTAATGTGCGCACGGCGAGTGCCGAGCAAGTGCGACAGCCCATCAGCCGCGAAGGCCTCGACCAGTGGAAGAATTACGAACCCTGGCTGGGCCCGCTCAAGGAGGGCCTCGGCGACGCCCGAACCAACTACAGGGCTGAATAGCCCGGCGGCAGGAACGCGGTTCCGCTGCCGCCGGCTCGCTTGCCGGTCATTCATCAAACTTAAGGTTATAAAGCGACTGCACAAGATCGGCAAACGGAGGCCTGGTTTACGCGTCCGTGAACTCCGCAATCGACTCGGTATCTCGGTGCGTGAACCCGAGCGAAGAGAAAGCCATACAGCGACCGGCTTGTCAGTGGGAGCTGAAAATCGACGATTCAAATCCTATCGTCATGCGCTTGCAAGATGCCCGCAACGCTAGCACTATGCAAGCATGGCGATTCAGATCAATATCCGTGATGTTCCCGAGAAAGTCCGCGACGAGCTAGCCTCCCGAGCGGCTCTGCAAGGTAAGTCGATGCAAGAATTCTTGCGCGCGGAGCTCGAGCGGCTGGCTGCGCGTCCATCGATAGACGCCTGGCTGCAGCAGGTGCGCAAGAGAAAGCGCGCCGCACAATCTCGTATCTCGTCCGAGCAGATTCTCAATAACAGAAACGCTGATCGGCGTTGAGTATGGTTGTTGATTCGTCGGTGCTAGTGGCCGCGCTGATTGACAGCGGCCCTCACGGGGCTTGGGCAGAGACGGTTCTAGCACGGGGTTCGCCATATGCGCCTCAGGTGGTATATGCCGAAGCTACCAACATATTTCGTCGTCTGGAGAGAGCAAAGCTGATCACGACGCCAGAGGCGAACGCGGCGCTTGACGATCTTATGCAACTCGAGATGGAGCTGTTTGCTTTTGAACCTTTTGCCGAGCGAATTTGGCAGCTGCGCCACAGCATGACTAGTTACGATGCGTGGTACGTCACCCTTGCCGAAGCGCTCAAGCTGCCGCTTGCAACATTGGACGGACCTCTTTCAAGATCCAAGAAGATCACCTGCGAGTTCCTAACGCCGCCCCGGTCGTGAGCGGGGCTAAGAGGCCTTGGATGGAGCTGGCGGAGGAACGCGCTCTCAGGGTGTTTGACGCATTCTGGATATTGCGATAAAAGCGATCTAAAGCGTCGCCGCTTGAAACTAAGGAGTGGTTCAAATGACATCACCATTGTCTTTCGGGGTCGGCGTTGCAAGATTGGCCACCTATCCTCTCAGGCCAAGCGAAGATGGTTTTGCGGGTAACCCTTGCAACTCGCGCTCGCAGGAAATCGGATACCGAGCGATGCAGGCGCAGACTCGTGCCGCCAATTATTTGCCTGTCAGTCTTTGGATCCTGGCATTTATCCTCGCGTTCGTTGCGGCGAGCGCCCGCGCACAGCCCCTTCCACAGGCAGACGTGTCGCTCACAATTACCAACCTTTTTCCGACGCCCCCCTACGAGACCACGCAACAGCTCAATTCGTTTGGAACCATTTCCTCCAGCCTGGCCAGCGCCTCGGCTCTTCCCGGCTCCGATCCGTCGATGTCGGCCAGTGCCGCGAGCGAAGGGCTGGATGGTTCGACGAGCAGAGGGAATGTTTCCTATGAATTTGAAATTCTGGCGCCTGGCGGGGTGGCTTTGGATCCGGCGCATGTCACCGTGAGTTCTGTACTGCAAGATATTTCGCCGACTCCCGTGACCTCATTGTCGCAATCATCAGTCGCCGCAGGATTTTCAGGCCTGGAGATATCGAACTACAACAGTCCCAATACCGTGCTCGGCTCTTGGGAAACTCCAGTGAATTCGCTGGGTCAAGCGATCACCGGTACCACCAACGTCAGCACGACTCTGGCCCTTTATACCGGGGTGGTGTATCAGGTCTCCATGGGGGTCAACACACAGAGCAATGTGTCGGGTAATACGGCGTCCGCTTCCGTCGATCCGATGATCGCGCTGGCCGCTTCGGATCCAAACAGCAGCCAGTACCAGTTGGTGTTTAGCCCGAACGTGACAGCAGTGCCACTTCCTAATTCGGTCTGGCTGATGCTCTCCGGCGTCGGCGGACTTTTCGCCATGGTGTGCAGGCGACGCCGCTCCGCCTAGGGTCGACTCTGCGCTGTTCACGAGAAGCCCGGGCTTTGCGGCCGGGTTTTTTCTGTTGCGCGCGACGTTGAAGAGATCCTGTGCTACCCAATAGCCGCCGTTCGCATCCAACCGCGGGCACAACTCAGACAGCGCATCGGAGTTGCCAGTCGCAGTGAGAAAACTGTGGGCTCGCTCGCATGACTCAATTGTCAGACTTGAGGCCTGGCTGGAACACGCCGGAGCCCACGCTCTGCCGGATCATTTCGGCTTTCCCGCTACTTTGTCCAGCTTGTCGCCGAGCAGGCGTCGTACGCTGACGTAGAAGACGGGGATCATCAGCAAGCCCAGGAACGTGGCGAACAACATACCGCCGATCACGCCCGTGCCAATCTCGTGACGCGAGGCGGCACCGGCGCCGTTCGAGAGGACCAGCGGTAATACGCCCAAGATGAACGCCATCGAGGTCATGAGTATGGGACGCAGTCGCAGCTTGCCGGCCTCGATCACCGCGTCGAATAGCGTCGCGCCCCGGGCTTGCGCGTCAACCGCAAATTCGACGATCAGGATGGCGTTCTTTGCCGCGAGGCCGATGACGGTGACGAGTCCGATCTTGAAATAGATGTCGTTCGGTATGCCGGCGAGCTTGCACAAGGCCACCATACCCAACACGCCCAGCGGAACCACCAGGAGCACGGCCACGGGAATCGACCAACTCTCGTACAACGCGGCCAGGCAGAGGAATACCACGACGATCGACAGCACCAACAGCAGCGTGGCCGAATTGCCGGCCAGGATCTCCTGATAGGACTGTCCGGTCCAATCGGCGGCAAAGCCGCCGGGCAGAGACTTGTCGATGATGTTCTGCAACGCCTGCATCGCCTGGCCGGTGGAATACCCGGACGCGGAATTGCCGACGATCTCCACGGCGGCGTAACCGTCGTAGCGCGGCAACGCCTGCGGTCCCACGCCCCAATTGGCCTTGACCACGCTCGACAAAGGAACCATGTTGTAGGGGCTGATCGAGGTATTGCTGACCGCGGGATTGACGGGTGCGAGAGAGCCAGCGGTGTTCGAGCCTTGGGCGGCAGAGCCGGCCGCGCCGCTCGCCGCACTCGTGATACCGCTCGGGGTGTACATGAGCTGGAATGCGTCGGTGCCGCGCCGAAACGGCGCATCAGCCTGGACGTAGACACGCTTGACCCGTCCGCCATACGTAAACTGATCGATGTAATTGGGCGCGAGTTGCAGTTGAATGGCCTGGTAGACCTCGCTCAGCGATAGCCCCATGGTTTGCGCCTGCACTCGATCCACCGCTATCTGCAGCTGCGGCGCTTCAGGCAGCGAGTTGGCGCGAGTGCCGGTGAGGACGGGACTCTTGCCGGCCTCATCGAGCAGAGTCTTTTGAGCGCTGGTCAGTTGCGCCCGCGTTTGGCCGGCGCGCGCCTGTAGATACATGTCGACGCCGCCGAACTGGCTCAAGCCGCGAATGGTGGGCAGATTCACCACGAAGATTTGAGCCTCCGTGATGCCGTGCAGAATCTTGTTGGCCTTCGGAATGAGCTGCATGGCCGTCTGGGATCGCTTGCTCCAATCGGTCAGCTTGATGAAGGCCTGGCCTACATTTTCACTCTGCCCTACGAAGCTGAAGCCCTCGGGGGAAAATACGCCTTCGATGTCTTTGCTGATCGCGCTGTGCTGCAGCGTGTCGCGCACCTTATCCATGACTTGCGCGGTGCGCTGCAGGCTTGCGCCGGATGGCAGGTTGACGATCGCGATCATGAAGCCTTGATCCTCGTCGGGAACGAAGCTGGTTGGCAGATGCGCGTAGAGAAATCCCGCCACGACCGTGATCATGGCAAAGACCAGCATCCAGCGCGGCGCACGCCGCACGGCCGTACCGATATGCCCGACGTAGGTTTTGCCGACCCAGCCGAACCCCTGGTCGAACCAGCGGAATGCCACATTCTTTTTCGTCTCGCCTTCGGGGCGTGGCCGAAGGATCGTGGCGCAAAGAGACGGGGTGAAGGACATCGCCATCAGTGCCGAGAAGCCCATGGAGATCGCGATGGTCAGCGCAAATTGCGAGTAGATGATGCCGGTTGCACCGGGCTGTAAGGCCGAGGGTATGAACACCGCGGCCAGCACCACCGTGATGGCGATGATTGCGCCGGTGATTTGGCCCATGGCCTTGCGAGTGGCCTCCCTGGGTTCAAGGCGCTCCTCATCCATGATGCGTTCGACGTTTTCGATCACCACGATGGCATCATCCACGACGATGCCTATCGCCAGAACCATGCCGAACAGCGTCAACAGGTTGATCGAGAAGTGCAATATGGACAACCCCATGAAGGTTCCCAGCAGGGCGACGGGAATCACCAGCGTCGGAATGATGGTGGCGCGTATGTTCTGCAGGAAGATCAGCATCACCACGAACACGAGAGCGATTGCCTCGGCCAGCGTCTTCACCACGTCGGCGATGGAGGCGGTGATGAAGGGCGTCGTGTCATAGGGAACGGCCCAGCTCACTCCCTGCGGCAAATCCTTGGCCAGGAGGGCCATTTGCGCTTTGACCGTCTTCGCGATCGCCAGGGCGTTGGCGCCGGGCAGCAGAAACAGCCCGAGACCGCCCGCCTGCTTGCCATTCCAGACCGCCGCAGTGCCATAGCTCTGGCCCCCGAAAGTAACCCGGGCGACATCGCTCAGGCGCACCGTGGTGCCGTCGCTGTTGGTCAGCAGGATGATGTTGTTGAACTGCTGCGGCGAGGAGAACAGCGTATCGCCGGATACGGTGGCCGTGAATGTCTGACCTTTGACGGCGGGATCCGCGCCGAGAGAGCCGGTCGCGAACTGCGCGTTTTGCGCGCTGATGGCATTCAGCACTTGGCTCGAGGAGAGCCCGTAACCCTGCAGCTTGTCGCTATCCAGCCAGATGCGTATCGCGTATTCAGACCCCAGCAGGAAGGTGTTGCCGATGCCGCTGATTCGCGACAGCACCGGTTGGATCTGCGAGGCGAGGATATCGCTGAGACGGCCCGCATTGACTGACGGATTGTCGGACGACAGGGCCACGAACAACAGGATGTCGGGGCTGGCCTTCGCGACGATGACGCCCTGCTGTGCCACCTCGGTGGGCAACAGGGGCTGCGCCAAAGCGACCTTGTTTTGCACCTGCACCTCGGCGATATCCTGGTTGGTGCCGGTTGCGAAGCTCAGAGTGATGGTTGCAGTGCCGTTACCGTTGGATGTCGAGGTGAAATACAAAAGATTATCGATGCCGGTGAGCTGCTGCTCGATGACCTGGGTGACCGTCGATTCCATGGTGGCGGCGCTGGCGCCCGGGTACGTTGCCGTGACCGTCACCTGGGGCGGCGCGATATCGGGATACGCCGCGATTCCCATGCGTGTCATCGCGATGGCGCCGCCGAGACAGATCAGGATGGAGATGACCCATGCAAATATCGGGCGATCGATGAAGAAATTGGGCATGGGCGGATTCCCTAGTCAATAAAAGAGCAGGCGGCGAGGTCGCAAAACCCTACTGGCTGCTGCGCGCGGCGGGTGACGATCCGGCACTCGCTGCGTCGGGCGCACCGGCCCCTGGCGGGCTTGCCGTGAGGGGTGGCGACTGCCAGGGAGCGGCGTTGACCTGGCCACCCTCGCGCGCCCCCTGCAGGCCCGCGACGATCACCCGGTCGCCGCTCTCGAGGCCACTGGTGACGATCCAGTCGTTGCCGACGCTTTCGCCGGTGGTTACATTCTTGCGTAGAACCTTGCCGTCTGGCCCGACCACCAACGCATAGGCGCCGACGGTGTCGCGTTGCACCGCCTGCTGCGGGATCAGGTACACGCGGCTCTGCTGGCCGAGCGTGATCCGCAGCGTCACATACATGCCCGGCAGCAGATCGTGTTTGGGGTTCGGCACCAGCGCGCGCAGATTCACGGCGCCAGTGGCCGGATTCGCGGCAATATCGGAGAAATCCAAGACGCCCGACTGCTCATAGCGGCTGCCGTTGGGCAGGGTGATCTGTACTTGGGTGTCGCTCTGCTGCGCAAGCGCGACGTTCTGCGCCTTGCGCAGAGTCAACAGGTCGGCAGCGCTGATGGTGAAATTCACATACAGCGGGTCAATTCGCGCGACCGTCGTCAGCAGTGTGCCCCCGGAGCCGGTGTCACTGGTGGCGCTCCCCACCAAGGCGCCTTGCGTGACCTGCTGCTGGCTGGCCGTGCCGCTGATCGGCGAGGTGATTCGGGTGTAACCCAGATTGATGCGCGCGGTCTCGACAGCCGCCTGATCGGCTTGAACTTTCGCGGCGGCGCT
>Ga0182030_10024935_pt1 | contig 10939 bp, 5 predicted proteins | sample 812S3MmetaG_FD_121299 | JGI IMG/M metagenome (GOLD analysis project Ga0182030, IMG submission 121299) | Permafrost microbial communities from Stordalen Mire, Sweden - 812S3M metaG (Illumina Assembly) | ecosystem: Environmental > Terrestrial > Soil > Wetlands > Permafrost | place: Sweden... | reverse complement strand
TCGACGTTGTCGATCACGCTCCCCTCGAGGACGATCGAATGCTCGATCTCCGATCTGCGGATGGTGCAGTCATGGTAGATGGAGGTGAAGGGTCCGACGTACGCCTCTTCGATGAGGGTCCCGCAACCGATGATGGCGGGACCCCGGACGAGGCAGTTGCGCAGCTGGGCCCCCGGCTGGATAACGACCTTGCCCTCGAGCCGCACGCCCTCGCCGACATTCCCCTCCACCTGAGGATCCAGGGTGTCGAGGAGGATCCGGTTGGCCTCCAGCATGTCCTCGAGGCGCCCGGTGTCCTTCCACCATCCGGTGATCACGTGGGGCATCACCCGGGCTCCGTCGTCGATCATCCGCTGGATGGCGTCGGTGATCTCGAGCTCCCCGCGGGCACTGGGCTGGATGCGTTCGATGGCGTCGAACACCGCCGGGGAGAAGAGGTAGACGCCCACCAGGGCCAGGTCGCTCCGGGGCACCGGGGGCTTTTCGACCAGCCTCACCACCCTCCCGTCCTCCAGCTCGGCCACCCCGAAGCGCTGCGGCTCGCGCACCTTGGCCAGCAGGATCTCGGCGTCCGGTTGCAGCCGGCGGAACTCCTCGACGAACTCGGTGATGCCGTCCCGGATCAGGTTGTCTCCGAGGTACATCACGAACCGGTCCTCGCCAAGGAAGGGCCTGGCAATGAGAACCGCGTGGGCGAGGCCCAGCGGTGCCTCCTGGGAAATGAAAGTCACCGAGGCGCCGAACCGGGACCCGTCGCCGACCGCAGCTCTGACCTCCGGCCCGGTCTCACCGGTGATGATTCCGATCTCGGTGATGCCGGCGGCGACCACGGCCTCGATGCCGTAGAAGAGGATGGGCTTGTTGGCGACGGGCACCAGCTGCTTGGCGCTGGTGTGCGTGATCGGCCGGAGCCGGGTGCCCGTGCCCCCACTCAGGATCAGCGCCTTCACCTGGTCACCTCCATCTCGGGCGGTTCCCCGCCTCGGGGCGGACCCCAGCCGCACGCCCCCCGACCGCGCGGACGCGATGATAGCAGCGCTTGGCAGCCTGGGGCACACGCCGCAAGCGTGTCATACCCGCCGTTGTGGTCGCATGGTGTCGCGGTGTGACGCGGCGCGCTGTGCAGGCGCTCGCAATCTTTGCGGGTGCTTGCGAGTTGTGACAGCCGGGATGGCATCCGCTGACGGTCGTGTTGCATCTCCGCCAATCGGTACCGTCGCGGTTGCATTGTCGGCTGCATGCGCCCAAGTGACAGTCTCCGACGCGACCTCCACGTCACCGATCCCGAAAACATCAAGCGCGCCGTAAGCGGCGTTCGTGATGCCGGTTGGGTCGGCCTGAGTTGGTGATCGCCCGTCTGATGCGCGCTGGGCGAGGCCGCGGGCTGCTCGCCATCGGAGTTGTGACCGTCACCATGGTGAGCTTGGGGACACGCGCCGCACCCGTGTCGGCACAGGCGGTTTCAACCCTCTGGGGCATCGACACGCTGGACAACATCCAAGTGGACAACGACCTGAGCGAGACGCAGTCTACCCTGGGAGCCCTTCCCCAGTTTGCCGGACAGTACCTGGTGTGGGGTGGTGAGACACCGCTGACGAGCGCCGATGCCCAGTTCATCTCGAGTTCGGGTGCAGCCATCCTCCTGATCGACAGCCCCAACCAGGACTTCGGCGAGCAGACACAGGGCGACCCGAACCCGATCGGGCCGGGACCGCAAGGCACCGCGGACGCACAGCAGGCAATAGCGCGGGCACAGAGTCTGGGCGTGCCGGCAGGGACGGCCATCTTCCGCGATGTGGAGGCTGGCTCACCCATCACCACCGACTACATCGACTACTACTACTCTGCGTTTCAGGGAAGCAGATACGTCCCCGGCTTCTATGAGAACCCCAATGGTGGCACGGACCAACCCTTCAACTCGCAGTATTGCGCAGCGGTGCAGAACAACTCCGTGATCGGATCCGTGCCGCTGTGGTCAAGTTCACCGGAGAAGCAGTCCTACACCCCGTACGCGCCGCAGACTCCCGCCTGGACTGGGTCTGGGTTTCCGGGAACGCCCAGCTGCGACAACAACACGGTGGCATGGCAGTACCTCGAACGAGGAATTAACTCCGGCAGTTGGCCAGGCGGCGCCCCTAACGTTGACGTCGACGAGTTCAACGCCGGCTACTCGAGCCTGTTGTGGGATGGCCCGCTCAGCCCGGGCACTTACACGCCGGTAGGTCCCGGCGCCTACACGGCGCTACAGCCGTTCCGGGTATGTGACACACGGAGCGGCAACTCCACCGAGTGCTCGGGCAGCCCACTGGGCCAGGGCCAGAGCATGAACGTCCAGGTCACCGGCGTCACCGGCCCACTGGGCCAGTCGGTGCCCTCCACCGCGCAGTCCGTGGTCCTCAACGTGACCGCCATCAGCGGCAGCGCCGGCACCTTCCTCACCGTCTTCCCCACCGGCTCCTCCCTGCCCACCGCGTCCAACCTCAACGTCAACGCCCAGACCACCCAGGCCAACCTGGTGGTCGCCGCCCTTGGGACGGGCGGCCAGGTCTCTATCTACGACTCCCTGGGCTCCATCAACGTCGCTGTCGACGTCGAGGGCTACTTCGCCGCGCCCGCGGGGTCGTCCTCAGTCCCCGGCCTCTTCCACACCATCGCTCCGCTGCGCATCTGCGACACCCGCCGGGGCACCGGCACCCTCTGCTCGGGGAGTTCGGCGGACAACCTCCTCGGGGCCGGCCAGTGGACCAGGGTGGTGGTCTCCGGATGCCCCACCGGCAACCCCTCCTGCACCGCCTTGGTCCCCACCAACGGGACCGCCGAGGCCGTCGCCCTCAACCTCACTGCCATCTCCGGCACCTCCTTCACCTACATGAGCGTGGTTCCCCCCAACAGTGAGGACCAGTGCCCCAGCGGCACCCCTGGCTTCTCCAACATCAACCTCAACGCCCAGACCAACCTGCCCAACCGGGTGATCGTGCCGCTGGGCCCCGACCAGGACGTCTGCGTCTACAACTCACTGGGCTCGATCAACTTCGTCCTCGATGTCAACGGCTGGTTCGGTGACGGCAGCGAGACCTCCCAGGGCGCCTCCTTCTACGCCGTCCCGGGCCTGCGCATCTGTGACACCCGCAGCGCCGCCACCTCCGGCTACACCACCGAGTGCTCCGGCGACACCGTCGGTTCCGGCCAGGTGCTCCCCATCCAGGTGGCCGGGATGGACGGCATCCCCGCCGCCGGGGGCAGCTCCCCACCCGTGGCGGTCATCGCCAACGTCACCGCCGTCAACGGCACATTCTTCACCTACTTCACCCTCTACCCAGCCGACAGCCCCTCCACCCCCAACGCCTCTGACCTCAACGTGGACGCCCAGCAGAACACCCCCAACCTCACCATCGTCCAGCTGGCCCAGACGGGAGCCCACGTCGGCGCCGTCAACCTCTATAACAGCCTCGGCTCCATCAACGCCATAGTCGACGTCGCCGGCTGGTTCCAATAGCCCCGCCCCTGTCGGCGGATCACGGCCTGCCCCGGGGCCGGCCGCAGCCGTCCGATGGCGCGCTCAGGAGCGGGGACGCCGGGAACTGCGGGGTGGGATCCGGAGCGTGAGCGGCCGCGGCCAGGCCACGTGCGGACCCAGGAAGGCGTCTCGGAGCCGGTCCTCCTCACCCCAGCGGACGCGGAAGCGGCGGTAGTCGTCCTCCGGTGCGAGATTCCCGCGGCTGGAGCCCTCGTCGTGCTGGAGCTCGGCGAGCGGGGTCATGACCACGCGCCACCCCGCCCGCCAGAGGCGGAGGCAGAAGTCGACGTCGTTGAAGGCGACGGGCAAGCCCTCATCGAAGCCGCCGACCGCATCCCACGCCTCCCGCCGGACCATCATGCAGGCGGCCGTGACCGCGCTGCAGGCGCGCACCGCCGACCAGCCGAGGTCGAGGTTGGCGGCCACCCGGCCGATGCCGATGCCGATGCCCTCGTGCTGCACCCGCCCGTCGCCGAAGACCAGCCGGGCGCCCACCGCGCCGACGCCAGGGCGTCCGCACCACTCCAGCATCGCCTCCAGCCAGCCGGGGGTGCGCACCACCGTGTCGTTGTTGAGCAGGACGACAAAGGGGGCGGTGGTGGCCGCCACCCCCCGGTTGACGATCGCCGAGAAGTTGAAGACACCGGGGTGGGTCAGGACCCGGTGGGGCAGCTGGGAGAGGTATTCCAGCGTCTTCCCCTCGCCGCTGTCGTTGTCGACGACGACCACGCGACGTCGCGGGTGGGTGCTGACCTCCAGGCTGTCGAGGCAGCGGCGGAGAAGCTCGTGCCGGTCCCGGGTGGGGATGACGATGTCCACCTCCTGGGGAGGTCCAGGGTCGAACCTGATGTCGGTGACCCCCGGCTCCCGCCCCGTCTCGACCTGGGCACCGGGATACCTGGAGCTGACCCAGGCCTCGAGGCAGGGGCGGCGGAATGCGGCGGGCAGCTCGTGCGCGGAACCTGCCGGTCGGGAGAGGGCCACAGCGGGGAGACGGCGCGGGTCCCGCACGTGCTCGGAGGCGCGGAGCAACTGCGCGTAGGTCTCCGCGGGGGCGTCGCCCTCCCGCCACCCCCCGGCGCGTTCCACGAGGTCGAGGCGCTGCAGCACCAGGCCCCCCATCTGGTCACGCCCCAGCAGCAGCTCCGGCGACCAGCCGTAGACGAGATGCGGGGTGTGGCGCCGGCCCCCGGCGTCGATCTCGTCCCAGTCCGTGTAGATCAGGTCGCAGTCGGGGGCTTTCCGGAGGGCCTCCGCCACCGCCAGCAGCCCATGGCGGGTCACCCGGGATCCCGGGGCGATGACGGCGACGAACTCGCCCGGCTCGGGACGCGCTGCATCGAGCAGGGAGGGCCCCCAGTGGACGCCGGGCTGACGGGGCGTCCAGGTGACGCGCCCGTCGGCGGGCGTCGCGCCGCCACCGGGATCGACGTACGCCGCGGCTCGCCACCACTCGTAGGGCTGGTCCTGAAGGGATCGCAAGGTTGCACGGACCGCGCCTTCGTCACCAGGCTGGGAGGGGACGAGGAGAACGATCGAGACGGGCGCGCTCCCCGACCGGGCCTCGTCCGCCAGCTGCCGAAGCCCGCGGCCGTCCGGCTCGGTCCGGCTTCGCCAGCGGCGGTACTGGACATCCAGGGGCACCCGGCTGGGCCCCGTCCCACGGTGCGGCGGTTGGCGTGGCGATCGCAGCCGACGGAGCACGCCGGCCGCACCCTCCCGGCGCCACAGCCGCACCGCGCGGCCCCCCGGCACGCGCGCGCCGACCCGCCGGAGGCTCTCCAGCCTGGCATGGTCTCTGCGCACCTGATTGAGCAGGTCGTCGCTGAGGCTCTGGGCGGCCCGGAGGGCGCGTGACTGGACCTGCAGCGCCTCGAGCTCGGTGGCCGGCGGGAGTGGGGGACGCGCCGCAGCCACGGGCTGCGGCGGTGGCAGTGGGCGGCGCTCCGCGCGGAGGATGGCCGCGGCCACGACTGCGTCACGGTCGCCCCCGGCCGGCGGCGGATCGAAGTCCCGGAGGGCATCGTCCCATTTGGCGATGAAGCGCCTTCCGTTGCGGATGGCGACCCTCGTCCGCAGGTCATCTGGCAGGCTGGCACCGCCATGGTGCACGAGGCGGGCCCCGGGCGCGTACAGGGTGCGGAACCCGCGAGCTCGCAGTGAGAGGCAGAGGTCGACGTCCTCGTGGTAGGCGGGGAAGTACCTCTCGTCGAAGCCGCCCACGGCGTCCCATGCCTCGCGCGTGACCAGCAGACCGCACCCGGAGCAGTAGTCGACTTCCCGGACCCGGTCGTACGCCGGTGAGCCCGGAGCGAGGCCACGGCCCACCTGGTGGGTCCCGGCGTCCCGCCACAGGACGGATCCCGCCTCCTGGAGACTGCCGTCGGGTGCCAGCAGCCGGCTGCCGACGGCTCCGACCCGGGGTTCGCCCTGCGCCACGTCGACGAGGGCCTGGAGCCAGCTCGCCTCGACCTCGGTGTCGTCGTTGAGGAAGACCAGGTGCCGGCCACGGGCGAATCGGGCCCCCCAGTTGCATCCGCCCGCGAAGCCGAGGTTGACGGGGCAGGGGACGACCACCAGCGACTCCCGGTGGGCCAGCGCGGCCAGGGTCTCCACGGGTGTCCCATTGCCCACGACCACGATCTCGTGCGGCGGAGCCTCCGGGAGCGCGACGAGAGATTCCAGACAGGAGACCAGGCGGTCGACCTCGTCCATCACCAGGATGATCACGGAGGCAACCGGGGTCTCGGCCACTCGGCTCCCCCGCCACACCAGCTCCGCCGGGGACGGGGCGCCGCTGCCTGCGGGCCGCGCTGACGCGGATGCCGGGAGTAGCTTCTCAGGCATGCCGCGCGGGCGGCGCCGCCCGACGATCTGCCCTGTGGGTTCCCGCCAGGTCCGCCGGGGCGAGGCCGTCGGCGGCCGCGGCTCGCTCGGGGTCGGTCATGTAGGCGTAGACGCCGCTCAGAGCTGCATCCCAGTCGGAGTGGCGTGCGGCGATGTCCTGCAGCCCCTGGTCCGCCAGGCGGCGGCGGAGCTCGGGGTCGACCGCCATCGCCTCCAGCCGGTCGACCAGGCCGTCGACGGTCCGGGGAGCGAGCAGGCAGTTGTCGCCGTCCCGGAGGAGCCAGCTCCCGGCGGGGTTGTCGAAGGCGACGACCGCCGCCCCGCAGGCCATCAGCTCGAGGGGCAGGTAGGAGGGGTGCTCGGACACCGTTAGGGCGAGACCCATGTCGCAGTGCCGGTACAGCTCCCCCGTGTCGGCGTAGTCGAGAAGCCCGAGATGGGCGGTCGTGGGCAGCGAGTCGCTCGGGTCCGGCATCGACCACGACCCGGCGGCGAGGATGCGCACGCGGTCACCCATGCGCCGCTTGAGCTCGTCGAGGGCCACCTCCGCCATCTCCCAGCAATTGCGCCAGTGTCCCGGACGGGCGTAGACGAAGAGGGTGAGCGGGGTGTCGGGACCGTGCTCGACGCGTCCGCCGGCATGGAAGACCTCGGTGTCCACGGCCGGGGTGAAGTGCATCGCCGTCCCGCCGTAGGAGCGGTAGATCCGGGCCAGGTTCTCGGTGTTGCAGATCCCGTAGAGACCGAGCCGGTAGCTCTCCTCCGCCAGGGCATAGATCGTGCCCGCCGGATAGAACATCGGCTCGAAATCCTGGACCAGGTAGAACTTCCGGCGCGCACCCGGTTGCCTCGCAACCTGATAGGCGGTGGTCCAGAGGGTGGCGATCGCGGCGTCAGCGTCGGGCACCCGGCTCAGCGCATCGTCGGTTTCGGCGATCACCACCGGAGCGGATGCGAGCTGCGGGAAGGCGGCGACGATCCCGCTGCGGATGAATGCCTCCGGTCCGCCTCCGCAGACCACGAAGCGGTTCTCCACCCCGTGATCCCCAGCAAGCTTGGCGGCGATCCTCAGCGCGGTATTGATGCCGCCGTAGAAGGGGCTGTCGATCCCCGGGATGAACCAATTCACCGTCCTGGGAGCCGACGGAGCAGAGCTCGCCAGGTGCAGTGTCTGGACTGCCGCGACCTCGGCGGGATCGATGCGGCAGCGGCGGGCCAGTAGGCCGGCTACGGCGAGGTCGTTCTCCGAGTGCCACACGGTCAGGGAGCGTCCGAGGTGGGGGGCGGCCATGTCGGCGGCCGTCGGCTCACCCGGCTTGACCAGCCGGGGCGCGGTGCTCTGGAGCGAGAGCCGGGGATGGAAGTACGGGTCCCCGGAGCGGATCCACCGCTGGTACCGCCACCACGATGCGAAGAAGTCGCCGGCCGGTACCGCGGTCCCCCGCGTCGCAGATTCCAGGTGGGTCAGAGCGTTGCTCGGGACGCAGATGCTGCGCAGGCCGCGCTGGCGGAGGGTCAGCCCGAGCGCCACGTCACTTCCGCAGAGGATGAAGTCCTCGGCGAACCCTCCGATGGCATCGAAGTCGGAGCGCCTGACGAGGACGCAGGCCGCGGTGACGGCGAGCACATCTCGGTACCAGGTCGTGGGACCGAGAAGGGTCGAGGCGCCGGGGCGCAGGCCCGCGAAGAGGTGCCCGGCAAAGCCGGTCATCCCGAGGATGACGCCCCCATGCTGGATCCGCCCATCGGGAGCGACGAGCTGGATGCCCACGGACCCGACCCCGTCGACGGTCGTCCATCCCACCAGCTCACGAAGCCAGCCGTCGTCGTCCGCCACCTCGATGTCGTCGTTGAGGAAGAGCAGCACCTTCCCGGTCGCCGCCCGCGCACCTGCGTTGTTGACGGCCGAGTAGTTGAAGGGGCGGTCCCACCAGATCACCGTCGGACGGAGCGGCTGATCGGCGTACCAGGCTTCGTTCTGTGGAGTGCGAGGACCGTTGTCGACGACCACCACCTGGAGGTCGGCGTAGGCCGAGCGGGCCAGGCCCCGGAGGAGGGGGCCCAGGAAGCCGCGGTTGTGGCGGGTGGGGATGACGACGCTCAGCCTCGGCCAGGTGGGAAGGGCCCATTCGACCCGCACCGCGTGACCATCCCAGCGCGCTCTCGCCGGCCAGCCGCGCCGCCCCAGCTCGTCGCCCACCACCACGGTCGAGTCGCGCGGGGAGATCTCCATGCGGCGGGCTGCCTTGCTCAGAGGTCGGACGATGCGAGCAACCTGCCGGTCCGCGAGATCGCAGCGGAGCAGGAGACGCCAGATCAGCGCCGCCACGGACCCGGGGCCGGCCGGCTCTGCCGGCCGGGCGCTCGATGCGCGCAGGGCAAAGGCTCGGTCCAGGTAGTTGGCGGAGAGAAGGGTCTCCGGCGACCAGGCGGGACGGAGCCGCAGATGTGAGTGGCGAGGCTCGGAACCGAGCTCGTCGTCCCAGGTGACGAGGTCGACGAGGGGGTCACGCCGCAGTGTCGCCGCGATCTCGTAGAGGCAGTCGGGGGCGAGGCTGTCACCGGCCTCGAGGAAGAGGACCATCTCCCTCTCGGGCAGCTCGCCGAGCACCCCGGCGATCACGCTCGCCGCAGTACCGGCCTGATGGCGGCGGATGCGCGGGTCCTCGACGGACAGGCGCGCGGGCGGTTCTGCTCCTGCCGGCTCCATCAGGGCGGCCTGCCAATGGCTCCAGGTCTGGGTGCGGAGGGAGGCGAGTGTCCGGCGGAGGTCTCCCCCCGGCCTCGACCACACCACGACCGTGAAAGCCTGCCCGTCGGGTGCGGCACGCGAGGTCAGGCGTTGCAGGTTGGATCGCCGGCTCTCCAGGACCGAAGCTGGCGCGGTCCTCGCGCCCGGCCCGCGCCGCCCCAACAGCCTGCGCACCACCAGACGCCGGCGAGATCCCGGCGGTACCAGCCGCTGAGCCACGCGGCTCGCCTTCGCCGCTGCGCGGAACGTCGTTGAGCCCTGGATACCGGCGAGAAGGACGTGTGCGTCATCCAGCTCACGCTTGAGCTGCGCGAACGACGGCTCCTGGCCGTCAGGCTGGCTTGCCCCATGAGAACTGCCGCCCCCGTCCGACGTCATTTCGGAGCGGCGTCGCGTTCAGGGTCGCGCTGCCGCTGCCCGCCGTGGGGGTCCTGCTTGAGGGGACGGTCCCGGCGCGAGCCGCCGGGAACCGCATGGCGCATGACCGAACGGACCCGGCGTGCGATGCGGAACGCGGAGCTGCCCTCGTACGCGGCCACGACCCTGACCATCTCCTGGAGCTCCTTCTCCTTCTCGATGAGCTGATTCACCCTCTCCTGGAGCGCCTCCTCCACCTCCGTCACCCGGGCAGTCGCGGCTTCGTTGCACGCGGCGAGGGCCTCCAGTTCGTTCTGGCGGTCGAGCTGGGAGAGCACGACCGCGTTGCGCTCGCGAGCCTCCTGCTTCAGCCGCCACCACTCGCGTTCGTAGTCCACGGCGAGCCGGTGCCACGGGTCCCGGGTGCGGCGAAAGCGCATGCCCCACCAGGCCAGGAAGGAGCCGTCGAAACCGAGGTCGCGGGCAAAGCCGTGTCGCGCGAAGAGGCCGGCCCAGTACTCCGGAGGCCGCACGTTGACGTGGGTCTCCTCGCGATAGTCAGTAGGGGTGGAGGTGAAGATCACGTCGTCGGTGACGGCACAGATATTCCCCACCGCCAGGTCGGCGTCCTTCTCCTCCAGGTGCTCCAGCACCTCGATGCAGGTGACCAGGTCGTAGTGCCCGCGGATGGGGTCGAGGGCCGATCCCACCCAGCAATGCGGGCGCACATCCTCGCGCACCTGTGAGATCGCGAAGTCCGAGATATCGAAGCCCTTGGCGTCGACGCCGCGGTCGCGGAGCGCCTCGACCAGGAAGCCGTGGGCACAGCCGACATCCAGGGCGCTGGCGGGGGCCATGTCGGCCGCGATCCGGGCGGCGACGGTGCCGAAGAAGCCGAGCCACTGCTCGTTCCGCTCGTAGGCCACCCGATCACCGCCGGAGAAGTAATGGGCGTAGTAGGCGGCGTCGTACTGTTGTTCGCGCGGCCCATGAGATGGCCGGACGTCGGTGTCGCGAGCGGACATGTGGCCCCCGAAGACGGGTCTACAGCAGCAAGTCAGTCTACAGTTCCCGCCCCGATCCGAGATGGGCCCGGAAAGCGAGGGTTGCCGCTACCGGGCCGGAGTGGAGACACGACGGATTTGGGGTGCCGTGGCGCTTGTCAACCCCAGCCTCGGCACCCATACTCGCCGCGCAGTGCCAAGCCGTCAATCATGCGGGCTCTCGACCCTGGCGAACTACGGGGAGATGACCTTTGACCCGGGGACGGCCAATGGTGGCAACCCTGGCCTCAGGGCCGCAGAGGGCGGCGACATGCTTCTAACAGGGTGTTGATCTTCGCTCCCGGTGGAGCGAGGAAGGGCTGAGGGGTCGCCCGATGAGCAAGAGGGCCGGTTTGCGGGAGACCCCGATCCCCGGTTGGCCGTCCGGGAGGTCCTCCGGCCTCCGGATCAGGCCCCCTGAGC
>Ga0182030_10024934_pt1 | contig 10940 bp, 10 predicted proteins | sample 812S3MmetaG_FD_121299 | JGI IMG/M metagenome (GOLD analysis project Ga0182030, IMG submission 121299) | Permafrost microbial communities from Stordalen Mire, Sweden - 812S3M metaG (Illumina Assembly) | ecosystem: Environmental > Terrestrial > Soil > Wetlands > Permafrost | place: Sweden... | reverse complement strand
CCATGAGTTTACGCGGATAATCGTAAAACTACGAACCCACTGACTGGAAAGCCGGATGCCGGAGATCGGCCTGTCCGGTTTGGAGGGAGGGGTGAGGTTAATCCCTCATCCCTACCCCTATCCATCATTGAAACTGCAAATAGACGCGGCTGCCGTCGGGACGCACGCCGCCGGTCTGGGCCAGAAACAGCCGCGTGTCCTCCACCTTGCCGCTCTGCAGTATGTAGGCGCGCACCGCCTTGGCGCGGTCGGCGGCGAGCGTTTCCAGGTCGCCATCGGAAATGGGAATCGAGGCGAGCAGCAGCACTTCCATCGGGTCGGCGGGCGGCGCGAGCTTGGATTGCGCGGAAACGGCGGCGGTGCTGGAGGAATTTGCCGCACCGGTTGGCACGGCTTTCATCAGGAGTTCTCCGCCCTTCTTATTATGTGCCGACCGGGCGACGAGCCGCGCGACGGCGGCGGTCAGGTTGGTGTTCGCCGCAATGAGCGCCGGGGTGATTTTGCCGGCGGCTTCGGCTTCACCGAAAAGTTTCTTCACCCAGGAGGCCCGTTCGCCGGGCGTGAGGACAAGCTGGTCGGGCGTGGTGGCGGCGCGGTCGGCCTTGCCGAGCGACTGCCACTGGCGCGTGCGGATTTCTTTTTCCAGGGCGACGCGTTGCAGGCCGTCGCGGTCGCTGGCGGGGTCAACGCTGCCGGAAATCTCCAGTTGCAGGGCAGGGCGCGCGAAAAGCGCCTTCACCATCGTGTCGAGCTTCTTCACATTGTCGGGCGACAATTCGGCGCTGCCCGGCGCAAAATCCTGATAGCCCAGCTCCTCGCCGCCGCCGCCGAACAGCGCGCCAATCAGCGAGAACGGCGAGGTGGCAACCTTTTCGAGGATGTTGACAACGGCGCGCGCGACAACCTTGCCGACGCGGAATTGCGGGTCGTCCAGACTGCCATCCACCGGCACATCGAGAACAATCTTCCCGTCGCGGTCCTTCATGATGGCGACGGCGAGGCGCACGGGCAGATGCGTGGCATCCGGGCTGTCCACCTTTTCGCCGAAGGTGAACTGGTCGAGCGTGATGACATTTTTCGAGGACAGCTTCTTTCCGACGATTTCATATTCGAGTTCCACGTTCAATTTCCCGCGCGCTATGCGGTAGCCGGCGAACTTGCCGGAATACGGGCTGGTCGGCGTCAAGTCCACGTCCTTCACGGAAACCTTGATCTCGTTGGTCTGCGTGCCGCTGAAGGGATTGATGTGGCCGGTGATGTCCGCCGGGCCGACGTTGTCCACGAGCGCGTGGAAGTTAATGTCGGCATTCTGCAATTCCTCGGAGGAAATGCCGGCGATGGTGCCGCCCGTCTGCTGCACCGCCAGATTGACGTTCGGCGTCACCGAAAGGTCGGTGAAGTGGAAGGCGGCGTTGGAGATGACGATGGTGCCGATGGAAATTTTCGGCGCCGTGGTCAGGTCGAGATTGTTGGTCGCCAACGAGGACATTTTTGTTGCGACGACGGCCGCGTTGGTTCCAATGACCGGCGCGGCGTTTGTGTTGGCCGGATGCAGCGCGGTGAGCAGATTGATGGCCTTGTTCGTTTCGATGACGACCCGGGCGTAGGCGTTGTCCAGGGCGATTTCCCTGATGGAAACAATCTGTGGATTCAGGTTCGCGTCAATGCCGCTGAACCGGAGCGAATCCCATTTCAACAAATCCTCGCCCATCGCGCCGTCCACGGTGTGCAAATCATCCAGCCGCGCGTCGCCGCTGAACGTGACCTGTGGCAGCTCGTTGGGCGGCGTGCGCAGATGAATCGTGCCAGTGAGGCCGAGTTTGCTGTCGAGGATGAGCAGGTTGACCATCGGTTCGAGATACGGGTCGAGCGTGCCGAGATCGAGGTTTGTGAGCGCGAGCGCGATGTCGGCGGTCGGCGGCGCGAACGACGCGGCGACGGCGGTGTTGATGGTGCCGTTGGTGTTCCAGCGCAAGGACAGCGCGGCGGTTACGTTCGTGTTGGGAACATTGGAAATATTTTTCGCCGAAAGCGCGATGTCGGTCAGGTCAAGTTTCGCCGGACGCGCGTTGACAAAATCTTCCAGGTGCAGCGCGCAGCCGGACACGTCCACGTCGTGAATCGTGCCGCGCCACTGGTTCGTGCTGTTGAGCAGCAGGGCGACGGCGTTGGTGACGGAGCGCAGGAGAAACAAGATGCCGCCCGGCGCGTTGGCCGAGGTGTCGGCGGTCTTGGAAAGCTCAACGACGTTGAAGGCATTGTCCTTTTCGCGGTTCAGAAAAAGATTTGCGCCCCGCGCATAGACCGATCCGACTTCGGCCTGCCGGCCTTCAAGGTCCACGCTCACGCCTTTCATGCCGACAAGTGCGAGTTCGACCATGTTGTTGCTCGCGCCGGGCGCGCCGAGCTTGAAATCGCGCAGGGCAAACGACGTGTTCGTGACGGCCATGACGTGGTTGGTCGCGCCGAATTCAAAACGATATTCCGCGTGGGCGCCGATGGAGCCGTCACGGATCTCGAACCGCACGAAGTCCTGATACAGCGCCGCGTATTTGTTCAGCGAAATTTTGTCCAGCGACAGCTCGCCCTGCGAACGCAGCGGTTCGAGGGAAAAATAACCGCTCCACGCGAACTTTTCACCGGCATCCGTCGTGCCGTAAAATGCGTAGGGATTTTTATTGTCCGGGTCGGTGCGAAAATTTTCCAGCGTCACGTCCAACGGGCCGATGTCGCGGGTAAACGGCGTGCGCGTGGTCAGATCCGAGAGCGCCGCCGCCGCGCCGCCGATGTGCAGCCGGTCAATGTGCAGCGCGAACGGCCTGGCTGGTTCTTTCGGCGCGGCGTTTGGGCTGTTCGTGGAAAATTTGCTGATGATGTCGGAAAAATTAAACGTGCCGTCCGGGTTCATCTGCACGCGGACGAACGGCTTGGTGGTGCTGATTTCCTTGAACACCCATGCCTTGCCGAAAAATGACGAGAGCTGGAAGTTGACGTAAACTTCGTCCCACGAAACGAACGGTTCGCCGTCCTTGTCCTTGATGAGCAACCCGTCCACGGTGACGGAAAGAGCAAATGGATTCAGCTTAACTTTCCGGATCGAAACTTCGCGGTCGAGATGCCTGGTGAGTTGCTTGGAGGCGACGCTGCGGATGACCGGCGGCAAAATGAGAAAGCCGGCGGTGGCATAAAACGCCACGATGCCCAGGAGCCAGGCGATGATTTTACGCCGGCGCGGCGAAAGGGAATCCCAGATGGGCGGCTTCATAAAACAACTGCCGTAATCTTTGCTCAAAGACCGACGGCGTCAACTATTTCGCGTCAAATCGCGAAGTCGGAATACTCCGGCTTCACCGCCTCGGTCGGCGGTGCGAGCATCCCGGCACCGACGGTCAGGTTCGTGCCCTGCTCGATCAAAATGAACGAACCGGTCAGCCGGTTGCTGCTGTAACCGTCGAACACCAGCGGCTTGGCGGTCTTGAGCCGGATGCCGCCGATGTCGTTCATTGCGAGCGTGCCGGGTGCGTCCACGGGTTCGAGCGTGTCGAAGTTGATCTTGTTTTCCACCGCCGTGACGACAGCCTGCACGGTCTGCGTGGTGTGCTTGAGAAAATATTTTTTCCCTGTCTGCAATGGCCGCTGGTTCATCCAGCAGACGCGCGCCGAAAATTCCGCGCTGCGGCCGGGCAGGTTTTCGAGGCCGACAATCATGTCGCCGCGGCTGATGTCAATGTCGTGTTCGAGGCAGAGCGTGGCGGACTGCGGACAGAACGCCTCCGCGAGCGAACCGTCGTAGGTCCAGATGTCCTTGACGGTGGTCTTGATGCCGGCGGGCAGCACGACAACCTGCTGGCCCTTGCGCACGATGCCGCTCGCTATCTGGCCGCTTAACCCGCGAAAATCGTGGAGCGACTTGTCGGTGGGATTGTTCGGGCGGTTGACCCATTGCACAGGGAAACGGAACGTGCCGAAATTCCAGTCACTCGCGATGTGGACGGTTTCAAGATGATGCAGCAGGCACGGCCCGCCATACCACGGCGTGTGTTTGGAAGTGTCCACCACGTTGTCGCCGTTGAGAGCGCTCATGGGGATGAATTTCACGTCGTGGAACGCACCGAGCTTCGGGAGAAAATCCTCGATCTCGTCGCGGATTTCCTGGAAGCGTTCTTCCTTCCAGTCCACGAGATCCATTTTGTTGATGGCAAAAACCATGTGCGGAATGCCGAGCAGCGCGGCGATGTAAGTGTGCCGGCGCGTCTGCTCGATGACGCCGAGCCGCGCGTCCACGAGGACGATGGAAAGGTTTGCTGAACTGGCACCGGTAACCATGTTGCGGGTGTATTGCACATGGCCGGGCGTATCGGCGACGATGAACTTGCGTTTGGGCGTGGCAAAATAGCGATATGCCACGTCAATCGTGATGCCCTGCTCGCGTTCCGCGCGGAGGCCGTCGGTGAGGTTGGCCAGGTTGATCTGGCCGCCGCCGGTGATGTCGGCGGATTTCTCGAGCGCCTCGACCTGGTCTTCCATCAGCGACTTGGAATCGTAAAGCAGCCGGCCGATGAGGGTGGACTTGCCGTCGTCAACGGACCCGCAGGTGTTGAAGCGCAAAAGTTCGATGGGATGTTGCGTGTGGGGCATTGCAATTAAGAAATAGTAAATAAATCAATTTCAAAAGGAAATCGGATTCAAAAAATCATTATTATCCTTTGAGAGATTGACCTCGTAGCCACCATCTGGAACGAATAGCATCTTAAAATGCTTCCGCCAAATTTTTTCTGCGTGACACCGCGTTTTTTCGGAAAGCATTTTCGTTAGGTCGCGAATTTTCTTAACTTGAATTTCTCTTGGAAAAAGCATCGTCAGAGCAAATTTGGCTTCGCCGCCATGAATAAAAACACCAACCTTATTCAAGGAGTTTTCATTGGCTGTTTTTGGTCCGTCAACATCCATGTGAGCGTATATTTTGTCCCGCATATTTATTAACTCGTCATGAAGGTTTTTGTAATTTTTGGGAACTATGGTTTCCGAAATTCTTACTTCAGGCCGCTGCTTAAATGGTCTGCCATAAAAAATGTGAAGCGTCGTCATCATTGAAGTGAGCAATGGATGACCAGAATCAATTTTTTGTTTTATAATTTGGTCGCAGAGTTTTGTTGCTTCTGCAAACGTGACCGAAGCGTGTTGGAATTTCCAAAATTCTATTCGATCATTGTAAGGAGCTTTTACCACAGAATAGTTTTAGAAATATCCCGCTTTCTTTCGGTCTTCCATCGCGGCTTCGCTGGCCTTGTCGTCGGCGCGGGTGCCGCGTTCGGTCACGCGCGCGGCGCTGACTTCGCCAATGATGTCATCAATCGTGTCCGTCTTGGATTCAATCATGCCGGTGCTAATCATGTCGGCGATGGTGCGGACGCGGCAGACCATTTTCTTGACCGTGTCATTCGCCTTCGGGCGCGCACCGAGGTAAGGATCGGGTTTGGTCGCATCCGTGTGCGGCGGGGGCACCGGCAGCCATTGGCCGCCTTTGCGATAACATTCGCGCTCGTGGCTGAAATAAATGCTCGGCACTTCGAGCTTTTCCTTTTTGATGTATTCCCAGACATCCATCTCCGTCCAGTTGGAGAGCGGGAACACGCGCATGTTTTCACCGGGATTCACGCGGGCGTTGTAAAGGTTCCAGATCTCGGGCCGCTGGTTCTTCGGGTCCCACTGACCGAACGAATCGCGGAAGCTGAAGAAACGTTCCTTGGCACGGGCCTTTTCCTCGTCGCGCCGCGCGCCGCCGATGGCGCAATCAAATTGAAATTCCTCAATCGCCGCCAGCAGCACGGGAATCTGAAGCTGGTTGCGGCTGACCTGTCCCGGCGTCGGATGCGCGATGCCCTTGGCAAAAGCCTCATCCACTGTGCGGACGATCAGCTTTGCACCAAGCTGCTTGGCGCGACGGTCGCGGAACTCGATCAGCTCGGGAAATTCGTGGCCGGTCTCGACGTTCAGGAAGGGCATCGGGATGTCGGACGGGCGGAAGGCCTTTTCCGCGAGGCGCAGCAGGCAGATGGAATCCTTGCCGCCGGAAAAGAGCAGGACGGGACGTTCAAACTCGGCGGCAACCTCACGCATGACGTGAATCGCCTCGGTCTCCAGATACTGCAAATGGTCGAGATGGTATGAACTCATCGGAAAATCATTTTAGACACGGATGGCACGGATTGGCACGGATTAAATACGCCCGGAGGTTTAGATTCCCGCGCCGCCGGAGACTGCCGTGCCGCCCCAGCTCGCATGCAGGCCACACTCACGCTTCTCATCAGCCTTCGCCGGATCGAAATAATCCCATTCGTTCGGCAGGTGATGCTCGGCGAGATATTTTTCCATGTCGGCGTCGGTCCAGTAAAACAGCGGGCTGACTTTCAGCGAATTGAAATTTTTGTCCTCGCTCACGATGTCGAGGCCGGCGCGGTTCGGGTTCTGCACCTTGCGCAGCGCGGTGAGCCAGACGGTCGGCGCAAGCTCCTTCATGCCGCGCTGGAACGGTTCCAGTTTCATCGCCGTGCTGAACGCCTTGATGCGCTCCTCGTTTTCCGGCGTCGGTTCGGGCATGCCGCCGAACGCGGCATCATAATGCGCGGCGGTCAACTTGGGGACGTAAGCCTTGATGTTCAACTTGAGCATTTTCTTCACCTGCTCGGCGTGAAGATATGTCGCGGGACGATTATAGCCGTGATCCACCCACAGCACCGGAATGTCCGGCTGCACCTGCGTGACGAGGTGGAGAATCACCGCCTCGTATGGCCGGAAATTCGTCGAGACAATGGCGTGACCATTCGCCTGTGCGATGGCCCAGCGGATGATTTCCAGCGGTGAATGATGGCGCAACTCAACGTTGGCCCTGGCAATTTTTTCAGGGGTCATCGGTGCGAATTTAGTTGGTTGCTGATTGTTCCTTCAAAAAGACGCGCGAACACCAGTCGCCGAAACGTTCGCCGGCGTGGCGTTCCTTCGCAAAGCGCGTGAACACGGGACGGAATTCCGTTTCCAGATCGGCCTCCTTGAGGACGTCTTTCCAAACTTTGTTCAGCCGCGTGCCGGCCACGTCGCCGCCGAGCCAGACTTGATAGCGGCCCGGTGCCTTGCCGACGAACGCGATTTCCGCCATGTAAGGCCGCGCGCAGCCGTTCGGGCAGCCGGTCGAGCGGATGATGATTTCCTCGCCAGCCAAACCGGCTTCGGCCAGAAGTTTTTCGATGCGGTCAAGGAAACCGGGCAACATCCGCTCGGATTCCGCGAGGCCGAGGCCGCAGGTCGGCAGCGACGGACAGGCCATCGCAGCGGCGTGCAAAATGGTCGCCTGATTTTCCGTTTTCAAACCGTGCGCGGTGAAGACCGCATTGATGGCGGTCTTGTCGGCGTCGCTGACGTTGGCGAGAATCACGTTTTGATTTGCCGTCAGCCGGAATTCAATTTTCGGAAACTTTTCCGCGACTTCGCGCAACGCCGTTTTCTGGGCACCTTTCACGCGGCCGGACTCGACAAACACGCCGAGAAACCAGCTTCCATCCATCGCCCTGTGCCAGCCGAACAAGTCGCTGATGGTCGTGAACTGATACCGTTTCGCCGGCGCGAGCGTGATGCCGGCGCGCGAGTTCACCTCGTCCTGCATGAACTTCACGCCGCGTTCGGCCACGACGTATTTAAGGCGCGCGTGCTTGCGGTCGGTGCGGTCGCCGAAATCGCGATGGATCGTCAGCACGGCTTTCGCCACGTCCACGACCTTTTCCGGCGGAAAGAAACCGATGACATCCGCGAGGCGCGGATAGGTCGCCTCGTTGCCGTGGCTGCGGCCCATGCCGCCGCCGACCGTCAGGTTGTAGCCGATCAGCTTGTTGTTTTCGATGATCGCGATGAAGCCGAGACAGCTTGTGAAGATGTCCACGTCGTTCACCGGCGGAATGACAAAGGCGATTTTGAATTTGCGCGGCAGATAGGTTTTGCCATAAAGCGGATCAACAAAATTTTTGTTCTCCGGCTTTTCCAGATCGAGCTGTTCGCCGTCAATCCAGATGGCGTGATACGCCTCGGTCTGTGGCGCGAGCGCGAGCGCGACTTTTTTGCAGTCGGCCAGAATCTGTTCGCGCGCCGGCGTGTAGGCGGGCGTGGGCGGCGCGAGGACGTTGCGGTTCACGTCGCCGCAAGCCGCGAGCGTGGAGAGCAGCGAGTCGTTGATGCCCTTGACCACCGCGCGCAAATTGGATTTCACGATGCCGTGAAACTGGATGGTCTGGCGCGTGGTGGCGCGCAGCGTGTTGTTGCCGTAAGTCGTGGCGAGATCGTCAAAGACGCGCCACTGGTTCGCGGTCATCACGCCGCCGGGCACGCGGCTGCGGACCATCATGATGTATTTTTTGCCGGTCTTGCGCAGGTCGCGGTCGTCCTGCTGGTAAGAGCCGTGAAATTTCAGGAACTGGTTGTCGTCCTCGGAGAAATGGTCGGCTGCCGGGTCGGCGATGGTCGCGGCAATGGTGCCGGCCAGGGTCGGGATGGCGGCCTTGATCTCTTCGTTGTGCGATAATTTGACTGGTGTTTCAGCGCTCATAAGCGAAACAACAATATAACTTGCCGTGAGCTTGTGTTCAAGCGCAGCTTAAAGATGGTTTTTCCCCGCAGAAAGCGACATCAGGTGGCGGCCACAAATTCCTGGAGCAGTTTTGTCACGCCAAACAACGCCAGGAAAACGATGCCGCTGGTGGTGTGCGAAATTTGCGGTGCGACCGCCAGCCAGTCCACAAGGACAATTCCGGCGAGCAAGCCGGACACGATGCGACCGACATTTTTTTCTCCCGCCTGAAAAACGGTCCGCACGCAGCGCGCGATCCAGAGGATCAAGATCACCGAGACCAGCATGGCTGGTTTGCGCGGTTCGCCGGTGTTCATCAGCATGGCAAAAGCAACTGGCGTGGCCAGAAACAGCAGCGGCCAATACGGAACCGGGCCGCGAAAACTTTCGCGCTTGGCGACGTAGCTTAACCCGACCACATAAAAAGCCAGGGCCGCACCGCACCAGATGGGCCAGCCGTTCAGGCCGTCCACTCCCGCCGTGCCGGCGATGACGTAAACCCAGAACCGGCACAAGCCCATCAACCACGGCGACGCCGTGATGAATTTGTGGGCTGCGTTGTAAATCAAGATGCACGCGGCCAGCAGGACGGCCAGCACGCTCGCCACTTTTCCCAAGAAGAGCAGGCACAAAATTCCCAAGGCCAGCCACGCAAAGCCAAAAACCCAGACGGTGTCCGGTGAAATTGCGCCGGAAGGAATTGGCCGTGAGGTCCGGCGCTGCCGGTCAAAATCCGCGTCAAACGCGTCGTTCAAGAACATGCCGCCGGTGTAAAGCGCGCTCGTGCCGGCCAGCAGCAGCGGCAGCTTCCATAAATTTCCGCCGCCCGAAAGCCACCAGCCCGCGAGGCAGTTCGACCACACGGTCGGCAGGTTCGACACGCGGCCCAGGACAAGCAGCGTGCGAAGCAGCGGTGGAAACTTCCGGTTCATGGCCGCGGAGCAAAGCAGAAAATCCGGTGATTGGCGAGCCTGCGCTTGAAGGTTCAGGTTTGCGTCAGCGCGTTGCTGCATTCGTGCCGGCGGATTCAAACCGCACGACGGTTTCATCCGGGCGGGCGTAGCCGAGCTTTTCCCGCGTCAGGCGCTCGACGGTTTTGGGGTCGTGGAGCAACGCGTCCAATTGGGACTGAAGTTCCTTGGAACGGGCTTCTTCTTTTTGAATTTGATCCTGAAAAATCAGGATTTGACGGCGCATCCGCTCGTTTTCCTTGATGACGGGCAGATAGCACATGCCGATGAGCAGCAGCACGGCAAGCACGACCAGACCGACAACCACTTTCGTCAGTTTGCTCCAGATGCCGAGGTCAACATTCACCCGGCGAGTAAATCACGCGCGCGCTTCCGGTGAAAGCGGATTTTCACTGCGCGTATCTTTTCCAGTCGGTCAGCCTGCCGTCCGCGCCGAAGGTCAGCCGCAAAAAATAAGTCGGCGAGTAGGCCTGGGTGTAGGTCGGCACCACCATAGCCCCCGGATAGCCGCCATAAACAACGGTGCCGCCGGTGGCGTAAGAATAACCGCGCCGGGTGATCCAGTTGGCGACAATGATGCCGCTGTCCAGCTTGGCAACCTTATCGGGCGGCCCGAGTTCTAGCACGGCCTGATCGTAGGTGTAATGCCCGATGCGCGCCGTCCAGTCAATTTTCGGCCCGGTGGCGCAACCGGCGAACACGACTGCGGCGAACAGGGCGAGCAGGGATATTTTCATGCGGATAAATTAGCGCGGCCATTTGAAAACGCAATGGCCCGGACAAGCGGATTTGATTGTCAGCACGCCGCCGAACGGTAAAACTGTTGGTGTGGACATTTTGAAGAATATTCTGGCCGCGCTCGTGGAGCTGGACACCGCCGTCAAGACGATGCCGGCGGTGAATCCAAAGCCGAGCCTGCTGCCGTTGTTTGCGCGCATTGACGAGCTGGCAAAGCAACTGCCGCGCGACGCCGACCCGACGCTTCTGCATTATCTGCACAAGAAAAGTTACGAGAAGGCGCGGCTCTTTTTGCAGAATTGCGATGCGGAAAATCAAGCTGGCAACTGCCGCCATGTATGAGTTTTCGCAGTTGAAGGTTTCTGGTTGAATATTGAAAGTTAAATCTCGCTCGTGACCGGCTTGCAACCTTCAACCTACAACTTGTAACCTGCCGCCATGTTCGACGACACCATTGCCGCCATCGCCACGCCGCTCGGGGAAGGCGGCTTGGCCGTCGTGCGGATTTCCGGTGCGGAGGCATTCACCGTCGCGGACAAAATTTTTCAGCCAGCCGGAAAAAGTTCGCTGAAACCATCCGCTGCCGCAACACACACGATTCATTACGGCAAAATTGT
>Ga0182030_10024933_pt1 | contig 10940 bp, 10 predicted proteins | sample 812S3MmetaG_FD_121299 | JGI IMG/M metagenome (GOLD analysis project Ga0182030, IMG submission 121299) | Permafrost microbial communities from Stordalen Mire, Sweden - 812S3M metaG (Illumina Assembly) | ecosystem: Environmental > Terrestrial > Soil > Wetlands > Permafrost | place: Sweden... | reverse complement strand
TTGCCCGACGTGACATAGTGCTCGCCAAAGCTGGCGCTCATCGAGATGGCAGAGGCCTTGGCACCTATTGCCGCCTGCACCGTATCGACCACTGCATCGGCGAAGTGCCCGCCACTGGCCGTGACGCTCGCAGGCAATAGCACGACCTCGATCGACGCCTTCGGCGCGATGGCGTGGAATACCTCGACGTCTTCGACTTCCTCGTAGTTCGCGTTGTCCGGGGCCGAGGAACCAGCGTCGGACGTGTCGACCTGGATCATGGCATCAGGAAGATGAAAACGCCTGTCGAAAAGTGTCAGATCCTGACGGATGTCGCTGGCGTTCCCGTTGAGCGACACTGCCCCGGGCGTGAACAGCTCAGGGATGACCACCAACTCGTCCGCACCATCGATGCCGCGTGTCAACAACGGTGTGATGCCATAGGCGGTCTCGATGGTCGTCGGCGAATAGCCGGTCGGTGCGGCTCGTGCGGAGGCGACCGGACCAGCGAGGATCAGAGCTCCTGCCACGAGAATCGGTGAAGCGGCCACCAACGTTCCCCTCCGGCACGCAACGCCTGCATACCTCAGACTCCGCTTCGATGGAGCAGTTCGGCTCTCTTCGATCATGATCTTCCTCTCGACTCGACTGGATCTCATTCATCCAGCCTGACGAGTGGGCGTGGTCTGGGCATCGGGCGCAGGGGCTGATCGTCTCCGTCCAAGGACGGGCACACGCCGTCCGCGAGCACGGACAACCGAGTGCTCAACGTCAGCTCAGGGCGCTTGGATGAGTCCCGACTCGTAGGCGAGGATGACGAGCTGCGTCCGGTCGCGAGCTCCGACCTTCATGAGAATGCTGCTCACGTGCGTCTTGGCGGTGCGCAGTCCCATGTGCAGCTCGTCGGCGATCTCAGCGTTGGACAGCCCTCGGGCCACAAGATGGAGCACCTCGTTCTCGCGCTCTGTGAGTCGGTCGAGATCGCCTCGTTTCGCCGAGCTGGGCGGGGACTGTTGCGCAAAGTGCGCGATGAGGCGTCGGGTCACGCTGGGGGCGAGGAGTCCGTCACCTGATGCGACGACTCGGATGGCTTCGAGGAGCTCGGCGAGTGGTCGCCGCTTGAGGGCAAATCCGCTCGCACCGGCACGCAATGCGTCGAACACGTACTCGTCGAGGTCGAACGTCGTGAGCATGAGGACGCTGGGGGCTGTTCCGGGAGCCGAGGTGATGGCACGTGTGGCCTCTAATCCGTCCATGACCGGCATGCGCACATCCATGACGACAACGTCGATCGGGAGCTGGCTGCCAGCCGCACTGCCGCTGCGCCATCGACTGCCTCACCCACGACCTCCATGTCGTCCTCAGCGTTGATGACCGAGATGAAGGCTGTCCGGATCAGGTCCTCGTCATCGACGACCAGCACGCGGATGCTCACGTTGGACGACCGAACGGAATGGTGGCCGAGACCCGGAATCCGTCGCTCGACACGGGCTCGGCGATAAGGGCTCCGCCAAATGCGCCGGTGCGCTCGCGCATGCCGACGATCCCGTGCCCGATCCTCTCTCGGCCGTTGGAAATCAGCTGAGATGATGTGCTCCCCGAGTCGACTGTCTCGATGTGGACTTCATGATCCACGACGTCGATGGTGACCGACGCCCTCGCGCCGGGAGCGTGTTTCACGACGTTCGTCAACGTCTCTTGGACGATCCGAAACACCGTGAGCTGGACCGGAGCCGGGAGGGGGCTGTCGCCCCATGTAGTGTGCAGATCGACCGGTGTTCCTGCCGCTCGCACCGATTCGACGAGATCGTCGAGGTCGGCCACCCCGGGTGTCGGGGGGACACGACCGGGCGGGTCTCATCTCGCATGAGCCCGAGGACGACGTCGAGGTCGTCTTGGGCCGCGCGGCCTTGCGCCCCTATGGCGTCGAGTGCTGATTCGACATCGGCGCCGCGATTGAGCAGCCGCCTGGCGGCGCCGGCTTGGACGGTGATCACGGCCAGGGCGTGCGCCACGCCGTCATGGAGCTCTCGCGCGATCCGCATCCGTTCGTCTCGAACCGCCAGCTCGGAGCGTTGGCGCTGCTCCACTTCCTCGTGTGCGGAGAGCTGTTCGCGAAACGAGCGTCGGACCGACACGCTGTCGCCGACCACCCACGCCGCACCCAGGCCGATCACCCCCACGATGCCGGTCATCAGGACGCTGCCTCGCGCGGAAATTCCGAGAGCAATTCCGATGACGATGGCGATGGCCGCGCATGCGACGATCGACTGCCGTCGCTCGGACTGCAGGGTGGCTGTGTAACCGGCCAGGGCCAGCATCGCCGAGAGCGCCCAGGCGGACTTCGATTGTCCTGCCAGGGCCGCCGTCGACAGGCCCACGAAGACGAGCACCGGAAGCGGGAATCGCCGTCGGAGTCCGACTGGGAGGCTTGCCAACAAGGCCAAGACCGCGGCCGTCCGGAGCGGTCGAAGTCCACCGGCACCGTGGATCTCGACCTCGGCCGACAAGAACCCGGCGACGGCCGCCAGCCAGTCCAGAGAGAGCCACCCGCTCGCGCTGAGGAAACGTGGCTTGACAGCACCCGGCCCTGAGCGCTCGTCATTCCTGGCGCTGGGCATGCACCCGACCGTACAGACCGGAGCGCTCGAGCGCATCGGTCTTGAGAACGAGGCGGTCTACATCCCGAGCCCGGAGGACTCGACACTGGCCGTGAACCCGGCCGATTGGGACTCTCCGGGACCGACGAACGGTGCGCCCCACGCAGGCGTTCAGGGGCAGGCTGACAGCCCAAACCCGCACGACATTATGGGACACGTCGGCTAAGCCGATCCAGGGGTGCTAGCACGAGGCGAGCGAGTGCGGCCACCCACCTCGACAGGGGTCAGGGGAAAAACAAGACTTCAAGGATCAGACGCCGATCGGCACAGGTTAGGGGGTACTCAGGAGCGTGAGCGGCGTGCTTCGCGTCGCCTGGTACCGCCTCCGTGGCACGTTCGGCAACCGCTGGGGTGGCTACCTGACCGTCGTGCTACTCGTAGGCCTGTTGGGCGGGTTGGCCATGGGCGTGGTCGGTGCGGCCCGACGCACCCAATCGTCGTTTCCCACCTACCTCGCCAGCACGAACCCTTCCAATCTGAGCGTCTTCACCGGCACAGTGGCGGAGAGCCGGCTGGCCCATCTCCCTCACGTACGACGAGTCGAAGGGGCTGGCGTTCTCAAGGCACTCCCGCTGGGACCAAACGGAGCACCAAAGGTCGGACCTTCGACTAACGAGGTATTCACTGTCGGTACTGAAGGGCTCTTCTTCAACCAGGATCGGGTCACCGCCATAGAGGGAAGGATGGCCGATCCCCATCGGGCCGGCGAGGCCATGGTCACATCTGAGGCCGCTCAGCTCCTGGGGCTGCGCGTGGGCCAGACCGTCTCTGTCGGTTTCTATACCAACGAACAGACCAGCCTGTCGGGGTTCGGGACAGCGAAAGTCCAACCGACCAAGAGGACCGAACTTCGAATAGTGGGCATCGTGGTGTCCAACAGTGACGTGGTTCAAGTCGATGCCCAGAAGTCGATTTCGGCATTGGTGCTCGTGACCCCGGCACTGACCAAACACCTGGTCCAGTGTTGCGGCACCGGACTATCGGAATTCGGGCTCCAACTCCAACACGGCGGCGCGGACGTCAGCACCGTGGAGAGGGAGGTTGATAGAGCCCTTCCGGCAGGTAGTGGATTCTATTTCATTGACCCTTCGGTTATCGAAACGGAAGCCCAGCGAGCCATCGAGCCCGAAGCCATCGCGCTCGGTGTGTTTGGGGGCATTTGCGGCCTCGCCGTGCTGTTGATCGCCAGCCAGATCATCGGGCGCCAACGAAGGTTTCTCGCCGACGACCTCGGCACGTTGCGGGCGCTCGGGGCAAGCCCCTCTGTGCTGATCGGCGACGGACTTATCGGCGTCGTCGGTGCCATCGTCGTCGGATCACTACTCGCTGGTGTTGTCGCAGTGGCACTCTCGCCGCTCGGACCACTTGGCCCGGTGCGTCCGGTCGATCCCTCATCGGGTGTGGGGTTCGACTGGACTGTGCTCAGCCTCGGAATGGTCGCACTCGTGGTAACGCTGAGCGCATTCGCCGTAACCAATGCCTATCGCACTACCCGCCACCTGTCTGACTCAATTCGACAACGCTCGCAAGAACGGCCCTCCGCAGTGGCATCGACGGTGGCCGCGGCGGGGCTTCCCGAATCAGCAGTCATGGGAGTTCGCTTCGCCCTCGAACCCGGCGTGGGTCGGAATTCGGTTCCGGTTCGCTCAGCCATGCTGGGAGCTGCCCTCGCGGTCTTGGTCGTGATCGCCACGGTCACCTTCGGTGCCAGTTTGAACACACTGGTGTCGCATCCAGCGCTCTACGGATGGAACTGGAACTACGAACTCGATTCCGCCGAGGGAGGCGGGTACATACCCGAGCACGAAGCGAGCCAACTTCTCTCCCGCGATCCTGACGTCGCCGCGTGGACCGGGGTCGACTTCGACTCTTTGCGGATCGACGGTCAGACTGTGCCGATCATCGGGGAGTCGCCGCCCTCGGCGGTCGGACCCCCAATCCAATCCGGACACGCACTCGAAGCCCGTAACCAGATCGTCCTCGGAGGGACCACTCTGGCTGACCTGCACAAGCAGGTCGGTGACACGGTGCATGCAAGCTATGGAACGTCCTCCACGGAAACGACACTCCGGATAGTTGGAACCGCCACCATGCCAGCCGTCGGGCCGGGCTTGGGTCTGGACCTCTCCATGGGAACCGGGGCAGTCGTCTCGGATCTGTTCATCCCGGCCGGAGTACGCAATCCGGCAAGCGGGCCCCCCGGACCGAACGCGTACTTCGTACGCCTTCACAACGGCGTCAGTTCGTCGGCATCACGTCGTTCGCTTCAGCGAATAGTACGCGCTCTGGATTCAGATCCCAATGCTGCTCCCATATCCGTGTTGTCGGTCCAGCGCCCAGCGGAGATCGTCAACTATCGCACCATGGGAAGCACCCCGGCCTTTTTGGGCGTCGGTTTGGCCGCAGGTGCTGTCGTCGCGCTAGGCCTCACACTGATCGCCTCGGTGCGACGACGCCGTCGAGACTTCGCCGTGTTGAGAACACTTGGCTTTACCGGTCGTCAGCTGGGCTCCGTCGTCGCCTGGCAGTCGAGCGTGGCTGTGACCGTCGGGACCATCATTGGAGTCCCTCTGGGCGTCATCCTTGGACGGGTCCTCTGGAACCTCTTCGCGCGCGAAATCGATGCCATTCCGGCACCGGCCGTCTCAGTGCCGTCGATCGTCCTCATTGTCATTGGAGGCCTCGTTCTCGCAAACATCGTCGCGGCCGTGCCCGGACGTATCGCCGCCCAAACCCCTACGGCACTGCTACTGAGAGCTGAATGACACCGCAGCATTTTCGTTGTCGCTTAACTGCAGGTGGACCCAGTAAATGCCGAAAGGGGGCAAAGCTGTGATCGCCGGGGTGAGGTGCCCCCGAAAAGCTGGCGCCTCGGACTCCTACACTGCCCCACTCGTACCGCCTGGGGCGGCTCCCCTCCGGCCATGGAGATCTGTGCTGAGGTACTACGGTCGTCCCATGGAAAGGCACAGGAATCAGTGAGCACAGGATCCGACCGGCGTTGGTACTGGCGGTTCCTGATGGTGCTCGGAATCGCAATCGCCATTGACCTCCTGGTCGACGACAAGTTGCTCTTCGCCGGCCTGATGCTCATCTGGATCGGGGCGTGCTCCTTCAGTTTGCGACGACTCAGGAGGGCTCGCCTGCAGAGGTGAGGCGCCTACGTCACCCGGTGCGGAACGCCGAAGCCACCTCGGTCGAGCGCTTGGCGTCGTACATCGCGCTGTCGGCTCGACGGATGAGCTCATCGGGATCGTCGCCGGGCGTCGAATGCGCCACGCCGACACTGACCCCGACGGTGTGGGTTATGTCACCCCGGCACCGCACGGGATCGGTGAACAGCGTCATGATCCGCTCCAAGTAGGCCTCTGATGAATCTCGATCATTCAGTCCGTGCGCCAAGAGCACGAACTCGTCGCCGCCGAAGCGACCGGCCGTGTCGCCGGGCCGCAGACCCCCAGCGAGCCGACTGCCGATCACGCGGAGGATCTCGTCGCCACGATCATGGCCATGGAGGTCGTTGATGGACTTGAACCCGTTGAGGTCGAGAAAGATCAGTGTTGGTCGGCGTCCCGAGGTGAGCGATTCCTCCAGCTCGCGCATGAACGCCGTCCGATTGAGCAGCCCGGTGAGCCAGTCATGGGTGGCCTGGTAGGAGATCTGGCGCTCGGCTGCCTTGCGCTCGCTGATCTCGCGGATGATGCTCACCGAGCCCAGAACGGCGCCGTCGTCGTCGGCCAGCATGGAAACCGAGGCCTCCACCACGAGATCGCGGCCGTCAAGGGCCCGCTGGGTCAGCTCGCCGTGCCAATGACCCTCTCGCGCCACGAAGCCAGTGATCTCGTCGATGTCGGTGTTCCCTCCCGCGTCGAACAGATCGAGCAGTTCGAGGAGGCCGCGTCCGACCGCCTCCTCCTCGGCGATCCCGTACAGTTTTTGCGCCGCCGGATTGGCGAACGTCACCCGGCCATGGATGTCGGTCGCCACCACCGCGTCGGACACATGATCGAGCAACTGTCGTAGGTAGCGCTCCTGGCTATAGGGGGACATCGGTCAGTGGGAACGTCTGGGGGCGCCGCCCGATTCCGAAGTGTCATCGCCCATGAAAATCCCTGTCCCGTCTGTTCGGGTGGTACTCGCGAGAGCGAGCCATCGCCTGGCCAACTCGCATTGCGAGGCCGACCCAAGAATGCAAGCCCCAGGTCTCAGAAGGCCCAACGAGGTCCCAACAACCCCTCAACTTGTCGACCACCGGCCGAGGTGGGCGTTCCTGCGTGCGACCCCTACCAGCGGGCGGCGGCCACCAGGAGGCCGATGGTCTCGGCCACTATCCCGGCCGCACCCAGGACGTCACCGGTGTAGCCCCCGATCCGGTGCCGGGCCCAGAGCACCACGGCTCCGAACCCCACCGCAGACGACGCGACGGCCACCGGCCCGGCCGGCACCTTCCAGGCGGCAGCCAGAGCTGCTGTGGCAAGGACCACCGCGGCCACCCCGAGCACGGGAAGAGGCGCACCCATGAATGCGCCGGGCAGGCCGCTCTCTCGGCGGGCATAAGGCACCCGGTCCACCACAGCGGCCATGGCCGTGCGCGAGAGGCACCACAGGGCGGCCACCAGCAGAGGCGCCGGGCGCAGGGTGGCAAAGACGGCGAAGCGGCCGAGCAGCATGACCACGACCGCACCCACCCCGAAGGCACCCACCGTCGGCTCGCGCATCACCTCGAGCCGGCGCTCACGGGACAGGTGGGGCAGCAGCCCGTCCGCGGTGTCGGCCAGCCCGTCGAGGTGCAGCATCCCCGTCAGGCCCAGGTCGGCCAGCACCACGATGAACGCCGCCACCGGCAACGGCCAGATCTTCGCCGTGGCCCACCACAGGCCACCCAGGGCGAGCCCGAGCGCGGCGCCCACCAGGGGGAACCAGCGCAGGGCACGTGGCGTGGGCGGGCGGGCTCCGGGAAAGGGGGTGAGAAATGCGAGGGCGGCGCGCATTTCAGGGGGCGCGGTGCAACGGAAGGGCCCGGCCGGCCACGATGAGGAGCACCTGATCGGCCACCTCCGCGACGTCCTGGTTGATGGTGCCCAACGCGTCGCGGAACTGCCGACCCGCGGCAGAGGACGGGTGCACCCCCAGACCGACCTCCTCGGACACGACGACGCTGTCGCCGGTGCGCTCGGCCAGGGCCCGGCACAGCGCGGCACCGTCCACAGTGCCGTCCTCGCCATGGGCGGCCACCCAGGGACCGAGCGAGTCGAGGAGCATCGACCCCGCCAGCGACCGCACGGCGCCCGGCAGGTCCAGACCCGCCTCAAGGGTGCGCCAGTCAGCTGGCCTCCGTCCGCGATGGAGCGCCACCCGAGCCGACAGGTCCAGGTCGTCCCCGATCTGCAACGTGGCCACGTAGGTGATCGGCGCGGGGAGGCGCCCGGTCAGCCGTTCCGCGTAGGTCGACTTGCCCGAACGGGCGCCGCCCAGGACGAGTGTGATCATGAGGGCCCCATCGACCGGCACCCGGCGCGAACGGCGCGGTAGACGACCCGGGCCAGGCGTCCGCCCCAGAGCGAGCGCGGACCACCGTAGGCATGGGCGTGCCCATCTATCGGGCAGAGCACGCACAGCGCGTCGGTGGCGGTTCCCGTGCCTTCGATGCCGGCATCCCACAAGGCCTGGGTCTTGGCTTCGGTGGCGGTGCCGATGGCATTGACGAGGGCCGCGTCACTCAATCGCTCCGGGATGGCCACCACGATGTTGATGGTGCCGGGATGGCGCGCATCAGCCGCTTCGGAAAGATGCGGCGACGGCTCCGGGGCGGCCGCCCACTGCGTCGCCCCGGTCACCCCGACGGTCGCGTCCACGGTGATCCCCTCGCGTTGCACCGTCGAGGCCAGGCGTACGTCGACGGCGGTCATCATGCCCACGCCGTCGCCCAGGATCCCGGCTTCCGCGGCCAACGCCGCCAGGTGGGACCCCGGCTCCGCGCCGTCATACGCGTGCGGGACCTGCACGTTGAGCACCCACTGGCGCAGCCCCAGACCACCGCCCAGGGGAGCCGACGAAATGGCCAGCATCGGGTGGCGCAGGCGCCAGACGCGGGCGGCCAACTCCAGGCCGCTCTCGCGTCTGAGCCGGATCTCCGGTTCGTCCAGGGCGCCCGTCACGGTCAGTACTCGATCCCCTTGCGCGCCTTGATGCCTCTTTCGTACGCGTGTTTCACCATGCGCATTTCGGTCACGGTGTCCGCGATCTCGATGAGCTCCGGTGCGGCATCGCGTCCGGTGATAACCACATTGGTCTTGGGATCCCGGTTCAACACCCCGGCCACCACGTCGTCGACCGGTACCCAGCCGTAGGTCACCGCATACGTCAACTCGTCAAGGATGAGCATGTCGTACTCACCCGAGGCCAGCTTGGCCTTGGCCACCTGCCAGGCGTGGCGACCTTTGGCCGCCGTCTCGTCGAGATCGGTCGACTCCCAGGTGAACCCATCGCCCAGGACCTGCCAGTCGATATCGAGGTGTTCGGCCAGTTTCCGCTCCCCCACCTTCCACTTGCCTCCCTTCACGAATTGGACGACGCCCACCTTCCAACCCCGGGCCCAGGCCCGTCCCATGACGCCGAAGGCGGCCGAGGACTTTCCCTTGCCGTGCCCGGTGTTGACGAGCACCAGGGACGTGACGCGCCCCGGCGCGCCCTCGGCGGCCTCGGGCACGGCCTCACGACTCTGTTCTGGGTCACTGTGTTCTGGCATGTGTTCCTCCCATGTGCTGCTGTTCCGTCAGGCCGTCCGGCGCGGCGCCACGATGAGCGCCCCATCCGGCGAGCGCAACACCTGCACCTGGTGGCCGAAGTGCTGGCTGAGGACGGCTTCGTCCAACACCTCGGACGGGGACCCGGTGGCCGCCACCGCTCCGTCCGCCAGCAGGATCAGGCGGTCGGCGAACTGGCCGGCCAGTGTCAGGTCGTGCATGGCGCTGAGGACGGTCAGCCCGTGCTCGAGGCGCAGGGCGTCGACGATCTCGAGGGCGTCGACGCGACGGCCGAGGTCGAGGGCGCTGGTGGGTTCGTCGAGCAGGAGGATCGGTGCCTCCTGAGCCAGGGCCCGCCCGAGGACGAGGCGCTGCAATTCACCGCCGGAAAGGGTGCGGAGCGTGCGCCCGGCAAAGCGGGTGAGGTCGAGACGGTCGAGGAGCCCGGCACAGATCTCGTGGTCCGTGGACCTCTCGAACCCGAAGTAGCCGATGTGCGGTGACCGCCCGAGCAGTATGTAGTCGGCCACGGTCATCTCGGCCGGGAGCTCGGGCTTCTGCGGCACGTAGGCCACCAGTCGGGCCAGGTCGCGCCGGGACATGCGGTCGGTCGGCGCGCCGCCCAACCGGGTCCGTCCGGCAAACGGCACCAACCGCATGATGGCGCGCAGGAGCGTCGTCTTGCCGGCGCCGTTGGCGCCGATCAGCCCCGCCCATTCACCCTCCTGCACCTGCGCGCTGACGCCCGCCAGAGCGGCGTCCCTTCCGTAGCGCACGGTGACCTCCTCCACGACGATCACCTCAGAGCACTCCAGTACGGCGGGAACGGAGCAGGAAGAGGAAGAAGGGCGCACCGACGAACGCCGTGACGACACCGATGGGGATCTGGGCCGGGGCTTGGAGGTTGAGCGCGACGACATCGGCCAGGATGAGGAACGCCGCGCCACCGATCATCGAGACGGGGAGCACGACGCGGTAGCTGGCATTGGACAACAGGCGCACCGTATGGGGCACGATGATGCCGACGAAACCGATCAACCCGCTGACCGAGACCGCGGCGGCCGTCCCCAATGTGGCCGCCGCCACCACGGTCAACCGCACGCGCGCCGCATGGACCCCGAGCGCGCCTGCTTCCTCCTCGCCGACCCTGAGCACATCGAGCAGCCGGCGATGAAGGAACAGCACGATGGCGCTCAGCGCCACGTACGGGAGGATCAACGTGACGTCCGACCATGATGCGGTGCCGAGGCTCCCGAGTATCCAGGCGTAGACGCCTTGAAGGTCGGGCTGGTGTTGCTGCTGCAGGTAGGTCTGTATGGCTGTCAAGAGCGCAGCCACGGCCACACCGGCCAGGACGATCGACGCCGTCGACGCCCGGCGCCCCGAGGTGGCACCCACGAGATACGTCAGGACCACCGCGCCTACCGCTCCGGCGAAGGCGGCGAACGGGAGGATCTGATTGAGGTCGGTGCCCGAACCCTGCACGATGACGATGGTGGCTCCGAGCCCCGCGCCGGCGGCCACCCCGAGGAGGTAGGGGTCGGCCAGCGGGTTG
>Ga0182030_10024931_pt1 | contig 10940 bp, 8 predicted proteins | sample 812S3MmetaG_FD_121299 | JGI IMG/M metagenome (GOLD analysis project Ga0182030, IMG submission 121299) | Permafrost microbial communities from Stordalen Mire, Sweden - 812S3M metaG (Illumina Assembly) | ecosystem: Environmental > Terrestrial > Soil > Wetlands > Permafrost | place: Sweden... | reverse complement strand
GTTGAAATTGGTGGCGAAATACCAGTTCATGTGACCGACCACATCGGAATCTTCCGAGTCCGGCTTCTGATACTTGCCGGCGAAGATCTGCTTCCGTGCCTTGAGCCATGCGCGTTCGACCCGGCTGAGTGCAGCAGTTGGCGCCGGTACGCCCTTGTTGAGCGCAATCGTCTCAGGTACGAAGCTGAACGTAGCGAAATTGCCCTCCGGCGGGGTTCCCTCGACGAATGCCGTCGCCATCGGGGAGGCGATCAGATCGTTCTGGTTCAGCGGCTTGAGGCCGAGAATTTGTTCGATCGTGCGCGTCATGTTGACCTGGGTGTAGAACGTGTGGTCGACGCGACCGTCCTGCCACACGTACGGACTGACGATGTAGCCCGGGCTGCGATGCCCATCGATATGATCGAGCCCGGTCTGCGCATCGTCCTCCTCGATGAAGATCGCCGAGGAGTCCCAGACCTTGCTGTGACTGACGTAGGCGATGATTCGACCGACCGCCAGGTCATTGTCCGCCTGTTCGGCATCGATATCCGGCGGCCCTCCGGTGTGGTCGCACATGATCCACAGGATGCTCAAGGCCGGCACCGTGCCGTTCTTGACGTCCTTTTGGAAATCCTGAAGCCAGATGTCAACGCGGAACTGGTCCGGGATGCCAAGATCAAACGGCGGGAAGTTCGTGATCAGATGATTCTCCACCACCGGGAGCGAGGAGGATGTTAGCGCGGCGTTCTGGTAGACGAGAGGCTTGAAGCTACCAGACTTCGTCGTACCGTCTTGCGTGAGTTGCTTCTCGAAATTCACACTGTCGTTATAGAACTGCGTCCAGGACGGTTCCTTGCCGCCGGGTGCGTTGGCGTAGCTCGTGTTCTCGACGTATTCACCATAGATCTTCGTAGGCAGGCCGGCCTGCACCGCTTCCTGGAAGAAGAAGCCCTTCTTGAGGTAGGCCAACGAGTCGCCCGCATTGCCGCCCGGATAGCTTCGGACCCAGTCGGGACCGCCCACGTCGTTGTTATAGTCAGCCATCGCCTGGGTGATCCACTGGTGGCCGTCGGCCGACTGACGACTCGGGTTGTAGAAATTGTCGAACAGCGGGAAGCGGCTCACGAGCGCGTGGTCGTTCGTGTGATCCTGGGAGAACATGGCCAGATCGCTCGTGCCATTGCCTTTGGACACGTCGCCCAGAATCTGGTCGTAGGTGCGGTTTTCTCGAATAATCAAGAAGACATGCTTGATGAGGGACGGATCGCCGATCTTGGCCGGGAGCGCGACCGGCTTATTGTGCGGGTCACCGCCGGATGACGATTCGATGTTCTGGATGAGGTCCCAGTGGTTGTTGACGTAGACCTGGGCGGTCAGTTTTTGCAAGGTATATTGATCGGGAATCGGGACCAGGCTGACCGTTCCTTGTTCGGCGTGGGACCAGTTTCCGGTGGCCAATGCATCGCCAGGGTTGACCAGCGAAGGATACCCGGTCGCATCCCCACTAAACAGAAACTCTTCCGGGAAGCCGGCAATTGTCGTGCCGATGCCCTTGTCATTGGCGACAATCAGTTGATGGTTGCGCTTGTCGAATACGACTGACGACGGCGCGTAGGCGACCGGAATCAAGCCCAGCACGGTCTCGTGCGGCGCATTATCCCACTGCTCGTGGTCACAGTCCTGCAGCTTCACCACCGCGATCGCGTTGGCTTTATAGAGAGCCACATACGCGATCCCGGCCTTCTCGTCGACCGCGATGGAGTCCGGAGCGGCGCCGTAGGCCGCGGTGGTATCGCCCGGTACCTTGATCGGCAGCCCGAGGTCGATGGTCCGCGCCACCTGCTGCGTGTCGGTGTTGATGAGGGACAGGGTATCGCTGTTGGTATTCGCTACCAGAATACCCCGGCCATACTTGGCCATCCCGGTCGGATGCAGGCCGATGCCTTGCTGGATCGTATTGACAAGCTTGAAGGTGTCGAGATCGACGACCGACACCGTGCCGGTCACTGACGACCCATTCACCGGATCGGCGACGATTTCGGTGCCGTCCGAATAGATGGTGAAGTCCGACGCCCTGGCGACCCGACCGCCCTCGTTGCTGATATAGGCGGTGTGGCCGTCAATCAGAATGCTGTGCGGCGCGTTGCCGACGCGGATCTGGCTGCCCTGCGTCTTGCTCGTCAGATCGATCTGCGCGAGGGTGTTGTTGGCGTTCAAGAGCGCATAGGCGCTCTGGCCGTTTTCAGAGAAGGCAACGCCGCTGGGATTCGATGAATAGGCCGTGTAGAACACGCCGCACGGCGCCGCATAGTTACCGAGTGGGCTGTTGGGGAAACAGGTGATGAAGCTGTTGGTCGGAGGTACCGACACTTCCGCGTAATTGGTCAGGTAACCTACGCTGTCGACATTCGCCAGCGCGATGTAGCTTGTCGTGTACGTGGGTTCCTCGTCCTGACTGAACATCAGCTTGGTCCCGTCCCGCGAGAAAGTGATGCCGTGGAAGCTGCCGCTCGGACTGGCTGGCGGCGTATAGGTCTGCACCACCACGCCCGTGACGGTGCTGAACACCTGTACTGTGCTGGGTGCCGGGTTGCCTGACCAATTGCTCATGGTGAGCACCGCCGCGAGCGGCAGCGTGGGATGCAGCGCAACAGACTTTGCCCGCGTTTCGCCGAGATTGATCTGCTTGCCTGCCGGCGTCAGCACCTGACCGCTGGCGACGATGTAGGAGTTATTTTGCTGGGGTCCCGGCACGAAGGTCGGAAATGGCTCGGAACCCGCCGCCATCGCGGACGAGGCGACGCCCAAGGCAACGATGCCGGCCAATGGGTTAACCTTTTTCGTTCGAGCTGCATTTCTCGCGAGATTTTTCTTACGTGCCACGTTTTGATCTCCCTTACGTCTAGATCGATTCGCTGGCTACCAAGGCAGCACCCCATGGACTGGACGGGTCAACGTAGTCGACACCAACCGGACCGCAGGTTACGACCCTTGTCGTAGTCCAGTCATTTTTTGACCATACGCGCGGTTGATTACACGGATCCTTCAGAAATGTGAATTGCGACGGGGGCAGCACCGAGCAGCGGACGCAAAGATCCGAGGTAGGGTTCGTAGCGGCGCCAGCGTCCGACGGATACCCGGTAGATGGGTTGCCGCGCCTGCCATCGGCTCGCCGTCTTCACCGACTGCGGATTACGGTCCGGGCGCAGGCACGCGTCGTGCCAGCTCAATCCACAGGCCGCGATCAGCCTGCGAATCACCGGATCCGGATCGCCCGTGAGTTCCTCGTAATCGACCTCGATGAAACGCTCGGGCGGCAGCAGCCTCCGCCAATGATCGGTCAGGCGCTGGTAGCTTCGAAAATAGGCGACCAGCTTCTCACCCCCGGTCGGAAACGAGAGGCTGGGGTGGAACAGGGTTTGGTGAATCGAGAGCGCGGTGTCGATGGCGGCGCGTCGACAATGAATGATCGTTGCCTTGGGTAATGCCAGATGAATGAGGCCCGCCCAGAGGAAATTAAACGGGTTCTTGTCAGTGACGCGGACCGACTTGGGACCGATGGCCTTCAGCACCCGCAGATAGTTGGACGCGGCCGTGCGAAGGAACCTCATCTCGTTCCCCGCCGCACCGGCCTCGTGCCATCGGGCGCCGCACGCGGGCCAGAAATTAAGCTCGCCGCCCGCACGGACTTCGGGATGACTCGAAATGATCTGCTCGACCAGGGTCGTCCCAGAGCGCGGCATGCCGATGATCAGCACCGGGGTGGGATCGCGAGTCCCCTCGCGAGGAGCACGCGCAATGAGGTCTGGAGTCGTCTGCTCGATCAGTTGCGTCACTTCCCGGTCGAACTGCTCCGCAGGAAATGCCGCGCTGGCCCGGCGAATCAAGTCCGCCGCATCGAAGTGGCGCATGGCGCGTTCGTACTCACCGAGGTCGTCAGCCGCCTTACCGAGCGCGAGATGGATGCGAATGCGAGGCTCGACATCCAGGCCGGGCGTGCCGAGGGCTGTCTCGATCTGTGCGACGAGCGCCGCATCGGCAGGAATGATGCGGCGGCAGCGGACGAGATCGTAGTAGCTGCCCGCCAGTAGCGGTGCGAGAGCGATCGCACGCGTGAAACATGCACTGGCCTCCTGGAAATGACCCGCCTCGGCGAGCAGGTTGCCGAGGAGGTCATGCGCCAGCGGATTCTCGGGATCCGCCGCGATCACCTTGCGCAATGCGCGCTCGCCTTGCCGGTCGCGACCCGCCGTCAGCAATGCGCGCGCGGCACCCAGCCGCCCGAAACGCGTCTTAGAACCGGATTCCGCCGCACGCTCGAAACAGGCGATCGCTTCGTCGCGATGACCCAGCGTGTGCACCAACGCGCCGGCCCGGTACCACGCCTCGGTCAGTGAGGGGTTGAGTTCCGTGGCGCGATGGTAAGCCACCAGCGCCCCGCCGACATCACCCAGTCTCTCGAGGCTGGTTCCCAAATGGAAAGCCGCATCCGATGAACTCGGGTCGCTCGCCAAGGCGCGCCGGAACGCATCAACGGACTCCTGCAGCAGGCCCGTCTCGAGGCATGCGAGACCAAGATCGTGATGAATCATCGCCGGCTGCGGCCTGAGGAGTGCCGCCTGACGCAAGGGAACAATCGCATCGGCCGGCCGGCCGGCCCGCAGCGCTTCGACCGCAAGTTCGAGCAGTGCTGTGACGGGCTCGGCCGTCGGCGGACAATCAACAGGCCTCGGGGTCATTCCCGGGACCTCATTGCGAGGGAATCCGTTCCGGCAATGCTCAATAGCTCAGAGCAAGGAGGGAACCGATCAACGGTTCTCCGCACAACAGACCTAACGCGATGGCTAGTGCCCAAACGGCGGCCAAACCACCGGCCACGATACGATAGGGCGGTTCTTCTCCCGTCGCCGTCGGCGGTAGGGGCCGCAGTAGCCTCGCGATTCGCGCCGACAGCGCTTCCGGTTGACCAATCAAAGTCGCAACTGCGGCGGTAAATCCCATTTGATACCGCAGTGAGCCTAGGACGGCCGCTGCAAGATCTGCGCCTTCGACTCCCCCGGCGCGCGCCTCGTCGTCGCGCGCGAGTTCAAGGCTTGCGAGCCAGCGCGTGAACCGTGTACGCGCGGAGGCGCAGGGCCATTGCAGATCGGTGACGAATTGCGCCAGCCAAATGCGCAGGGGATCGTAGTGCCGGACGTGGGTGCGTTCGTGGGCGAGAGCGGCCTGCAAGGCACGGGGATCCAGCGCCTGCTCGAGTTCAGGTGCGACTACGATACGAGGTCTGAGCAGTCCGATCGTTGCGAACCCATAACGGCGCGGCGAACGACATAGCGACCACAGCGCCCGTAGCAGTGCGCGCCCCCCCACGATCGCGAACGGCACGGCCGCAACAAAAAGCAGAAAACCCACGCGTGCTGGAACCGGGTCCGGCTGAGATAGCGCCCACCCGCAAAGCCACGCCGCAACGGTCAATGCCGGTGCGGCTGGCCACCAGACAGCCAGGTACTGCAGTCGTTCCAAGGATCGTGACCCGGACTGAGCACTGATACGGCCCGGCCATCTTGCAAATAATTGCAAGGCCAGCCCACCGAAGAGAACGATCAGTATCGCCAACAGAGATTCACGTTCCACGCTTCGATCTCCTGTGTGCAGTCACAGCGCGTTCAAGCTCATCGAGCAGCCTGGGGTCGACCGCATCGACCGCATCGACCAATGCAGCCACTGCAGAACGCGGCGAGGGACCTAGAAGTCGGCTCACCGCATCCTCAGCACGCGCGCGCTCGACCTCTTGGGGCGCGATTCTTGCGCGATACACAAACGCCTTGCCTTCTCGATTTCGCTGAATGAGACCCTTGCCGCGGAGTCTATCGATGACTTTCGCGATCGTCGTGTAGACCAAGGGCTCCGGCGTATCGAGTTGTGCATACACCTCACGCACCGACGCCGTACCGAGTTCCCACAGCTTTGCGAGTACCACATATTCCAACCCATCAGCAGGCAATTGAAAGGTCGGCATCCGAAAATCGTACGCCGCTCGAAGCGACTCGTCGACCGCAAAACCAACCCATTTCGCATAGGCTGCTGTCATGAACCCGTAACGACACGCCATCCGCAAAGTGCGGAAGCCGGCGCCGCTCACGCGCGTCCTGCAACTGTAATAATTACGTCACATGGTTGAAACGATCCGACTAGCGCCCCTAGGTGACCCGCTTTCCAACGATGGGGTATCGATCGCCAAGGAATTGCCGGCGAAGGCCACCGCGTACTTCACCGCCGGCGACGCCAGCCGTCGTGGACGTGTTCTACGGCCGCAGGTCGTACGCGATCCGCGTCGCGAGTATCTGTGACTTGCGAGACGTGGCTGGGTGCTTCGAGAGTATCGCAGCGAGTTCCTACATGGAAATACATCGGTTCTGCGATACGACCGCAGTCGTAACATTAATCTCACTGTCACTCTTGCATTTAAGAGTACAAGGCTTGTGAACGAGGGCGAGACTCGGGATGCACAGCTGATCTACCACCACCACGCACTCAGGGTTGGGTGGACGGTTGCTGGACAGTGTGTCCGTACCACTCAACTCAGGGACGGGAAGAACAATCAGACGGCGCGCCAGTTTCCGGGCGTGACCGTCCACAGGTCATCGGGAAATAATTCTTGGAGAGTGACGCTCACATGGCCTTTTCTCCTTGCGCCCGACCTGGGAGCTGTATGTTGTTCGGTTTGCTGTTGGGGATCTCGGGAAGCACCCGGGCCAACGATGCTTCCTCGGCGGAACTTGGCGCGGACACCAGCGATGGGCAGGCAGGATTGGAGGAAGTCCTCATCGTCGCGGTCACGCCGCTTCCAGGGCCTACCGTCGACCGCGAGGATGTGGCCGCATCTACCCGCGTGCTAAGCGCAGGCGACATCAATCGCACCGGCATTCCGAGTCTCACCGGCGCAATCCTCGACAACGTTCCCTCGGTAACCGTCAACGACGCGGAAGGGAACGCGTTTCAGCCGGATATTTCATTTCGTGGATTCACCGCGTCGCCCGTTGCCGGAACACCGCAGGGAATCGCGATCTTCGTGAACGGCGAACGCTTCAATGACGCGTTTGGCGACACGGTCAATTGGGATTTAATCCCGCCCTCGGCGATTCAATCGGCAACTCTCGAGGCGGCCAATCCGGTGTTCGGGTTGAACGCCCTCGGCGGCTCGCTCAGCATCCGACTGAAAACCGGATTCGATACGCCCACGGCCAACATTACAGCATATGGCGGCAGCTACGGCCGCGCAGCGGGCATTGCGGAATTCTCACAACGATACGGCGACGTTGGCCTCTACGTCGTCGGTGACGTCACGCGCGATGGCGGGTTTCGCCAGACCAGCGAATCGAACCTGTATCGCCTGTATGCCGATATAGGCTGGCGTAGCGAACCGGGCGAAGTACATCTCGGGATCACCGCAGTGCACGATACGCTCGGTAATCCCGGCGCTACGCCGGAACAAGCGTTGAATGCAGACATCTCCAACATCTTTACTGCACCCAATATCGTCGACAACAACTACTTCAACCTCAACTTCCACGGGTCGGTCGCGCTTGCTGAATCGACTTCCGTGCAAGGCGTTGCTTACTTCAATACGTTCAACCAAATCGTCCCCAACGGCATCACAGAAGAGGTGGCGCCGTGCGGCAATGGTACCGGTTTGCTCTGTAACGACGACGGAACGGTGGTAACCGGAATCAACGGTACTCCGGTGACGGACTTCTTGAACGGGGCAACTTACTCGGGTTTGAGCGTGCAGCAGCTGAATAGCCACGCGTACGGAGGGTCCATGCAGGTCACCGAAACCGCACCTCTGGCGAATCTTGTCAACCGTTTGGTCGTCGGTGCGAGCTTCGATGGTTCGCGCAGTATTTTTGCCGGCGTTCAGGAGATCGGTGGCTTTGACCCGTATTCTAGGGAATTTCTTTATCCGGGAGTCATCCAAGATCAGCCGAGCGAGGGTGTCAATCCGGTTCGCGTTAAAAGTGATACGGGCTTCTCTGGGGTATTCCTCACGGACACCTTGACGCCGGCGCCACCGCTCGAACTGACACTCTCCGGTCGCTATAACGACGCGCACATCTCCCTCTCCGACCTGTTGGGCGGCCCCGTAAACGGCGATCACACCTACACTCGGTTCAATCCAAGCGCGGGAATCGTGTACCGCGTCGATGCAGCGCTGCAATTCTACGCCAATTATTCACAAACCAATCGGGCGCCGACTCCGCAGGAGCTATCATGCGCGAGCGCGGCCAACCCCTGCAGTTTGCTAAATTTTTTCGTCGGCGACCCGAACCTCGATCAGGTAGTCGCGCGCACGTATGAGGGCGGTGTCCGAGGTCACCTCGGCGATGCGACGCGGCCGCTATTGAGTTGGAACATTGACTTTTATCATACGCAAGACAGCAACGACATTATCTACGAAACCACGTTTTACAACCCCAATTTGGCGTTTTATACCAATGCGGGTCGAACCCTGCGGCGCGGCATCGAAGCCGATCTGCGCTACGATGAGGAGCGGCTTCACCTGATCTTGGGTTACTCTCTGACGCAGGCATCATTCGAGACGCCGCTGCTGCTCAACACCTCCAGTCCGGCGGCGGATTCTAACGGCAATGAAAAAGTACTGCCCGGTGACCGTATCCCCGGCATCCCGCGGCAACGCGTCAACCTGGTCGCAGAGTATTCGTTAGGGCAGCGAGTCGGCTTGGGCGCATCGGTCGTCACGCAAAGCAACATTTACCGATTCGGCGATGAAGCCAACCTCGCACAACCTATCGGTGGATACACCGTGGTCGATTTCAACGCCTCATATCGACCCAATGAGACGGTGACGCTGTTTGCCGTTCTCAACAACGCGTTCAACAAACGCTATTACACCTACGGCTCATTCGGACCCGTGGGCGATGTGCCGTGGCCCAATGTTCCCGGGGGCGTCAGTGATCCGCGCACCGCGAGCCCGGGAACCCCCGCGAGCGTGTATGGGGGTGTGAGGATGAACTTTTAGCTCCGGTTTCGGGTCGCGATTAGCGGCGTGCAACGCAGGCGGGGGTATCGGCCGTCAGTGCACCGCTTGCTTAATTCCAGACAAGCCGCGAAACCACGCCCTTCCTACTCGCAATGAGCGGTGTACGAGTCGAGGGGATCGAGCCGTGGAAGGAGGGAGCAGAGATGTGGCTCGACCTCACGCCGTGGGTGGACGTGGTCGTCGAGGCCACGCGCCTTCGACCACGTCGACCTTCATGAACTCTCGGCACAACACCGCCATCTTCCCCCCGAAATTGGGTCTATGACATCCCCAGCCAAACGGAAAGGGCGCGTCCGACTCGAATCATCAGGGTATTACCTAGACGGCCCACCCGCTTGCCGATTTTTTCGCGTGGTAACGTCAGCACCTTATCGACCATAATCTGTGACACCCGACTAAGACCATTTTGCCGACTCGGATCGAGAGTGATGCGAAACAGCGGCGCATCGATAATCGTACTGGTCAACGGTACGACCGTAATACTGGCGTGAATATCGTTGAAAACATCTGCTTGGATGATTAAGGCCGGCCGAGGCTTCCCGAAATCCCCCGGCGCCGCTATCGTCACGATATCGCCGCGCTTCAATTCCAGCCTTCCACGGAACCCGCGGCAATGTTGAGCAAATTTTCCAGCTGCGCCGATTGATCGGCTGCACTCGCTAGCCGCGATTGACGCCGGCATTCCTTGCGAAACTTCGCCGACTTGGTGTCCGGAACCCAAATGCTGATTTGCCGAAATCCCTGTTGCTTCATCTTCGCCCGATAAACCCGCACACTTTCGTGAGCAGCGCTACGCTTGCTGGCCATATAGGTCGATCCGTTACCGTCCCAATAAACAGTAATATAACACAGTCATTGATGAAAGGCGGGCACTCGACCTGGGCTGCTCCCTGCTGATCGTTGCGGGTTATCGCCTATCTGAGTGGAATCACTGATCCCAAGTGGTGGTACTCATTTGTCATCCCGATTGGTCGTTCAGATCCAATCAGCCCTCAACGGCAACCAATCACTTCCACAGCTCCACTTTGAGACCAGGCACGCTCGAGAAATGTTTGACACTATTGGTGACCAGGGTCATCCCCTGAGAAACCGCGTGCGCAGCGATGAGAAAGTCCATGTTCCCGATCAGCCATGAGCCACGAGCGCGGGCCTTGCGCCGCCAACTAATGCTTCTGCCCCATGAGAAGTTCCTGAGCGACTTCACGCGGGAACCCGTAACTCGACTTGGAACCGACAGCAGACATTGGCGTCTCGCTGAGCTGAAGGGACAGTTCGAGCGGGTCGCTAGTGCGACTCAAATAGCTGCCGAGTTGCCACACGAACTCATTCATCGAGCCGATCACCTTTCGGTTGGAAGCGGCCGCGAACGATATCGGCCGCAGAGCCCGAAGTTCACGGGTTACGACGTCCCGCGGCACTTGCAGAGCGGTCAAGAGTTCCGCGACCGCCTCGTGGAAACTTGATTGAATGCTCTCGCGCAAATCGCGCGCGGGCAGCAACACAGTCAACAACGAACGCTCGCTCGTGGCCAATACGATTTGTCTATGTCCGAACCGTCCTAGATGCACATACCAGTTTCCAAGGCTCGCAGTCGGCCGCTCTGGCAAGGGCAATGACCCAATAAGACGTAGCCGGTCCCGGATTACTCTTGTGCAACAAAGGGAAACCATATTCTCCGTTCCAAGACAGACGAATTAAACTGCTTGCCAACGCCATAGTTCTCTTAAGTCATGTATTTTTACTCACACCTCCCAGGGCGACGCATCCCAAAAAAAGCCCGCCTAGGATATGTTGTGTGTTGTCAAGGCAAGGGCCTCGCGAGTTAAGGCTTGATCTGCGCCCAGGCCATTCGTTAAAGAGCGCACTGCTCGCTCGAGTTCGGGTTGCGCCTCCGTCACCC
>Ga0182030_10024930_pt1 | contig 10940 bp, 6 predicted proteins | sample 812S3MmetaG_FD_121299 | JGI IMG/M metagenome (GOLD analysis project Ga0182030, IMG submission 121299) | Permafrost microbial communities from Stordalen Mire, Sweden - 812S3M metaG (Illumina Assembly) | ecosystem: Environmental > Terrestrial > Soil > Wetlands > Permafrost | place: Sweden... | reverse complement strand
TTGAGCTTGCGGTCGAAAAGAAATCTCCGTTCATCGTGTTCGCGGCATCCGGGGGCGCCCGCATGCAGGAAGGCATATTGTCGCTGATGCAAATGCCGCGCACCACGGTTGGCGTGCAGATGCTGCGCGAGGCAAAGCAGCCCTATATCGTGGTGCTGACCAATCCGACCACCGGTGGCGTCACCGCCTCCTATGCCATGCTTGGCGACGTGCAGATCGCCGAGCCCGGCGCGCTGATCGGCTTTGCCGGCGCGCGGGTGATCGAGCAGACCATCCGCGAGAAATTGCCGGAAGGTTTTCAGCGCGCCGAATACCTGAAAGACCATGGCATGATCGACATGGTGGTGCATCGCCACGACCTGCGCCCGACGCTGGCACGGCTGTGCCGGCTGCTGACGAAGTCGCCCGCGGTGGAAGCCGTGTCGAAGCCGGCGCCGCCGATCGTCATTCCGGCCCAGATCCCGTCAGCGGATGTGGCGTCGGCAGCACCCCAAGCGTGAACGCGCCCGCGGCCAAGCGAGCGCCGCCGCTCGGCGAAATGATCGCGCGGCTTTCCGCCCTGCATCCGAGCCGTATCGATCTCGGCCTCGAACGGATGCATCGGCTGCTGGAGCGGCTCGATCACCCCGAACGCAAGCTGCCGCCGGTCGTTCACGTCGCTGGCACCAATGGCAAGGGTTCGACGATCGCCTATCTGCGCGCCATTCTGGAAGCTGCGGGTCTGCGCGTCCATACCTACACGTCGCCCTATCTGGTGCGGATCAACGAATGCTTTCGCCTCGGTTGCGCCGGCGGCAGCGCGCTCGTCGGCGATGACGAATTGTGCGGCGCGTTCGAACATTGCGAACGCGCCAACGCAAGTGCGCCGATCACCATTTTCGAAATCGAAACCGCGGTGGCCTTTTGTCTGTTCGTCAGGCATCAGGCGGATGTGGTGCTGCTGGAAGTCGGTCTCGGCGGCCGGCTTGACGCCACCAACGTGATCGACGCGCCGCTGGCGGCGGTGATCGCGCCGGTCAGCATGGATCACGTCGAATTTCTCGGCGACACGCTGACCAAGATCGCCGGCGAGAAGGCTGCGATCATCAAGCGCAACGCGCCGGTGATTTGTGCGGAACAAGCCCCCGAGGCGATGGCCGTGATCGAGGCGCAGGCCAGACGCATGTACGCGCCGCTGCATGCGGCCGGGCAGCAGTGGCACGTCAATGTCGAGCGAGGGCGGCTGGTCTACCAGGACGACCGCGGCCTGATGGATCTCGCTGCACCCCGGCTGTTCGGCCGCCATCAATTCGACAATGCCGGCCTTGCGATTGCGACGCTGCGCGCGCTCGACGCGTTCAGGATCGATACCGCCGCGTTCGAGGCCGGTATCGTCAATGCCGAATGGCCGGCGCGGATGCAGCGGCTGGCGTCGGGCGTGCTGGTCGATTCCGCGCCGCAGGGCAGCGAGATCTGGGTCGATGGCGGCCACAATGCCGATGGCGGGCGCGTCGTCGCCGCGGCCCTGGGCGACCTCGAAGAGCGGGTACCGCGTCCGCTCGTGGTGATCGTCGGCATGATGGCCAACAAGGATGCCAGCGCGTTTCTCGCCAACTTCGCCGGCCTCACCCGCCACATCATCGCGGTTGCGATACCGGATCGCGACGGCGCAATGGCGCCGGATCGGCTCGCCGATGCGGCGCGCCAGCTCGGCATGCGGGTGGAAATCGCAGCCAGTGTCGAAGCCGCGTTGGGTTCGCTGGCGCGCCTCGCCTATGAGGTGCCACCGCGCATCCTGATCACGGGGTCGCTGTATCTCGCCGGCCACGTGCTATCCGTCAACGGCACCGCGCCAGGATAAGATCGCGTAGCTGGAAACACGATGCGCTTTGCTGCGATTGCCGATGTCCACGGAAATTATCTCGCGCTTGAGGCGGTCATTGCCGACATCCGCGCGCAAGGCATCGACGAGATCGTCGATCTCGGCGATATGGCGAGCGGACCGCTCGACGCGCGGAGAACGATGGACATCTTGATGTCGCTCGATGCCGTTCATGTGCTCGGCAATCACGACCGTTATCTGATCGACCGGCCACCGGAGAAGATGGGATCGTGGGACCGGCCCGCGCATGCGCAACTCGACGCTGAGCATCTCGACTGGCTGCGCGCGGTGCCGCCGACGCGGGTGTTCCGCGATCAGGTCTTTCTGTGCCACGCGACACCCGCGCGTGACGAGATCTATTGGCTCGAGAACGTTCTGCCCGACGGCACGGTGCGGATGTCTTCGCACGAGGCGATCGAACAGGCCGCCAGGGGAATCGCGCAGCGGCTCATTCTCTGTGGCCACACCCATATTGCGCGCGCGGTTCGGCTGGCCGACGGACGCCTGATCGTCAATCCCGGCAGCGTCGGATCGCCGGGCTACCGCGATGTCCACCCCTTCCCACATGTCATTGAGGCCGGCACGCCGGATGCACGCTACGCGATGCTGGAATGGGCTGACGGGAGCTGGCACGTGACGTTCCGGCATGTGCCGTACGATCACGATGCGATGGCGGCCTTGGCGCGGCGCAACGGCCAGCCTGAACTTGCATCCGCGCTGGCGACAGGGTGGATCCGCTGAAAATAAAACGGCCGGCGTTTCGCCGGCCGTTCCGAATAAATTGCTGCGGGAGGTGAATCAGACCGCCGCGGTGATCCACTGCTGCAGCTTCTGCTTCGGTGCTGCGCCGACCTGACGCGAAGCCATCTCGCCGCCTTTGAAGATCATCAGCGTCGGGATCGACATCACGCCGTATTTCGAGGCCGTCTTCGGGCTCTCGTCGACGTTCAGCTTCACGATCTTGACCTTGTCGCCCATCGCGCCGGAAATCTCGTCGAGCGCGGGCGCGATCATGCGGCAGGGGCCGCACCATTCGGCCCAGAAATCGACCACGACCGGGCCGGTCGCCTTGAGCACTTCGGCGTCGAAATCGGCGTCAGAAACCTTGCCAACGGCCATTGGAATACCTCGTTCGGTTTGAAAGAAAGGCGCGGCTGAAGAATCGCGCTCGGATCATACGAACAACCTATGAACGCGATCTTGCCGGGTCAAGCTTGCTCACGCCGAGATGATAAGGGATGCGTCCAGCGCAGGGGAAGAAATCTCCATCAAATCAGGCGTTTCGGTCCAAAGCAGCGCGGCGCGGACCGGCACAAGGGGATAGAGCTTCCGCAGCACCGCGCGATAGAGCGCAAGCTGACGGACATAGGCCGACGGAGCCTCGGCCGGGTGCTGCGGCGGGGCGTGATTGGTCTTGTAGTCGACGATCAGGACCTCGCCTGGCGTCACCACCAGCCGGTCGATCTGCCCCGAGACCAGGGCAACCGGCCCTCCCGGCCGATCCAGCCTTCCCGCGATCGAGACCTCGGCACGGCTTCCGGGCGCAAACACCGCGGCGAAACGCGGGTTCTCGATCAGCGCCAGCACCGCTGCCGCGAGCGCCTCGCGGTCGCCGTCGGTCCAATCGCCGGCATTGCGGGCGAGATACCGCAGCGCCACGGCGGCGCGGCGTTCGGTCGCGATGTCGGGCAGGGATTGCAGCAGCCGGTGCACCAGGGTACCGCGCAAAAGCGCGCGCGCGCGCATCTGGACCGATTCGCCCGCCCGGATGCGATGGCCTTCATGCCCGGCCGGATCAGAAGGGCGCAGCAGATGATCGGCGGTGGCTTCCGGCGGCGCCGGCAGGCGCAACCAATGCGGCAACGCGGTCGGCGCGGAGGGAAGCGGGGTTGGGACGGCCGTGCCCGCGGCAGCGGCCACATCCTCAAGCCGCGAATAGCGCTTCACCGCGCCATCGGACGTCTCGATTTCCTGCAGGTGCAATCCGGAATTGTCGAGGCCCTTGACGATCAGATCGTACCAGGAGGATTTGCGCACGGCATTCATGTTGCCCGGCATGCAGCCGCCAATGATCAGGCGGTCGGCCGCGCGGGTCATCGCCACGTAGAGCAGCCGGCGGTATTCATCCTCGGTCTCGCCCAGCATCGCCACGCGGGCCGCCGCGACGCGTTGGGGGTCGTCGGCCTTCTTGCCGGCCCAGACCACGACATCGCGCATCGGACGCGCCGCATCGCCTTGTGGAAGATGAATGAGTTTCAGGCGCTGGGTGTCCGACGGCGACGTCGTGGTATCGGTTAGAAAAACCACGGATGCTTCCAGCCCCTTGGCGCCGTGCACCGTCATGACGCGGACTTCGTCGCGGGAAATTTCCATGTCGCGCTTCACTTCGGTATCGGCGGCGCGCAGCCACGCCATGAAGCCCTGCAGCGAGGCCGGCGCCTTGCGCTCGTAGCCCAGTGCCAGCTCGAGAAATTCGTCGAGCGCATCGTTGGCTTCATGGCCGAGCCGCTTGAGGATTCGCGCCCGGCCGCCGTCGCCGCCGAGCAGCCAGGCATAGAACGCAAACGGTGTCTCCTGCTCGACGCGCGCCTCGCAGGCCTTCAGCCGGCGAAGTGCGGCTTCCAGTTTAAGGTCTGTCGCGGCGTGATGGCCCAGCGCCTGGCGCAGCGATCCCTTGCGCTGCCATGCGAGCTTGAACAGATCGTCGTCGCTGAGGCCGAACAGCGGGCTCTTCAGCGCCACCGCGAGCGCCAGATCGTCCTGCGGCAGCAGCAGCGCGTCGGCGAGATTGATCAGATCGATGATCGCGATATGTTCGGTCAGCTTGAGCCGGTCGGCACCGGCGACCGGAATATCGGCGTGTTTCAGCGCCTGGATCACCGCGTCAAAAACAATTCCACGCCGCCGCACCAGCACCAGCACGTCGCCGTAGCGAAGCGGACGCCGATCGCCGGCGCGGCCGGTCATGGTGCCGCTTTCGACCAGCGACTTGATCTCGGCCTGGATGCGTTTGGCGAGCCGCACCTCGGGGCTCTCCGCCGACACCGCGTCGAACGGCGCGCGCCACCCTTCGATATCCTGCCGGGGGTCCGGCAATTGCAACTCCCATACATCGATCAGGCCCGGCCCGGCGTCGGCCAATGTCTCATGCACCGGGTAGGCGCTTTCCGCATGAATGCTGCGATAGATCGCCTCGTCGCGAAAAACGTAATCGACCGATTGCAGGATCGCCGGTCCGGAGCGGAACGAATAGGTGAATGATACCGGATCGAACTTCAGGCCGGCGTCCTCGAATTTTTTCCTGAATTCCTTGCGGCGGGCATCGAATTCACGCGGGGCAGCGCCCTGAAACGAAAAGATCGACTGCTTCTCGTCGCCAACCGCAAAGATCGTGCGCGTGACGCCGTCGCGCGCGCCTTCGCCGGCTGTAAACTCGGAAATGATATGCGCGACGATATCCCATTGCCGCGGGCTGGTGTCCTGCGCCTCGTCGATCAGCACATGATCGACGCCGCGATCCAGCTTGTAATGCACCCAGCCGGAGGAAACGCGGTCCAGCATTTCCAGTGTCTTGTCGATCAAATCGTTATAATCGAGCAGGCCGCGCGCCTGCTTCTCGCGGCGATAATTCGCAGCCGCGGCCATCGCGATTTCCAGCAGCGCCCGGGTGCGGTCGCGGGTCGTCACCGCACGGCGTTTCTCGATCAGGGGACCGAGACGGAGAATTTCCGTGTCGAACAAGCGGCCGATTGCGGGATTGTCCCGTCCGAAGTTCTTTGTCACCACTGACTTGCGGGGGGTGCGCTCCGTCTCGGTGAGGAAGACGGCGAGATAGGCATCGACCTCGGCTGTGCCGGTAAACGTCAGCGCATCGCGCAGCCGACTCGCCTGTTCTTGATCGGATTTGCTGCCGCTGTCGAGAACTAGCGCGATTTCTTCCCAGCGCGATCTCGGCAGAATCGGTCCGTCGACAATCTCGCGCTCGATGTCTTCGATGCGGTCGAAGGCGTCGACGCCGAGGGCCGCGGACATTTGCGCCGCCGCGGCATCGGCGCTGCCGGCGCTATCGGTCCACGCCATGAAATGATCGCGGCTCAGGCACGCCTCGCGCACGACATCCTTGAAGGTAACATCGGCCGCGCTTGCCATCGCGATCTGGAGCGCGCGGCCGGTCGAGCTGTCGGGATCGCGGGAGGCGTCGAGCAGCACCGCGAGATTGGCGCGTTCCATCATCTCGTTCTGGTCGCGGTCGTCGAGCACCGCGAACCGCGCCGGCACGTTGGCTTCGAACGGAAATTGCTGCAGCAGCCGGGTACAAAGCGCGTGGATGGTCTGCACTTTCAGTCCGCCGGGCGTCTCCAGCGCGCAGGCGAACAGTTCGCGGGCGCGCATCCTCAAATTGGCATCGGGGCGGGCGATTCCGGCATCGCGGATCGCGGCATCGAGTGCCGCATCCTCAAGCGTCACCCAATGGCCGAGGGTGGAGAACACTCGTTCCGCCATATTGGCCGCCGCGGCCTTGGTGAAGGTGATGCACAGGATTTTCTCCGGCGACACGTTGTTGAGCAGCAGCCGGATCACCCGCTGCACCAGTACATGGGTCTTGCCGGAGCCGGCATTGGCGGAGACGAACGCCGATGCGGCAGGATCGGAGGCGCGCGCCTGCGTGGCGCGGACGGCGTCGGGGATGTCGCGCGGCGCTTTCACCATTCTTCGATCCCCGGGCCGCCGGCCGCGGACCATTCCTTGATGCGGGCGAGATCGTCGTAGCTGCCGTAGCGGTTCGACCACATCGACAGATTGAGCGATCGATAGGGTTCGTCGTCGTTGTCGAATTTGCGGATCAGGGCCTCAAGCTGCTGTCGCGCGTAGTCGGCGGCCGCGTCGGGAGGCTGCGGCGTATCGCCCGACTTGATCTTCAATTCCAGCGATTTCTGTTCGCCCGGCGGATTGTTGCCGCTGAGCCGCACATAGACGAGTTCGCTGACCGACGAACCAGCGTCAATCCCGGCAAAGCCGCCGTCCCGCAGGATCGCGGCCTCCAGCGTGAGCTGCGGCGACAGTCCCATGCGTACCTGCTTGCCGGTCGGCGGTTGCCCGGTCTTGTAGTCGAGAACCGCAAATGTTCCGTCGCGGCGGCGTTCGATCCGGTCGGCGCGCGCCGACAGCACGAAACTGCGCTCGTTATCGAGGCGGATGGCGATTTCGCCCTTGATCTCGGCATTGATGCTACTGATTTGGCCGCGCCGCGCGATTTCCCAATCCGCGAACCATGTGGCGATGCGCAGGAAACGGGGCCACCACAACGCCCGCGCCTCCGGCCGCTCCATCAGCGGCGCAAAATATTTCTGGCCGATGCGGCGCAGTGCGCCGGCGGGATCGTCGGGAAGCGTGGTGGCGAAGGTTTGGGTAAATTCGCCGAGCGCATCGTGGATCGCCGATCCACGGTCGGCGGCCGACAGCGGCATGTCGACGGGATCGAGGGGGGTAAGTCTCAAAATATATTTCGCGTAGATCGTATAGGGATCACGCAGCCAGTCCTCGATCGCCGTGACCGACAGTTTCAAGGGCCGGGTCGCGCGCGGCGGCTTTGGCGCCGGCTGCGGGACTGGCTCGATCTTGTCGGGACTATCCAGTTCATGTGCGAAGCGAACATATTTTTCGCCGGCGGCCGTAGCTTCCTTCCAGCGCGTCTCGCCTGCGACCGCCTCCAGCCGGTGCAGGAAACGCGACGCCACGGCGGGTGCGCCGCCGACTTTCGCGGCACGACTGAGGATGACTTCGTCGGTGCCGAGCAATTGGGCGAAGTCGTGCGCCGAGAGGCCGATTCGCCGCTCCGGCAGATCGAGACCGAGTTCGTGCCGCATCGGCCGGCTCAGCCAGGGATCGATCCGCGGCGCCGGCGGCCATACGCCTTCGACCAGCCCGCCGACAATGACGCGGTCGGACTGCGTCAGCCGCGCTTCCAGTGGCCCATAAATTCTCAAATGCGCATTCGCGACCTCCGGCCGCCGCACCATGCGGTCGCCAAAAGCGGTCTGGAATACCTCCGGATAGTCATCGAGCTGGACCATCAGGCCGCTTGGCGTCTGTTTGCCGGGCAAGTCGTCGAATGTGGATGCGAGCGCTGCTCCCTGAGGACCCTCGAAGGCCGCGGCGACGCCATCCTGGTGGCGCGACAGCGCGGTCAGGACGTCGCGATGACGTTCGGCAAGCTCGGCAAAGTCATACGCCTTTGCCGGATTGAGACTTTCAAGCGGCGCCAGAGCCGATTGCAATTGCGCGATCAGTTGATGGGCGCGATCGAGTTCCTGCTCTTTTAGCCCTGCGCGTGGTTCGGAGCGGTGGAGCGAGGAGGTCTTGCCACCCCTGAGCTTGCCAAGCTCAAGCCGGAAGCGGGCGAAATCCTGCGCGAGGCCGCCACTCCCCGGCTGCGGTCGCGTGCCGCGCAGCAACGCCAGTTCGAGCACCTCGATGTCGTTCCTGAATGCGGCCGGCGCGCCGCCCAGCCGGCACAGCGGATGCTTCAGCAGCGCCAGCAGGGTCGGCGGCTCGAGCTGTTTCGCCACCGCCTCCGCGGCGAGCCGCGCGAAGATTCCCGCCGATGTGTCCATCAGCGCGTCGCCGCCGGAATCGTCGAAGGCGAGATTCCAGCGGCCAAGGGCGGCCATTACCCGCCGCGCCAGCGCGCGATCCGGCGTCACCAGCGCCGCCGATTTTTCAAGATGCCGCGCCTCGCGCATCGCGACCGCGATCGCCAGCGCCTCCATCTCGGGGTTTTCAGCTTCGATGACGGCGAGATGGGCCATGCCGCCCGAAATCTTCTGGACGATCTCCGGCTCCGCCAGCCGCCGATGCCAGTGCGCGGTCGCGTTTGAAGGCCGCATCGCCTCGGAGACCAGCACATCGCGCCCCTGCGGCGCCGGCGGCCCGAGGATTTCGACATCGCTGCGCTTGATCCCCAATCGATGCAGCAGCGCGTGCATGGCGAACTGGGGATGGTTCGACGCCGGCGGAGTGGCGAATTTGCCCTGCGCGTCGCGGATGCCACCGATCAGCTGCCACGCCCCGTCGTCGAGATCGGTATCGAGTCCGGGCAATACCACCGCGCCTTGCGGCAGGGCGGCCACGGCATGGAGGAATTTCGCCGTTGCCGGCATCGAACCGGTCGAGCCCGCCGCGATCACCGGACCGCCGTGCTGCGCAGTCAGGCGCGCGGCTTCCGCCTCGATCAGCCGATCGCGCCGCGCCGCCGGCTCGATCTTGCCGTGTGCGTCAAGAATAGTGGGCCACGCATCCTTGGCGATGTTGAGGAATTTCAGCGTGAGTTGCCAATATTGATCGAGCGCATCAGGCACCATCCCCTCAAGCGCGCGCCATTCCACCCCACGGGTCACCATGTCGTCCATCAGACGCGCCAGATCGTCGGCCAGCGCCAGCGTCGACGCCGGACCGCCGGCCACCAGCGGCGCCTGTGTGGGATCGCCCGGCGTGATGTGCTTCGCCCATGCCGCGATCAATTGCGCCAGCAGCAGGCGGCGCTGCAGGCCTTCCATCGCCGGCGGCGTTTCCAGCGTGCTCAGCCCCGCTTCGGAAGCCGCCTCCGCGAACGCCAGCTCGTCTTCGTCGATGTCGCCGAGCGCGACGATGCGCGGCAGCACCACGGCGTCGGTTTTCAACTCATCGAGAAAGATTTCCCGCGCCGTGCGTCCGGCGCGCCGGGTCGGCAGATAGAGCGTTGCCTGCGCAAGTTTTTCAGGGTGCGCGCGGGCCTCGAAGCCTTCGACCAGCCGGCCATCGACCAACGCGGCAATGACGCTGCGCAAGAACGGCGCCGAGACTGGAACGCTGAAAACACGCATGGGCTTCCTGATTCGTAGGGTCAGGCGGCATCATGGCATGGGCGGCAGGGCGGAGGGAGTCGAAGCGTCAGGCGACGCTGGCGAGAAACGCTTCTTCCGCCGCGTGAACCGCGTCGGGGGTTCCGACATGCATCCACACGCCGTCCAGCCGCAGGCCGAACAGGCGCTCCTGCTCGTTGGCGCGATCGAACATCTTGGTCAGCGAAAATTCGCCCGAGGGGGCTTCGGCGAACAGCGACGGCGACATGATCGCCGCACCGGCATAGACGAACGGGACGACCTGATGTTCCTTGCGCTTGCGCAGGGCGCCGTCCGGCAGCATCGCGTAATCGCCGCGTCCACCGTAGCCGATGCTGCTCGTCGTCGGCGCCATCAACAGCAGGATATCCATCTGCGCGGGATCGAAGGCTTCGGCCAGCCGTGTCAGATTGGGCCGCACGCCATCGATCCACAGCGTGTCTGCATTGACGTGGAAAAACGGCGCAGGTCCAAGCAAGGGCAGCGCCTTGACAACGCCGCCGCCGGTGCCGAGCACTTCGTCACGCTCATCGGAGATGATCACGCGGGGCCGCGCGCGGGCCGCGACGTGATCGATGATCTGGTCAGGCAAATAATGCACATTGACGACAGCTTCGCTGACGCCGGCATCGCCGAGTTTGTCGAGCACATGATCGAGCAGCGTCCGGCCCGCCACGCGGACCAGCGGCTTTGGCATGTGGTCTGTCAGGGGACGCATGCGGACGCCAAGACCGGCGGCGAGGACCATGGCTTTGGCAGGCTTGACGGGCATTTCAAAAACTTCTCGAACCATTGTTCCGGCGTGGATTCCGCAAGATACCGGTTTTGCGATCAGATTACGCATAGATCATATCACGGTGATTCGCGCGCCGCACCGGTCGTCCACGCCATAGCCGTCGGTCATGACGGTTGTACGACCTTGGCGAGTTCAGACTTCGATCGCCTGCGTTGCGTCGCGCCGCGTCGACTTTTTCTTCTTGTCGCCGGGCTTGAGGAAAGTGACGCCGATTTGATCGCCATTGACCCAGGCCAGTTCGCAGCGGCGGTAGGCGAGGCCCGTGGACGACAGCAGCAGGAAGAATTCCTTGAGATGCAGCCCCTCGACAGAGCCCTCGACGGTGAGTTTGGCGCCGGTCTCGGAAATATCTTCCATCGTGCAATCGCGCCGCCAGGTGCCGTCGATGCCCATCATATGCGCA
>Ga0182030_10024929_pt1 | contig 10941 bp, 9 predicted proteins | sample 812S3MmetaG_FD_121299 | JGI IMG/M metagenome (GOLD analysis project Ga0182030, IMG submission 121299) | Permafrost microbial communities from Stordalen Mire, Sweden - 812S3M metaG (Illumina Assembly) | ecosystem: Environmental > Terrestrial > Soil > Wetlands > Permafrost | place: Sweden... | reverse complement strand
CCAATACCTGGTAAAAGATTAGTTGGTATAGAAGTTCCAAACGTAAAGCCAGCAATAGTACGAATTGCTAGTATTATTAAAACTCCTGAGTGGCAATCAATTGAAAGTAATCTAGGTTTTATAATTGGAAAAGATATTTCTGGTGCTCCTATGCTAGGTGATCTGGCGGTGATGCCTCACCTAATGATTGCCGGCCAAACTGGTTCTGGTAAATCGGTAATGATAAATACCATTCTAACTAGTCTGATCTATCATAATTCGCCCTCAGACCTAAAACTTATACTAGTGGACCCCAAACAGGTAGAGTTAACCCCATATAACGACATTCCTCATCTACTGACTCCAGTAATTCATGAGCCAGAAAAAACTATTAGTGCCTTGAAGTGGGCGGTTGCCGAAATGGATCGAAGACTTAGGACTATGGCAGGAGTTAGTAGACGTAACATTTATGAATATAATAATTTGAAAAAAGATGAGCCTATGCCATTTATTGTGATTGTTATTGATGAGTTGGCAGATCTTATGATGATGGCGGCTAGAGATGTTGAATCATTGGTCGTGAGACTTGCGCAAAAAGCCAGAGCATCCGGCATTCATTTAGTACTAGCTACTCAACGTCCAAGTGTTGATGTCATTACCGGGTTAATTAAAGCCAATGTTCCAGCTAGAATCGCGTTTACAACAGCTTCACAAGTAGACTCTAGAACTATTATTGATCAAGGTGGTGCAGAAAAACTACTTGGAAATGGTGACATGTTATTGCTAACTGCAAGTATGCCAAAACCAAAACGTATTCAAGCATCGTTTATTTCAGATAATGAAACTATTAAAGTTATCGACTTTATTAAAGCCCAACGTTCACCTCAGTACAATGATGATGTAGTCAGCCAACAAGTACATCTAAATGGTAAAGGAGGGATAGTACCTGATAGTGGCGAGATGGATGATGATATGTGGCGAGATGCAGTAAGAGTAGTCATTGAAGGTAAAAAGGCTAGTACTAGTTTGTTACAACGTCGTCTTAGGATTGGTTACGGTAGAGCGGCAAGGCTAATTGAGCAGATGGAAGAGCAAGGTATTGTTGGATCTGCAGACGGTAATCGTCCAAGAGAAGTATTAGTTTCTTCACTCGATGAAGTATTCGTTCCTGAGGGTAGCGATCAGTCTTCAGTTGACGGTGAAATCGACGAAGATGTTGACTCAGAAAATATTGAATAAATCTGCAAATCATACCAGTGGAATTTGTTTAAATTGAGATAATATAGTATAATTTAGATTAATAACTCAGCTTATAACTACTTTGTTAGGATATAGGCATTAACCAAAGGAGAACCTATTGTGAATAAATACGAAATTACTGTCTTATATGACCCTAATTTAGAGGTCGATCTAGGTAAGGCTGAAGAACAAATTACTAAAATATTTGTTTCTAATAAAGGTAAGGTTGTTGATCGAGAAACTTGGGGCAAGCGAAAATTAGCTTATACGATCATGAATCAGGACTACGCTATTTATGTTATCTACACCGTTGAATTACCAGGTGTAAACGTTGCAAAAGTTGAGGCAACACTAAATATTACCAACGAAATTATAAGATATTTAATTGTAAAACCAGATTATAAGGGCCGTGACTTTGCTGAATCCGAGAAAACTCGTAAATCTAAGAATCGACGAGATGATGACGTTGAAAATAATGATCGGGACAAAGAGGAATAAACTATAATTTAAGTATAGGAGGATAAAGTATATGGCACGAAGCATTAACCAAGTAGTATTAATGGGAAACTTAACAAGAGATCCAGATCTACGTCAGACACCAACAGGACAAAATGTTTGTAGTTTTAGTTTGGCTCTAAATAGAAGCTATAAAGATCAAGCTGGTGAATGGAAAGAAGTAACTGACTTTGTAGATATAGTTGCATGGGGGCCACTAGGTGAGCGAGTTGCTCAGTATCTATCAAAAGGCAGAAGGTGTTTTGTTCAAGGAAGGCTACAAAGTCGTTCATGGGAGCAAGATGGACAGAAACGAAGTAAGTTAGAAGTATTAGCTAATGATGTAACGTTTCTAGACAGTCGAGGAAGCTCGGATGAGTCAGAACCTAGTTCAGATCAACCTGTTGATAAAAAAGCTTCTCCTAAGAAAAAAGAAGATGTAGTTGTTGAAGATATCGGCGATGAACCAATTAATTTAGATGACATACCATTTTAATAGAATATAGAAGGAAATAAGATATTATGGCAAAAATTTTTAAATATAAAACTGAAGTAGCTTTTTTTGATTATAAAGATTTTAAAACTCTTCAAAAATATATTAATCAGTTTGGGCAAATTGAAAGCCGAAAAAAAACTGGCTTAAGGGAACACGAACAAAGAAGATTAGCAATTGCTATAAAACGAGCAAGACACTTGGCTCTATTGCCATTTATATCTAATTAGGAGTCTTATGGCTTTGGCAATCACGGATCTCAAAAAAGGTGTAGTTTTCGAATTGGATGGAATACCATACAAGGTCTTGGACTATAATCAAAAAGTTGTAGGTCGAGGCGGTTCTATTGTTAATATTCGAATTAAAAGTCTACTAGATGGTAAAGTTTTAGATAAAGCTCTAAAGGGAAGCGATCTAGTTTCTGACGCAGACATATCTAAAAAAGATGTCCAGTTCTTATATAGTGATAACGATAGCTTTTATTTTATGGATACACTAAATTTTGAACAATTTACAGTTCCATCGGATCTAATCGAAGACCAAAAGTATTTTTTAAAAGAAAACGACACAATTCAAATCCAACTTTTTAATAATGTCCCTATCAATATTGTGATTGCTAAAAATGTTCCTCTAGAAGTTACCTATACCGAGAATGTGGTAAAAGGTGACACTGCGACCAATCTATTAAAAAATGCTACTCTCGAGACCGGTTTGATTATCAAAGTTCCAGCTTTCATCAAACTAGGTGATGTGGTTAGAGTCGATACACGAACCAACGAATATCTTGAAAGAGAAAAATGAGCCAACTTAGGCTAGATCAAGCCATCGCTAGCCGTGGGTTAGCCAATTCTCGTACTCAAGCTGAGTCATACATAAGGCTAGGACTAGTTCAAGTCAACGGCCAAATTCAAACCAAGGCTCTAATAAGAGTTTTAGACAGTGATGAGATTAGAATTACGGCCGCCGAACAATATGTTTCAAGGGCTGGTTTGAAGCTAGCGTCAGTTGCTAATGATTTTGGAATAGAATTTAAAGACAAAATTGTCTTAGATATTGGTTCATCGACAGGGGGATTTACTGATTTTTCAATTAAACATGGTGCTAAAAAAGTGATTGCAGTTGAAGTTGGTAGTAATCAATTGCACCAAAGTCTAAAGGGTAATTCATTAATAGAACTACACGAACAGACCGATATACGAGATTTTAAAACTCCTAAGGACAGAATTGATTTGATACTAATAGATGTTTCATTTATCAGTTTGAAACTAGTTTTACCTTCGGTGTATAAGCTATCCGATGATCAGACAAAAATAATAGCTATGTTTAAGCCACAATTTGAAGCAGATTCAATACTAAAGAATCAGGGAATTATAAAAAATGATCACATACGTAGAGATTTGATAAAGGATTTTGAAAAATGGCTGAAATTGAGCAACTTTTATACTATAAGATCATTAGACTCTAAAATTTCAGGTACAAAGGGTAATCTTGAAACATTTTTCTTGTTAAAGAAAACTTTATAATTTAATTATTAAATCTGAATTCGACCACATCTTCGGGCTGCATAACGTAAGTTTTGCCCTCAGTACGAACAAGCCCTTTTATCTTGGCGTTAGCGATTGAACCAGCTTCAATCAAATCTTGAAAATTGACAACTTGTGCGGCTATAAAACCTTTCTCAAAATCAGTATGTATTACTCCTGCTGCTTGTGGCGCCGAAGAACCTTCGTTGATAGTCCAGGCTCTGATTTCTTTAGGACCTGCTGTCAGAAAACTTTGTAGCCCAAGAGTTTTATAAGACTCAATGATTAGTTGTTCTAGACCCGAGCGTTGTTGTCCGTAGGAAGCTAATAATTCTTTTGCTTCCTCGCTAGATAAACTATTTAGTTCATGTTCGAGTTGGGCATTAATAAATATTACTGGATGGTTTTTAACAAAAACTTTTAGCTCGCTTTGTTTTGACTGATTTTGAAGGATGGTTTCGTCAACATTGAAAATGTAGATAATTTTTTTAGCTGTTAGTAAATTAAGATCTTTGATTATTTCAAAATCAATGTCGTTTGTATCAAATAGAGGAATGTTATCTTCAAGATATTTAAATGCTTTATTGTATTCAGTTAATATTGGAACTATTTTTGGATCGGATTTAGCCTGTTTACTAATTACTGAAATTCGTCTTTCAAGTGTTGCTAAATCACTCAGCACTAATTCAGTGTTGATTATGCCTATATCTTTTTTAGGATCTGCAGCGTTGTTGACATGAACCACATTGCTATCATCAAAAGCTCTTACTACCTGGCAAATAACACTGCATTCACGGATATGAGATAAAAACTTATTCCCCATACCATCGCCTTTGCTCGCACCTTCAACCAATCCTGCAATATCAATGAACTTAATAGTTGCAGGGATAATATTGTCGGTAGCATAGATGTTAGCTAATTTTTGAAGCCTTGAATCTGGAACCGCAACAATACCTACATTTGGTTCAATTGTAGCAAACGGATAATTCGCGGCTAACGCGTTATTTTTTGTAAGCGCATTATAAAGTGTTGATTTGCCTACATTAGGTAAACCAACAATGCCGATTTCTAGACTACTCATATTATATTTTAACCTTTATTAACTCAGTATAACTTATGGTAGTAATTGAATATGGAAAAATTTCTATTGATCAATAATCCAAAGTTTAAACATTTTACCCGCAATTGGGTTTTGTAGTCTTTCGACTAACACGTTATCTTGATTTTTTATATCTGGTAAGTATTCATCCGGACTCATATACTCTAGCATTAAACTATTTCGAACTTTAACTAACATCTCTTCATACAATTTTTTTATTTCACTCTTAGTAGTAGAATCAATCGGTCCGAATGATACTAATGAACAAGGATTAAGATAGTGCTCAGTACGCTCATTTTTGCTACCAGCACTTAAAATATCTGTTACAGTAATTCCTGAATCTATTTTTTGCATCAACATGAATTGTTGTAAAGGATTTTTCTTTGGGATTAGTACACCGTAGTGCTGGGGTATATCTATCCATCTAGGGCAATTTTTTTCTATTGCGTAAACTAATCGGTCCATTCGTTCAAGTGCAGGTAGTAGCTGATCTGGACTAAGCTCATCAGTTGACATTCGAGCTTCTTTTATCGCTAATTGCGTATCTCCAACACTAAAGACTTTTGCGTTTCCGCCGGCCGCAAGGAAATTACGTGTTTTCGGTTCTTGGGTATCGGTATCATTTTCAATAAGATCTTGACTATATGCTTGAAGCTTTGTATAAAGTCCATCCTCTAATATTAAGGATCTTCCTACACCAGTAAGAACAAAGATAGAATTAGGCGTTTCATAAGTTCGCCACTTTGATCCATCAGATCGTTCACTTGTTCTGATTTTCATGTATGGAGCAGTTTCTGACATAACTAATATTGTAACATATTTTGTAATATTTTACAATGAGTATTTTGGAGGACGCCAGATTACTTTCTACAGTGAGATGCTACAATCAAATGCTCTTGAAATTACCTGATATTATGTTAGGATATCAATGTACAACAAGTGAAATTAAGTTGATGCTATAAAGCTTGATATACTTGGAATAATAAACGGAGATTTATAAATGTTTAGACTTACAAAAAAGTTTTCGCTAACTCTGGTCGCAATTGCTGCAATGCTAGCGTTTACGGGGAGTGTATTTGCTGCAACTTCTACTAAACCCGTTGTAAGTGGATTTAGCGCATCGCCGTCTTTATTGAATTACTCTGGCGGTAGTGTGACTTTATCTGCAACTATTAAAAATGCAACTAGATGTATTTTTACAGTTAAACCTGCCGCAGCTGGTGTTTCTAAGTCTGTTACATGTAATAAAGGAAGAGTGACCTATAAAGCTTCTCTACCTAAGAATAACTCTACTAAAAATACTATCTACGCATTCAAATTAGTTGTTACCGGAAAAAAAGGGATGGGAACTGCGACTGCACCTTTAAGAAATGTGATTGTTGATGCTCCACCACAGCCAGTTATCAAGAGCTTTACACTAACACCAACAGCTCTAGCAAATACAGGCGGTACGATTACTCTGAGTGGAACAGTTGATGATGCACTGAGCTGTAATCTATCAGTCATTCCAGTAATTACAGGTCTAGCAACTATAGTTCCATGTAGTTCAGCTGGTGGTACGCTTACAACAATCGCTGTACCTAATAATACATCTTCGTTAAATATCCACTATATTTTTAGACTAACAGCATCAGGTATTGCGAGTGCCACATCAAGTACCTCGGTAGTGACTGTAAGCTCAACATCTTCACCTGTTACGACTACGACTACGACCACATTACCTACAGTAGGTAATACAGTTTCGGTTCCAGCTCAACCAGATGCGTTCGTAGCGGCGGGTAATAATATTTGGGTTGCTAGTTGTAGTGGAAATGCTGTTACCGAGATAAACAATGCTACTAAAGAAATAATGAATGTAATAAATGCACCAAATGATGGATTTAATTGCCCCGACGCTTTGGCTTTTGACGGTACTAACATTTGGGTAGCTAATAAGTTGGGTAGCTCAATCACAGAACTGAATGCTTCCACTGGTGGTTGGGTTCAAACTTTGACTGGGTCAAGTATTCTAAACCCTGATGCCTTAGCTTTTGATGGTACAAATATCTGGGTCGCTGATAATTCATTAAATGATGATCAAGCCTCTTTTATATCTGAACTGAATGCTTCCACTGGATTAGTAGTGAGGACTTTAGATGCTACTAGAAGCACAAAATGGACCCTTCTGTCTCCAACCTGTTTGACATTTACTGGTTCAAGAATTTGGGTGTCAGATATTGCAAATAATGTTGCAATTGAATTTAATACAGCAAACGGAGGTTATCTTGGACAAACAAGGGGAGGGACTGCAAATCCTTCAGGCATAGGATGTGTTTCTTACCATAGTGGTTATATTTGGATAAGTGGTGGAAATAATGGAGTTGTAGTTGAATATAATGCTACTACTGGCGTCTTTGTTCGGGCAATAAAAAATATTCTAAATCCAAATCAATTAGTTTTTACTGGTAGCGATTTATTTGTTATAAGTGACGACCCCGTTGATTCTGTTAGAGAATATAACTCAGCTGGTACTTTCTTAAAAACTGTAACTAAAGACAATTTAAATAGTATAAATGGTATTAGGGCAATATTACCTGATGGGGCAAATCTTTGGGTAGCGAATTATAGTAGTGCATCTGTGACTAAGTTCGCTCTGTAGTCATAGTTAGATTTATAATAAAACCTTAAGCATAAAAACCGTTTTTGTTGTAGAATAATGTCAGTATGTTCAAAAGGGTAGATCTGAAGATTGTCATAACCTTGATAGTTATTTTTATAATAGCTTTGTCTCAATTTATTCCAATAGCACGTGTACTTGCTGCAACGGTAGAGACAAACAATGAATTTTTTACCCAACGATCTGATTATTGTGCTAATAGCGCTGGTGATTGTGACGGACTGTTACAGTACGGTCTATATGCATGCGTTTATCAAGCTGCAAATGCAGGATATTTCTATTCTTCAACTGGTAAAACAGGTTATAATAATGCGACCAACAATTATGATAATGCGTCAGATAATTATGAACCCGCATTTGCAACATATCCATATACTCTAGTTACTGATTTACTTGCGTACTATTATGGTGTAGATGTAGCCGCTTGGGTTGCAGCTAGTGGTTCTAACGCATGTTCCGTTCCGGTTAATACTAGCTTGCCGGCTTCTGAAATAGATTCATTGGATAATATTGGTGCGTCTTTTGATATATTGGAGTTCGTAAATGGTAGTACAGTTCCTGACTCTGATTTTTCTTATAGTCCGAGTAGCCCAGCTTTTGTCACACTTAATAATACAATAAGTCCTTTTATCAATGATGTTGTGGCCGATGAAAATGATAGTCTAATTTGTACTCCTAGTGATCTATCAAATGTGCAAGAACCATCCAATACGGGATTGGATATATCGCAGGCAAATTTTGATGTAGGGAAGACACCTGTTTCGGGTGCAAGGAGTATGTTCGGAATATTAGACCCTACTAAATCTACAACTTGTACGACTAATACCAATGACTATGTTTATTTAATAGATCAAAGATGTGGCAATATATCTGATAAGCCACTTGTACCTGTTTTACCACACTGTCCACCAGGTGACACTGGGGTCTATCCAAATTGTGTTCTCCCGAATCCTGGAACCGCTGTTTGTAGTATTAGTGATTCGACTGGGGGATATGCACCGCAAGTAGGCACACCTGTCAGTTTCTATCTTAGTTGGTCTTTGCCAGATCCCCAGACGACAAGTTTTTATTCAACTGTCACAAGCAATTTAAATGGGACAAATGTCTCGCCAGAACAGAGTGGTTACACCGCAACATCTGCTTGGAGTCTCCAGTCGGCTCCATTAGTTGGTACACCGGTAAGCTCAGCTTCTGCCCAAACAATTACGTATAGTGGCTCTTTAATAGCTTTGGTTTCTGGGATTGATCAGACAGTATATTGTTCGGACAGCGTAACCTGGACTAGTCCGAGTAACCCAAACTCATCTTGCACCACAGCATTAAATGCTCTCGAAGGTGATTACATAAGTGTATATGGAACAATGTCAACGGTTCAATCTGATAACGCAAATCTTGACGATGCATATGTCGCAACTAATAAGGAAAGCGCAATTAGAAATGACGAAAATAGTTTAGGAAATCAGATAAATCTTTTGTCAAATGAGCTTATCACGACTAGATCTGATTTAACTAGTGTCACGTTAAATTGTAGTTGTCAAGCTCCAGCCGCCCAAGCTGCAATAAATTATTATCAATCTTATATTTTTAGCGAAATGCCAGTAGTTTCTAGCGATTTTTCAATTTTAAACGGTGCATATGTCGGAACCAACAATCAAAGCACAATTAGAAATTACGAAAATAGCTTAGGAAATCAGGTGGGTGTTTTGTATGGTGAAGTAATCAATAGTTTTGAACCAGATATTACAACAACCGTTTATTATACGTGTACAGCGCCACCTTGTCCTCCAGGATATTTAGGCACTCCTCCTAATTGTTATTTGCCATATACGCCTCCGCCAACTTGTCCTCCAGGTGAAACGGGAACCTATCCAAATTGTATGGTACCAATAATACCTCCACCAGTACTGCCATCAGGTCCAGAGTCATATTTTAGCGTCAGCGGAGGAGACACGGTAGTAGGGACTGGATTTGGTCCAGCGTGCGTTGATGATTTGAATGCGGGTATTGTTGCCTCGAACATAGGTAATAACCCATGGACTGGGGCTTCAGATAATCTGGCAGTACTGGCACCAGACATTATCAATGGTTTTTCTACAGGGAATGCATCATATGGTACTCTAGGGGATCCTCTGACTTTTGATAATACTGATAATAGCCCATACGGTGGAAGCTTTGGAACAACAAACCAACTGTGTTCTCAGGATTTTTATTCCACTAGTAGTAATGTAGCTGGGTTTGGCAGTCTTACTCCAGCAGCTGGATCATTTAGTCTTCCAGGAGTAGCTACAAGCAGTGCTTGTACTACACTAAATTCTGTAATCTATTGTAGTCTACGCAATCCAGTACAGATAAGCGGCAATCCGCCATCAGGCGCCAGAGTTGTTCTATATGTCTCAGGTAATGCTGAAATTTCTGGCAATATCTTTATATATTCTAATGACCCCAGCCCTCTAACTAGCCCTTCAAATATCCCACTGCTTTATGTCATATCTAACGGAAACATTTACATAGACAGTCAGGTTCAAAGCATTGATGGCGTATATGTAGCCGATAATCTTAATGACGCAGATAAGACCGATAACGGTATAATTTTTACCTGCGCTAACTCTGGTAGTTCATTCGCTAGTGGATCTGCACTGATCACTGCATGCGGTAGCCAGTCAAATCAGTTAACAGTAAATGGAGCTTTAGTTGCAGGCCAGATCAAGTTTGGTAGAACTTATGGTGGAATAAACAGTTCAAATATTGCACCTTCTGAGACAATCAATTACGGTCCAGAAGTTTGGTTATCTCAGGTTAATACTGCTTCTGGCTTACCGATTAACCCAGATTACCAAAGTATTACTGAACTATCGCCGGTAATATAGACTATCTATATAAATTTCAATGTTAATCTATGCTTATGCTTATGATATAATTTCAATATTATGAGCATATTGAGTGGGATATCTGAATTTTTTGGACTTGATATCGGCACTACATCTATTAGATTAGTTGAGTTAAAAGGGCAGGGACCAGTAAAAAGTCTGGTCAAATATGCATATGCACCAATAGATAGAGATACTTCTCAATCTGATTCCAAGGTTAAAAACGCAACGACTCTAAATGCTTTAAGAAGTTTGATAGCTAGTGCAGGTGTGACAACGACCAATGTTGTAGTAGGAATACCTTCACAAAAAGTGTTTACAACAGTTGTAGAGGTCGATAAACTAAATCCGGATGAATTGACTAAGAGTATCCAATACCAAATTCCTTCGTTTATTCCGACTCCAGTGGAAGAATCAAAAGTAGATTGGGCAGTAATAGGTGATTCGCCCAATAATCCAGCTAAGGTCGAGCTACTACTTAGCAGTGTTTTAAATAGCGTTCCTCAAGATACTCTAGATATGCTTAAATCGATTGGGCTTAATGTCATTGGTTTTGAACCAGATAATTTGGCTTTGACAAGAGCTCTGCT
>Ga0182030_10024928_pt1 | contig 10941 bp, 7 predicted proteins | sample 812S3MmetaG_FD_121299 | JGI IMG/M metagenome (GOLD analysis project Ga0182030, IMG submission 121299) | Permafrost microbial communities from Stordalen Mire, Sweden - 812S3M metaG (Illumina Assembly) | ecosystem: Environmental > Terrestrial > Soil > Wetlands > Permafrost | place: Sweden... | reverse complement strand
TCGGTATACGGCTCCGGCAATCCTGAGGACGATGGCCGATATCGATGCGTCACATCCGATCACCAGGTCGTTCTCCTCCGTGTACTGGAGGGGTGGTGACAAAGAAGTGGAGAGCCTGTTGTTCCGTCCCCAGTACTTCGACAAGTTGGTGGCTTGGGGCGGCGAATCTGCCATCAGAGGGGTCCTCCAGTACGTGGGCCCGGGACTCGAACTTGTGAGCTTCGACCCGAAAGTGTCGATCTCACTGATCGGTCGGGAGGCGTTCCTATCCGACGACGTTCTGGACGAGGTCGCTGAGCGCGCCGCCTGTGATGTCGCCAATTTCAATCAGGAAGGATGCGTCAGCAGCCGATACCAGTTCGTGGAGGGGACTACTGAACAGGTCGATCGGTTCGGCGAACGCCTGGTCGTCCGGCTCGGGGTGGACCGCGAGTTGGGGTCGGCCAAAGGTCCAAAGGTGCCTCGCGATATCCGGGACGAGGTGGAGATTCTTCGTATGCTCGAGCCGATCGTCCGAGTGTGGGGAGGCTACGACGGAGATGGCCTGGTTGTTCGGTCCGATGCCATGGTCGATTTCCATCCCTCGTCCAAAACGGTCAACGTCGTTCCGGTCTCGAGTCTCGAAGCTGCGATTCCATTGACCACGGTGGCGACCCAAACCGTGGGTATCTATCCAGGCGAGAGGGGTCGTGACCTACGTAATGCCCTTGCCTCTCGGGGAGTTCAGCGCGTAGTGGCCCTCGGCAATGCCCACGAGGCAGGCATGGGCATGCCTAGGGCTGGGTCCCGGAGAAGAAGCGCTGCTCGGGTGTGGCCAGGCCAAGGCATTGGTGCGGTCGCTCGGTGTTGTAGTCGCCGACCCAGGTGCTGTCGAGGTCCTTTTGGGTGAGGTCACTTGATGGATGCGAACCGAAGGAAGAGCCCGGCGTCGTTTACTGCAGTCGACGAGGGGCAGGCATCGCAGCAGCGGATCGATCGGCTCGAAGCCAGAGGGGAGACGCCAGCGCTTGCTGTCGGTCGGTGCCGCCGCCGACTACCTCGGCGTGTCCGGGCGACGGTTGAACGTCTTGTGTCTCGAGGTTAACTGCCCGTCGTCAAGGTTGGTGCAACCCCCCGCTATGACGTGGAAGATCTCAATGGTTACATCGGCGCCGAAATCGGAGGCGCACGGCGTGAGGTGCAGATACCCACACCTTTGGGATCGCCCCCTGGTCGCGGAGGCGACACCCGAGTTTGATGACCGCAACTGGCACTCCATGGATTGTACGCATGGATCATACGGTGAGAGAGTATATGCTTACTTGGCGTTCGCCTGCATATCGAGCATTCACTTCGCACGGGGAACCCGTTGACGGAGGGATGAAAAATCGAGGGGCTTGAGGCAACGCATCGGTTTGAAGGGTACGGAGGACGTGGTGACCATGGGGAGCCGTCGAAGAGCGTTCCATAGTGGGGTTGGTCGAGCCGAAATGACAGGTGCACAAGGCGAATGTTTCGCTAGTTAGTCATGAGCAGGAGCGCACTATGAGTGATATCGCAATCGGGATTAGATTCCCTGGCAACGAATTCAAGTTCGATCGAGAAGGTTTAGATATCTGGCTCGACGCAGTGAATTCCACTGGATTCGATCACATCGTCGTAACCGACCACATTTTCGGGGTTGACCCCTCGGCGGCCAGCCCTGGATGGGCAGATGCCTTCCCCGGCTACAAACTTGGCTATCAACCCTACACCTACAGAGACGTGTTTCCTGAGCCGATGGTGCTCCTTTCGTACATGGCGGCGCGCTGTGATCTCGAGTTGGCCACGGGCATACTTGTTCTTCCTCAACGCGAGACTGCCCTCTTAGCAAAACAAGCCGCCGAAGTTAACCGTCTGGCTCGAGGGAATCTCCGATTAGGTGTTGGTGCAGGATGGAACCGTGGAGAGTTCGATGCTCTTGGTGCGGAATTCAAGAATCGTGGTCGACGTCTCGACGAACAAATCAATCTCCTTCGACTGCTTTGGACCGAGGAGGTCGTAACGTTTAGCGGCGACTTTCACACCATCAGTGGGTGTGGGGTTGGGGGTTCACCGAGCCAACCGCTAATCCCCATTTGGGTAGGAGCGACCACTGACAGGGCCCTTGAAAGAGTTGGCCGACTGGCAGACGGTTGCTTCCTTAGCGCTTCGGTTCAACCCGATGACGAATTTCAGCGCATTGTTTCACTGGTACGCAATGTCGCCGAGACGGCCGGTCGAGATCCGAGCGCCATAGGCTTCGAAGCCCGTGTTCTCGTCGGCGGCTCTAGCGACAACGATATTATCGAGGCAGGAAAGGCCGTTGAGAGCTGGAGGGGGGCTGGAGCGTCCCACGTCTGGCTTGAAACGAGATACGCCGAACTTCGTAACATTGACGACCTCGACGCGTTAATACGGCGGGCCGGTGAGCTGCTTCGCTAGATCACCTGTTAGGGCATTACCTCGTGGCCCTGGTTGGCTTGAGTGACGGTTCGAGCCGGGCGGGTTCAACCAGTGAGCGCAAGAAGTTCGGCGAGCTTCTCCGATGGTTTCATGTATTCGAGGGTCTTGCGAGGACGGTTGTTGAGGCTGCGTGAGATGCGGTCGAGATCCTTGGCCGAGAGCAGCGAGAGATCGGTGCCCTTGGGCATGTACTGACGAAGCAGACCGTTGGTGTTCTCATTGGAACCACGCTGCCAGGGGCTGTGGGGATCGCAGAAGTAGATCTGGACACCGGTGTCGATACTGAAGCTGGTGTGGCGGGACATCTCGGCCCCTTGGTCCCAGGTGATGGTGCGCATCAGCTCGCTCGGGAGCTTCTTGATCGCCCGCCTCATGGCCTCGCTCACCTCTTTCGACCCACGGCCATCAGGCAGGTGCAACAGCAGGACAAAGCGGGTGGACCGCTCCACCAGAGTCCCGACTGCGGACTTCCCGCCCTTCCCGATGATCAGGTCGCCTTCCCAGTGGCCCGGGACCGCCCGGTCCTCCACCTCCGCCGGTCGCTCGCTGATCATCACCATGCCGGGGATGTGGCCGCGGTTCTCGACCTTGGACTTCACCCGTCGGGTGGTCCGACCCGAGCGCAGGCAGCGGGTGAGGTCCCGTCGCAGCTCACCCCGGCCCTGGACGAAGGGGTTCTGGTAGATCGTCTCGTGGCTCACCCGCATCATCGGATCGTCTGGGAAGTCAACGCGCAAGCGGCGAGCGATCTCCTCGGGGGACCAGAGCTCCTCGAGCCACGTGGTCACCTGGCCGGCCAGCCGGGGGCAGGCCAACTTGGCTGGCTTCGGGCGCTTGACGCAGGACTCGGCCCGCTTGTGCCCCTTCCAGGCCCGGTAGTCCTTTCGCCCACCGTTGGCCTTCACTTCTCGGGAGACGGTGGAGACGGACCGGGCCAACTGGCCGGCGATGGACGTGAACGTCTCCCCCTTGCGGAGTCCACGACTGATCTCTTCGCGTTCCGGCAAGGTCAGCCGGCCCGGCCCGGGCATCCACGGGAGTGGTCCACCGCCCTTGGTCGACCCCGGCCGGACAATCCGCCAAACCTCCTGTCTCGAGCACCCGACCTGACGACCGATGTCCCGCATGGACAGTCCGGCGGCCCTCAACTTCCGGGCCTTGGCGTAGTCCGCATTGTTCAGCACCATCTGGACCTCCTCGGTCGTCAACTGCAGCGTCGTTGACTCACCGAGTTATTGCGCGGACCCCTTGAACCCGCCGCCGACGTTCTCGCAAGGTTCGCGTGTGTTGCCTCTTCCTCTGAGGGAAGACCACTTGTGGTACTACTTCCCATGAGTCCCCCATTCACTTCCGATAGTCCGCTGATATCAGTCCGCCGGACGCATGATCGGAACGGTCAATCAATATGAATGGCGCCACGAACATAGGCATCGATAGTCCCTGCACAGTTCAACTTGTCGTCGTCCACACCCAGATCGCGGAACCTGGCGATGTCCCATACCGATGGGCTGCTCCGACCGCACGGGCAGGTGCCGTAGTCGATCTGCACCTGGTCCCCGCTCATGAGTCCACCCCAGTGACCATCCGCCAACAGATCGATAAATGCAAATCGTGCTGTCGTTGGTCGGCTGGTGTCGACCAACGTTTCGCCGGCGTCATCGAGAGGCAGTAACACGATCCACGGCGGGCAGTGATAGCGGTTAGCCGAGCACTTCGGCAACGCCGTTGAGAGCTCTTGCATCCCGTAGGAATGATGGAAAGATCCAGGTTGGATGTTGAAGAACCGGGAGATCTGCTCCTGATAGTCGTCAGGGAGGGAAATGCCTTTCAAGCCACCGCCAGTCAAGAGGATATTGCCCGAATCGAACTCGTTCTCGGCCGCTCCTTGTGCTTTCGCCCGGTTCATAATGTCGAACAGTTGAGGCCACAACCCGAAGAGAATGACGGGTTCACTGCGGTGCTTGATGATCCAGTCGGTCATTAGTTGAAACCGCACAGTCATCCTCTTGGCGCGGTCCGCCGCTTCAGTCTCGGCCTCAGCGATGTCGGCTGGCATGGCTGTCCCCGCGGCCATGGACGCTCGCAAGGTTGCCGTCCTACTCTGATCGGCGATAGAGAGTGGTTCGTCAAAGAGGTGGTAGACGAAGCCATTTCGACCGAAGGCATCACTGATGGCGTTGAATTTATCTCCGTAACGGGTGGAGGAAAGGTGAGGTCCGAGGATAAAGACCGGCCGGTCATTATGAGGTTCCACGCCGGTTGACCACGTCAAGCCGCGGACCATTCCCAAATCAGTGTTTCTGCGATCAACCTCAGTCTGGTTCACGAAGGAACACTTCCCAGACGTGCCGCTGGTGAAGAAAACAAAGTGACCCGCGGCATGAAGCCTGGCGAGCCATTCGTCGGGTCCTGACACACCAGTGACGTCTACCTCCACGGCGGATGTGGAGAGAGCGCTCAACCAGGCGTTCATCCCCACCCAGTTCCCCTTATGCACGAAAGAGTCCGGGTAGCTCTTGTAGGTGGTGTGAGAGAAGAGGAGCGGTACGGCATCCTGCAAAGTGGTGATCGATGTTGTACCAGAATCGATGGCGCGCTGATCAAGCACTTTGATCTGTTGACGCCGTACTTCGAGGAATTCGACCACTGCCTCCAACTGCAGAGCCACCAGGTCATCGTCAAGGGAAGCATATGGATCGCGGCTGTCCATGAGCATCGCGAGCTCTTCTCTTGGTGAAGGCATCGTTTCCTCCCGAGATCCGGATCGAGCGTGACGGCCCGAGACTCCAGACCAGTGCGGAACTCTAGTTAGACCTTGGCTGGACAGCAAGTAGATACTTACTATGATGTTAGCAGCGACTCCGTCCGGTGTCGACAATGGAAAGGCGTGGCATGCGAAACGTGATGACACGACAATTTGACGTGGTCAAGGGCGTGACTACGGTGGCTCCGCAGGGGGGCTTCCCAGCCGACCGAATCGATGAGTTGATCTGGTCGCGGGGTCAACCGGGTCCAGCGTTTGACCTATCGATGGCCGAGGTTCTTGATTTTCTCGAGGCATTGGGCAGTCGGCTCGATTACCGGACCAACCCCCACCTCAGAGAGGCGATGGCAGCCCTATCGGCCGACCATCCTTTGGGACCTCGCGTGCTTGAGCACTACTTCGCTGCTCTCCCTGCTGTGTTTGATCGCTCTCTCCTCGAGTTCGAGGTCGATCAGTCGCTCGGAGCGGAGTCCGATGGGTGGAGACTGGTGGTGGACCACCGAGGCCGTCGTTGCCGGGTTCGCCCGTTTCCTCCGCGGCTCATTCATATCCTGCCCGGCAATGTTCCTGGGGCGGCGGCTGTCACCATCGCCCGTGGCGCATTAAGCAGGGGTGTGCACCTCCTTAAGACTCCCTCAAACGATCGGTTCACCGCTCCAGCCATCCTGCAGACCATGGCTGACATCGACCCCTCCCATCCCGTTACGAGGTCCTTCTCGTCCGTCTACTGGAAAGGTGGAAACGACGCCGTTGAGAGCATGCTGTTCCGACCCCAGTACTTTGACAAGTTGGTCGCCTGGGGAGGTGAGGCAGCGATTCGTGGAGCGTTGCGGTATATCGGACCCGGATTTGAACTGGTCAGCTTCGATCCCAAGGTGTCGATCTCAATGATTGGTCGTGAAGCATTCGCGTCCGACCTCGTCCTGAACGACGTTGTTGAACGCGCTGCCGCTGATGTCGCTAATTTCAATCAAGAAGGATGTGTCAATAGCCGCTACCAATTCGTAGAGGGAAATATTGAGGAGGTCGATCGATTCTGCGAACGACTGGTGGCACGGCTCGGAGTGGAACGCGAGTTGGGTTCCGCCCGTGGCCCGAAGGTTCCTCGAGACATTCGGGACGAAGTCGAGATCCTCCGAACACTTGAACCGGCCATCCGGGTCTGGGGCGGCTACGAGGGTGACGGTCTAGTCGTGCGGTCCGACGACATGGTCGACTTCCATCCAACTGCCAAGACGGTCAACGTCCTTCCCGTGAAGAACCTTGTGGACGCAGTTCCGTTGGCCACCGTGGCAACGCAAACGGTTGGAATCTATCCGCCGGCCAGGGGTGAACTGCTCCGCGATGGTCTCGCATCCCGAGGCGTTCAGCGCATTGTTGCCCTAGGTGAGGCACATGAAGCTGGGATGGGAATGCCTCACGACGGAATGTACCCCCTGCATCGATTCGTGCGCTGGATCGTCGACAACTCGTTGGCCGGAGAACCCCCGGGTCAACGCGACTGAATGAGCAACTCGCAGTGCGAACAGCGGAGGACGGTCTATACAATGAGCATGACCACCGACGAGAACGGTTGCCCGGGAACATACGGAACTCGCCGGAACGACACGCTACGATCTCGGGAGCGATGGGGTTCACGCTAAACCCTGTCCCACCGTTTTGCACTCCCATCAATCTCGTTTCTTCAGCGAAATGCGGAAGACTTGGTACGTCTCTGATTCGTTCCATGCCTGGATCTGCTCGTCCTGAATTGGGACGTCGGACAAGGTGAGGGCTGGAGGGCACCGTCTCTTCCCCGCTCACACGTCTACAGCATGGCCCCTCAGCACGCGAATGCGTTCGTTCGTCCGGCGGGCAGCTACGCCAAGCACACCGTCGTTCCAGCGATCTGTAAGTATGCGCCTGCTATCATCGGATTGATTCTAGGTTTGAGGTGCTGAAGCTATGTCCAATGCGATTGCCGGAGGCGTACTGCTGAGCGACGTCCGCCCACCGGAGAAACTACGATCTGCGCTCTTAATTGGTGACCGTTGGATCGAAGAGACATCGGCTGGCCAACTCAGCCATGTGAATCCCGCGACCGGCAAGGCTCAATGTGTATTTCCGGTTGCGGGAAAAATTGAAGTAGATGGGGCCGTAGCAGCTGCCCGCTCGGTCTTCCCGCAGTGGAGCACAACCCCTCCGAACGTGCGTCGGGACCTGCTCCTGCGGCTTGCCGAACTTCTGCGGGAGCACACCCCGGAATTTGCTGGCATCGCCGGCCTCGAAACCGGCCAGCCGATTGGACAGGCACGGGGCACCCTCGCAGCAGAATGGGCCACTTATTATGCCGGATGGGTAGACAAGCTGGATGGTCGGGTCATTCCCACCCTAGGCAACTCCGGTCTCGACTACACCCTTTCTGAACCCTACGGTGTCATCGGAGTGATGGTGCCATTCAATGGTCCCCTCACCATTGCCGCCATGACTGTGTTTCCCGCTCTGGCTGCCGGAAACTGTGTCGTTCTTAAGCCCTCCGAATTGACCCCGTTCTCATGCGTACATCTCGCCGAATTGGTTCTGGAGGCGGGAATACCGCCTGGAGTGCTGAACCTGGTTACCGGTGGCGGCGTCGTAGGTGACGCCCTAGTACGCCACCCAGGCGTCGACAAGATCTCCTTCACCGGAGGGCCTGTGACCGCCCGAAAGATCATGGCTGCTGCAGCAGAAAACCTGACTCCACTTCTTCTGGAGCTAGGTGGCAAGTCCGCCAATCTCCTCTTCGCCGATGCCGAATTGCAAGCGGCCTCACAATTCTCAGCGACATTCTCCATGCTTGGAAGTGGACAAGGCTGTGCATTGCCTACTCGACTCTTCGTGGAGGCATCGGTCTATGACCAAGTCGTTGATTCTGTGGTCTCTATCGTTAGCGGCCTGAAGGTCGGGATGCCATTTGATCCAACGACAAATCTTGGGCCTGTTATCAGCCGTGAGTCCCAGGAACGGATACTCGGAGTAGTTCGCCGAGCATGCGACGAGGAAGCCGGTACCTTGCTGTTCGGAGGCGAGAGATTGGGTGGGGAACTCGCGGAAGGCTTTTTTATGAGCCCAGCTGTATTTGGTGACGTTGACCCGGCTAGCGATCTCTCACAGAAGGAGATATTTGGACCGGTCCTGGCCATCTCACGATTCGAAACCGAAGATGAAGCGTTGGCCATGGCAAACTCGACGCCCTGGGGACTGGCCGGCTATGTGCAAACGTCGAATCTCGCCCGAATGCAAAGACTCTCGCAGTCTCTAGAAGCTGGCTACGTCTCCTTCAATGGGTTCGCGGGTCTGACTCCAGGCGCACCATTCGGCGGGATAAAAGGAAGCGGATTTGGTCGAGAGGGGGGCTTAGCGGGGATTGAAGAGTTCGTCCGCTGCAAGAACGTGTTTATTGCAAACAGGGACTCGTGAGGTAGGACAGTGGCTAACGCGATGGTAATGGTGGAGGTAAATCACCCCCTTCAATACCGAACCGATGTGACAGTTGATGATCCGCGCCAAGGGGAGGTGAGGATACGAATGGCTTCTGCTGGACTTTGCCACTCGGACCAAACGGTCCTTGAAGGCAATCTTCCGGTCATAACTCCGATCATCCTCGGCCATGAAGGAGCGGGATTCGTGGATGCTATCGGAGGGGGGGTAGATGGGCTCGCAGTTGGTGACCGAGTTCTTATAACAAGCGGATACCAATGTCATTCATGCTTCACATGTCTGCGAGGCCAGCCATGGCTGTGCGAAACTGCCGGAGCAGCGAGCAGCGCGGGTGGAATGCTTGACGGATCAACTCGCTCGATGTCTGGGGGCTTACCACTTCGACAACTTGCCATGTCTGGAACCTTCGCTGAGTTACTCGTGGTGCCGGCGCCCAAGGTATTCCGCGTGCCTGATGCTATGCCGCTCAAGACGGCGTGCCTGATCGGATGTGGAGTGCTCACAGGTATTGGTGCCGCGCTCAACACATGTGAAATCAGACCGGGAGATTCGGTCGCGATTATCGGGTGCGGAGGCGTCGGCTTGAACGTCGTGCAGGGGGCACGAATTGCCTGTGCCCAAATGATTATCGCGATCGACACAAGTTCTACGAAGCTGGAGCGTGCTAGAACCTTTGGTGCCACTCACGCGATCGATGCGTCTCGTCAAGAGGTTGAAGCCACGGTCAGCGAATTGACAGAAACGCGTGGTGTTGATGCCGCGTTTGAGGTAATCGGCCTGAAGTCCACGATGGAACAAGCACTCGCTATCACTCGTCGTGGCGGACAGATGGTCCTCGTGGGTGTGCCGCCTCGAGGAGAGCTATTGAACATTCAGGCGTTGCCGATGCTTATTTCCCAATCCAAGACAATTAGAGGTTGTTGGTTCGGTTCAAGTGACGTAAACAGGGATGTTCCTCGCTGTTTTGACCTTTACGAGTCAGGCGAACTCAAGCTTGACGAGTTGGTCTCTGCCACAATCGGGTTGAGCGAAATCAACGATGCCTTCGGGGCAATGCCTACTTCCGACTTCATCCGCACGGTCGTAGATTTCTCGCAGAGTAGATAAGTAGGTGCAGCCTTTTGCCAAAGGCTCCGCAGTTTCGTTGTTCACTAGCTCTACTTGGTTCCCGGTCTCATATTGTGACTAATGTCAGGCACTGCAGTAGAAAGGGTGTATCATTTCGTCCCGCCCGTGCACAGAATGAACCTGTCGAAGTGGAGACAGTGTAGGTCTTACCTCATCTGTGGGACGCTGTGGTTCCTGTCCGAGGAGTCCCGCCGCAATCGGTGACGGAGTGGACGACGAGGCACGGTGAGCTGGTACGGGTGAATGGCACCTTGATCACTGAAGCGCAAGTCCCCGGTTCGCTCGCCCTCGCATGCCGTAGGCCGACATTGTTGCCAATGAAGGGCTCAGAAGAGCTTCCGGGCATGATGTGCACCGTCAGAGAGCAGGGTCCCAGAGACCTCCACCCATTGCGTCGGCTCCCCGGGCTGTCACCGTCAACATGTCGAACGAGGACGGACCAGCAACGCTGACCTAAACGATCGACATGCCGCACGGGGTGCTGTCCACTTTGTGGTGCATGGCATCTGCTCACTGATCGTGGCGGTCTGAGCCAATGACTGCAACTCCTGAACGACCTGAGACTACTTCTTCTTCGACGCCGACGTCCGCTTAGGCGCTCGCGTAAGGCCGAAGGCCATAATCTCAGTAAATGTGGCTCTACGCGCTGAGGCGTGGGTGACGGCCCCTGATTCGAGCAGTTGGTTGAGTGTTCCATTGCACGCCTGAGTGGAGCAAAAGCCGGAGCCGATAGTTCTCGAAGTTGCGGATGCCGTGGGCGTTGCGCCGGAGCTTCTCGGTGACGAGGTTCATGGCTTCGCTCCGGGCGTTGGTGCGACCGGTGGTGAAGAAGGAGAGGACTTCTGGTTCCCACCGCTTGATGGTCTTGGCCAGCCGGAGGACCTCAGGGGTGCCAGCGATCCGGGCCAGCTCGTAGAAGCGCTCGAGACGGCTGCGGGCCTCTCTCGGACTCTCGGCCTCGTAGACCCAGCGGATGTCCGTGGCCACGAGAAAGTCCCCGGTTATGGCCATCTGAGGTCCCCGCTGGTGGCCACAAAAGTCCCCGCTTTTGGCCACGAGAAGTCCCCACCCCTCACTGAGGTATCCACCTGAGGGGCCCCCTGGCCCGAGACGGTTGTGGTGCGAAC
>Ga0182030_10024927_pt1 | contig 10941 bp, 6 predicted proteins | sample 812S3MmetaG_FD_121299 | JGI IMG/M metagenome (GOLD analysis project Ga0182030, IMG submission 121299) | Permafrost microbial communities from Stordalen Mire, Sweden - 812S3M metaG (Illumina Assembly) | ecosystem: Environmental > Terrestrial > Soil > Wetlands > Permafrost | place: Sweden... | reverse complement strand
CGGGAGATCGACACTGTCGTGGGGATCGGCCCGACCATGCTGGCGGGCATAGGACTGATCGCGCTCTCGATGGTCGTGATGCTGCGGGTAACCGCGGAATCCGATCCGCTGGCGCGCGAGGATCTTGCCTTCGCGCTCTCGGTCGTACTGCTTGGACTCCTGATGATGGTGACCCGCCGCAACGTGGTCAGCCAGGTGATTGGCTTCATGTCGCTGGAAAACGGGCTGATCCTAGCCGCCACCGGTGCGAAAGGCATGCCGCTCGTCGTCGAGATCAGCGTTGCCTTCTCGGTGCTAATCGCCTTCATCGTGATCGGCATCTTTCTGTTCCGCATCCGCGAACGGTTCGACACGGTAGATGTGCAAGCCCTGGAACGGCTTCGCGGAGAAGACCCATGACCGCGCTCCCCGTCGATGCGGTCGCCGCGGTCTTGCTCATTCCAATCGGCGCGGCTGCGCTGCTGGCGGTGCTGCCGAGCTATCGTTTGTCCGCGCGGCTCAATGTGCTTGCGACCTTCCTTACCCTGCTGGCGGCCCTCTCGTTACTAGCCGTGCGCCCGGCGCCCGGACAATTTCTTCTGATCGACGATCTCAATGTCGTCTTTATCGTGCTGAATACGCTGGTGGGCTTTACGACGAGCGTATTCAGCGCCACCTATATTGCCCACGAAATCGAGGTTGGCCGCCTGACCCCCGCATCGCTGCGATTCTATCACGCGATGTACCAGGTCATGATGTTCGGCATGAATCTGGCGCTCGTATCCAACAATATCGGGGTAATGTGGGTTGCGATCGAACTCGCTACGCTCACGACTGTGATGATGGTCGGAATCTATCGAACCCCCCAGGCACTCGAAGCGGCGTGGAAATATTTCATCCTGGGCAGTGTCGGCATTGCGCTCGCATTGTTCGGAACGATCCTTGTCTATATGGCAGCTCGGCCCGTCGTGGGCGAAGGGCTCGACGGCATGACCTGGACGATCCTGGTCCGTAACGTCGCCGCTTTCGATCCGGCGCTTCTGAACGTCGCCTTCGTTTTCCTGTTGCTGGGATACGGCACTAAGGTAGGGCTCGCGCCCCTGCATGCTTGGCTTCCCGACGCACACGCCGAGGGTCCGACGCCAATCTCAGCGGTGCTGTCAGGCCTGCTCCTCAATGTCGCGCTCTACGCGCTGCTGCGCTTCAAGATTCTCCTGGCCGCCGCGCCGGGCGTGATCGCGCCCGGGCCGCTTATGGTCACGATGGGGCTAACCTCGCTTATCTTCGCCGCTTTCATGCTGTATCGACGGCGCGACATCAAACGGATGTTCGCCTATTCGTCAATCGAACATATGGGCATTATCGCCTTCGCCTTCGGCATGGGCGGGCCGCTCGCCAATTTCGCCGGACTTCTGCACATGACGATGCATAGCCTGACCAAATCGGCGATATTCTTCGCGGTCGGACATATTTCGCAGATCAAGGGGACGCAGAAGATCGCTGAAATACGGGGGCTCACGGTCACCCATCCGGTACTTGGCTGGGGATTGGTGCTCGGCGTCATGGCGATCACCGGCATGCCGCCGCTTGGCATCTTTATGAGCGAGTTCCTGGTCGTGAGCTCAACCTTCGCGCGCGAGCCGTTGCTCGCAATCCCGCTGGTGCTGGGGCTGTTGGTGGCGTTCGGCGCACTCCTTCTCCGGTTGGGCACGGTGGCATTTGGCGAGCCTCTGGGCAGCACCGCACCGGCCGAGGCGTCCTACGTGCCAATGTTCGCCCATCTCGCGCTGGTCTTCGTCGCCGGAATCTATCTGCCGGGACCGGTGGTAGTGTGGTTTCAGCATGTCGCGAGCCAGCTCGGATGAGCGTCCTCGCCGATCTGATGCGGGATGGACGCTCCGTCGAGAACCACCATCCCTGGCCCCGCACGGTTGTGGAGGAAGGCGAATGGCTACGCGCGCGTGACCTTCTCAGTCAAAGCCGATGCGCGCTGCTTGGGCTTTGGGGTGAAGCACACGCGGTTCATATGGCCATGCTGGACGAAGCAACCAACGAGATCGGTGTCATCACGATCGAGTGCCAAGATGGACGGTTCTCGTCGGTAGGCCAGGTTCACCCGCCGGCTATCCGACTGGAACGCACCATCTACGATCTGTTCGGGCTGGAGCCAACCGGGATTCCGGACAGCCGAGCCTGGCTCGACCATGGACGATGGGGCGTGCGATCGCCGCTCGGTGATCAGATCGCGAACCCGACCGGCGGGGATGCATATTTTTTTCTGCCTGCCGAAGGCGAAAGCTTGCACCAGATCGCGGTTGGCCCCGTCCATGCCGGCATTATCGAGCCCGGCCATTTCCGGTTTAACGTCAATGGCGAGGCCGTGGTCCGTCTCGAAGAGCGGCTGGGCTATGCCCATAAGGGCATCGAGGGACTCATGGCCGGCGCCAACTTGGCGCGCGGAGCGATGTTGGCGTCTCGCACTTCGGGCGACAGCGCTGTCGCCTACGGTCTCGCGTTCGCTCGCGCCGCCGAGGCAGCGCTTGGCATCGAAGTTCCCCGGCGCGCCGTCTGGCTGCGCGCTCTGATGGCAGAACTCGAGCGCCTAGCCAACCATTTCGGCGATATCGGTGCGATCTGCAACGACGCCTCCTTCGCATTGATGCTTGGACAATGCGGAATCTTGCGCGAGCATGTGTTGAGAACAGCCAACGTGTGCTTCGGACATCGCCTGATGCGAGACTGCGTCGCGCCGGGCGGCGTGACCGTCGATCCGGGAGGCGGCATCGCTCGCATTCGAGACCTCCTTGTCATGTTGCGCGGGCGATTCCCGCAACTGATCGATCTTTACGACAATACGGCATCGCTTCAGGATCGCACCGTCGGCTCTGGCGTACTAAAGCCCGAGCTTGCCCAACAATATGCCTGCGGCGGTTTCGTCGGGCGGGCATCGGGGCGAGCGTTCGATGCCCGCCGAACGCCGGGATATCCACCCTACGACAGCCTTCAGTTCGAAGTCCCGGTGCTTGATCGCGGTGACGTCGACGCACGGGTCTGGATTCGTATTCGCGAGGTTGAGCAGAGTATCGCCTTGATCGAGCAGATTATTGGCCAGTTACCTGCCGGCGAGACGCAAATCGATTTCGATCCCGCGACGGCGAACGGCCCTAAGGAAGGCATGGCGTTGGTCGAGGGATTCCGCGGCGATGTGCTCGTCTGGCTCCGACTCAACAGTAGCGGACGGATCGAGCGATGCCATTTGCGCGACCCCTCCTGGTTCCAGTGGCCTCTGCTCGAGGCGGTCATCGAGGGCAACATCGTCGCCGACTTTCCGCTCTGCAACAAATCCTTCAACTGCTCTTATTCGGGGCACGACCTATGAGACGATCATTTTTCGTCGAAGCCATCGCCAAAGGACCGCTGACCGAGATATCGCCTGGCGCGGACGACGCGGCGCTGGCGGAGCTTGCGCGAAACGTGAATGGCGCCGCGCGCAAACGACTGGGACGGAGCCTCTCGATCCGGCAGGTCGACGCGGGATCGTGCAATGGCTGCGAACTCGAAATTCACGCGCTCAGCAACGCGTTCTACGATCTGGAACGATTCGGGCTGCGCTTCGTGGCCTCTCCGCGCCATGCCGATGTGCTTCTGGTAACCGGCCCGGTGACGAAGAACATGCAGGAGGCACTCGAGCGTACGTATCGTGCGACACCTGACCCAAAATGGGTTGTCGCGGTCGGCGACTGCGCTGCTGACGGTGGCATGTTTTCAGGCAGTTACGCCTGCGTCGGAGGTGTTTCGACCGTTATTCCCGTCGATCTTCACATCGGCGGGTGTCCGCCCAGTCCGACTCTACTGCTGAGGGGCCTGCTTGCGCTCCTGGAGTTTTCAGGCGCCGGCAGTTGAATGTCGTACGAAACACACCGAATGGCCGTTGGTAAAACAACATCCCTAGGCTGGTTTAATCGTGTCAGATATGAAGTCCGAGTCGGGAAACGCAACCATCGCAGCTCGCTGTCTATAACAGCTTAAAGCAATGCCATAAAATCGAAATTTAAACTACGCCGACTGTTCGATTTGGCGTCCTATCCGCATCTTGAGACAGTACTCTTGGGAAGACGCTATCCGCTGTTCACAAAAAAGGAAGGTGGGTTAAATAGAATGCCCTTGATCGCCTGCCACGATTGTAGGCGTGCAAACTCGGCGAGGCATTTCCCATCCGATGACAATCGCCACCATTTACACATCTGCGCGAAGATTGCCGGTCGCTTTTTGAATAGCGGACGATTAGATTCGTTTGTTTAATTCCTTTATCGTCGTGGCGCTGGCTTTGGCATGCTACAAATCGCCGATGCGCACGATCTGTTCTGTAGAGATAGGTTCCTACGGCACTGTCAGGGCAAAATTGTACGTCGTCCCCAGTCCGGCTAGCGTCGGAAGATGAAAAGCCCAAACCCCTTTCGCTATTTCGACAGTTCGCCCGAAGTGATCCGGCTCGTCGTCATGAGTGCGCCGTGACAGCGCGGGAGGTGGATATGAAGTAGCAAACACCTCTCAAGCTTGCTGATCTTCGACCGGCGGCTGAGATGCCGCCCCACCGTAGGGAGCAACGGGTGGAAGGGGGCCGAAAAGCTCGACCGGGCGTCGTCGGTTGGGTGTCATAAGCAGATCGGCCCGAACTGTACCGGATACGGACCATCGGCCGTAGGCCGGGCTACCGCAAAACTCACATCAGCCATTCAGGCGACGAGAACGCGCGATGCTGAGATTTCGGAGGATGAAGACACTCCAGAAATTCGCCTCGGTACACGGCACCGTCCACAATCATTTTAATCAAGAACGTCATCTTATCAGTCGAGAACAATACAAGGCCCAACGTTCAACAGCATTCGCTGAATGGAACGCGCTTGCGCGCTAAACTCAAGCCCCCTGCCCTAGTTACGACAAATTGGAGACAAGTTATCGTTGGACTGACAGCACCGACATTATTGAATCCCGGTTGATGATGTACTAGGGTGGATTTGAGACAGTCCGCTTGCGGACGTGGAAAGCGCATACCGGACATTCAGGCCGCGCCGGGATTGGCCGATTGCCGCCTTTCCACCATGGACTGCGTGAGGCGTTAGAGCAGGAGTGTTGTTCTGCTGATGCAAATCCTCGCCCCCTCACCTTCACGACCATCTCGTCGAGATGCCATCGAGGGCTCGGCGCAGGCCGACGACGCTTCAGATTACACGCGATCTTCGGCCCGAACTTCAAAGTCCAGCAGCGGATTGTCTCATAACTGGCATCGATTCCGCGTTGCGCCAGAATCTCTTCGACGTCGCGGAAACTCTGCGTGAAGCGAAAATACAACCACACAGCATGGCAATTTACCTCCGGTGGGTAGCGATGCCGTTTAAACGAAATTGCATTCAGAATCATCAACCTCCCGCATTGCTCAGACCGCAAAACGAGGGCAAGTTAGCATTTGCCTGACAGCACCGGCCGCCGCGTTCGCCGGCATCGTCGTGGAGAGTACCTTATGGAATTCGGTTGTTGTCCGCCCGGTCCAGCGTGCGGAAAGTCGGACCAGCGAGCGGTGGAGCATCGCCGCCTACCAGCACTGAACCGTGGCACGCGGCCGCAACGCTCCGCATAGACCGGCGGTGGGGTGCTCCCTGGGGTCGGCCATCGCCATCGTGGAACATAGCGTAAGGGAAGCAGGAAGAATGGCGCATCGCAATACGGCGTGCTTGACCACTCTCATCCCACTTCCTCTCGATAGTTACTGTTTCGGACCAAAGGCGTAGCGGATCTGGAAGCCGAACATTCTGGGCTCGTTATAGATAGCCTGATCGATCCCGAGCGACGAGGCGATCAGCGACGCGCCGCCGATCTTATAGGTTGCGTTAGTCAGGTTGGTCACAAAAAATCTGAGATCGACCGGCGTATTGGCCGGATGCTTCAGATCGATCGTCAGATCGTAGGTATCGACATCGCCCTGATAGGCTGCCGGATCGCCATAAACGACGCCGGCATTGGTGTAGAACGGGATCAGCCCCAGCAGAACATGCGACTTGTGCTCCCAGCTGATGCTGCCATAGAGGTCGCCCCATTGCTCCGGGACAGGTGCGTGGTAGCGGACGTTAACATTGAACTTGTTCAGCGGGGTGAACGGGTAGGCCCGGCCGGTTGACAGCGTCGGCTCCTGTGTCACGGGGTTACGGTTGTTATAGTCGAGGTATGCACCGTAATTCGCCTGCGTATAGGCATAGGATGCGGTAACCTCGAGCGGTTTGACCGGGATGATGGTCAGGTCGAATTCTGCGCCGTTAACCTCCGCAGCGGTTACGTTGGTCAGTGCGCTGACATTGGATGTTCCGACGCCGAAGGTCTGGTTGAGCTGCGCGTCGTGAACCTCGCTGTGATAGAGGGCGAGGTTGCTGCGGACCTTGACGTCGTCGACCACCCAGTCGGACTTAACGCCGATTTCAGTGTCGATGATCGCCTCCGGACCGTAGGTGAACAAACCAACGGCATTCGGGATCGGCGGCTTGGCCAACAGAACTGGGCCAGCCAGCGCATTGATTCCGCCCGCGCGATACCCGCGGCGGTGGGTGACATAGAGTAGCAAGTTGGGATCGACCTGATACTCAAGCCCCGCCAGATAGCTGGTGCTGCCGTGATCGATACTAAAATTCGCAAGGCATTGCGGCGCATCCGCAGGGTTTGGGGCCGGGGTCCCGGTCGCCCCGGTCGTGCATTTCCCGCTCCCCTCCTGCGCGGTCGTAAGCGCCCGGTGGTCCTGCGTGTAGCGGTAACCGCCGGTGACCTTGACGCCATCGACGAAATCGGAAAGATCGTATGAATCTTGCGTATAGATCGCCCGGCTCCGGTCGTCGATATAACTGTTCACGTCAACCGTACTGCCGAACACGCTCGTCTCGTGATTATAGTTCGCATAGGGCGAATCGGAGTTCGACAGGAACAGCCCGAGCGTATATTCGAACCGGTCGTTGAACAGTTTGCCTTGCAGCTGCGGTTCTGCGGTGAATTGTTCGACGCTGACTGTATAGGGATTGCCGGGTGACGCGGTGTGACAATCGCTCACGCCTTGGCAGGCGTCGAAATTCAATAAGGATAGCGCGCTACCGTCATAATCGAAACGGTTCAGCTGTTCGAAGTTGCGGTAACCGAGAATGACTCGGGCCGTTGTGCTGTCGTTGATATCCCAGGTTCCGATATCGGTCGCACCCCACGCCTCTATCTTGTCGAGGCCATCGGTGTTGGACGCGGTCTGCCGTGCACCGAGCGCCTGCTGCTGCAGAAAGGCGTTGGGTACGGCGCTGCCCATCAGCTTCACGACTGTGTTGCCTGGATTGTAGTTCGACAACTCGTTCGACGTGCCGGCTGTGTGTGTGTTGTAGTAATCGAAAATTACCAGATTCTCGATATCGTCAGTCGGCCGCCATTGCGCCGAGGCACGGCCGCTGACGTAGTTGCGGTCGTCCAGATATTGGCCGGTCGTAATGTCATGCGTGAAGCCGTCGCGCTGCTCGCCTGTGGCGGCGAAGCGTACCGCGAGCTTGTCGCCGACGACCGGGACGTTGACTGCGCCTTCGAAACCCCTGTCGTTGTAGTTGCCGATTTGGCCCTGGATGTAGCCCTCGTAATTGTCGGTGGGATGTTGAGGCTCAAACAGGACCGCACCACCAGTCGAATTACGACCGAACAGCGTTCCCTGAGGCCCCTTCAAGACTTGTACGTTCTGCAGGTCGAAATATCGGCCAGGTCCACCCCCGTCACCGATCGGCAGCGGCACCTGCGCGAAATAGGTCGGCACTGTTACCTGCTGGCCTGAGATCGACGCACCGGAACCCGACTGGCCGCGGATGACATAGTTCTCTTCATTGCGGCTGCTCTCGGCCGCGCTTAAAGCCGGGACGATTTTCGACAGATCGGTTGCGTCCTGGATATGGTGTTCCTGTATGGTTTCCTCAGTGAACGCCTGGATCGCCAGCGGCACGGTCTGCAGTTTTTCCTCGCGCCGGCGGGCGGTCACGACGACTTCTTCAAGACCGCCATTGGCGGCTTGTTCGGGCGCAGCCGGAGCGGGCGCCTGCCCATAGGTCGGTATGGCGGTGGCGAACGCGATTGTGGCGGTAGCGGCCAGCAGCGGCCGCGCGAATGTCGATTTCATTGCTTCCTCCCTCTGTTGCAGCGGCCGCGTTGCTCGCGGCCGCTGTCCCTCAATCCGCCAAGTTTTTTTATGCGGCACCTGATTGGGCCATCACCTTAATCATATCTATCTTTAAGTTGAAAGAGGTTTTCGACGTAACCGCAGATCGCGCCAAGCGAACCGACAGACCCCGGTTTCGAACATGGATAGCCCGGTCAGAAAGGTATGGCCGCGGCCGGCGCGGAGCGGCTATTCCGCCGGAAGCGCCGCAGGCGAGGCTTCTGCCCCCGCCCGCCAGCTCAGCGCGATGCCGGCCGCCAGCAGCAGCGCGGCCACGGTAAAGGCCCCGTGAACTCCGATCGTGACGCGAACCGGATAGACCGCGATCGGGTTCAGGAAATCCGCTAGATAAAAGCTCATGAACATGAAGCCCAGCGCCCTGCTGCGCACCGCGGCCGGAGCGCGGGCGAGGAACAGGCTGCTGATATAGGGGCTGATCATGCCGCCCCCGCCGCCGCATAGGATCGCGCCGAGGGTGATGGTGGCAAGGCTGTGCGTCAGCCCGATAAAGGCGAAGCCCGTCGCCATCATTCCGATCAGCACCACCCGCGTCCAACGCCGGCCGAACCGCCGGTAGACCAGGCCGAACAACCCGCCCACGAGACCGCCCGCCGCGACGCCCGAGCCGATGACTACCGAACGGACGAACGGTTTCGACACCCCGTCGCTGGCCAGTAGGAAGGTGAGCTGCACCGAGGTCATGAAATAGGCCAGCATCAACCCAATCACGAGAAGATAGAGCGGCCAAAGCGGCAGGATGGCGGCCCAATCCGTCCTCTCTCGCACGGTGGGTGGCACGGCATGTTTGGGGATCGCGATCAGCGCCAACGACAGGACCGGCACCGTTATCAGATAGAGCAGGAACGGCGCGCGCCAGCCGCCATATTGGGCAAGCGTTCCGCCGAGCAACAGCATCGTCACGCTGACCGCGCCGGCAACCCCGGCCTGGTATCCCAATATCTTGGCCCGCGCTGTCTCATCGAACCAAGCGCCCAGCAACGACAGGCAGCAGTTGGAAATATGGGCGACCGCGACGCCGAGCAGGAAGCGCGCCCCCAGCAAGGACCATATATCACCGACATAGAGGCCGGCGGAGCCCGCAAGCGCGTAGAGGGTCAAGGCCAGGAACAGCGTTCGGCGGATGCCCAGGGCGGCGATCGTGAAGCCGCCGAGCGCGCCGCCGATGACCACGCCGATGCCCGGCATGGTCATGATCATTTGCGCGGTCGTCGTCCCACCCTGCCCGCCGAAATGGGCCGCAACCAGTGGCAGCGCCGGACCCAGTGCCGCGAACATCAGCGCCATGCCCGGCGCGCTGGACAGCAGAACCGCGATCGCCGCGCGCCGCTTCCAGCCTTGCGCCGGCAACAATGAGCCCGCATTTGCCGGCCCCGCTGAACGTCCTTCGCCCACGCTGTTTCCCTTCCCAACCTTCTCGGGTGCATCGCCCGAAGAACGCGATTACTGTGGCTGGCGAGTTGACGCGTCCGGGGCCAGTCCTTACAATCTTATAGAAGATTGATCCGCAGACGATAGTCTTACAAGACGAATCCGGCGCACGGCAAACAATGATGCGCGGAAGACGAATTGGGGTGGCCGGCTGGGCCGGCCAAAGGGGAATATCAGATGGCGAACCAACTCGACGGCAGAATTGCAGTTGTCACGGCGGGCGGCGGCGGCATCGGCCAGGCGACCGCTTGGCTGTTGGCCGAACGCGGCGCCTCGGTAATCGCCGCCGATATCGATGCGGCCGGGCTGGACAATACGGCGCGCAATTGCCCCGCGCCCGAGCGGCTGCGCACCGTCGTCGCCGACGCCACCAGCCTGGCGGGGGCTGAGAGCGCGGTCGATGCCGCAGTGAAAGGCTTCGGCGGATTGAATGTCCTGGTCAATGTCGTCGGGGGCAGCCGCCCGGGCAAAACCGTGGTCGATCTGACGCTTGAGGAATGGGACGGCTGGGTTCGTCTGAACCTCACCTCCACTTTCCTGATGTGCAAGGCCGCGATCCCCATCATGGCGGCGTCTGGCGGCGGCTCTATCGTCAACATCTCATCGGGCGCGGGCGTCAACGCGATGAAGAAAAACCCGGCCTATGTCGCGGCAAAGGGTGGCGTCATCTCTTTGACGAAGGCTCTGGCGCTGGATCATGCCGAGCAGAAGATTCGCGCCAACGTCATCGCGCCGGGCGCTATTTTGACTCCGCTGATGAAGCGCAACCGACGCCAAGACGAGATCGACTGGATGGCGAACGCCACCCTCGTCGGGCGCATCGGAATGCCCCACGACATCGCCGCCATGGTCGCCTTCCTGTCCAGCGACGACGGGGCATTCGTGAACGGTGAGTTGATCAATATTCACGGCGGCCAGAAGGCCGGAATTTAAAGCGTAAGGGGAGACGAAAGATGCTTGCGGATGCCTACAAAAAATGGCGCGAACTAACACCCCGCAACGAGCGCACGCGCGTTGGCGTCGAGGACAAGCTGCAGCTGGTGATCGACAAGCAGCGCATCATCGAGATGATCAACGAATATGCCTTCGCTTGCGATAGCCGATACTGGGACGTCCTGGAAGATCTATATGACGAAAACATCGAGCGGGTCATGAGCGGTACCTTGAATGAAACCGTTCGGGGCCGAACCAATCTGATCAATCTCCATATCAACCCGCCTCTTCCGCGGGCCGAAGGCATGCAGACGGAAAAGCGCGATCTGACCAAAATCAAAGGGCTGGAAATCCGCCATCTG
>Ga0182030_10024926_pt1 | contig 10941 bp, 9 predicted proteins | sample 812S3MmetaG_FD_121299 | JGI IMG/M metagenome (GOLD analysis project Ga0182030, IMG submission 121299) | Permafrost microbial communities from Stordalen Mire, Sweden - 812S3M metaG (Illumina Assembly) | ecosystem: Environmental > Terrestrial > Soil > Wetlands > Permafrost | place: Sweden... | reverse complement strand
GAGGAGGAGAGCCACATTTTGGCCTCGGGTGATGGAGCCGTTTTCTAACGGGGTGGAGCTGGCCCACCAGACGGCTGTGCCTTTGCCGACGGGGTATTCCACGACGACGGGCTGGCCGGCGCAGGCGTAGGCGGTGCGAATGTCTGGACGGGCTTCGCGCCAGGTGGCGCTGGGGATGATCCAGATGGAGCCGGAAGCGGCCAGTGGGGATAGGCCGTCGGGTTTGGCTTCGCAGGCGGCGAAGGTTATTTCGCGGGAGGTGGTGACTTCGGTGCCGGGGAGGAGAATGCCGCCTCGGAGGCCCGTCGCGAGGACGCGGCCGCCCTTCTGGAGGATGGCAAGGATGGCTTCGCGGTCGGCTGGTTCGTTGGTGAAGGGCTCGGCGAGGATGAGGACGGTGTCTGGGCCGGCTTGTTCGGTGAGTTCCGATAGGGGTTGCTCCCAGCGCTCGACGCGGTAGCCAGATTGCTGGAGGAGGGTGAAGGCGGCTTTGGCTCCGTGGAGGCCGGCGAGGGTGCTGGCGGGGATGGGGTTCTGATTGGGGTCATCGCCGGGGGTGAAGACGGCGAGGAGGACGAAGATGATGGTGACCAGGACGAGGAGAATAGCCACCATGCGGCGGTCTTGGGGGTCGAGGGGGATCTTCATTTGGCCCCCGGATTTTGATGGGCGGGGATGCCGAGTTTGGCGGCTACTTCGGCGGCTTGGCGGAAGTCGGATTCGGCGGCGGGGCGGCCGGCGTACCAGGTGCGTTCAAAGCTGCGGGTGAGGGCTTTGAGGTCGGCGTGGTGGGCGTTTTCCTGGGTGAGGAGGGCGAGATATTCGCGGGGGGTGCGGGCGCGGTCGGCGGGCCAGAAGCCGTGTGACTCGAGGCGGGAGATGCTGGCCCAGTAGAGGAGATGGATGGCGTCTCGCCAGGCGGATTGAGCGGCGGCGAGGCGTGCGTCTTCGAGCCAGAGCTGCCAGTCGCGGGCGGAGGCTGCTGCGCTGCCGGGGCTGGGGAGAAATTGTGCGGCGGCGAGGCGTCCCTGGCGTTCGATGCGGATGAAGATCCAGACGATGGCGGTGGTGAGCGCCAGTCCGAAGAGGATTTCGGCGGCTTTGCCGACCCATTTGGGCTTGAAGCCGGCCTGCGCGAGTTTGGCGATGATGGTGTTGATCCAGTTGCCGATTTTTTCGTAGATGCGCTGCATTAAGGAGGGTCCGGCGATGGCGGGGTGGAATTCTTTGGCGGCGAGGATGCGATCGAGGGTCTGACGCTGGGGAGCGGTGAGTCTCGATGCGGCCGGTTGGACGGCTTGTCTGGATTCTTCGGCGAGGCGCTGGCGGGCCTCTGCGAGTTGCTGGGCGAGGGTGGGAGGCTGGTAGCCGGACGGGGATGCTGGGTCTTCGTCTCCATCTTCGGAGGGCTTGGGTTGGGGGGTGACTTTGGGCTTTTTGCTGGAATCGGCGGCGGCGTCGAGGAGATTTCGGAGCCAGGCGAAGCGAATCTGGCGGGGGCCGGATGGAATGGCTAGCTGGAGGTCTGGTCCGACCTGGCTGGAGGAGCAGTTGGCGGGGGTGATGGCCCTCTGGCATTGAGCGACGAGTTTGTCGAGGGACTGGATTCGGGATTGGAAGTTGGCGGGGGAGGTGGTTTGGGCCACGGCTTCGGTGGCGGGGAGCATGATCGTGATTAGGATCGGGATCAGGAGAGCGAGGATGGCTGGTCCTATCGGGGATTGGTATGGGCGGGTTGGGGGCTGGGGAGGGTGCATCAGGCGCTGGCGCCCTCCGGATTTGGGTTGGCTGGGGCTGGGTTGGCTGGGGCTGGGCTGGCTGGATCGATTGCCGTGGTGGCGAGTTCGCCTTGCCCTGGGGCGGGACCGGCGAAATTCTGCGGAGCGGGTTCGAGATCGGACCAGCCGGCCTGAGCCATGAGTTGCTCGATGTCGTAGCCTTCGAGGCGGGTGCGCTGATCGAAGTAGAAGAGCATCAGTGCGGTTGAGTATATGGGCATGACGAAGGCGCGCACCAGAAATCCGGCGGCCAGGCTGGCTACCTCCATCGGGATGAGGAACTGGGCGGGAGGAGCCTGACCGACGATCGACTTGCGAGTAAACAGGCCGATCACGATGTCCATTGGAATGGCGAGCAAGAGCGTTGCGGCGATGGAGAGGACCATGACCAGCAGGAACATGACGAAGACGCGACCGCGGGTGCCTTTGGTTAAGACGTTGCTACGCTTCAGGGAAGGCCAGGCCTTCTGTTCCTCTGCTATGCAGACGGGATAGGCGAGCGAGAGGCGGAGCCAGATCAAGACGCAGATTACGCCCATGGCGATGACCAGGAGCACCATTCCGATGGCCAGCAGTTGCCCAACAAGAGTTCCTGCGCCGGACTTGGTGGCCAGCGCGGCCACAATTGCGCCTACGATGACAATGGCGGTGAGGACGAAGTACGGAACCAGGGCGGCGAAGAGGAATTGCAGAAAGAGAACGCCTACATGACGCCAGAAATGGCGGAATGCGTAGCCGTAGGAGGCGCGCATGGTGGTGGTCTGGCCGCGGCTGATTTGCGCTGCGGCGTAATTCAAGGCTGCCAGGGCCATTGAGAAGACGCCGAGGATCAGGGGAAGGCCGATCAGAAAGAAGAGGATTGCGACCAATCCGATGAGGAGCGCGGCCTGGGGGTCGGGGGCGGCGGCTGGAGTACCTGATTGACTGGCTTGGGCGAGAGAGGAGATCTGGGACGAGAAGAAGATCACGACCACGCCGGAGATGAGGACAATCAGCGCCGCGGCTGGGGCGGCAATGGCGAGCAGGAGGAGAAAATTGCGGCGGTAGAGCTGAACGGTGCGATCCAGGATCTCGCCCAGAGTGAGGGGTCGCGTGGCGGCGGCCATGATGGCTCCTTGCCGGCGGAGGGTTTCGATTCCGATTCGATTGGCCCGCGAATCGGAAAGCCGGATAGGCCGGATATTAGCACAGAGCGGCGGGTGGGGATCTCACCCAAATGTTGGTGCGCGCAAAGTAGAGATGGATTAGACTAATCCCATCCAATGTGAGCGCTCTTTCTGCAAATCGGCTGGCTCAGATCTGCGCTTACTCCGCGGAGGCGCCGGAGTGGGCGGAATTGGTGCGCGTGGCGACGCCGGTGGTGTCCCTGGCGGCGCGGCGCGTGGGCGAGGTTTGGGGCGATAAGTCGACGGCGACGGTCAATGAGATCGTCCAGGATGTGTTTCTGAAGCTTTGCGAGGACGAGAGGCGGGTGTTGCGGGAGTTTGAGTCGCGCGGGGACGATTCATTCCTGAACCTGCTTCGCGTTATCACGGCGACGGTGGGGACGGACCACTTCCGGAGGGCTACAGCGGAAAAGCGCGGCGGATACGTTCCCGCGATCACTGTGCAGCCTCATACGGTGGCCGATGAGTTACAGGACTCGAGGGCGGCGCGGGCGATGGAGATGCCCAGTTTGTTTGCGCAACTGGATGGATTGCTGCGTCTTTATCCTAACAATGTGAGCGCGCGGGAACGGAAGATGTTTTGGCTGCATTACAGCCAGGGCATGTCGGGGGAGGCGATCAGCCGCATTCCTGGGATCGGTTTGAGCGGGAAGGGCGTGGAGACCGCGCTGGTCCGCTTAACACGGTTATTGAGGCATACGGTCGCGCAAGGTAAGCCAAAGCTGGCTTCGACCAAAAATAAATCATCTCCAGTTGAAAAAATAAAAGGGTTTTCCTCGCCAGTTACGATTAACAATATAGAGCATCTATGAAAAGAGACGACAACAGCGAGATCGACAACCCTGCCGAGTTATCGCCGGAGGACTTACTCCGGTTTTTGGAGGCAGTTCCGCAGATATTGCGGGAGCGGGAACGTCTTGCGACTTCGGGGAAAGCCTTTTCCGCGACTTGCCCTGAGGCTGAGATGTATTTGCGGCGGGCGCTGGGCGAGCTAGGTGTAGAGCAGGCTGGCGAATTAGAGAATCATGCCGCCGAGTGTGCCGAGTGCGGCATGCGGCTGGTGCAAAGCCGCAGTGTGCTGGAAGGAAATCCGAGCGCGGAGGAGACGGCGGCGATTGCCGAACTGGCGGCTGCGCGCGCGGATTGGCAGCGGGAGATGGCGCAATTGGCGGGGACACCGATTCGACGGGGGGGGCTAGCGTTTCGGGTGATGGGGCAGCCGGCCTGGTTTTGGGGCACGGGGATTGCGGCGGCGGTGCTGATCTGCCTGGGCTTGTTGAGCTGGCAGCGGGTGCGGAATACTCCCGAAGGCGAGTTGGCGAGGGCTTACGAACAATCGCGCACGTTGGAATTGCGGGTTCCGGAGGCTGGGTTTGCGGCTTTTACGCTGAATGGTCATACGCGGGGCGCGGCTGGGGATAGTGAGCCGGCGCCGCTGCTGGATGCGCGGGCGAAACTGACGCGGGAGCTGGAACGCTCGCCTGAGAATGGGCATTGGCTGGAGTTGCAGGCGCGGGCGGATGTGCTGGAGGAAAAGTACGATTCAGCCATCGACGTGCTGGAGCGGCTGATGGCGGAGGAATCGCCGACGGCGGAGCTGCTGTCGGACGCGGCTTCGGCCTACTATCAGCGGGGGTTGGTGACGGGCAGCGAGGTGGATCGGTCGACGGCGCTGGACGATCTGGCGCGGGCGGACAAGCTGTCGCCGACGGACCCGGTGATTCTTTTCAATGAAGCGATTGTGATGGAAGATCGCGGGCAGATGATGAACGCGGTAGAGGTTTGGAACCGCTATATTGCGGTGGAACGAGATCCGAAGTGGGCGGCCGAGGGAAGGCGCAAGCTGGCGGCGCTGGAGCAGACGCTGAACCGGCTGAAGACGCATGAGAGCCGCGTACGGCAGATGCTGGCTACTCCTGCTGCGATGAATGCACTGGCCGGGGACAGGAAGACTCTGGCGGCGCTCGATGAGGAGCTTTCAGTTTATGAGTTAGATAAATTGTTGCTGGCGGCGTTTCCGGAGCCGGAGTCAAATCTGGGATCGGGACAGGCGCGCGGTTCACCTGGGTTTGGGTCTTGCCCGGAGGGTTGTGCGGCGGCGCGTAGATTATTGCAGGCAATTGGTGGATCTTTAGAGATAGAGCATCATGATTTCTGGCTTTCTGACTTACTCCCAAAAGACATGGATGCTTTTCCGGCTGCTGCGGCTGCGAGTTATGCGCAGGGTTTGCGGCTTTTGGCGCGAGCTATGCGGGACAACCTGAGTGGGGCTCCGATTGAGGCAGCGCAGTTAGCGTCTCAGGCAAGAGCGATTTTTCAGCAATGGAGGCCGGGCCTTCAGTTGGCGCGCGTCGCCAAGGGAGTTGCGGAAAAGCGTGCAACGGTTGAGTATTTGTTTGCTCTTCAAGTGCAGGTGAATTTTGACGGATGCCGCGCCGTTGCACAGGGGCTTCGAGGGCAGACTCATACTCAGAGCGAAGACAGCCGCTATCCGTGGATGACTGCGCAGTCTCAAGTGATTGAGAAGGTGTGCGACGATACGCCGACGACGCGCGGGGCCGGACGGGCGTTGGCTTATGCGGCCTTGCATACCGCTGAACAGGACGATTACCGGCTGCTGGCGGCGCGTGCTCGCCTCATGGTTGCGGCAGATTCAGCGGGTTCCGGAGACGAAGAGACCGCGGAGCGGCTCATATTGTCCTCGCTTCATGAGCTTTACGCCAGGGACAGCCCCACCCTTCGCATTCAGAATGCGATGGGCGTTTTTGGACGGCTGGAACTCGCGAGTTCCCGCTCGCACGATGGCGAACTCTGCATGAAAGAGACTATAGGGTGGGCAGAGTTGGGCGGCCATCGCACGGCGGCGGCTCAGACTAGGGTTCATCTCGCTGAGGCGCAAGTTCGCGATGGAAAAATGAAGGAGGCGGAGCAACAGCTCGCGATAGCAAGCCAAGAAGGCAGCGCCGCGGCTTTGGGAAAAGCGGAGGGTGCGAATCTGTCGGAGGGAGCGGAGATGCTGGCATCTGCCTTTCTTGAATCCGGCGATCTCGCTGGCGCAGGCCATTATCTGGACGAAGCGGTTAAACCCTTGATGCACACCTCGGATATCTATCTGGAAAGGACGTATGCCATGAATCGGGGCCAGCTTGAACTAGAACTGGGCCACGCGGATCAATCGGTTCATCTTCTGGAGTCTGCCATCCGGCTGAGCGAGGGAAGCGATGTTCACCGAGGGGATCGCGCTACAGGAGCGGAGTTTGGCGAGCAGGACCATGATGCTTATGCGGAGCTGGCCGCGAGTTGGCTTGCGCAGGGGCGCTCGCCGGAGGCTGTGCTGGCGCTCTGGGAGCGATTCCGGCTGCGCTCGCGCGGACTGCCCATTACGCAATGCCGCGACGGGGTTCTGGATTGCGAGCTTCCTCGCCTTGTGGCGGAGCAGCGCACGCTGGGCGGCAGCATTGTGATGGGCCAGATTGTACTGCTGGACCGGGTCCTGGTCTATCGCATGGACAGCGAAAGCATTCAATGGCGTGAAAAACGCACGCCTAGACAGGGGCTGATGGATGCGGCCCAGAGGCTGGAGCAGGCAGTTAGCTCTCCTCATACTTCCGCTGAAACCGCAGCCAAGCTGGGGGCTGGGCTGGCCGATACTTTGTTGCCCGGTTTGCCTGCAAGCCTGCCCGGCAACGGTGCTCTTCTTCTGGAGCCTGATCCGCTGCTGGGAAATCTCTCCTGGCCCGTGTTGCCGACGGAGTCCGGGCCGCTGGGCATTGCGTATCCGCTGGCGGAGATGCGATCGATTCTAGCTTCCGATGCGCAGCGCGGCGGGTTGGCAGATTCGACGAGAGCAAAGTCGGGCAAGCGGGCGCTAGTAGTGGGAGCATCAGTGGCCGGTGAGGGCGAGCCTCCATTGCCGGAAGCGATGAGCGAGGCGACGGATGTGAGGCGGCTGCTTCATGCGCCGGAGATTTTGCTGGGCCAGCGTGCGACGGCTGCGCGGGTGGGAGCAGCACTGAGTGCGGCTACAATTTTCCACTTTGCGGGGCACGCGGTGCGGACGCAGGATGGGACCGAATTGCTGCTGGCCGCTTCTTCGTCCAGTGACACGCACCCTTGGGTGGATGGAGAGTTTTTGCGCCAGCATCCTCCGCGCGTCTGCCGGTTGGCAGTGCTCTCGGCCTGCGCTACAGGTACGCGCGAGGCTTCATGGGTTCATCCGCTCGAAAGCATGGTGGAATCGCTCGGCGCGCTGGGCGTTCCGGAGGTTGTGGCGACGCGGTGGCAGATCGATTCAGGGGCTTCGGTGCCGTTGATCGATTCCTTTTACCAGGGACTGGCCAAGGGAGATACTGCGGCTATGGCGTTGACTTCCGCCCGAAGGTTACAATTCGAGAGTTCCAAATATCGAAACCCATATTACTGGGGCGCTTATTACGTCACCGGTCGAGAAACATCACCCCCACTAGGAGACATTCATGCCCGCCGATAAAAAGTCCAAGAAAAAGAAACAGAAACCAGGCGCAAAGAGCAATCAACTGGATGTAATCTTCGCAGGACCGCTGCTGTTTGTGCCGGAAGTTATGGACGGCAACATTGGCGGAGTGGAAGTGTTTGCGCCTTGCAATGGCCACCACATTGGGGCCGTTTTTCTGCCTGGGGTGATCTTTACGGATGCGGAACTGGACGATCCGAAGTGCAAGCGCTGGCCGGAGCCGGAGAGTTTTTCCCTGCTGGACCCGCATAGCTATCTGATCGAGTTGACTCAAAGTCCAGAAAACCCGGCGGCGGCGTTCCCTGTTGCTTCGATTCCTGATACCAATCACAAGGTCAAACCGGGACGCAGGCTGTCCGGAGACTGGGATCTCTCGATTGCGGTCAAGGGACAAATCTCCGGATGGACAACGCATCGGCTATCACAGGTTCGTGAGGGGCTTTTTCACGGTGCGGACGCGCCAACCGGCAAGACCACGGCATCTTTGCAGCGCCTGACCTACGCGGATGTTACGGCCGCCGATTTGCTGGGCGCTTCGAGTGAGCCCAGAGGCTATCTCCAGCAGAACGCCGCGAAGGGCGGTACGCTGATCGTGATCGGCGAGATTCCATATCAAGCGACGCTATTGCACGAAAGGCAAGCGATCAACGCCATCGCCAAGTTGGCTGGATTAGAGTTCCATCTCGCAGAGACAACTCCCAAGCCCTACCAAACACGGCTCATGACCCACATAGAGTACTGCACAGGCGCAGTCATCCTGGCGGAGGCCGCTAGCTGAGTCAATCGGGATTTTGATTGCGTTTGTCAGGGGTGACGCTTAGAATTCTCTCAATTTGGCAGCTAGTCTCCGCGTTCCGGGGTTCATGACCTTGCAACGCGGAGCCTGCAAAACTCGCACAGGAGGAATTCATGTCATTTTCCGGAGAAACAGCCTCGGTGGCTTAGTTGGACATCGTTTTTGGTGGCCCTTTGCTTTTTGTCCCTGCGATTCAGAACGGCAATATTACTGACATTGAAGTATTCTCGCCGCGTAACGGGCATCCGGTGGGTGCGACCTTTCTGCCCGGTGTTTGGTTCACGGACGCGGAGTTGAATGATCCAAAGAGTGAGCGTTGGCCGGAGCCTGAGAGTTTCTCCCTGCTGGACCCGCATAGCTATGCGATCGACTTGACGCAGACCAGCGAGGGGCAGAGCGCTTTTCCCGGCAGCGCGATCCCGGAGACCAATCACAGGGTGAAGCCGCGGCGCAGACTGAGCGGGGAGTGGGATGTGGCCATCTCTGTGATTGGCCAGCTTTCCGGCTGGAGTTCCTTGCGCCTCTCGGAGGTCAAGGAGGGCTTTTATCTCGGCTCTGACGCTCCACGGGTAGGTGCGACCGTTTCAGTGATGCACAGGCTGACCTACAAGGGCGTGACGGGAGCGGAATTCTGCGGTGCGTCCCCACAAGCGAAAGAGTACCTTAGCGCCAATGTGGCCAAGGGCGGAACGATCATTATTCAGGGAGAAGTTCCCTACCAGGCGTCGCTCGCGCATGAGCGTCAGGCGACTGACGCAATCGCCAAGCTTGCCGGACTTGATTTGCACTGGGTGGCGACCGCTCCGGTGACGCACGTTGCGCTGCTGATGACGCACATCATGTACTGCGGCGCTTCGATTATCATCGTCTGACCGCCTCATTAAAATTACATGCCCGCCTTCGTCGGCTTCCATTGGACGAGGAAGCTGGTGACGGCGCTGGATTCCATGTGGCGCATGGATTCGAATTCGCCGGTGCGCTGGCTGTAGAGGAGCTTGCCGTGTTCGTCGAGGACGGCGAGCGCGGGGACGCCTTTGGCCAGCGGAACCTGGTAGCGCTCGGCGATTTGCTGGTTTGTGTCGATGCCGTGGAGTCCGATGTTGACGTGGATGAGGACGTAGTTGGCTTCGAGCAGGGGCTTGTTGGCGGGGTCGTGGAAGTAGAGGTCGAGGACCTTGCAGTCGCCGCACCAGTTGCCGCCAAAGTCCAAAATGACGCGCTTGTGCTGGGCGGCGGCAGTTTTGAGGCCGGCGGCGAGGTCGGCGGGGGCTTGCTCGGGGGTAGGATAGATTTCGGGCTGGGCGGCTTGGGTGGGCGCGACGGCTGCGAGAAGGATTGCGGTCGCGGCCAGAGGAAAGACCAGGGCGCGGAGTTTTTGGAAGGCGGATTGGAGAACTGGCATGGGAAAAATTGACCTCGGCTCTTGTTTTTGTAGCGCGAATACGATTCAGATGCAAGCGATGGATGGAAGATGAAGACTTTCTTTGTTATGAGGGTCTAAGCTAGTAGGGTGAGCGACGAGCGGCGGTCAAAACTCGAAACGACTTCGTACCCAAGTCTGGATGCGATGATGGAAGCCTATGCGGCGGCGGCGGTGACGATTGCCCGCGAGCAGTATCGGCAGCGGCTGGACTACGAGTCGGGATCGATGGTGGCATTTGAGGCGGTATTGTCGGAGCTGGCGGATAGGACTGAGCTGGACTACGACTACGAAGTGAGGATTTGGGGCAGCTATCTGGGCGAGGTGTTGCGGCGGCGCTACGCGGGGAGCTGGGAGATGACGCAGTATCCCGGCGGCGTGGCGGCGGTGCCAGCGGTTGAGGTGCGCGGGTCGCGGCTGTTTCCGTTGATGAAGGTGTACCGTCGCGTCACGATGGGCGAAGCTGAGAGCATTGCTGCGTTTTTCGATATGGTGACGGAGCGGCTGGGTAAGCCGGCGCAAGTCAATTAGCTGAGACTTGTCAATCCGACAGCTTCCAGAGAACGTACCTCGGTTGCCTGTTGCGAGACGGATTGGCTCGAGGATTTCGCGATTGTGCGACAATAATCTCAGACTCCCTAGGCTTGGATTTTGGTATGGGGAGGCGGAGGAAGCTCCGCGAGGAAGAATCAAATGAATCTTGGTGGACTTTTTGAGGGACCTCACCTTTTAATACTTTTGCTGATCGTGTTTGTTATCTTTGGCGCAAAACGCCTACCGGAGTTGGGCAAGGGGTTGGGCGAGGGCTTGAAGGGCTTCAAGGACGGCATCAAGAGCGGCGGCGATCCGATTCCGCCGGTGCAGGCGCAGAGCGCCGCTCCCGCCCAGCCTGTGGCCCCGCCCGTTGAGCAGAAGCAGACGCCGGTCGTTTAGAGACTTATCGGTCTGGAACGAAAATTGTGCGGGCCCGAATCCCACCCTAGCCGCAAAAACAAAGACGCGTCGAGGGTGGGGCACCCAGTGTTTATAGGCCGGAGCAATAGCGCTAGAGGCTTAGCATCACTACGGATGCCAAGGCTACGGCCATGCCTAGGGTTTGCCTGCGAGTTGGGCGTTCGCGCAGGATCATTGCGGCAAGCAGGATGGTAAATCCAGGGTAGAGCGATGAGACCAGGGCGGCCAGATCGAGGCGTCCGGTCTTGGCGGCGATGGTGTATCCCACGTTGCCGATGGTGTCCAGGGTTCCGGCGAGGATGCCGGTGACCCAGAATCCCTTCCAAATACGGTGG
>Ga0182030_10024924_pt1 | contig 10942 bp, 6 predicted proteins | sample 812S3MmetaG_FD_121299 | JGI IMG/M metagenome (GOLD analysis project Ga0182030, IMG submission 121299) | Permafrost microbial communities from Stordalen Mire, Sweden - 812S3M metaG (Illumina Assembly) | ecosystem: Environmental > Terrestrial > Soil > Wetlands > Permafrost | place: Sweden... | reverse complement strand
CGAGCATCCAAAGCCCGCGTAAACACTGGCAAAATGCGCGTTTCGAGCAGGAATCGACCGAGACACCGCAGAAAACACCAAGCCGCGCCCACCGATCACACGAATTTCAACGAGTTCCTAGATCCGGCAGGCGGAGGATGATCCTCCCACGGTTATGCTTCTTGTTCTTCTTGCGCATACAAGCGGCCTCCCCGCCGCAGGTACCAGTTCACTCACGATCCTTTAATCGCAAAAGACGGCGCAACCTACTACGTCTTTGCCACCGGAAAGGCCCCCGGTGGAGGGCAGTTCGCCGTGCGCTGCTCCGAAGATCTGGAACATTGGCGGATGTGCGGACACGTATTCGACGCTATCCCGCAGTGGATCCACGACCGGAGTCCAGGCACCCAGGATTTGTGGGCACCGGACGTCTCCTAATCCCATGGAATGTTCAGGCTGTACTACGCATACTCCCTCTTTGGAAAAAACCTCTCTGGCATCGGGCTGGCCACGAATAGGACGCTCGACTCGAAGAATCCAGACTATAAGTGGGTTCACCAAGGGCTTGTGCTGGAGTCGAAGGCGGCCGATGACTTCAACGCTATCGACCCAAATTACGTCGAGGACGCACAGGGACACGCTTGGCTCTCGTTTGGAAGCTTCTTGGAGCGGGATTAAGATGCGAGCACTGGACGCGGCCACCGGAATGCTTTCAAACAGCGACAGCAAGCTTTACTCCCTTGCGGCTCGCTCGGAGCCAGAACATCCGACACCGCAGAAGTTTGACCCGGAACACCCTGCGTTGCCTCCCGACTGGCAGGCGATTGAGGCGCCCTTCGTCATTTCGCACGACGGTTTTTACTATCTTTTCGTCTCGTTTGATCTATGCTGCCGCGGCACCAGGAGCAACTACCGAACGATGGTAGGACGCTCTAAGTCGGTCACGGGACCTTATGTGGACGAGACCGGAACGCCCATACTAGAAGGCGGAGGAACTCCTCTGCTTGCAGCGAACAAACGTTGGCTTGGGCCGGGCGGCGAGTCGATCCTGCATCAGGCGGACGGAAGTGATTTGATCGTTTTTCATGCGTATGACGCGACCACCGGCAGACCTGCGCTGCAAATCTCAAGCATTGTGTGGCGGGATGGGTGGCCGACGGCAGCTCTGGGCGACGAATGAAGGAATTCGGTGGGACCGGCGGTCCATAGGGGCGGCGCGTGCGTCTGACGGATGGCAAGCTCTCGTTCTGGTCCCAGCGGAACGAGAGCAATTCAATTTCGCGCAATTTCCTTCCTCAGACACAAGAGTTTCTGCGACCAATAGAACACTTACTATGAACTAACCGGGATGATCCCTTGCTGCATCGCGATCGAAACAGCTTCCGTCCGGTCGCTGGCATCCAATTTCTCGAGAATGTGATTCACATGATTGCGGACGGTAAACTGACTAATCACCAATATGTGAGCGATCTCCTTGTTGGTTAGTCCCTTGGCAACCATCATAAGGACATCCTGCTCCCGCTGACTAAGTCCGATACTTCCTTCCCTTTCCAGGATGCGATCTGCAATTTCTTTCGGGAAGCAAAGATCGCCGTTTGCTACAGAACGAATTGCGCCGACGATCTGGCTGCGAGACGCATCTTTCATCAGATATCCTCGGGCTCCTGCCTTGGCAGCCCGATAAATCTCCTCTCGGTAGTCGAAACTGGACAGAATAATTACTCTGGGAGCCTGCTCAAGATTGAGGAGCGTAGGCAACACGTCGAGGCCGGATGTCTTCGGCATTCGGATATCAAGGAGAACAATATCCACAGGATGCCGAACGAGAAACGCGAGAGCTTCCTCAGCGCTATCAACTCCTCCCGCAAGTCGAAACCCGCGTTCCTTCCCCAATAGGGTTGAGAGGCCGGCTCGTACAATAGGATGATCATCCACAATCAAGATTCGAATCTGGCCCGGTTCAGCCCGCTTCTCCATACTGCCCTCGCTTCCATTTTCGCGTGCGCAACCATCGCATCCAACCGGCGGAGAGCACGTTTTTTGGCAGAACTGCGCGCACCTCGACAGAGGTTCCTTGTCCAGGCACGCTCCGAATCCGGAAGTTCGCATCGATGCTGCTAGCTCGTCGCTTCATACCGTGGATACCGAACCCTCCGGTATCCTCCAGCGGTACGAAGCCGCAGCCATCATCACGAACAATGAGTTTCACCGATGGGCGTCCGTATATGAGTCGCATGTGGATCGTATGGGGATGGCCGTGACGTACGGCGTTTGCCACGGCTTCCTGACCGATGCGAAAGAGGGTATCGGCAACGCGAAGGGGAATCGGTTTGGGCTCTCCCCGGACAGTCACCGAAATGGCGACGGGACCATCTTGAACAATGGTATGTGCGGCCAATTCAAGCGCCTTCGACAGGTCCATTTGATCGAGATTTCCGGGACGCAAAGCGGCGATATTGCGCCGGGCTTCCAGGTGTCCGGACCGCACCATATTGACCGTAGATTCCAGTTGCGCACGCATGGTGCTGCCGGGCTTAGCGTCTTCACAAAGAGCCTCCAACTGGAAGCCAAGTCCGGCAAAGCTCTGTGCGAGGGTGTCGTGCATCTCAAGAGCCAGTCGCTCACGCTCCTCGATGACAGCTCGCAAGCGGGACCGCTTGAGTGAATCATAAGTCAACTGAAGGGAGATGATCACGGTAAACGAGCCGATGATCAGCTCGATTATATGCAGCGTATTCCACCATGGCGGGGGTTCGATCGTCTGGGCGTCTTCAGCAGAGCGCATGAGGAGAGCAAAAGGCGTCTCGTTCGACGCAAAACTGCGGTCTGTAACGCAAATGCCGCGCAGGCGCAGGCGACTTCCATTCTTGAGCGCGCTGTACGTCTCTGCAAGGCTGGGGCTTCCCGCAATAGCCATAAAGGACTGACTCCCCTCGTCCAGCTTTAGCACAACCGAGTTTCCTCCGACACGCTGTTTGGAGACGAGACGGCCTTCTGTCTCAATAAACTGCGCATCGTAGGCTCCAGTAGCAGCTTGGGACGCAGTTACGAAAACCGGAGGGATTGGTGTATGGGACCATAAGAATCGCAGATGCGCGTCGCGCAGCACCGAACTAAAGTCATGCAACTCGACCTTGCCGCGGGCTTCAACGGTGTCACCAATCTGTACTGGGGTTGCGGAATCAGCTTGTGGAACTGCAATGCCACCAGTCGAGTCCTGCACGAAGAGAATTGGTGACACCAGCGTAACAACGCCATGAACGGTGATTTCCGACGAAGAGTTAGGGGCAAGCAGCCGAAGATTGGCGATAGGCAAAGCGCTTAGATCTGTTTTGTGGTCTTGCAGTTCCCTTTGCATCGGTTCAAAAAATCGTTGCTCCGACCACGAGTCGGAGCTGGCTGGCGCGAAGTTCTGCTGCTTCATGTCTGCGCGTGACGGGGCTCGAAGCATTGCCTCCATATCGTTCTTTGTTGCAGGCTTCACCTCCACGTTTCGCCAAGCCGCACCTGTCGAGTAGGACTTCAAACCAAACCTTCCACGGCTGAGGCATGTTGAGTCCTGTAGACTTGCAATCGCGACTTCTCCTCCCGAAGCGGTTGCGCGGGCCACCAGTGTGCATTCGTAAGCAAGGAACTGAAGGTGATACCACGTCCGCGTGTGCAATCCAGATTTGACGGGGATGGTCCGATACTCATGCCAACCGTAATCGGCGCGTCCTAGAATCAGGGTGTCGTCCAGATTGCGAAGGCCGGCAAAGTAACCATGGTAGGCGTCCACGCCAGTCTCTTCTTCGGAAGCGCGCACTACAAAACCTGCATCGCCAGATTCCCCAAGCAGCTGAACGTCGCCCTCGACCATATAATTGTGCCAGCGCGTCGAGCCGTTCATCAGTTTCGCTCCGCGATCATCGGAGATGTTCAGCATGGTGCCATCAGCTACCTGCCAGGTGCCGCCGTAAGCCTGCCATCCCCCTTGTCGCGACCGCTCCTCACCATTCCGCCCAAATGAGTCGTGGAAGCTGGGTTCAGCCTGCATCCAGCTGAGATATTCGAACCGGGCAATCGAGCCGGCAGTCAAAAGCGTGAAGACGGTAACTACCATCCATTTAGGCCGTCGCCTTACACGCTTGAAAATCAAAAGCGGCGATCTCATTTCCCGAACCACCGTAGATCAAGGATTTCTTTGACCTTATCCGAACTGATATTCTCACGCGTAATCAATTCTGGCGGCAGTACAACATAGCTTTGGCCCACAGTTCCCTTCATCTCTTCACAAAGCAATTTCACCGCAGCCTGGCCCATCAGGTTCGTGTTTTGTGCGACCACCGAGTCGATGCCACCTGTACGAATCGGAGCGAGCAGATTCTGGTCGAAGCCCACTAGACGAATTGACGCTGTTTTATCGAACTCAGTAAGAGCGTAGTAAGTGCCGCGGGTTGAGGCTTCAGAAAGAGCAACAATTGCATTCACGTGCGAGTTCTCTGCCAGTAGTCTTTCGGCGACCTGTTGTTCCTGGGATACGGTTGGCAGGGCCATGCTGCGAAAGACAACACTGATTTCAGGGAATTCCACTGAGAGCGTAGCTTCTAGGCTGCGTGCCCGTTCGGCAGTACTGCTCAGTTGGTTGCTTATACCCAGAATGGCTATCGCCCCCCTCCCTTGTAAGAGCTTTCCGATCCGGCGAGCCGCCATTTGCCCGCCCAAGTGTTCGTCGTTCAGAACATAAGCCAAATTCCTGCCTGGCGTTAGTCCCAAGTCAGTCCCGACAACTACGACTGGAGTGCCCAGTTGCAACGCCCGGCTGACGGAAGTTCGTAGAGGCAAAGCTTCGACTGGAGAGATGATGACCCCCTGAGTGCCGCCTGCGATCACCTTCGTGAGAATGTCAATCTGACCTTGGACGTCATCTTCGCGCATGGGAGCGTTCCAGTAAACATTTAATCCATGGGTCGCGGCAACGCGTTCAACCCCTGTATGCTCTGCCTCCCAAAGTATTGTTCCGCAAGTGCGCGGAATCACGGCAATGGTTGGGACCGTCTTATGGCAACCGGCTAGTATAGATAGCGCTGCAATGGCAATCCATGCAGAGTGGAGACGATCAAACCGCTGCCACCCGACTGCCGGCTTACGCACCATCTTTTCTTCCATGTGTCTATCCGCGTCGTGACGTTCGTGGGCAGATGTGCGGACATTGCCGCTAGCTATTTTCATCCCACCGTACACCTCGCATGCTACGCGCAGCTGTGCTTTCGCGGCAATGTGGGCGCTCCTCTGCGCATCGTGGGAACCGGCTGCCTAAGGGATTAACCAAAGCAAGACTTCACCTTGGGTCCACCGATAAGTATGAAGGTGTCCAATGGTTACAGCGGCGCGGCTAGTCCATAGCCATATTTCAGAGCAAGAAGTTTAAGACTTTCTCCGCATAGTACACATGCACCATATACACCTACCTATAAGCTCCTCTAGCATTGGCCCGCAACTCATATCGCTTAGAAAAAAGAGAACTCGCAGGAGAGTGTGCGAGTTGTTCCTTGTCTGCCAGTTCTCTTAGGGGTCAGAATGAATCGTACAAAGTATTGCTTCCTTCTTGGATTTTCCTTGTTGCTGATGATGGTGCACCTTGCGGCCAGTGGACAGACATCAACCGCCATCACGGGAATAGTCACCGACAAATCCGGAGCGGTAGTTGCCAAGGCCGTTGTCACCGCACATAACGATGGCACAAACCAGGATCTGACGACTATAACAACCGGAACGGGAGATTTTACCTTTACGACTCTGCGCCCCGGTGTCTACGACGTATCGGTGACGGCGCCTGGATTCGACACCGCAATCGAGAGTGGGGTGGAACTGCATCTAGACGCCGTAGTCACGGTCAAATTGACTCTGAAGCCCGGAGCAACCACGGAGACCGTAACGGTACATGCCGACCAGGTGCAGCTTGATGTGACTCATGCCAGCAGAGGCGAGACCTTCACGCAGGATGAATTGGAACAGTCGCCATTCAACTCGGGCAACGCGCTAATGCTCGCTGACTCCGAGCCCGGGGTCCTCTTTTCGGGAACGGATGATGCGTTCAATCAATGGGTGCGTCCTTTCGACGTCGGTTCCATCAACCAGTTCTCGGTGAATGGGGGCGCCTCGGACTCGAATGATTTTCAGTTGGACGGTTCGCCCAACAACACCATTACCTTTGGGGCACGCAATATTGGTTATGTCCCTCCGGTGGCAAGTATCCAGGAGATGAAGGTGATCACCAACCCCTACGACGCCCAGTACGGGCATACGGGTGGCGGGATCTTCGACATGGTGACCAAGTACGGCGGCAACCAATTCCACGGCCAGATCTATGAGGACGCTCGGCGCACCTGGTTGGACGCGAACTCGCACAACAACGACGCGCAAACGCCTAAAGGCACGAAACAAAGCGATTCGCGGGATGAATATGGCTTTGAGATCGACGGCCCCCTCACTATCCCGCATTTATATAATGGCCGCGACAAGACGTTCTTTGCAATTCAGATGCAAAGGTACAACCAGAATTTGCCGCAATCCGGTACTGCCAATGTTCCTGCGCTGAGCCCCGGTTCGACGACCCAGGCAGCCTGGCAAACGGGCGACTTCAGCGGGGCCTTCTATTTTGGCAACAACTCCAATGTTCCTATCACAATTTACAATCCTTTTTCGGTTACGACTCCTGGGCTGGCCAATCGGACCCAGTTTGCGAACAACTTTATCTCGCCCACTTTGATGAATCCGACATCGAAGGCGATATTGAGCTACCTGCCTTTGCCAAACCGTCCTACTCCCTTCGGCCAACCCTGGGGTTTCGACAACTATTTCTGGCAACAGGAAGCGACCTTCCCCTATGACAACGTCGTCGCCCGCCTCGACCATAACTTCGGCAGTAAAGATCGAACCTACCTTCGCTTTGCCTGGAGCAAGAATTGGCAAAACAACGCGGACTATCATGGAATCCCGGGAGCAGCCGCTACCGGAGTCTTCCCACTGATCTTTCAGAACCACTTCTTTACTCCTGACTGGCAGCATACCTTTACCCCTAATTCACTGTTTGACCTGCACGTGTCTTTTGCTCGTTTTGTCTATCCCCAGAACCAGGGTCCGACCCCTTTCAATCTCTCGAATATCGGTTTGGGTGCGCTTAGCTCGCAGGTTGCACAGCAGGTCTTCCCGCAAATCAGCATCGGCGGCGTTACAGAGTTCGGTAACTGGGCGGACAACGGAGGAAACAAACTGACGATCAGCAACACCGTGTCCGCGATGCCGATGTGGACTTACGTTCACGGCGCTCACAGCATGAAGGCCGGGTTGGACTACCGCTTGCTGCGATCCAGCAGCTACTCCGGAGGCGCCGCTTCCGGCGAATTCAGCGATGGAACATTTTGGACCCAGCAACAGAACTACTGCTGCGCACCAATCGGACAAGGCAACGGTCTAGCTTCGTTTCTGCTCGGAGTCATGGACTCGGGAAGCATCTACGTTGGCGTAAAACAATACTTCACGTATCCCTACTATGCTCCGTTCTTTCAGGATGACTGGAAGGTCAAACATAATCTGACCATCAATCTTGGTGTTCGCTGGGACTTCCAGGGACCTCCATCGGAGTCGGCTAATAAGTTTGTCGGCGCTTTCGATCTTTCTGCCGCGAATCCCGTGCAGGGTCAGGTCAACGCAAGTCTGCTTCCTGCAAACACCACTCTCAAAGGCGGAGTGACGTTTCCCGGTGTGAACGGCGCACCTCGAACTCTCTTCAATCGAGACAAATGGTTGGTTCAACCGCGGGTAGGGTTCAATTTCTCACCCGACAAAGACACGGTATTCCGCGGTGGCATTGGAATCACTTTCGTGCAGTTCCCCGGGCAGGGTTATGACCAGGGATTTGCCGCCGATACGTCTTATATCTCCAGTACAGACTACGGCCAGACCATCAACGGCAACCTCATCTCCAATCCCTTCCCAACCATCGCCCAGCCAACCGGCAGCAGCCAAGGTCTATTGACCTCTATGGGCAATAGCTTCAACGTTGTCAACCGAAACTTCAAGATACCCGGTGTGCTTAACTTCTCCTTTGGCCTGGAACGCCAGATCGGTCAACACACGTCTATAGATCTGAGCTATGTAGGCAACCACGCGTTCGACCAAGACACTGCGAGTAATATCAACCCCGTCAGCGAGCAGTTTCAGGCAGGCTGCAACCTGGAGATGGGAGCGACTGCAGCAACCTATACCAACTGCCTGAATGTTGTGGGAAACGAGGCGGTGCCGAACCCGTTCCAGGGAGCTCCGGCTTTCTCGCCGGCCGCATCGGGCAACCTGAATAACTATTACTACCTGGGGCAACTGTCAGCTGGCGTCTTCACCCGCCCCTATCCTGAGTTCGGCGATATCACCCAGACAGAACAGAACAACGGCTATTCGAACTTCAACTCTCTTCAGGTGGTGGCTACGCATCATTGGAGCAATGCACTGATCCTGCACAGCAACTTTGTGTGGTCCAAACAGATGGATGGTGGCGGCTGGAGCGATCAAATTTATAGCATTCGCCAGCACTTTCTGGATTTCGGGAATCCTGGCTGGCGCGTGGCCACCAATGCGGATTGGCATATCCCTGTTGGCAGGGGACGTACATTGCTGAGAAACACCAACCGGCTGGTGGATACTGCGTTTGGCAACTGGGTCATGGGGGCGATCTACATTTATCAAGCGGGACTGCCCGCCCAGTTATCGCGAGGCGGGGGTAATTTAGAAGTTGTACATACACAGCATTATGGCCGAAAGCGTCTGACCAATTTGGCCGGCGACCAAGTAATCCGTGGAATGGGCGCTTGTGTCGGTTGGTACGACCCGAATCCAGCCGCCGACGATGCAGGCGGACCCTCGGCCGGAAATGCGCCCTACACCCTGGGAGACATAGGCCAACAGGAGCCCTACACGGGTGATCCCTACGCGGGTTGTCAGCGCACTTCTACGGGCCACGCTTACGACTTTATCGCCCGGCCTTCTTATGCGGCGGTCACGAATGTGAGTGACTCTGGCGTTCGCCGGCCCAGGCTACAGAATCTCGATCTGAGCCTAAGCAAGTCCTTTTCCGTGTGGAGGGAAGCCAAGCTGCAAATGCGGTTCGAGGGCTACAACGTCCTGAATCATCCATCGTGGGCCGGCCTCGATTACTGGACGGATATCTTCGATCCCAACTTTGGCACCGAAAACATGAAGTATGATAACCAGTCGAACGCTCCAAGACAGGTACAACTCTCCGGCAAGATCATCTGGTAAGAGTCCGCATCTTGGGTTCTCAAATCAGCCGAGAAGGCGCCCGAAAGGCGCCTCCTCGGGCAACCTCGTGATCCCAGCCCTGTGAACCTGAACCCCCGCGCTCGCCGTTCCGATGGAGAGGCATTCATGGCGACCCGCGTCGCTCGATGGAGACCACGCATCCTGTTTCTCAGAACCCAGACAACTGCTGCGGTCTTTTCGGCATTCTGGATCGTGTTGGCAGCTTCTACAATGGACGCGCAACCTCACGGCCACTCTGAGTCTCCCATGTTTGCGCGTGGGCAACTGGCAAGAAAATACTTTGGGTCAGATGCCCCATGGTTTCTTCGCAATATTCCATTCCTTGAGATAGACGATCCAGAGATTCAGCAGATTTACTACTATCGCTGGAAGCTGTATCGCTCTCACATTCGCGATATCGGGCCTCAAGGGACGACGGTCACGGAGTTTCTCGACAACGTGTCGTGGGCGCGTCAACCCGACTCAGACTTGAACGACTCAGCCTCGTTTCACCTCTCCGAAGGCCGATGGTTACGAGATCCTACGGTTATTGATTCACTGATCGATCACCTGTGCTCCGGCGGTGCAAACGACCGGCATTTCTCCGAGTCCATTGCTGCCGCGACATTCGAAACCACGTTAGTAACCGGCGACCCGGCACCAGCGATTCGTCACCTGGACACAATGCAGTACATATTCAACCAGTGGAGTGACCATTTCGATCGTGCGCGCAACCTCTACTGGATTGATCCAATATCGGACGCTACCGAATATACGATTTCTTCGATCGACGCCTCCGGGGCCGGGTTTGTCGACCACCCGAGTACGGACCCGGCCAGCAATGGCTTTACGAAAGGTTTTGCCTTTCGGCCTTCGATCAACAGTTACCAATATGCAAATGCTCTCGCGATTGCTGAAATCGCATCGAAAGCCGGCAAGCCCGATATCGCAGCCGATTACACACGACGTGCCGAAGCTATTCGTTCCGCAGTTTTGACGCAACTCTGGAATCCGACGCTACAGCACTTCACTGATCGTTATCAGCGATCTACGAGATATGTAACGGCGGGAGACTTTGTCCGAGGGCGAGAACTCGTCGGCTATGTGCCTTGGCTCTATGAACTGCCACCAAGGGACTCACCATCCTCTGAAGAGTACGCGAAGGCCTGGCAGCATGTCCTCTCCGCGACGGAACTTGTTGGCCCATTCGGCCTTCGCACAGTTGAGCTGTCATATCCGCGTTACTTAGTGCAATATCGTTACGACCGGCCATCAGGCCATCCCGAGTGTCAATGGAACGGTCCATCATGGCCGTTCCAAACTTCGCAGACACTTACCGGCCTAGCAAACCTTCTAAATGATTATTCCCAAACCGTCATAACACGTGCGGACTACATTCGCCTCTTGCGACAGTACACGCACCAGCATTTCCTTTCCCCAGGGCACCCGGATTTGCAAGAGGATTACAACCCTGAAACCGGTGCTCCGATTGTCGGTCTCGCTCGCTCGCATCACTATAACCATTCCACATACATCGATCTTGTCCTCAGTGGCCTTGTCGGTATTCGCCCGAGGGCCGACAATGTCCTTGAGGTCAACCCTTTGCTTCCTACCGAGAGTCAACCGGACACACAACAAATCCACTACTTTGCGGTACGGGACGTCG
>Ga0182030_10024923_pt1 | contig 10942 bp, 12 predicted proteins | sample 812S3MmetaG_FD_121299 | JGI IMG/M metagenome (GOLD analysis project Ga0182030, IMG submission 121299) | Permafrost microbial communities from Stordalen Mire, Sweden - 812S3M metaG (Illumina Assembly) | ecosystem: Environmental > Terrestrial > Soil > Wetlands > Permafrost | place: Sweden... | reverse complement strand
GATCTTGTTGCGAATCATGCCCAGTTTTTCCTCGGCGGCCTTTTTGGTGGCGTCGCTCATCCAGGGCAGATCCTTGATGTCGTCGCCGAGAGATTTTTCCAGAGCTGCGACCAGCTTATCCATGCTTTCTTTGGCGGCGGGAGGAAAGTTCTGCTTGACCCAGTCCTGGCCAACAGCCTCGCCCAGCGCTTCGTCGGTTAACGTGGAGCACTGCTTCCAGCGCGCGGCAGGTTCCTTTTGCCCAGCCAGCTTCTTGCCGAAGAAGTCGAAGTTCTCATCGAAGATAGCCTTATCGAGGTGCGTGGCCTGGCCGTGCAGCGACTGCCAGCGCAGATAGCTCTTCCACGAATCGAGGGGTTCGCTCTGAATGAGCCCGCTGAGCGCCTTGAAGAACTCCGGCGTGGCTACGTCCAGCGTTTCGAAGTGCCCGATCCCAATCGCTTTGAAATAAGAGTTCCAGTCGAAAGCAGGCGCCAGCTTGTCAAAATCCGCAACCGCATAGATGTGATAACGGTTTGCCGGATCGCGCATATCGGTGCGGCTCATCGAGGCCTTGGCCAGCGCGGTCTCAATCTCCATCACCGCGGCAGCTTCTTTGGCGGCTTGATCGGCAGAGTCGCCGGCCAGAGTGAACATCCTCTTCATGTGCTCAATGTATTGGGCGCGGATCTCCGCGAAGTGCTTGTTCTCGGAAATGTAGTATTCGCGGTCGGGCAGCGAGAGGCCGCCCTGGTAAATTTGCGCGATCTGCTGGGATGAATCCTTGTCGTCCTGGCCGACATTAAATCCGAAGAAACCGTCTGGGATGCCATCATTCTCGAGATGGCTGAGCAGCGCCGGAAACTGCTTGGCGTCTGCCAGGCCGGCAATGGCCTTCCAGGCCGGCAGGATCGGCGTCAGACCTTTCTTTTCTACCTGTGCCGTATCCATGCAGGCGGCATAGAAGTCGCCGAACTGCTTCTGCAACGGAGAAGTGGGCTTTTGCGCGGCCGCGTCGAGCTCCTGCCAGAGCAGATAGCGATTGCGCTCCCGGAGCAGCGAGAAGGAGCGAGCCCAGCGCGTCTGATCGCTGGGAATGGGATTGTTCTTGAGCCAGTTGCCGCAGGAGTACTGGTAGAAATCCGCGCAGGGATCGGCGGTCTTGTCGATGGCTGAAAGGTCGAAGCTCTTGCCGATGGGGGGCGGCGCGGGCTTCGAGGCGTCGGGCGCCGAGGGCGCCTGCGCCAGGGCGGTTACTGATGCCAAGGTCAGGGATGCCAACGCTAGTGACGTCAGCAATGAGATGGGAGCAAATCGGAAACAGTTCATTGAGAATCCTCGGAGTAAGCGGGGCGCCCGGCGCATCCGTGGGCTGCGAGCGCCCATTGGATTGATGCTACAGCCGGCTTATAGGCCGCTAATTTTCATGCGGCTGCGTTGCTGAAAAGCCTATCACGGTAGGCGCTGTCAACGGTTCTCTGATGAAAGAGTTTTTGAAGACATGGAAGTCTTCCTGAAACGCCGAACATTGGAGAGAATGGACTCCACAGGTCGCGAAAGTATACAAATCAAATCGTTAGAAGTGTCTTGATCCTCTATTGACACATGTACAGAAACTATGTACGCTTACAGAGGAGGGCAACACGCATGGCTGTCGAAACCACCTACACCGCCCTGCGCGCAGGGTTGGCCGGATTTCTCAATCAGGTTACGGACGACCGTGAGGTTGTCTTCGTTCGCCGCCGCGGCGCGCGCGATATAGCCATACTTCCCGCCGATGAGCTGTCGAGCCTGATGGAAACAGCTTACCTGCTGCGTTCACCTAAAAATGCGGAGCGGCTGCTAGGGGCGCTGCGGCGCGTGGAAAATGGGGAAGGCAGGGTTGAGACAGTGGAGGAATTACGAAAATCAGTAGGTTTGTAAATAGATAGAGATAGATCCGTCAAGACCGATCAAGGAATGAGATGGCAAACCGAGACGTACGCAAAAGTCCCTCAGAACGTGACGCGGTATTTGATCCCGTATTTCGTGAAGACTTAATCTGGTTCGTCAAAACCGATCGCAAGGCGGCGATTCGCACTTTGGAACTCGTAGAAGCTGTGCTCGCTGACCCATTCGCGGGCATCGGCAAACCCGAGCCGTTGAGATTCGCGCAGGCCGGCTGCTGGAGCCGGAGAATTACTCAAGAGCATCGCCTGGTCTATAAAGTCACCTCCGACCGAATCTATTTTCTCCAGGCACGGTATCACTATGAGTAGGTCAGGGAACGGGGAGCTAGGCCTGACGCCGATCCTCTCGCTCCTTAGCCAGCCCATCGCTTAGGAGGCTATCACGGCAGGCTGGCTTGCAGCCGCTTTGCAAACCTCCGCAATGCGCCTGATGCCCTCGCGAATCTGCTCCGGCGTCGCGTTGGAAAAGTTCAGACGCATGAAGCGCTGACCGCTCCCGTCGGGAAAGAAATCCCGCCCCGCGCCCTGCCACACTTGTGCATCCTTGCGCTGAGAAGCCCAACTGGCGGCTCGGAAGCCGCCAGTAGAGCCGGTCAACCACCCCACGGACGAAGACCTGTCCGTGGGGACCCCGGTCAGGAGACACGGCTCTATAATTTACGGATAAGTTCTAAACCCCAAGGGATGAAAGAAGGCTCCAAAGAGCAAATCGGCTCGCCGCTTATTGATCCGGCAAGATAACAGTGACAATCTCATCCCACCCATTCCCGCAAAAGACGCGGGAATGGATGGGGCACACGAACAGTATTTAGTTGCCGGATCTATGATCTCGATTATGCGGGCGCGGAATAGCGGAAAAGAATCAGTCACCCCCCGTTTTTCTAGAGATTCCGGCGAGGCCGCCCCAAGGAATTCCAGGCGCAAGCCAGGGAATCATTTTCCTCCCGCGGCGCGGGCAGCCTTTTTGAAAATCGGGTTCGTGGTCAAGAACTTGATCTCGTCCGCCCGGGTGTGGTTGATGGGTTCGTCGGGGAACGCATCCACCATGGCTTGCATACGCTCCGCGACGCCTTCCTTGAACTCGCGGTGGGTAAAGATATACAGGTCGTTGTTGCGGATCCCGCGCAAAACTCGTTCTCCGCATTCTTCAAGACTCATCCAGTTGGGAGAATCGTTGCGCTGTTCGAGCTCCTTTTCCATTTCCAATAAACCGCTGTCTTGCTTGAATTTCTCGGGCCGGATGCGGCCGGTTTCACGAATGTTGCTGGTGACCGGGCCGGGACAGAAGGCGGTGACGCCAATGTTGTCCGCCGCCAGCTCGCCGCGTAAGGATTCCGCCATGCCAATAATGGCAGCCTTCATGGTGCAATAAATCGCGCCATTCGGAAGTGGCAGCGCGCCCCCCATCGACGAGGTGTTGACAATCTGGCCGCCCTCTCCGTGCCGCAGAATGCGCGGCAGGAAGATGGTGATGCCGTTGGCTACGCCCGTCAACATCACTCCAATGCCCCAATCCCAATCGTTGAACTTCGTTTGCGTGATCGGGCCCATCAGCCCCATGCCGGCGTTGTTGACCAGCACGTGGACCTTGCCGAATACGCGTTCGGCTTCATCGGCCGCCCGCACAAACGCTTCACGGTCGGTGACGTCAAGCTTGATGGCGTGGACGCTCTTCTCCTGCCCCTGTTGCTTGAAATATGAGAGTGCTTCGTCGGTGTGATCCTGCCGGATGCCGGTGATCACGGTCTTCATCCCCGCGTTGACGAATGCCTTGGCTATGCCGAGCCCGATGCCACTGTTTCCGCCGGTGATAAATGCAACTTTTCCTTCTACATTTTGCACGATAGCTCCTGTTATGCCGCCGCTCGAACGTCGATGATCCGAGGGCTGGTGGTTAACTACAAAAAATCATTGTACTTGTTCAGCGGTTTGCTGGGCCGGCGATTCGTTGGTTTCCTGCGTAATTCTCCACTTCTTTGCGTGCTCGATAGCTACAATGGGTTGAATATCGTAATCTTATCCTACGCAAGTTGATGATACTAAATGAATTTATCCGCTAAACAAATACAACATATTTTCCACGTGGTTCAGAAATCGTTTGCACAATTTAGCCCTGCCGGCAACGGATGCCGGCCGGTTAACGGCAATATACTGGCTAGCACCGCGACCGGGTGATTGTGAAATCCAAGCTGAGAATTTGGCGGCCATGGTTGACCCTCACCTGCAACCCTCGTATCGTTAAAGGCAATGATGAAAACCTCTGGGAATGCTTTTCGGATCGGGATTGCGGTGGCCATTATCCTGGGCACCGTCGCCTGGCTGGCTTTCAGCGGGGCCGAGGCCAACAAGAGCTACTACGTGACCATCGCCGAACTGGGAGGAATGGGCGATAAGGCCTACAAAAGCCAGTTGCGCGTGGAGGGCTTCGTCAAGCCGGACTCGATCGAGCAGAACGGCACCAACGTCAACTTTGTGCTCGACGAGTTCGAAAGCCACTCGCCGAAGGCCGCCTCGGGCCGCGTGCTCAAGGTGGTCTACAAAGGCTCCGAGCCACCCCCGGATACCTTCAAAGACGATGCCCAAGCCCTGGCCATCGGCTCGTACGGACGCGATGGCGTCTTCCATGCGACCGTGCTGCAGGCCAAGTGCGCCAGCAAATACGCTCCAGCTCAACCCGGCGCTCAGCCCAATGCCCAGCCCAATGCTCAGCCCAGTGCCGCGCCCGCTCCGTCAGCCCCCAGTTCGAGTCCCCGCGCTGCCGCCGCGGCTTCCGTTCTTCCCGCCGCCCGTACTGCGGCGCCAGCCCGTCCTACCGCGGCAGATTGATCGCATGACCGCTTACGCATCCCAGGGCATTGACTCTTCACTCTGCGGCCGCCCCATCAGTGCGAGTCTGGCCGGAGTCTCCAAGCTCTTTGGCTCCTTTGCCGCGCTGCGCCAGCTCTCGGTGGATCTGGAACCGGGGCGCTGCTACGTTCTTCTGGGTGAAAACGGCGCGGGCAAATCCACCCTGCTGCGCATTCTGGCTGGATTGCTGCGGCCCAGCTTTGGCTCTGTCAAGGTCTTTGGCGGCCTCGACCCGCACGCAGCACGCGAGCGCATCGGCTATATGAGCCACGCTCCCATGCTCTACGACGAACTGACCGCCCAGGAAAACCTGCGCTACTTTGCCAGCCTCTACCCTGGCCGCGCCTGCCTCGCGCCGGCTGAAGTGCTGCACCAGGTGGGTCTGGACCCCAATCTGCCCCGCACCCTGGGCCAATATTCGCAGGGAATGCGCCAGCGCACCTCGCTGGCCCGCGTGCTGATTTCGGCGCCGGAACTGCTGCTGCTCGACGAGCCGTTCTCGAATATGGATGTGGACTCCGCCCATCGCATGGTTGAGCTGCTGGCCGGTTTTCGGCAGGGCAACCGCACCATTGTGCTCACCACGCACCAGCGCGAGCTGGCCGCCCCCATTGCCGACTGGGTGATGACTCTGCAAGCGGGGCGGATAAAGTCCTTTGAACCGGGGTCCCCAGCGACAGGTCTTGGTCGCTGGGGTGGAGAACCGGGGTCCCCAGCGACAGGTCTTGGTCGCTGGGGTGGAGAACCGGGGAATCGCGCGCTATGAAGACCAATGGAGCACGCCTGCTGGAGACTCTGGGCATAGCCTTCGAAATGCGCGAGTACGAGGTCGATCCCGACGATCTTTCGGCGGCTACCGTGGCAAAGAAGATCGCCATGCCCCCGGAGCAGGTTTTCAAAACTTTATTGACCACAGGAGGGCCAGGGAGCTACGTCTTTGCCGTCATTCCCGGCAATGCCGAATTGGACTTCAAGAAACTGGCCCGCGCCGCCGGCCTGCGCAAAACGGAGATGGTTCCGCTGAAGGAAGTGCAGCCGCTGACCGGCTACATTCGCGGCGGGGTCACAGTCTTCGGCGCAAAGAAGGCTTATCCGGTTTTCGTCGACGAGACGGCGATTCTCTTCGACAAAATCAGCGTCTCGGCTGGAGCGCGAGGCATGCAGTTGATCCTCGCTCCCGAAGACTATCTGCGCGCCGCCGAGGCCCAGACCGCCGATCTGACGAAAGAGCAGTCCAATGCTGCTACAGATGTGGGTGCCCCATCCTTTCGCCGTCCTTTAGGCGAAAGGGTGGGAAACCACGATCCCAAGGATACCCCGGAGGACCCCGCCCCATGACTCGCGCCCTCTGGACTCATCTGGTTAAGGATCTGCGCATCGAGTTGCGCTCGCTCGACGCACTCGTCTCGATGCTCTTCTTCTCCCTGCTGGTGGTCGTGCTCTTCTCTATCGCCTTCGACCCGCACGGGGCTTTTTCTCGCGAGATCGCCGGCGGAGTGCTCAGCGTAGCCACCATGTTCGCCTCGGTCAGCGCCCTCAACCAGGCCTGGGCACGCGAGATTCGCCACCAGGTGCTCGATGCGCAGCGCATGGCCCCCTCCCCCGGAGCGGAACTCTATCTCGCCAAGGTGATCGCGAACTTCCTTTTCGTCTCCGTCGTTCAGGTGATCCTGGCTCCGTTTTTTCTCATCTTCTATAACCTTCAAATCGAGGGCCAGGGCTGGCTGCTAGCCGTCGTTCTGCCTCTGGGCACCTGGGCGCTGGTGGCCAACGGCATCTTCTTTGCCGCCCTGTCCATACGCAGCCGCAACCGCGAACTGCTGCTTTCGCTGATTCTCTTTCCCATCTTCATTCCGGCTCTGCTGGCCATGGTGCGGGCCACCACCGCCATCCTCACCGGCGATAGCGACCCCACCCTCTGGATCAAGCTGCTGCTGGGTTACGACATCATCTTCACCACGGCCAGCCTGCTGCTCTTCGACGTGATCTTCCATGCCGAGTAGTTGCGTACAATGAAGCTATGAAAGTGCAGGTTTATACCGCTGAGTGGTGCCGGGACTGCCGTTCGGCAAAGCGGTTTCTCGACTCCCACGGCATCGAATACAGCGAAATCAACGTGGACGCCGATCCGGCGGCTGCGGCCGAAGTGCTGCGCCACGCAGGCAAGCGGGCCATTCCGCAACTGGTGATCGACGGCGAATGGTTTCAGCCCTACACGCCGGGAAAAGGGCTGCTTCTCGATGAACTGTATCTGCGCTTGGGCATTCAGCGCGCTTGAACCGTTCGTGCGAGTGTGAGTGTGAATGTGAGAAATAACTGATCGCGCTCACACTCCGCACTTACACTTTCACACTTGTGAAGTCGCTAGAACCTGCTCAATATTTTTCTTGAACTGACGCAGAACGCTGACAATAGCTCTACGAGGAGGTTTTCTTTGATCGAACGCTATACCCGGCCGGCGATGGGCCGCATCTGGACCGATGAGAACAAGTACCGCTGCTGGCTCGAGGTCGAGTCGGCGGCCAGCACCGTGCTGGCCGAGCACGGCGTGATTCCCGCCGCCGCCGCCGAAGCCATTGCCACCAAGGCTGGATTTTCCGTCGCTCGCATTCAGGAGATCGAGGCCGAGGTCAAGCACGACGTAATCGCCTTCACCACCGCCGTCGCAGAGTCCCTCAAAAACCAAGGCCTGGACGCCGAGTCCCGCTGGCTGCACTACGGGCTCACCTCGAACGACATTGTCGATACCGCCCAGGCGCTCCAGGTCAAAGAAGCATCCACGCTGCTTCGCATCGGGCTGCTCTCGCTGCTGGACGTGCTCAAGCGCCGCGCCGTCGAGTTCCAGCACACGCCCACCATTGGGCGCACGCATGGGATTCACGCCGAGCCGACCACCTTTGGCCTCAAGCTGCTCAACTGGTTCGCAGAGATGGAGCGCAATCTGGCCCGCTTCGACGCCGCGGCCGAAGATATGCGCGTCGGCAAGCTTAGTGGCGCGGTGGGAACCTTTGGCCATTTGAAGCCGGAGCATGAGGAACGCATCTGCGCGCGGCTGGGACTGAAGCCCGCGCCGGTAGCCACGCAAGTGATCCAGCGCGACCGTCACGCAGCCTATATCTCAACGCTGGCGATTATCGGCAGCACGCTCGACAAGATCGCCGTCGAGGTGCGCCACCTGCAACGTACCGAGGTACGCGAGGCGCAGGAGTACTTCAGCGAGAAGCAAAAAGGCTCCTCGGCGATGCCGCACAAGAAAAACCCCATTACTTCAGAACAAATCAGCGGACTGGCCCGCGTGCTGCGCGGCAATGCCCAGGCGGCCTTTGAGAATATCGCGCTCTGGCACGAGCGGGATATTTCGCACTCCTCGGTCGAGCGCGTGATCTTCCCCGACTCAACCATTCTGGTCGACTATTTGCTGGCTAAGACCACCGATCTCATCGACCGCCTGCTGGTTTATCCCGAGCGCATGAAGAAGAACCTGGAAAGCACCGGAGGGTTGATCTTCAGCGGCCAGTTGCTGCTCGATCTGGCCGAAGCCGGAATGCTGCGCGAGGATGCTTACCGGCTGGTGCAGTCGCACGCCATGCGCGCGTGGAAAGAGGATTTGGTCTTCCGCGATGAAATAGCAAAAGATGCGGAGATCGCCGCGCTGCTCAGCCCTGAAAAGCTGGCCCACACCTTCGACTACACGCGGCAGCTAGGCAATGTTGAGGCGATCTTCAAGCGGGTGCTGGGCGTGTAAGCATTGCAATCCGCGCCGTAGGCGCAAGGTTGGTTAGCCCCGCGCTTCAGCGTGGGGTAGGGAGTCGTTGTTATAAACTGGGAGTCCCGTAGGAACGGTGTCCATCGATGAACCTAACCGTTGCACTGACCGGCGCATCCGGCGCAATTTTTGGCCGCGAATTGCTGCGCGCGCTGGAGGCAGACGAGCGCGTGGCGCGGGTCCACTTTGTGGCTTCGGAAAACTCGCTGCGGGTGCTGGCTGAGGAACTGGGCCTGAGCGGGCGCAACCAACTGCTGGAAAAGTTGCTGGGCGAGGCGCCTGCTCTTGAGCCAGAACGAGAATTATGCGGAGCTGAATCCCACCCTAGCCGCAAAAACAAAGACGCGGCGAGGGTGGGGCATCCAGTTTCTGTGGGCCGGAGTAATAAAATCGTGCAGCTCAATGATGCCGATATTGGCGCGGCGATTGCCAGCGGCAGCTATCCGTCGAACGGCATGATTATCCTGCCCTGTTCGATGGGCACACTGGCGGCTATCGCGAATGGATTGGCGAATTCTCTGATTTCGAGAGCCGCCGATGTGACGCTCAAGGAGCGCCGCCCGTTGATTCTGTGCGTGCGCGAGACGCCCTTCAATCGCATTCATCTCAGAAATATGACGCTGGCCGCCGAGGCGGGAGCGGTGATCTTTCCGGTGATTCCGGCCTTCTACAATCATCCCGTCGATTCGACGGAGATGGCGCGGCAGTTTGTTTATCGCGTCCTCGCGCACATAGGTTTACCGCAGCCGGGGGCGTTTGTCTGGAAGGCGGAGGAGTAGCTTCGTCCAACCCTATTGATTCAATCTTTTATTGGTGAAAAAACATCCCTCAGGGGCTAAAGCATTTTCAGCTCAAGTGTTTACAGTTGAATCCGTTCGTTGTGCTTTCCCATCCATTCCGCATACTACGCGGAATGGATGAGGCACCCAAAGTTTTGTATACACCAGAGCTGAAAACGCTCTAAAGCCCACGTTCTTTGTTGCATTTACGGCACCCTTCGGCTGCGCTCAGGGCAGGCTTTAAAGTCGTGCCCTTTCAAAACCATACTCTTACCACAGGCTGTTATCCCTGTTTGTAACTGACTGGGAAGACCGTAACCCTTCTGCAACCGCGCACCGAATTGCAGATGTACACCGCGTCCGCGGATGCAATATCTTCCAGTTGTAATACTCTTTCAACAGCCTCAGGCTTGGTTTCGAGCAGATGACGCCGATAAATTCCGGGCAGCAATCCGCAGGCTACCGGAGGCGTGAACCATTGGCCTTCCTTCTCTATAAACACGTTACTGATGGCGCCTTCGGTCACTTCGCCGCGTTCGTTCAGGAACAGCACCTCGTCATAACCCTGCCGAAGAGCCTGTTCGTATTGCCGGTCGTAAAGTTGGCGGCGGGTCGTCTTATGCCGCAGGTACCGATCGCCCGAGGAGACGCGAATGGCGGAAATCGTAACCTTCCCCGTTCCTGTCTGTTCAACCACCGGAGCGTGGGTGACTTTCACAGCGCCGGAGCGCTCCAGCAGAACTCGAACCTTGGCCCGCGCGCCGGATGCAAGTTGCTTTCCCTCCTTCTCCAGCGCGGCCAGGATTACCGGGCGATCGAAGTTGAATCCAAAGTACGTTGCCGACGATTGCATCCGCTCCAGATGCAACGCCAGCAAACTGTAACCATCGTTCCACAGAATGCTTTCCAGCAGTTCAAATGGCTCTTCGCGGCGAGTCAGAAACTCGGATTTCAGCAGGCACTCGCGGAACTCATCTTCCGCCTGCGAATCGATGACGATGCCGCCGCCCACGCCCATCTCGCCGCAGTTGTTCTTTAGCACCAGGGTTCGAATCGGCACGTTGAACACCGCTTCCCGCGCCGGGGAAAAGAAGCCGATCGCGCCGGTGTACACACCGCGCGGTCCGCGCTCCAGTTCTTGAATAATTTCGATGGTCCGGTGCTTCGGCGCTCCAGTGATAGAACCGCAGGGAAAGAGACTCCCGAAGATATCGGAGTAGCGCATCCCCGGCCGGAGCGCGCCGGAAACTTCCGATGTCATCTGAAAAAGCGTCTCGTATTTTTCAACCGTGAAGAGCTGGTTTACGCGCACGCTTCCGTACTCGCAGATGCGGCCCAGATCGTTGCGCAACAGGTCCACGATCATCACGTTCTCGCTGCGATTCTTGATGTCGTTTTGCAGCCAGTGGGCGATGGAGTCGTCTTCCGCGTTGTCCACGCCGCGCCGCGCCGTGCCTTTCATTGGGCGCGTGACAATTCCGCGGTCCTTCCGACGAAAGAACAGCTCCGGAGAAAACGAAAGAATGTCCCAGTTCCCTCCATGAAGGAACGCGCTGTACTGCACCGGCTGGCTTTCGATCAGTGCTGCAAACAAGGCCTCCGGCGATCCCGAGAAATCGAAT
>Ga0182030_10024922_pt1 | contig 10942 bp, 13 predicted proteins | sample 812S3MmetaG_FD_121299 | JGI IMG/M metagenome (GOLD analysis project Ga0182030, IMG submission 121299) | Permafrost microbial communities from Stordalen Mire, Sweden - 812S3M metaG (Illumina Assembly) | ecosystem: Environmental > Terrestrial > Soil > Wetlands > Permafrost | place: Sweden... | reverse complement strand
CCGTGTGCCAGCAGATAGCGATGCCGCAGCGCCCACTGGCGGGCACGGTCGTTCGATTCATGATCGCCACTGACGCTGAACCCCAGCGGCTCGACGCCAGTCAGGTCATGCTCTGGATCAGCCAGCGGGGGGATAAGCGTCAGCCGCTCTGAATACGGCCGGATCGGGTACTGGCGGACCGTGCCCTGCCCGCGCTCGGGGATATCAGTGTTCACCTGTTCAGCATCGCACCGTGGTCCCGCCGCGCGCACCGGTACGAGCCGCTCGGGCTCGGTCCTGCCCGGGTCGGCAGGCTTTCCGGTGGCGATGTCAGATGCTGACGACGGCAGCTTGGCCCGCAAGCCCTGGTTGGTCGCCGGGACCGCCGGATACTGACGGAAGCATCCGGCGTTCACGTGCACGACGCCCGCCCAACGGAGGCGGATTCAATCGGCCTAGGAAGGCACCCTCAGCGTAGCGCGGGCAGGGGCACTGGTCATGCGCTCCTGGCGCCTGGCGCCTGGCCCCGGGCCGGTGTCAAGCGGTGAGCGGCGCGCAGGCCAGGCGGTACGGCATCGGATCACGGCGCAGATGGCGGCCGTCCGGGAGGAAGGCAAGCTCCGTGTGGCTAGTTTGCCTCCGCTGGACCGGGGTCAGTGCCCGCCCGCTGTAGCTCGCCAGTGTCGGCGTCCAGCTCCCAGCCGTCCGGGATCGGCGTATCTGCGGGCCACTCGGCGCCGGTGAGGTCCGCACGGGCGAGGTCCGTGTCGGTGAGAGTCGCGCCGACGAGGATCGCATGGGAGAGGTCCGCGAAGGCGAGCAATGCGCCGGTCAGGTCGACGTTGGAAAGGTCCGCCCAGTCAAGGTGCGCCTCGACGAGGCGCGCGCCAGCGAGGTACGCGCCAGCGAGGTTCGCGCCGGTGAAGTACGTTCCGTCGAGCTTCGCGCCAGCGAGGTTCGCGCCGGTCAGCTCCGCGCTAGTGAGGTACGTGCCCAAAAGGTCCGCGCCAGCGAGGCACGCGCCAGCGAACTCCGCGTCGGTGAGGTCCGCGTAGGTGAGTTCCGCGCGGGTGAGGTCCGCGCGGGTGAGGTCTATGGATCCGATGTCGCGCTCTGAATCCCGGCGCCCAACCACTGTGAGGGCCGCCTGGATGTCGGGCCGCGTGAATTCCACAAGGTCTGCGTCCTCCTCTTCCTCGGTCCTCGGCAGCGGCCACGGCTCCCATGAGTGCTCGCGGATGAACGCGGTCAGCACGTCCATCACGGCCGGTTGGTCTCTCGGGGAGTCGCGGGCGACGCGCTCCAGTGCGTAAATGCCGCCGATGCGCACGTCGAGCTTGTCGGAGCCGAGCTGCTCGACGGCCTTCGTGTAGCGGTCGGTCACCTGCCCTTGCTCGGTCAGCTCATGGGTGCGCCGCTGCCACTGATCAGCCTGTTCCGAGTTGCGCCGCAAGAGCCTGAAATTCAGGGCGGTGAACACCAAGGCGCCGGCGGCGAGCAGCCCGGCGGCAAGCGTCAGCAGCCGGCCCCGCGCATTATCCAGTGCCGTCTCGTGCAGCGGTCCCGCGGCTGAGCCGACGTCATGGTGGGCGAGCCAGTCCGCTACCGGCACGAACAGCACCCATGCGATCGCCAGCCCCAGCACGAAAGCGGCGATCCCGGCCAGCCATCGGTTACCCTGCGGCCAGGCCCCCCAGCGTTTCAGCACGTGCCTGACGTTAGGGGAATCAGTCCGAGCCTGCGTGACCGTTCGGAAACAATTAGTAATCAGCGGTGCGCTCGGCGAGATGCAAGCTGGCGCGGCGGTCGGCGCGGGTCCCCGCCAGTCGGCGGCAGCGTGGCGACGTTCGTCATGTACATGATTGTGGCCGCCGGACGTTCCGGGGCACCTGCGGCGGGCCGGTGGCCAGCAGTTAGGCCTTGCCCTGCGCCTTACGCCTGGCCCCGTCCGGCTCCCACGCGGCCACGTAGGCGCTTCGCCTGCGCGGGTTCTTGTCCTTGGTCCCGGCCACCCGTCCGACCGGCTTGCCCTCGGCCCTGCGCCTGGCAAGACCCGCCTTGATCCGCTCGCTGCGGCGGTCGGACTCGCGCTTGGCCATCCACCCGCCGAAGGCGAGCAAGATCTCCTGGACCTCGGGTGAGCCGTTGAGCCAGCTTTCCTTGACGCTGACCACCGTGCACCCGCGGTCCCGGAACTGCCGGAAGATCTTCAGCGCCTCCTCAGCGCCATTGCGGACGATCCGGTCAAGACTCCACACGACCAGGACAGAGAACTTGCCGGCGTGGGCATCGTCCAGCGCCTGCTGCAGGGTGGCCTTGTACTCGGCGCCGCCGCCGTTCTTCCACGCGCTGTCGCTGACCGCGTACACGTGCTTTACGTGGTAGCCGCGGTGGGCGGCGAACCCTTCCACGTCGGGCACCTGGTTATCGCTGTCCTGGTGACCGGTGCTGACCCGGTACCACGCCGCCGCATCTGTGGCCTGCTGCATCGTCCTCATCCCCTATGAACTAACTTTACCATGTTCATAGGGCGCGATTCCAGGGTGACCCGGCCAGATGCGCAGGCCAGGCCGGTTGCGCGGCGTGACGGCAGGCGATTCCGGCGGTATAGCTAATTCATCAGGAATCTGCCAGCCGCGCGGCGAACGCCTCGATGACGGGCCGGTCGCTCATGAGCGCGGCCCGGTCCTCGGCCTCCCGCCGCGCTGGGCTGCGCAGCCATGCGTCCAGCGCCCGGTAGGCGGACCGCTCGATCACGCGCTCGGCGGCCTTCCGCTTCACCCGCGGCAGCGTGCCGCCATGGGCACGACAAGTAACGCCGCCGATGATGGCGTAGCACTTGCAGGGCTGGCCGTCCCTGCGACGTGCCCGGCACCGCCGGGCCTGACGGACGCGGGCCATGCCGTGATCGTACGGGGGACGGTTCCATAGGTTGCGGGTCGGGGGCAGTTCCATAGATGCGCGGCTTGCGTTTACGTGGTCAGGTGTCCAGGTCGGCGCAGCGCGGGCACTCGTAGCCGGCTAGGTCGGCCGCGATGGCACCGCGCGAGCGCCGCAGGCCGTAGGTCTGGGCCATGGACGCCTGGGCCGCCCTGATGGACAGGCCGTCACCATGGACGAGCTGGTGGGCCAGCCAGCGGGCCCGGCCGCGTTCGGTGCGTGTCAGCGGCGCGGCCGGGTAAAGCTTGCCGTCCAGGCCGCGCCGAACCTGGGTCGTGGTCACCTGTCCAGCATGGCAGGCCGCAGACATCTGGCCAGCCGGGACGCTCACCTGAACACCTGCCCGGCCCCGTTCACGTGCGGGAGCCCGGCCGGAATACCGGCGGCAGTCAGCCGGTTACGCTAGTATCCCTTGATATATCTCAAGGGAAAGAGGTACCGTGGAGACTGACCGGCCTGGACAGGAGGTCTCGAAAAAGCATCGCGAGGTCATCACGCACCTGATCGACAACGAAGGCTGGGTGTACAAGAAGGCCAAGGGGCAGGGGTACCCGCGGCTGTTCCCGCCGAAGTCGGAACTGTCCATCAAGGTGCCGAAGACCGGGCACTCGAAAGGACACGCATTCGAGAACTGGCTCGCAGCGATCCGCCGCAACGGCGGTCACTGGCCGCCAGGCAGGAAGACGAAGCAGGAACAGGGACAGGAACAGGAAGAGACCGGGAAAGAGTGAGCACCATGGAGCCGTTCAGCGTTCGAGTGGAGACCCGCGCGCCCCGGGATGCCCGGGATGTCCTCCCTGACGATGCCGCCGCCGATGGCCTGATGGACCTGCTGGAGGATTACGACGGCGTCGTCTCGTCCGGCCGCGGCTCGTGGGATGCCATCATCACCCTTCCCGCTGACAGTGCCCGCGAGGCGGCCGAGGCGGCTGCGCGGATGATCGAGACGTGGGCGCCCAAGGCCGGGATGCCCGCATGGCCGGCCGTGCGCGTCGAGGCGGTCCGCCAGGACGTGCTCGCCGAGCAGCTCGAGCGCCCGACGCTGCCCGATCTCGTGTCGGCCCCCGAGGCGGCAGACATCCTCGGCGTGAGGCCGCAGCGGCTTCACCAGCTTGCCGATGAGCGCAGGGATTTCCCGGAGCCTGCGTATGAGCTGCGCGCCGGGAAGCTGTGGCTGCGCGCAGCCATCGAGGCATTCGCCCAGCGGAAGCGTCGGCCAGGACGGCCCCGCAAAGCAGTGGCCGCTGCCGGTTAAGAGACGTCGGCTTACCGGCCCGGCCCGGGCCGGGCCTTGAGCCGCTTGACTTTGGCTTTCAGCACGGCCAGCCGCACCAGCTTGGCCTCGTACCCGGCGAGGTCGCGCTGGGCCTGGAGTGCCTTGCAGAGCGCGCCGAACTCGCGGGGCGTTCCCCGCGCTTCCTGCCACTCGAGGTGAGCGAAGTACGACACCTCCATCAGGAGCCGGTGCCTGGCCTTTATCTGAACTTGCGGAGCGGCCGAGCCGTGGACACGGCATGTCCAGCCGCCGACGATAGCAGGAGCCAGGCACTGCTCGCCGTCCCGGCGATGGGCGGTGCACTGCTCCCGGCCCTTGCGGAGCCGCCGGGAGCTCTCGCGCGCGCGCGGGCGTCATGGGGTGGGCCTCATCGCGGAGCCCTCCCGGCGCCGTTCGCTCCATTACGGTCAGTCATTGACTTGGGCTCCTGCCGATCCGGTAGGGCGTGCATGTGTATTTATTTCTTGGCCTTCTGAGGCGCCGCGTTCGATCTCACCTATCTTTCATCTCTACCCGAGAAACGGATACAACGGGCATAACCGGCATGTGATGGGTAGAGATGGCGAGATGGGTGAGATGCTTTCCCCGGTCCGTCCTCGGCGATTTTCTTTTGCATCATTGCGCCTCGCTCTCACGGACGGTGACGATCCAGCGTGTGCGGCCGTGGCTCACGCCGGCCTGGGTGAGCTGGTACCGGTCGAGCCACCTGTCGCGGATAGCCCGGTACCTGTAGCCGAGGGCCTTGTGCATGGGCACGTCCGGGTCGCGCTTGAACCACGGCAGCGCCAGGTCCTCGCCTTTGCCGGTCTTTGCCGCCACCTCGAGCGCGGTGAAGGACCCGTGCCCGTAGGTACGGCGGAGCGCGGCGAGGTGCTCTTCCCACTCGGGAGCGTCATCGTCGGAGTTGTCGAGCCACTCCCTGGTGTGGCTGAGGAATCCGGGGATGGCCGCGGCATCAAGCGCGCCGCCGACTGCCCGGGCCCAGCGCTCGAAGCTGCCCATGCTGATGTCCGCGCCCGGCCGGCCTTCCGCTATCCAGTGCCGCCAGATGGTCAGGACGGCGGCGAGCAGCCTCCCCCGGTTCTCCCGCACCCACAGCTCGAGGTCCGGGTGCCTGAACCCGGTCCGGTGCTCGGGATGCTCGACGTCGGGGACCAGGCGGCACGGGACGACGCGGCGTTTCATGTCGCCCCAGACCTGGACGTTGTTGCCGAGGGAGACTTGGGTGGACCGGTTCGTGACGGACATCATCTTGTTGCCGCCGAGGATGCGGTCGCTGTAGACCTCGGCTGTCAGGGTCATCGCCAGGGTCCGGCCCGCGATGATGTGGGACTCATCCCAGGTGATGAGCGACTGGCCGGCGAGGAACGCGGCGGTGATCTTCTTCCGCTGCTCTTCCCCGTCGGTGGGGAGCTCCATGAAGCTGGGCGGCTCCCCGGTTGCGATGATGACCATCGTGGTCACCAGGAGCCCCTTGCCCGAGCCCGGTGTCGAGGCATCGACCACGAACAGCGGCGCCAGCGGGAAGAAGTGACGCCCGGTTATGGTCAGCAGCGCGGCGATCACGTTCACCATGTCCGCTCCGGCGGCGAACGGAAAATCAGCCAGCCAGTGCTCAGCCAGCAGGTCAACGGCGGCGGCCACCTCCTCCGCGGCGGGCGTTCCGCTGACGGGCGGCAGCGCCAGGCCGTGCATGTCCAGCACGAGCCGGGTTCCGGGGTGGTAGCCGTCCTGGGCGACGACATTGCCGTCCTGGTCGAGGTAGGGCGCGTTCGTGATGCCGTCAAGCGGCGGGAGGTCGGCCATGATGATCGCCGGCAGGATCTTCATGGCAGCGGAGGGTGGAGCCACGATGCGGACGGAATCCTTCGCCACGGTCGTGAAGTTGACGCGCTCGGCCGCGTAGGCGAGCCAGCCGTCCGCGTCCAGGGGGATCAGCGTGCCGCCATCCCTGAGCAGGACCGCCGCCGCGCCCATGCTGAACAACTCGGGCGGGGTGTTTCTCTTGATGAGGTAGTCGGCGACCTCGCGGGCGATGTCGAACGGGTTGCGGTTGCCGGACCGGACCTCCAGCCGTTCCGGGTGCTCATCAAGGGAAGGAATGTCGGACCGGTACCCGGCGAGGACCTCGTCCGTCTGCTCGGCGGTCGTGGGCTTGTCCGGCTCGACGTCCCCGGCGGTGTGCTTCAGGTCGGCTATGACGGAGTTGAGCACGCCGTCGGGCGGTGGCGGCTCGTCCTCGTACTCCTCCCGCCACGCCTGCCGGAGATCGGCCCGCAGGGCCTCGCGCGCGCGGCCTTCTAGCTGAAAGGTCACCTCGCTGCGCTGGGCATACGACACGCCGCTCTTGGTGCGCCGCAGCGCGTACCGGTCTCCGGCGAGCGAGAAGGCCCGCTCCTGCTTCGTGGTCTTGCGCGCGGCGCTGTGCTCATCCATGCCGCACCTCTGCCCGCTGCCGGAGGCCGGACGCGACCGTGCGCCGCGCCTCCGCCTCGGCCAGCCCGGTGCGCGTCGCCGCGTCGACCAGCAGCCCGGTAGCGGTCGCCTCGTCGACCCGGCCCGCTGAAACCAGCTCGGCGGCCCGGCATGATGACCAGAACAGCCGCGTGTTCCGGTCGCGTTCGGGGGTGGCCTCGAGGACGACGCGGACCAGGCCGCGCAACGCACTGAATGTCGACACGGGACGCTGGCCGCAGGGCTCCGGCGGTGGCAGTGGCGTCAGCACCTCCACCAGCCAGCCCGGCACCGGCCTGATCGGCGTGGAGGAATCCACCGGGGCGTAGACGACCCCGGTCTGGTGGACCGAGCCGGGCCCGACGACATACCCGCCGTTCCCGGTGCCGCCGCCGCGGATGTCGATGCCATGCCCGGCCAGCTGGCCGCGGCCGTTGCCGAGCGGCGCCCCCTCGGCCTGGCGGTAATAGAAGTGGCGGCCCTTGGCGGTGGTCACGGTGAACGTCGGCTCGATGGTCTCGCTGATCGACGCCGCGAACGCCGCGAACGCGCCCGGCCGGTCCTCGTCGACCACGAGGAGACCACTCTGCTTGCACGCGGTCCCGATGTTCCACGGGCCCCCGGCGAGCTGGGCGCCGATGAGGCGCGGGCTGAGAGTCGCCAGCCGGGACCAGTGGCCGCGCGGGTGCTTGCCCCGCTGGCCGTCGCACTCGCGGTGCGACCCGCCGCACTCCGGGCGGCCAGGGTGGTCGACGGCGAAGACGTACAGGCCGTACCGGTTCTGGAGCCAGCGGGCCACCTGGAGGATATCCGGGGTCACGCCTTCCGCCTCCCCCCGGCGGACGCGGGGACGGCGCCCCGGTAGACGCTGCGGATCTTCACGAACACCAAGCGCCCGCAGCCGGTGCGCCGCACCCCTCCGGCGTCCTGCTCACTGCGGACCCGGTGCAGGTGGACCGCCTTGCACCACGGGCAGCGAAGGGAGATCCACCACCAGGTCCTCGCGTTCGCTGGGGCGTACAGGCTCGCCGAGGCGAGCGGGTAATGCCGCTTCCGGGGCCGGCGCTGCCTTACGATGAGGGCGTCTGTGGTGGCTGCGGGGCTATCAGCGGATTCGGAGAGAGGGCGGTTCTCCGGCGGGCGGCCGGGGCGCTGCCCTCTCGTCATCGTGCGGGTTCCGGTCAACTTGTGACCCTTCCGTGTATGCCTGCTGAGCTAGTGCATGGAGCTGACCTTCGGTGAACGGGCGGTTCTCTTAGCCGCGCGGGTTAGGCAGCGTCCGTGTCCTCAGCAGAGGAATCCACCGCAACCGCATGAAGGCGCGAACCCTCGGCCGGAAGGCCTGGCGGTTCGGGGGCTGCCGTATCCGCCGGATCGATGCCGAGCAGGCGCAGAATCGGCGCGGTGGGAACGACGAGCCTGTTCTTTCCGACCTTGACAACCGGCACCGGAAACTCGCCGCGGGCGGCCATCCGATACGACTCGTCCTTGCACAGCCCGGCGATGATCGCGCCAGCGATGGGGACGGTAGTGCGTACGCCAAGCGCCCTCACGTCGTCGGGTGTCCACACGCGCTGATCACCCGTCATGCCTGCGCCGTCCCTTGCACCGGAAATAGCGCAGCTACCGGCGCGCCGACACCTCGCGCGATTCGCACCTTCATTGCAGGCGAAGGCTCACGCAGGTGCCTCTCGATTAGGGAGAGGTAGGCGGTGGACAGGCCGGTGAGGCCAGATGCTTCAGCCAGTGTCCAGCCTTGGCATTTCCGGAACTCACGCAGAGCGTTCGACATAGCAAGCACCGTCCCGTCCGGCTCGACTACCCTGTTTCCAGGGTTGTTGACTCTGCCTGGGCTTACGGTAGTGACCCGGCATCCTGCAGTCAACTACCCTGCTAACGGGGTAGTTGAATGCATCCTCGATCCGAGGGCCTTGTTTCGCGGATACTTGGCAGGTGCAGATGCATGAGCTGATCGGCAAGGGCTTCGCCGAGGTGCGCCGCCGTCAAGGCCTGACACAGGAGGAGGCGGCCTGGAGGCTCCAGGGCCGCGGCCTCACCGCCTGGCGCACCAGTACTGTCGGCTCTCTTGAGGCTGGCCTGCGCAGGCCCAGGCTTGACGAGGTGCTCTTGATGGCGGCTGCGCTTCAGGTCCCGGTTGACGAATTGATCCCGGGCGGCGATGACGAGCGTGTTGAGCTAGGACATGGCGCTGTAGTGAGCCCTCGCTGGATTCGCGAGATGCTTACCGGCGAGCGCTGGCGCGACCCGGATAGCAGGCCGCTCGAGAAGATGCCTTATGAGTGGTTTCCCGTCAACGCCACCCTGGCGGGGGCGCTGGACCAGGTCCGGGCAGAGGACAAGCGCTATCAGGAGCTCACGGCGCCGATCCTGGACTGGGCCGAGCAGCATGACGTGACGCTCACCGAGGATGACTGGCGCGGCATGTTCGACAAGCCGTCGGACACTGAGCGCCATGCCGCACGGCGTCTCAAGGCCGAGGTCCCGGTTCTGAAGCTCTCCGCTCACGTTTTGTGGAACCACAGGGACTTCGACCAAGAGCGTGACCGCCGGGTCGGCGATATTGATCAGCTTGAGCCGCGCAGCAGGCAGGCGCGCCGCGGCCTCGTCACCCGCGAGATGCTCGCCGAGCTCCGGGCTTTCCTCGAAGATGCCTACGCCGGCCAGGAAGGAGACGACGACGGGTGAGCGGTAAGTGGTCAACGCCAAAGCGCTGCAACTGCAAGGACGCAGACGGGAAGGAACTCGGGCGCACCTGCCCGAAACTCTCCCGACGCCACCACGGGACAGTCGGCTACGACACCCGCATCCCCACCAGTAGCGGTGTCCGCGGGCTGCGCCGATTCGGGTTCGCCACCAAGGGCGACGCCGAGGCGGCGGCCAGGCAGGTATGGGAACTGATCGCGCTTGCGGCGGCCGATACGGGCACCCAGCAGCGTATCGGCGACCTGATCTTCGAGAAGACGGCGCGCGGCGGCCAGCTCCCGTCGGTCGAGGACGTCCGGCGCCGGCTCGGCCTGCGCGGCCAGCTCGACCGGTCGGAGACGTTCGGCGAGGCCTGGGCCGCGTGGCTGGCCGGCCGGCGTAAGGCCCGAGACAGCTACGCCAACACCCTCGAGCAGCACGGCCGCAACTGGCTGCTGCCGGTCCTGGCCGACGTCGCGCTCGACCGGCTGACGGGCGAGCACTGCGCGATGGTGTTCGGGCGGATCGACATGTTCAACGAGGAGATCGAGGCGGCGCGCGAGGAGAAGCGCAGGCCCGTGCTGCCGGGCGACGTCCGCGGGCGCACCAGGCACACCGGCGTGGCCACCCAACACCGCATCTACGGTGTCCTGCGCAAGTTCCTGAACGACCAGTGGAGGCTGGCCCACAAGATCCCGTTCAACCCGATCTACATGGTCGAGCTGGAAACTGAGACACGAGCTGCCCCGCTGGTGTGGGACCCGGACCAGGTCGCTCACTTCCTGGACTTCACCGCGGATGACCGGCTGGCGCTGCTGTGGCGACTCGTGCTGCTGCGCGGGTTCCGTCGCGGCGAGATCTGCGCACTCGCCGACGACGACGTCGACACCGCCCGGGGCGCCGTGACAGTCAGCGCGGCACTCGTCCAGGTCCGCGGCAGGCTGGTGTGGGGCAAGCCGAAGTCGAAGGCCGGAGAGCGCGTCGTCGGCCTCGACCAGACCAGCATCGCCATGGTGAACGCGCACCGGCGGCTGCGCAAGCGCGAGCGCCTGGCCGCTGGCGAGGCATGGACCGATTCCGGCCAGATGTTCACTGACGAGCTCGGCGAGCGGCTGCACCCGGAGTACGTCTCCCGTCGGTTCCGCGAGCTGGCGAAGGCGGCCGGGCTACCAGTCATCAAGTTCCACGCCGCCAGGCACACCGCGGCGACGCTGGCGCTCGAGGCAGGCGTCGACATCAAGATCGTGTCTGAGCAGCTCGGTCACTCCACGACCCGGATCACCCAGGATCTTTACCAGCACGTCCGGCTGCAGGTGCACCAGGACTCGGCCGAGAAGGTCGTGGCGCTGCTGCCCGAGCGCGTCAGGGCGCGGGAGACCGGATCATGACCGGCTGCGTCCGTTCTGCGTCCGTTTCCCGGGGCTACGGCTGGGCGTGCCGGATGGTTCCGGCACGTTGCCCCAGCTCGAGCGGAGGGCGTGGGATTCGAACCCACGGTGACGTTGCCGCCACAATGGTTTTCAAGACCATCGCCATCGGCCACTAGGCGAGCCCTCCTGTGCGTCATAGCCTACGGTAATGACGACCGGG
>Ga0182030_10024921_pt1 | contig 10942 bp, 9 predicted proteins | sample 812S3MmetaG_FD_121299 | JGI IMG/M metagenome (GOLD analysis project Ga0182030, IMG submission 121299) | Permafrost microbial communities from Stordalen Mire, Sweden - 812S3M metaG (Illumina Assembly) | ecosystem: Environmental > Terrestrial > Soil > Wetlands > Permafrost | place: Sweden... | reverse complement strand
GTCCCAAAGCTGGATCAGCTTTCTGCACTCCTGCGGCATGATGAAAGCGGGACTGCCCCGGTAAGCCTCATCCACAGTCTGTCTCGGCGCCACTCGTTGGAAGGCAAGCCTGGTGGTATGTCTCACGCACATAATCGTTTTTCCATTTTGAAGGGTACGGGCTTCAGCCGGTAGGTAAGCCGGAGATGATGGCCATTCTGAAGTGTACGGGCTTCAGCCCGTACATAAGCTCACAATCAAACAGGCTTTAGCCCGTTAGGGAATCCCGGTCCGCAGGTCTCAGCTTTTGCAGAGCGCTGAAAATGGATTCAATCATTGACACACCACACTTCGGTGGTTCCACAGTTGCTGTATCCCGAGAGTGGAAAGCCAAGTGGCTTTCATCATCAAGAAAAAGCCACCTTCAATCACTGCTAGAAACGGCTACATGTACTGTGGAACCGCCCTAACTGGCATACCGTTCCTGCTTTCGAATCTCCAGCAGGGCAATGAGTTGCACCGCCGGAACAGGCTCGCCAAAGTGCCACCCCTGCGCCAGGATCTCCTGGTCGCGGCTGGCAAAATAATCGGATTGATCCTGCCGCTCAACCCCCTCGACCACCACCTTCACGTGCAGCGTTTCGGCCATCGCCAGGATCTGGGGAACGATGGCCGCCGTCAATGAACCCGTGCCGATCGCGTCGGTGAAAGCCCGGTCAATCTTGATGGCGTCGATGGCCAGTTGATTCAGATACGCAAGGCTGGAATAGCCGGTGCCAAAGTCATCGATGTAAAACTGGTGTCCGCGCGCGCGCAGCCGCCGGATGCTGGAAATCGCCAGTTCATGATTGGCCGTCGAGCGCTCTGTCAGCTCAAGGTTGATACTCTGCGGAGCGATGCGATTGCGCTGCAGCAGGCGCTCCAGCATAGGCAGAAAGTGCGAATCAGCCAGGTCGGCGGCCGCAATATTCACGTTGACGCGGAACTCTGGATTGGCGCGCAGATAATCGCCCATCTCCCGCACGATCATGCGCAGCACCACCCGGGTCAGCCTGCCGATGAAGCCCAGCTCCTCGGCTGCCGCGACAAAAACGTCGGGGCGGATTGGCTGGCCTTCTTCATCTGTCCAACGGGCCAGCGCTTCGGCCCCGATAATTTCGCCCGTCTTGACGTCGACAATCGGCTGGTAGACGACGTTGATCAGGTTCAGCCGAAGAGCGCGGCGAAGCTGCGTCGCCAGACTGCGCTTCTGCGGCTGCAGCAACAAGGTGAATCCAAGGGTTAGACCCGCCAGGCTGCAGATCAATACAAATCCGCCAATGACCGAGCCATTCATCTGCCACGCATCCCTGAGCGTGACGCCCGCTACCATGCAGGGCGCAAACTGCTCAGAACACTTGGCGACATACAGCGTATCCCCGCGAATGAGCTTTTTCTCGCCCAGCACCTCGGCATCGGTCAGCCGCAGTGGCTCACCGGCCGTGCGCAGAACTTGCCGTGTCACCCGGTTCGTCAGGGTCGTTGTGTAGGTCATGGGAGCTTCGCGCAGATGGCCGAATGCATCATGCGCCGCGACAAAATTAGCTTCCCCGTTCTGGGTAATGTCGCCCAGCAGCCCAGGAGCGCTCACCAGCGGCACGTTCAGGCTGATCTTGCGTCCGCTGGGCGTAATAATATCCGGTTTCCGCTGCTGGACAGGGTGGGGCAGTCGGCCGTCGACCGAGGTGCAATACAGCTTGTCATCGCGAACTCGGCCAATGTCTTTGACCAGGTGTCCATGGAAGACAAGTGTGCGCAGCCGCGCAATGTCTTCGTCAGAGCAGAAAGGGAAGGGAGAGGCATTCACCGCGTCCAGCGTGGTGTTGATCTCGGTGTTGAAGCCCTCGGCATATTGCAGCAATCGGTTGTCGTATCGAATCAGCCGATGTTCCGTCGAACGCAGCGCCACGCTCAAGCCAATGGCCAGTCCGGCGAACGCGCACAACAGCGCCGTGCCCAGGGTCCACACGTAAGGCATCAACGTACGTCTTCCCGGCGTCGCCATCATTCCGCTTTCTCCGCACACAGAAACAGCAGGCTTCTTGCCGGCACCGGCAATCCAAAAAACCACCCTTGCGCCAGCATGTGGGGATTGCCCGAAGCGAAGTATTCTGCTTGTTCTTCGCGCTCGATGCCCTGCACCACCACCTGCAGGTCGAGAGCTCGCGCTACCGCCAGAATCTGCGGAACAATCGAAGCCGTCACGGATTCTGTCCCGATCGTTCCAATGAATGAGCGATTGATCTTGATCCCGTCTACATTCAACTCGGAAAGGTACGTCAGGTTGGAGTAGCCCGTGCCGAAGTCGTCGATGAAGACGTTATGGCCCCGGTCGCGCAGCCTCCGGATCGCGGCAACTGCGATTTCCCGATCGAATGTAGCGCGCTCGGGAAGTTCAAACGCCAGATTCGCCGCCAAGATCGGGCCTTTCCCGAGCTTTTCGTCCAGCAGCAGCAAGAGCCGCGGATCGGCCAGGTCGGACGGCGCCAGGTTGATGCTCAGTTGAAACTTGGGATTGGCTTCGAAGACTTCGCGAAGCTCGTCCAGCGCGCGCGTCAGTACGAAGCGCGTGATTTCGCTCACGAAGCCTTCCGCGTCAGCCAGGGCCAGGATCGTTTCCGGACGGATATTTGTCCCTTCCTCATCGGTCCATCGCGCCAGCGCTTCCGCACCCACAATGCCATGATCGCCCATTTCTACAATCGGTTGGTATACCACGGACAACTTTCCCAGCAGAATGGCGCGTTTCAGCTGGTTGGTGTGACTTCGACCATTACCTCCGGCCAGCAGCAGCGTCAAGGCGCAAACCAGTCCCGCCACTGTCCCCGTAGCCACATAGCCGTAGAGCAGTCCTCGACTGGATTGCGCGAGTTCCTGTATCCCAATGCTGGTAGTGACGCAAACCGGGAACTGCGACGAGCATTGTTTCCAGGAAAGCACCCCATTTTTTTGCGTTCGCTTGCCGACGGAGTTGGACGTTTCGGCCGGTGAACCCGGTATCCGAGGAACGGATTCCCCCGTCAGGGGATTGAAAACTCGAACGTCAAAGTGAATGGGTTGTTGCGAAAACTCGGACACCACATCCGGACTCACCACTGCGCCCGAGGTGCCGCGAACAACCACCACCGCATGATCGCCTCTTGGCTCGTGCATCGGGTAGCTGAGGTAGATCTGATGCCCGTCGGCGAGGCGAATGTCAGGCGCAAGCAGTGGCAGGGGCGCGGCCATCTTGCCCGAATTGGAGGAACAAAGAAAGCTGTTATCGCTAATCCTGCCGACCTCCTTCAGAAAGCGCGAAATGAAGGTCAGCCGCCGCAGCAAAACAATGTCGTCCGTGGAGCACGGCGCATACGGCGAAGCGCTGGCCTGCCGCAGCGTTTCGGTCAATTCGTCGGCCAGTTCGTTCTCGCGCTGCAGGATCTCATCCGCGTAGTCTCGCAGCCGCGAATCGGCGGTGTGCAGAATTGCCTCCCGCCCAACGATGTAACCCGCCAGCACTCCAAGAAGAACGATGGCTGCGGAGAGCCACATTCGACCGAAGCGTTGACGGTTTCGTTGTTTCAACACACACCTCTCATACGCGCCCGGAGTGGCTGACCATCTTGTGTCAGGCTGCTCCGGACGACCCCGCGCGGCCAGCGTCGGTTGTTCTCATTTCGTGACGTGCCGTACTTTTTGCAAAGAAAATCTCTTAGTCTGGGTGGTTTCGCTTTGACATACGTTTACACGGTAGCTCGGTCGATTATCGCATTTAGGGCAATTAATTGCGCGATAGGCTTTGTGGGAAGATTGCCGGCCAAGCCCGCTTGTGTTTCGGCGCGCACTATCCCGGTATACTAGGGTGTTTGGATACCAACGGCGGGTCGCTTGGCACGGCGAACGCACGGAGTCGAGCTTGCAACAGGCAGAAATTGGCATCATCGGCGGCAGCGGACTGTATTCCATGCCCGGCCTTACCGAAATTCACGAAGAAACCATAGAAACCCCCTACGGCCCACCTTCTGACGGCTTCATTCTGGGCACCCTGGAAGGCCGCAAGGTCGCCTTCCTCGCCCGCCACGGACGCGGCCATAAGCTGCTTCCGTCCGAACTGAACTTCCGCGCCAACATCTACGCGATGAAGAAGCTTGGCGTCGAGCGGATTCTCTCGGTTTCCGCCGTCGGCTCGCTCAAGGAAGAGCACAAACCCACCGACTTCGTCATTCCCGACCAGTTCATCGATCGCACCTTCCTGCGCACCAGCACTTTCTTCGGTAACGGCGTCGTTGGTCACGTGGCATTCGGCGATCCAGTCTGCCCGACCGTGGCGGCAGCGGCGGCCCAGGCCTGCACAACCACTGGCATAGTCGGCAAGTCGGGCGGAACCTACGTCTGCATCGAAGGCCCGCAGTTCTCCACCAAGGCCGAGTCCAACCTCTACCGCAGTTGGGGCGCTGATATCGTGGGCATGACCAACCTGCAGGAAGCCAAGCTGGCTCGCGAAGCCGAGATCTGCTACGCCACCGTCGCCATGGTCACCGACTACGATTGCTGGCATCCCGACCACGATTCCGTCACCGTCGACCAGATCGTCGCCGTCCTGCATCAGAATGCTGCGAACGCCGCCAAGGTGGTGCGCGCCGCAGTCGCAGCCTTGCCGCCGTCTTCTGAACCACGCACCTGCGCCTGCGCCTCCGCCGCCAAGTTCGCCATCCTGACCCAGCGCGACGCCATTCCCGCCGAAGCCAAAGAGCGGCTCAAGCTGCTCTTTGGCAAGTACCTGGGCTGACACTTGAACGGTCCATCACCAAGCTTTCGAGAGACAGGATATCCATGGCCATCACCGTAGTTGGCAGCGTTGCGTTTGACACCGTAGAAACCCCCGCAGGCCGCCGCGAACGCATGCTGGCCGGCGCCGCCACTTACTTCTCGCTCGCCGCCAGCTACTTCACCGATGTGCGCGTGATCGCCGTGGTCGGCGAAGACTTTTCCTCCCGCCAGGAAGCCGTCTTCCACGCCCGCGGCATCGACACCAGCGGCATCGAGCGCGCCAAAGGCAAGAGCTTCTTCTGGTCCGGCTCCTACCTCGAAAATCTGAACGAAGCCAAGACTCTCCAGACCGACCTCAACGTCTTCGCCAACTTCGAGCCCAAGATCCCCGCCAGCTACCAGGATTCCGAATTCCTCTTCCTGGCCAACATCGATCCGGTCTTGCAGAAAAAGGTGCGCGACGCCATGCCCAACGTCAAGCTGGTCTGCGGCGACACCATGAATTACTGGATCAACGACCACCGTGACAACCTGCTCCAGGTTCTCAAGGGCCTCGACGTCCTGCTCATCAACGACACCGAAGCCAAGCTGCTGTCGGGGAACAAGAATCCAGTCAAAGCCGCGCAGGATGTGCTTGCACTGGGCCCCAAGGCGCTGGTCGTCAAGCACGGCGAATACGGCGCAACCGCGTTCTTTGGCAAGAGCATCTTCGACGACTCCGCCACCACGCCGCATCATCCCTTCCGCGCGCCCGCACTGCCACTCGCCGAAGTGGTCGACCCAACCGGCGCCGGCGACAGCTTCGCCGGCGGCTTCTTTGGCTACATTGCTTCTCAGCCTGAGCTCACCCCCGCCGTCTTTCGCCGGGCGATGTTCTACGGCGGCGTTATGGGCTCTTTCACCGTCGAAAAATTTGGCACCGAGCGTCTGCAGACGCTTACCCGCGAAGAAATCGAAGCCCGATTCGCCCTCTTCCGCCAACTAACGCATCTTGACTAACCTGAAGCAAAGGTCCGGGCAGCAATCCCCAACCCACCTCACGCAAACATGAGCATCACGGCCACATCCCGGCCCTCGCACACTGAGCTGCTATGCGTCGTTGCAGCCACGCTGGCGGCCTCGCTTATCGCCATCCTGTGGAGCTGGAAAAACTCCGCCTTCCTGCTCTACGGCGACGCCGAAGCCCATATCCACATCGCCCGCCGCCTCTTCGATTCGCACCGCCCCGGCATCACCCAGCTCGGCTCCGTCTGGCTGCCTTTTCCCCACCTGCTGCTGGTGCCGTTTCTGCTCATCCCTGGCTGGTGGAGCAGCGGATTCGGTCCGGCCATTCCCTCCGCGGCCTGCTATGTACTCGCCTCGCTCGGTCTCTACCGGTTGCTGAGATTCTGGGTTTCGCCCGCTGCCGCTGCCGTTGGCCTCACCCTCTTTGCCGCCAATCCGAACCTGCTCTACCTGCAAACCACGGCCATGACCGAGCCGCTTTTTCTCTGCGAGCTGATCTGGTCGGTCCTTCTTCTCGTGGAGTGGTGCAGCAGCCTGGACGGCGGAAAGAGCCGCCGCACGGATCGTCTGCTGTGGGCGATCATCGCCGTCTTGATCGCGGCTGTCTACACCCGCTACGACGGTTGGATCCTCGCCACTCTCGCATGGGCTGCGATGGCCGTTTGCCTTTATCGCCGCGGCCTGCTGTTCCGGAAAAACTTCATCCTCGCATCGGTCGTCCTGCTGCTCGCCCCCGTCGGCTGGATGGCCTACAACGCCGTTGTCTTCGGGGACTGGCTCGATTTCATGCGCGGGCCTTACTCGGCCAAAGCTATCGAACTGCGCACCGCTTCCTCCTCCGTCGATCCCCATCCTGGCTGGCACAATCCCTGGGTCGCACTCGTCTACTTCGTCAAGACAGCCGAGCTCGATGTAGCTCAACCGGCTTGGGGCGAAATCATCTTTGCTTTCGCCGCCCTAGGCACCGGACTCTTGTGGAAGGGGCGCGCACAACGCGAGAATCTGGCAAACCACGAATCGCCCAGAAACTGGCTTTGGACGCTGCTGCTCTGGCTGCCGCTGCCCTTCTACGCCTACTCCGTGTCCTACGGCTCGGTGCCCATCTTCATTCCAGTATGGAAGCCATACTCCTGGTACAACACGCGCTACGGCATGGAGATGCTTCCCGCGCTTTCTTTCTTCCTGGCCTGCGCCTTCGAAGCTGGATGGGCCTGGCTGAACAGATTCAGACCCGGCACAAGCCGCAAGTGGCTCGCTCTCCTATTCCTGTTGCTTGCCTGGAATGTGGCCGCAATGCTGAGGCAAGGCCCGCTCACCTATGTCGAAGCCGCCAAGAACGCCCAGGCGCGCGGCTATTACAACCAGATCCTTCCCCAGGTTCTCTCTCGCCTTCATGACCTCGACCCCAATGGCATCGTGCTCATGGACACATCCACCTTCCCCAGCGTCATTCCCCACGCAGGCATGACCTATCGCCAGACGGTGAATGAGAGCGACAAACAGTTTTACTGGGCCGCCCTTGGCGCTCCGGCGGATCATGCTTCGATCGTATTGGCTTTCGACGGCGACGAAATAGACAAGGCGGTCAAGGCTCATCCGCGGCATCTGGTTGTCTACCAGCGATTCAGCACGCCCAGCAAAGGCTGGGACCAGTTGCCCGTGACCATATACGTAACAGATACCTTCCCTTTTCCGCCGTCCGCCCGCCTCTCAACAACCGCAACATCCCAGTGATAGCATCGGGCAGACGGCAGGATTCTTCGGCGGTATCGGCCGCCGAAGCAGCCTGCTCCAGTAAGGGGAACAAACCACCCGCATGACGGCATCGCTTCACATCTACGGATTGCACCACGCGCAGATGCTGCTCTCGCTGCCATTCTCCTTTGGATGGATCGAGCAGACGCTGGTCGGTAATGAAGCCATCGTGCGCCTGCTGCTCGCCTGCTTCCTCGGCGGAGCCATCGGCTTGGAGCGTGAAGCCAAGCGCCGCGCCGCCGGCGTCCGCACCAACCTGCTTATCTGCATGGCCTGCGCTTTCTTTACCCTGATGTCCGCCGTGCTGGCCGGCGACGCGGGAACCAACAAGGGCCAGGTAGCCTCCAACATCGTCCAGGGCATCGGCTTTCTTGGCGCAGGCCTCATCCTGCACACACGCAATCGCGTCAGCGGCCTGACCAGCGCCGCCAGCATCTTCGTCGTCGCCTCCATCGGCATGGCCTGCGGCGCGGGCCTCTTTGCCGCCGCCACCATCGCCACCGTCATCGCTCTGCTCGCCCTCGAACTGGTCGGCTTCCTCGAACAGCGCATCAACCTGAAAATCTTCCCGCTCATCTATGAAGCCCGCGGAAGCGATGAGACTGGCATGATGATCTCCATCCTCGACGCCATGGACCAGGAGCGCGAACGCCTCACCACCGTAGACCGCGACGTCATCGGAAGCGTCCAGCGCGTGAGCTTTTCGCTCACCGCCACCAAGCGCCAGCACGAGCGACTGCGCACCCGCCTGATCGCCGAACCGGCGATCACCGACCTGAAAATTTTCAACGATCCGGAGGAAGACTGATTCCTTGATTCCTTTTACGAAAGCCCATGCCTGCGGCAATGACTTCCTCATCGTCACCGAAGAAGCCGCCGATGGCTACGACAAGTCCGAACTCGCGCAGCGTCTCTGCGAACGCAACACCTCGATCGGCGCGGATGGCGTCGAGTTCTTCGCCTGGACCGGTGACAGTTCAGCCCGCATCCAGCTCTACAACGCCGACGGCTCCATCGCTGAAATCAGTGGCAACGGCACACGCTGCGTCGCGGCCTTCATGGCCGACGAATTGAACTCAGTCGAAGGCGACACCCTGACCGTTGAAACCGACGCCGGCATTCGCACCTGCACCATCCGGGACTTTCGCAAACACGAGAATGACGGTCCGAGTATTCTCGTCACAACCGACATGGATATTCCCGATTTCGAACAACGCACCATCGAACTCGCCGACGGAAGCGAGATCCAGGGCGCGGTTGTCTCCATGGGCAATCCGCATTTCGTAATCCTGCTCGGGGACATGATCGCCGACGGTCCAAACTTCTTCTTGAATGGCCGTTCATGGGAAGAGATTGGGGAAGAGATCTGTTTCCATCCCGACTTCCCCGACCAGACCAACGTGGAATTCATCCGCATCATGAACAGCGCCTCGAGCAAACTTGACCACGTCCAGATTCGCATCTACGAGCGCGGCGTCGGCCCCACTACTTCCTCCGGCACTGGCACTTCCGCAACCGCAGTGGCCATGATCGCGTTCCACGAAGCAGAAACGACGCTCGAAGTCGCCGCACCCGGCGGCATGCAGACCGTCGAATGGGCCGGCCCCGGCGAAAAGCTCTACCTCACCGGCCCCGCAACCCTCATTGCCTGCGGTGAGGCCTGGTAGTCATGAGAAACATAGTAATGAGAAATGCGCTATGACTGACCTGCTCCGACCCAAAGCCGCCGCCGTCGGCGTCAAGGTGGCCGTGCTTTCCCCGGCCTCGACGCCCGAAGCCGCCCGCGTCGACCGCGGCCTCGAAGCCCTGCGCAACCTCGGCTTTCTCCCCATGGCCGCCCCGCACATGCTTACCCGCGGCCCGCTTTACTTTGCCGGCACCACCGAGCAGCGACTGCTCGACCTCCATGCCGCGTTCGCCGACGACACCATCCGCGTCCTCTTCTCCACGCGTGGCGGCTACGGCGCCAACTATCTCCTCGAAGAACTCGACATGGACGTCCTCGGCGACCACCCCAAGCCGCTCTTCGGCTACAGCGATCTCACCGCGTTGCAAGTCACGCTGCTCGATACGCTGAACATCCCATCCTTCCACGGCCCCATGGTCTCGCCCGACTTCGGCCGCGAAGACGGCGTCCACCTGCCCAGCCTGCTCGCCGCGCTCTCCGGCGAACCTTACAAAGTCGGCAAGGCCGAAGGCCTCAAGCTTTTGAAAGCCGGCTCGGACGGCCATCCCGTCCGCGGCATCCTCTATGGAGGCTGTCTCAGCATCCTGCTCTCCCTGCTCGGCACCGCCTACGAACCCCAGACCGAAGGCAAGCTGCTTTTCCTCGAAGACGTCGGGACGAAACCCTATCAAGTCGATCGCATGTTGTGGCAGCTCAAGCAGGCGGAAAAGCTCGACGGCGTTAAAGGCATCATCTTCGGCGAAATGCTCGACTGTGTCTCGCCCGGCGCCCGTCCCGATCTCATCGAAGAAGTCATCTTGAACGCCCTCGATGATTTCGACGGTCCCATCGCCATCGGTCTGCGCAGCGGCCACGTCTCGCGCGCCAACGTCACCCTCACCATGGGCGTCGAAGCCGAATTCTCCGCCACCCTTGACCCTGAACTAAGAATGCTCGAGCCTGCCGTCGCACGATGATTCTCACGGTACGTTCTCTCCCTTTTGCCTTGTCAGCTCAAACGAAGCGGGTTGTCATCCCGAACGAAGTGAAGGATCTGCGTGTCAAACGAAGCGGGTTGTCATCCTGAACGAAGTGAAGGATCTGCGTGTCAAACGAAGCGGGTTGTCATCCTGAACGAAGTGAAGGATCTGCGTGTGTTTTTCGCTCTTGTTTTTCTATCTGCCCTTGCGTCAGCGAATCTGCTTGTCCTTGCAAAATGACAGCTGAGAGATCGCTAACTACTGCAGAGAGTTCTTATCAAAACGAAACTCGATTCTGTGACGCTGGTTGTCGAGTATCCATTCATTGAAGCCTTCAAACAGAGGCCGCAGGGTTTCGATATTAGTCGCGATGATGTCCAGACCCCGGTCATCATACATGTGCAGGATTAGCTTTGATTGCGGATTAATCGCATACACTCCACTCGATATTTTCGGAAAACCCGGTCGTTCCCTGTAGGCAATCCCGTGAAACATCAGCCTCCAGTCAAAAGGAAAACGGAGGCACTCGAGTCCAACTTAATAGATATTGCGCTTCATCAAAGGGCCAGACTTCGATCGAAGAAACTTGCGGGATCTCACGCGAAAAGATACCAGGTGTTTCGAACAAGCCATTGGACAGCGTTGAAGGATGACCCTCCTCACTCCAATCCGCAGAGACAAGAACGCTCCATTCTGATTTGGCGAATGCAGACTCATAAAGTTTCACGGCCCGCGAAATACGCTCGATTCCAATCACAAACCGAATCCC
>Ga0182030_10024920_pt1 | contig 10942 bp, 7 predicted proteins | sample 812S3MmetaG_FD_121299 | JGI IMG/M metagenome (GOLD analysis project Ga0182030, IMG submission 121299) | Permafrost microbial communities from Stordalen Mire, Sweden - 812S3M metaG (Illumina Assembly) | ecosystem: Environmental > Terrestrial > Soil > Wetlands > Permafrost | place: Sweden... | reverse complement strand
CTCGACAAGATTCCCTCGGACCATTATCTGCGCCTCGATGGTCGCGGAATGCGACAGCCAAGCTTAATGGCTGTTGCGGAATTTCTGCGGCATCGGAAAGGCCAGAGGATTCTGGTGGCTGCTTCCACGGATTCAAGCGCGCTTGGCGTTCTCGATGCGGCGCGTCAGCTTGGCCGCGAACAGGATTTCGCGATTGTCGGACAGGACTGCATTCCCGAGGTGTTGGACGAGATGCAAAAGGGGACCGGCGCGATCATTGGTTCCATCTCTCACGGCGCCGAGACGTATGGTCCCCGGCTGATCCAATTAGGCATATCATTGCTCCGTGGGCACATTGTCCCGCCATACAACTACGTTCGGCATCATGTTGTTACCCCAGAGACGCTATCGGCGGAGGTCGCTGCCCGGTTGAAAGCGTAAGATATCCGTGGCGCTTGCCGGGGGGCTTGAGCGCTCTTTTAATTCGAAAGAGAAACACATTCCCTATTGCTTTTCATCTATGGTAGTGTAATTCCGATTGCAGACAAACAAGGCGGGACTTATGACTTTGGCAGCTGTCGCTTCACCCTCGCTCAAATTTCTGGAAGACCGCTGGGACCCATCGATTGCCGACAAATTGGATGAGCCCGAGCTGTTGCGCTACCGATCGAATCTCCTCGGCTCAGACCTGCGCATCACCAATTTTGCCGGCGGCAATACGAGTTCCAAGATCGACGAGATCGACCCGCTCGCCGGGCAATTGGTGAAGGTGCTGTGGGTGAAGGGAAGCGGTGGCGACCTGGGTAGCATCAAGCGCACGGGATTCGCCACGCTGTATCAGGAGAAATTGCTGGCGCTCGAGCATCTCTACCAGGGAGAGGCAACGGAAGATTCGATGGTGGAGATGTACGCCATCTGCGCCTTCCGCAACAACCCAGTGGCGGCATCGATTGATACGCCGCTGCACGGGTTTCTTCCTTTTCCGCACGTCGATCATCTTCACCCCGATTGGGGCATTGCGCTCGCCGCTTCGGCCAACGGCAAAGCCAAGATGGACGAGTTCAACCGTGAGTTTCATCACAAGCTGATTTGGATTCCGTGGCAGCGGCCGGGCTTTGAATTGTCCATGATGATGAAGCGCGCGGTCGAACAGAATCCGGACTGCGATGGGATTGTGCTCGGCGCCCACGGCCTTTTCACATGGGGCGAGACGCAGCGTGAGTGCTACGTGAACACTCTGACCCTCATCGATCAACTAGGTCAGTTCATTGCAAATCACGGCAATCGCAAAAGCGGGACCCGCTTTGGCGGAGATGCCGTGCAGGCAAGAACAAATCGCAAAGAGCTTGCCGTCGAGATCCTCCCCTTTTTGCGCGGACGCATCAGCGCGCAACGCAGGTGGATCGCGAGCTTCTGCGATGGGGAAGACGTACTGCAGTTCGTGAACTCATCGCACGCGAGAGACCTGTCGTTTCTCGGCACGAGTTGCCCCGATCACTTTATTCGAACCAAAATCCGGCCGCTCTTTGTGCCCTGGCCAGATGGCGAAGACTTAAACGCGCTGAAGAAACAGATCGAGTCCTCGCTCGCCGAATACCGCGAGCAGTATCGGCGTTATTATCACAAACACGCACTGCCGGATTCACCGGCTCTTCGCGATACCAGCCCATCCATTGTCCTGATTCCCGGCCTCGGCATTTTCAGTTTTGGCAAATCAAAGACTGAAGCGCGGATCACCGGCGAATTCTACACGAATGCCATCCACGTAATGGAAGGCGCGAGCCTGCTGAGTGACGGAGAGGTTTCAGGAGCGAAAGCGAGCATCGTACCGCAGTGCGGCCAGGGTATGGACCCCACGACCTTCAAGGTCTTCACCAACTATGTGGCGATGCCGCTGAGCGAGGCGTTCCGCATCGAATATTGGGCGTTGGAAGAGGCCAAAATTCGTCGTCAACCTGCAGAGAAAGAATTGAGCCGCTCCATCGCGCTGGTTGTCGGAGGAGGTAGCGGCATCGGTCGTGAAGTTGCTTTGCTCGCCGCTGCGCGTGGGGCTCACGTGATGATTGCCGACCGCGATGAAGCCGCGGCCGCAAAGGTAGCAGACGAACTAACGAAGATCACGTCGAAGGAATCCGTCGCATCCACGGCGGTGGACATACGCAGCCGCGACGCCATTGGCAAAGCGCTGAAGGCGACAATCGCCGCATTTGGGGGCGTCGACATTCTCATCAACACTGCGGCGATGTTTCCATCTTCGCCGGATGGCGTGATCACAGAAGCGCAATGGGCCATGACGTTCGATGTCAACGTGACCTCGAATTATTTGCTCTGCGATGAGGTCGCGAAAATTTTCGCGGCGCAGAGCCTCGAGAGCTCCATTGTGCTGACAAGCTCGGCCAACGCCGTGGTGCCCAAGCGAGGCAGTGAGGCGTACGACGTGAGCAAAGCCGCACTCAGTCACTTGGTACGCGAACTGGCCGTGGGCCTTGCACCCAAGGTTCGCGTCAACGGCATCTCGCCGGCGACCGTGGTCAAAGGCTCGACGATGTTTCCGCGCGATCGCGTGCGTGCGTCGTTAACCAAATACGGCATCGCCTTCGAAGAGTCGATGAGCGACGAAGAGCTTCGCGGATTGCTGGCGAACTTCTATGCCAAGCGAACGCTGACGCACACGCCCATCGATCCAGCCGACTGCGCGGAGGCGATTCTGTTCCTCGCCAGCGCACGATCGCGCTGCACCACAGGCCACCTGATTCCAGTGGATGGCGGCTTGCCCGAGGCGATCTTGCGGTGAGCCCGACGGGCACGCGATCGGACCAATCAGCGCAATCCACCGAGCCTGGACAGCGCGGGCGCATTGCAATCGATCTGGGTGCGGAAAGCTGCCGCGTGTCTCTCCTGCGCTGGAGCGATGGGCAGCCCACGCTCAAGCTGATTCATCGCATTCCCAATGGGCCCGTCCATGTAGATGGATATCTGCGTTGGCCATTCGACACGATTCTCTCGGGATTGGAAGATGGCCTGCGCAAGGCCGCCGAGGCTGCGCCGGAGGGGATTGCCTCAATCGCTGTAGATGGCTGGGCCGTCGATTATGTGCGGCTCGGCATCGATGGGCGTGCACTTGCCAATCCATTCTGCTATCGAGATGAACGCACAATCGCCTCGAAGGACGCGGCCGACCGCATCGTCGCCTCGGAAGAAATGTTTCGCAAAACTGGCGCTCAGCCGCTGCGCATCAACACGGTGTATCAGTTGCTGGCCGATATTGCCGCGAACTCCGAGGCGCCTTGGATCAATCTGCCGGAATATGTGCTCTACAGGCTTGGTGGGCGCAGAGTGGCGGAATATACGAACGCCACGCATACAGGCCTTGTCGACATCGAGACCGGCCAATGGTCTGAGGAATTGCTGCAACGCCTCAAGCTTTCGAAAGAAGCTCTGCCGACCGTTGTGCCCACGGGAACGATGGTCGGGAAACTGACGGGACGCCTTGCGGCACTAGATGCCTTTCGTGAGACAGAGCTCATTGTGCCCGCGTGCCACGACACGGCTTCGGCTATCGCGGGAATCCCCTCATCGCTTGTCAAGACGGCTTACATTTGTTCGGGAACATGGTCGCTGGTTGGCACACTGATTGAGAAGCCGATCGTGACAGCGGAAGCGATGCGCGCTGGATTCACCAATCAGGGCGCGGCCGGCGGCGGGTTCTGCTTCCACACGAACGTGAACGGCATGTGGATCCTGAAGCAGTGCCTGGAAAGCTGGCGCAAAGCCGGACGGACGTGGACAATCGAAAGCCTTATTGCAGAGGCCGCGGATCGCGGAGATTTTCCGGGGATTGTTCCCGTGGATGCGCCTCCCTTGCTGCTCGATTACCAGATGCCGGCTCGCCTGAATGAGCAGCTGCGGCTGTGCGGTTGCGCAACGATTGAGGACTGCGCAGGCAACGAGCCCGCGTTTGCGCGCATGATCTTCGAAAGCCTCGCGGCCAGGTACGTTGCGGCGCTCAGCAGCCTGGAACAGATGTTGGGCGAAAAGTTGGAACGAATTCATATCCTCGGCGGCGGCGCTCTGAACCAACTGCTGACACAGCTCACGGCGCAACGCGCGGGTTTGCCCGTGGAGACGGGCAATGTCGAAGGTTCGACGGTAGGCAATCTTGCCGTGCAGCTTGCTTCAGCTGAAGCGTCAGGAAAGCCGTTGCGCGCGGAGGACGTGCGCAAATGGGCCCGTCGGCTCTCAACGGCCGAGAGTTTGTCCGAAGGGCAAATGTCAACAATCTCAGGCCGGGCGTCGCACTAGTTGACGTCGGTCTGGAAGGCGTAACTTCCCGCAGGCAATTCAAAGCCGGACTCGCCATCGTGAGAAGCCGCCTTGGCCCGCGGACTCTGGCTGAGCGGAACGCCGTCCAGCTTGTATTTCCCCGCATCGGCGCTCAGCCATCCAGTCGCGTTTGCGGGGAGGCTCACATGCCACGTCGCCCTCTTGCCTTCTACTGTCCAGTCAGAATGAATTGGGCCGTAGGCGGAGGAGTAGTCGAATGCGATCGAGCCCAATTGCGCGCTGAATTCGGGATGGAGAAACACGGTGTGGAAGCCCGCGTCGAGTGGCGTGGTGTCCACTCCCGCTGCGAAGCGGTAGAGCCAATCCGCAACCGCGCCATAAGCGTAGTGGTTGTAGGAGTTCATGCTCGGGTCATCCTTCATCTGATCGCCGTTCCACCGCTCCCACATCGTCGTTGCGCCGTGATTCACGAGGTAGCCCCAGGAGGGGTACTGCGTGTTCAAAAGAAGTTTGTACGCGAGTTCGGCCTTTCCGGCCTTCGACAGCTCTTCCAGAAGATAAGGCGTGCCGAGAAAACCGGTTGCCAACATACCGTTGTTGGCCTCGATTTTGGCCACGAGCTTCTGCGCCGCCAGCGGCCGAATCGAGTCAGGCAGCAGATTCATGTGCAGAGCCAGCACATACCCGGTCTGCGTATCTCCGCCTTTGCTTTTTGCATTGGGATTGTTGATTTGCCCGAATGGCGATGGACTATTGTCGGCGCCTGCGATAAAGCCATCATCGTGAACAAAACGATGTTGGAATGCCAAGCGAACCTTCTCGAATAATTCTTCGTACTTTTTTTCGTCGGCAACGCGGCCAGTGGCGTGCGCCATTTCGCGCATTAGCGTCACGTCGTACGCCCAGTAAGCAGTCGCTACCAGCACTTGGTCGGTTCTTCCTTCCGGCGAAAGCCAGTCGCCAAATGGAATTCCGGAGTCGACCTTCCAAAGGCCATCGGGATTCACTTCTTCAATAGCGTTGAGATACTTGTGCATTGCATCCCAGTTTTGTTCGATGACGCTGGTGTCTCCGGTTTGCAGCCACGATGTCCACGGGATGACGACGCCCGCGTCACTCCAACCCGCGCCCGAACCGGAAGCACTTTGTACGGTGCCGGGCGCATAGATTCCGTAGTGCGGAGTACCAGCCTGCGTGCCGCGCATGTCGCCGGCAAATTTGCGCGAGAATGCAGCAAGATCCATGTTGTAGCTCGCGGTTCGCCAAAAGACCTGCGCATCCGCCATCCAGCCCAATCGCTCATCTCGTTGCGGGCAATCGGTAGGAACGCCGACAAAATTTGAGCGCTGCCCCCACAGGATGTTGCTCCAAAGCTTGTCGATCATCGGGCTGCCGGTTTTGAGCTTCGCATTCCACGGCGCGGCCGTGTGAAGCACCAAGGCAACGACCGCGTCTTTTGCGGGAGCCGACGGAAGGCCGGTGATCTCGGCGTAACGGAATCCGTGAAATGTGAACTGGGGCGTGAATTCTTCGACGCCGTTGCCGGCAAGGATGAAATGATCGGTGACTTTTGCGGTGCGCAGGTTGTCCGTGTAAATCGTCCCGTCATCATTCACAATCTCCGCGAAGCGCAAGCGCACATCGGTTCCCGATGGACCTTGGAGCCGCACTCGTTCGATGCCGGCAAGGTTCTGGCCGAGATCGAAGACAAAGACCCCGGGCTTGGGTTCGGTCACAGACTTTGCTGCGACTGTGGTCTCGATGCGAATCGCCGGATAATCCTGTGCGCCGATGGGAACCGGTTTGGGTTCGATCGCAACTGCATGCTGCCAGCTGTTCGCATCGAATTCGGCGGTATTCCATCCGGGCTGCAACTGGCGTGCATCCTGCGTTTCGCCGTCATAGAGTTCGGAGTGCAAAATTGCGGAGGTAGTGGCTCGCCAATCGGCACTGCTATTGACCCATTCGACGCTGCCGTCTGTGTACTCGATGCGCAGCTGCGCCCGCAGCGCGGGTGGAGTGTCGCCGTAGTTATTGGGTTGCTGAAACCACTCGAGCGGCGTCGCATACCACCCAGGCGCCAGCAACGCCGCGATTGCATTTTTTCCGCTATTCAGCATCGCCGTCACGTCATAGGTCTGATACATCACGCGCTCGCGATAGTCGGTCCAGCCAGGCGCGAGCAGATCTTCGCTGACACGCTTGCCGTTCAGAAACATCTCATACGCGCCCATGGATGTCGCGTAAAGTCGAGCCGATTTAATTTGTTTGCTCACGTCAAAAGTGCTGCGTAGCGACTTCACGGAATCGGGAATCCATGGATGACCCAGCGGTGCAGCATTGGGTCCGGGCACTGGCGTCCATGCGACGGCGCTCGGCCATCTCGCATCGTCAAAATTCTTTTCGTGCCAGCCCTCAGGCGCGTGGATCGCGGACTTCCACGCGGTTGCACTGGTAACGGCCGTGGTCCTTCGGTCTTCGAATTCGACGAATAGGGTAGCGCTGAGGGGAGGAGCTTCTGCCGAGGCCATTCCATTCGGATTCACAACATAGTGCACGCACTCGAAGGCTAGGGAATTGGTCCCATTGGTCAACTGCTTCGTAACATCGGCGCGCACATATTTTTTCCACGGCATTTGTTTGTAGGGGGGCAGGGGATTGGCCTTCAGGACCTCGGTCCCATTGACCCATGCAGAGACGGTGTCTTCACACGTCGCGTACAACGTGGCACTGCGCACAGCTCCATCGATGATGGCTGCGGCGCGATAGGCGAAATGCTGCTCAGGCAGTTTCTCATTCGCGAGCGCTTTGGCATAGGGGCTAGCGATCCATGCGGCTCTTGCGGTGCGCACGGCGGTTTCTTCTTTGGTTTCGTAGCCGATCCAGGAGGCGTGCCAGCCATTTTGCGTCATGAGGCCCGTTTCCCACCAGGAGATTTCGCTATCGGGGTATCGCTTCCCGGCGGCATCCCAGATCCGCACGCGCCAGAAATAGCGTTCGCTGGGCGCGAGCTCCGGGCCTTGATAGCGGACGTTCAAGGATTGGGAAGAAGAAACGCGGCCACTGTCCCATATATCGATTTTGCCATCTGTGATACCTGCCGTTGATGAGGACACTTGCACTTCGTAGGCGCCCTGGCTTGCGCCGCTCGCGGAGTCGCGCAACTGCCAGGAGAACTTAGGTGCGGGATCGTCGATTCCCAGCGGCTCTCGCAGAGTATCGACGCGCAATTCCACGGGGCCATGCGCGGAAACTGCCTGACCCAAAGAAGGAAGTGCCGCAAGACTCAAGACGGCGCAGCAAACTATTCCGCGCAGGGATATCTGTTCCATGTTTCCCTCGATTTCGATGTGAGCCCTCAGATCGTTTGGGTGAATGAGGTTGGAGCGCGACCGGCTTCGAACTTACACTTCACGCTTCCCCAAATGAAATAATTTACTGCTCGAAAACCATATGGAAAACCCGTGGCAGTTGTCAAAGGAAGTTGTGACGGGCTTTGCCAGCCTCGGCCATTGTGGGCTGGAGGCGGGCTGGCCGGAGAAGAGATGGATTGGATGAAATGGACTACAAAGCTGGTGAAACGCCGCTTCTGGGGTTCGTGATCCTCGACTCAATCGGCTCAGGATTGCGAGGCGGCGAATGCCGTGAGCGAATCCTGGATGCTAGGGCGATTACCGGCGGCGATATCCTTTCGTCGAAGCTGGTGGAACTGGCTCAAGAGGGTGTTGGCGTTGGTGAGAATACGGATGCGTTCGACGTAGGCTTCCAGCTTAGAGCCGGGAATCGCAAAGATCGCCGTCGTGTCGGCGAAATTGTCGAGATAGGCACGCGCCCCGCAGCATCCGAGGCTCATCGCCGGTCGCCCCGTGTTCATTACTTGAGCCACAACCGCGCACGCGGGCCGTCCCATCGCCGGCGCGTTCTCGCTCTCGAGTTGCTGCGTTGCTTCAGAAAGGATCAGCGTCTGGTCGGGCCGAACGAAGAGGATGACCAAGTCTGGCGGCAGCGGAGCTTCGGCAAGGCGCGAGTAAGTGACGCATTGCGGCTGATTCTTGAGAACGGGAATCTGCGGAACGTCTTCTGGACGGACGTAGCCAAGATCGGCGAAGACTTTAAGCGCGTCCATTAGATCCTTCTGCTGCGCTGGCGACGATTGCAGATTGTGCGTGTGAACGCCGATGGCGCACAATTCATGGTCGCGCGCAGAAGTGGTGAATGTGGAGGTGGCCGCTTCCTGCCAGAAGCGGCAGCCGGCGGGTGCCTGGCCGTTGTATGATCGCACCTCTTGCGGCTTAGTGTCAGTGAATGAAATCGCGATGGGCGGCTGCTCGAGATGCAGCAGATGAATCAACTCCTGAGACAATCCGACGTAGCTTTCCATGATGAATGTCCTTGTTGGTGGTTTGAGCCGTTCTTCGTCGTTCATGCGGGATAGCTGCTGACGACGGAGAAACCCATCTCGGCGATGAATCCTCGGATCGCTGGATCCGAGCACTCTTTCGGATCAAAGACAACCGTGACTTTCCCCTCGGGATAGGTGGAGCGGCTGGAGACAATCCCTTTCTCCTTGCCGAGCAATGTGTCGAGCCCAACCGCGCACGTGATGCAGGTGAAACCTTTCACCTGGAGGACGAGAGTGGTACGTGCGCCCGCCGCCATCGACTCGACTGGATTGAGCGCGCCTACGCTTGTGAGAGCGACGATCTGCATAAATTGTCTGCGAAACATGGGCTTCTCCTGGCGTAATTCTCGGGTTGCGATTTGCGATCGGCTACTGGGCTGAGCCGGTTGCTGCTTCGTATCTCCAAGGCGTTTCAAGGCTGGACTTGTCGGAAAAGCGTGTATCTGTGTATTCGCTGAATTCGAGCTTCTTGTTCAACACGCCGGTTTCGATCATCATGTCGCGGACTAAGTCGAAGTCCGCTTTTCTGGGAGCGAGCGGGCTGTAAACGACGCGGTCCAGCGGCTTGGTCAGGGCCCAGCGCAGCAGTGCGGGCTTTTGGTTGTAGTAGAAGCGGCCAACGAAATCAGCTGCCTGTTCGCGGTGCGGCTTGCTCTTGTCAAGCCACAGTCCCGAGCGCGCGATACCATCTACAAGCACCTGCACGATGTCGGGTCGGCGATCGATCAAGTCCTGACGAACGACTAAAATGCAAGACATGTAATCCGGCCAATATTCACGCGCCTGAAAGAGTACGCGGCCAAATCCGCCAATCTCCGCTTGCGAGGGAAACGGCTCGCCCATCACGAAAGCATCGATGGCATGAGCGGCTAATGCGCCGGAAACATCGGGTGGGGCCATCTCAAGCATTTTGATCTCGCTCGGCTTGATGCCCCAAACCTTCATCGCGCGGAAAAGTAGGAGTCGTTCGTCGGAGAAGCGGCTGGGAATCGCGATGGTCTTGCCGCGCATGTCGGCAAATGTCTTGATGGGGCCATCCTTGCGCACCACGACTGCGCTGCCATACCGGTGGCCGAGATACACAACTTTGATTGGAACTCCCTGTGCTTTGAGTGCGAGCGCCATCGGTGCGACGATAAATGCTGCCTGCACGCGATTGGAGATGAGAGCCTCTTTCATCTCTGGAAAGCCCTGGAACATTCTGGGAAGGAATTCTTCGCCAGACGTCGAATACTTTGAGATGTAATCGGTCACGGGGCAAGTCAGCTGGCAGGTGACAGGAAGATATGCCACGATGATCTTGCGCTTCTCGATCGGACGATAGTCGTTGAGAACGGCGGCCCAGTTGACATTGAGATACGAATGCAAGGCCGAAATGAGCACCAGCCACGCGACGACGAGGAGGATTGCCTTGGTTCTAAGTTGCATTCCGGAACCCCCAGCGGACAGTCTTTAGTTTCTCGATGCGGCGGAAGGCAATATCGAGAAGGAGGCCGATAACTCCGATCATCAGCATCGCGGCGACGACGAGATCATAGCGTTTGCCTGAGTTGCGCGAGTCGATGACGAGATAACCCAGGCCCGAATCCACCGCAATCATTTCGCCCGCGACAACGACCAGCCATGCAATACCCAACGCGATGCGCAGGCCGATGAGGATCTGCGGCAGCGCTGCCGGAAGAATCACCTTGCGCAGCAGCTGCGCATTCGACAAGCCGAAGTTACGCCCGGCGCGTCTGAAGATGAGGGGCACACTCGACACCCCTCCCACAGCGGCGACCACAATGGGAAAGAAAGATCCGAGAAAAACCAGGAAAATTGCAGCGGGATCGCCGATGCGGAAGAAGATGATGGCCACAGGAATCCACGCGACGGGACTGATGGGGCGTAGAAGTTGCAGCAACGGATTCACCACCTGGTTCGCGGCAGGAAACCAGCCGAGGCAAAGGCCCAGAGGAATTCCGATAACAACTGCGGCGCCATACCCGATTGCCACGCGGCGGAGGGAGTCGGCGATATCGGCCCAAAGGACGTGCTTGTGCAATAGCTCGGATATTCCTTTCTCGACACTGAGTGGCGAAGGGAACACGTTTGTGCCTGTCCACGCGACAGCGTAATGCCAGAAGCACAGCAACAGAACAGCGGCTGCAATCGGCCAGAAGAACTTCTCCCATGCGCGCAGGCTCTTGAGCTCACTCATATCTCGTATGCCAGCTTGATCTGCAAAAACAGAACGTCGCGGAGTTCGAGGTAGCGCGGCGAACTCATGTTGCTGGG
>Ga0182030_10024919_pt1 | contig 10943 bp, 15 predicted proteins | sample 812S3MmetaG_FD_121299 | JGI IMG/M metagenome (GOLD analysis project Ga0182030, IMG submission 121299) | Permafrost microbial communities from Stordalen Mire, Sweden - 812S3M metaG (Illumina Assembly) | ecosystem: Environmental > Terrestrial > Soil > Wetlands > Permafrost | place: Sweden... | reverse complement strand
TATTAAAATATATTAGACTTTTTCTTTAGAGAATAGTCTAAATTTTCTTATATATTTCTATATTTATATACTAATTAAGAGAGCCTATAGTTTTATTTATAATTAGTATATTCTAAAAATATCTATATACTATTATAGTATAGTATTAGTAATGCTAAAAACCTTTAGATATTTCTAAGCAGCAAAGTTATATGACTTTACTACTACTATAGAAGCTTTTAGATATATTATAACTAGTATATATAAAAAGCTTTTATCCCTTTCTAAATAGTCTTTAAGTTCTTTGCAATATATTATATTATTATATTACTATAGTTTATTCAATCATAGACCTATCGACTGAAGGGGCTCGTCTAGATCACCTGACTTTCCCCCCTTTCTCAACCACAACTTTCATAGCTGCAAACCAGAAACAGGTTCCTACCAATTCATGGCCTTTTCAATCATCGTCCGGGACAATGACTTCAGTGGGAGTCTTCCTTTTAGTGATCGGTCCAGGATCCCTATTCGACGAATTTCTGTTGGGTCCAAGAGGGGGCAGAGATTTATTCATGGTAAGTGATCTTACATCAGGCAAGAGCTTCCCGATCGCCAACGCTATGATAGGGTCGTACCAATTAGACAAAAGTACCCGAAGTGTGCTCTGATCGAATTCATTCAAATGTTTTTTGGCATCAGCACGGCGGGTTTTCCACGCCAAATGGGCCTTTTTATGCGAATCACGAGTTTTGGTAATTACCAGTGTGTGTGGGGATCCGCTTCTATCAGTGTCGCACTTGACTCCGTATCTGACAGCCTGGCTTTCGAGATGTCTTCTCCGTCCTTCTCCCATTCTGAACCTCGAGACCTGCTGGCTCGGATGGGCGAGGAAGGAATTCATATCCATACAGTCTTTGCATGTGCAATAACCTGGGACAAGTGGCTGTGACCAGTTTTTGGGCGCTGCTGGCTCAGCTCGAACAAATTGAACAACAAAAGCGCTCAAAACCATTTGAAAAAGTCGTTGGACAACGGGGTTTTGAACGACGTTGTTCTTCTCATCCGATTTCCTGACCAATAATTTGAGTGTGGGTAGGCAGATATCTTCAAATATATTGACAGGGCTTTCCAGAGTATCAATCATGATTTGCCCCGTGAGACGGTCGAGTTCTGATTCAAGGCCCAGGGATAAGCAGTGAAGGATGAGTTCTGCCAGCAAACTCCCGTTTCGTCGATCTACTGAAGCTATCGCATTATCCAAAGGGGCAGATTGGATGCCGTAGCTGTTAGGCTTCCTCTTGTTGGTTGTCGAGAACGATTGAGCCAGCGGTGCCAGTGTGAAATCTTCCAGAAAGTCTGACAAGACATCCTTGAAAATTGTACATGCAACGTTTTCTGGAAGCTTTCCAGAAGAGCCTGCATTGTACATTCCTACCAGATATGCCATGCAAAATGAAGTATGTTTTGCGTTCATTTTTGCGCTTGGTAGTGCCCTGTGTAAAGTAAAGTCAGCTTTAGTTCGTGAGCAAAAGCTATGACTTGCCTATCAAATATCTCTTGACTCGACATTTGCTGAGAAAGCTTTGTCAAAGTTTCACCATCTTCTATAGATGTCAAAGTCAAAGTTGAGACTGCGAGGTTGATATTGGATTTAAGCCAATCGTGGAAAACCGTTTGGTTCGCCGCAGACGATTTCGAAGCATGATCTAAACCTGCTTGTATTTGCTCGGCGGCAGCCAGTCGATCCGCGAAGCCCGACATCTGTTCGAATTGAGATTTCAATCTAAAAAAAAAAAGTCAGCATAATTTGATCAACAATTTAAGTAACATGGATATTTATACTTCGGCAAGAGCGACTCTAGGTCGTATCGCACAAGGGCAATACCGATAGACCGGAAAACTCCGAGGGGCATTTTCTTAGAGCAAACATCATAGGCAGCCAGGAATTTTTCCTTCTTGTCTAGCTCTAGTGTGATTGCGATAACACGCGCGACGACTTCATCCGAGAATGGGGCATATGAAAGCGTATATGATACTCGAGAATACGAACGTGCTTTCCAACCTGTCATCTGACGTGTTACTGTATCACAGATATGACTGAGCTCAGTCTTCGTTGATTCACTATCGGGATTTGAGCTCAATTCGGTGGTCATATTATCTAGCAATTCCATTGCTTTCAATGCTTTAGGCTTCATTCCCTCGCTGTAATATTCGTTACTTACAGAGCCTAGCAGAAAATCGAACTTGCAAGATTTCGGAACAAGAATTGCAGCCTAATGCACAATGTTAGCGAATTTATCAGAAATGGGTGATCGTGCAGTGCTTTACTGTATGATGATAAAAGTGCGTAGTCGATACGCCCTCATTTCCAGTGAAGCCTGAATAGTCCTCATCATCAGGTTCAAGGCCATCAAATGGATCTTCTTTCATAAAATAATCTTCGTCGAAGTCTAGGCCTTCGGCTATCGTTGACCCCTCGAGGTCTACTACTTTCTTCAGACAGATTGAGCTATCGAATTCTTCGACAATGTCGTGAATATCTCCAGAGGTGTTACCTCCATAACCTCCATAACTGCCGTGCATTGACCTTCAAACTCATCATCGCATCCGCCAGAAACAGTTTTGTCGACGTTGGCAAGGTAAAAGCTGAGCCCAGAGTCAGCACACACCTGCCGTAAGCAAGATGCAACCTGCTTATCATGGCCTTTCAAGTTATTGTAGCACAAGCTTGTATCGGTATATTGGTGCTCAAACAAGAATGCGAGAGTGGTGGGCAGCGAAGTATCATTCCCAACGTTCGACGTCCATCTCTCACACAACGTCCTGAGTCTCGCCATGGCCTTCCCTGAGTCTGCACCTATACATTTACAATCTAGCGTTGTATGTATGAGGTTGTAAGTAAGAACCAGTCGACGGCCTGATACTACGGGCTTTACTTCATGTGTGACATCGGAAAACCTGATCGTTTGATTAGTTATACTGTTTACATCATCGAGTGAGAAAGCTCATACCACGCCAAGTAGGAGAAGCCAAATGCCGACGACTTTGAAGTCTTGAGGATTGATGTTTTACCCGCATGACTTAAGCGGACTTCACCTCCTTCGTGCTTGGAGGGAAGAGCAATGACCAAAGTTCCAAACATTCTAGGAGCCTTCTCGGAGCTGGAGAAAATTAGCGTCATATTTGATTACTTATATTTAAACAGCTCACTCTTGATGGGGTTTGAGCATTGCCCCCTCGTCATACAGCAACATCTTGTACAACTCTGCTCTAACCCCTTTGCCAGTTGAATCAACACCGAGGCCCGCGCTCACCTTTGCCACAATTGTTTCGAGATATGGTTCCCAAGCAGGATTTATCAGTGCAAATTCACTATGCGATAATTCCCAGGTTTTCCGGACGGTTTCGTCGACGACAGTTTCTTCTCCCTTGCCAAACGGGGCCTGATGACTTGCGCCAACAATCGCTGCAGCATCGCGATCAGAAAGAGGCAACCCAACAAGGCCACCATTCTTCAGCAATAATCCAGGGTTTGGTGCATCTTTGAGAGTTCCAAATAGGGAGAAATCTCCGGGAGCTTTGATATTGGCCAGACATTCGAAGAGATCCTGCTTTAACAAGCCAAGGTCTTGGAAATCGTTGTCATCGGTCTCTGATCCTAATCCAGGAGGAGTGGTTTGAATGAATGTCTTGGTATTCATTTTCAATGCAGTCAAAATTGGAAAGATTACTGTATAAAGAACTGTATAAAGAGGCCTAAAGGTCAGGGAGAGAGTGGGCCTCCACTGGACGCGACGCGACGCGACGCGTTTGTCACATGATGACTCCCGACCTTTTTCCCCGTCAACTTTTAGCCTTAGGTTCTAATACCTACTTTACCTACATTACGTCTACCGTAACTCTAAAGCACCACCGCCTCTTGCTAGAGTGAGATGATGAATTGGTGTTTCACAATATATCGATGATTGATACACGTGCTTAATAAGCTGCCATTCTAAAGGAAGGCGCAAAAGTCGTGATCATCGTTAATGTGCAAGCACTTGTTGTCACTTAATGCTTTACTACTCTAGAAACTAACAAGGTTCCAAAATGCGAACCCAAGCATAGCTTAACGGAGCGTGGGTGGCTTGTTAGACCTAAGAAAATCACTCCTTGGTCTTCTCACAATTCTTGGTCGCGAAACCTATCCACTTCCGCACGAGGTTGAATGAGATGAAACCTCTCCTGCCGACCATAAGCCCATTCCCATCCACTTTCCCCTTCCGCCCAATAGATATCTTCTTCCAAGTAGAAATTCAACGTCGCATTTTTCTCTGGAACGAAGTGTTCCGCGTAAAGCTCAACACTGTAATATGTCTGGTTCAAAAGTGGGAGATCTCCTAGCACAGGGACGGACTCTTGGAGATTGAACATTCCTAGTACAATATCAGCGATGAAATCCGAGGGTATATCTAGTGTACGTACCAATGAGTGTTCCGGCCGAATGGCCCCAATCGCCGATCGGATGGCAATATATCCTGCCTTCAATCCCTTCACTCCTCATCTGCTGCTGGCTGATTGTCAAGATCTGATTCCCTGATAATCCAACTTTCATGTTCGATTTAACTATATCCTGAAGTCGGTTCGCTTTATTTAATCCATCGAGCAAGCCTTGAGGGATATCTTTCTCTGTTTCTCCAGGGCGTAGGACGTATGCGAGATGCTGGGTATCGGTGTTCATTCCTAGCGCAGTGACGCCAAAGTCTACATGCAACATATCTCCGTACTGGATGGTGCCTTGAGGAGTAGGGAGATTGATTTCGAATACCCCACCTGGTCCGACGATGCTTACGCTCGGGTGAAACCACGTGGTATAATTCTGTTCTTGGATCTTCGCACGGAGCCACCACTCCACATCCTCAATCGATATCTAAGAAACTTATTTCAAAAGTTTGGGAATCAGCTCCTCACCTCAGTATTAGTCTTCCCAGGCACAATAACGTTCCCACTAAACCCCTCCCCAATCATCGCCCAAGCCGTCTCCTGAATCCTCTTATACCACCCCAGCTGCTGCCTCGGCATTGTCGCAATAAACTCAACCCCCAACATTGGCTCCCCCACCAATCTATCTCTCCACTTCTTCGGAAACTCATCTAAAATATTCTTCAACTCTCCAACATGCAAACCACTACTAAATGCTATTTGCGTATCGACATTAATCGCAATCGAAGCTGGATTTTGCGCTTCTAGGACATCCAAGAGTTCAGTCCAGACCAAGGGCGTGTTGTCGATCCAGCTGTAGGTGGTGGGGGTGGAATTTGTGGAGTGAGCGAGGAAAAGAGTTATGGTGCGGCGGCGGGCGGAAAATTGGGTGGAGCGTTTGAGGGACCAGAAGACTGTGTCTTCGGCGTATTCTTTTTCGCTCATCTATGACGGTAATCAATAGAGGAAGAGGTTGGCTGTTCAACTCACTGACCAGCCATGCACCGATTCCATATTTCTGAAGTAATTGTGGAATGTGAGAGATCCGTTCTTTATTCCAGGCATCTTGAAGTGCAGCTTGCTCTTTCAAGGGCGGGAGTGCTTGGTATTGAGGATGACCATCACTTGATGCCGAAGCAACTAAGAGCAGTGAGATGAGGACTAGAAACAACGTAGATACCATGTTGAAAGGCGAGTAATACGATGTGTTTCGCGAAACACAGGTTCAACGAAGTAGGCGTCTTGGCGGGCAGGTCCGACTCCAGGATGATAAAGTGGGATGGAAGCAACCTACACCTTTGGTGCGGCGAGATCAAGAAAGACGGTGCACTAATTAATTACCTGACAAATTCAATGCGCGTCCTTTACTTTCAAACCAAGCAGCTTAGTTTAGATAAGCCGTTGAGCCTGACATTATCACGTGACTGCTCTTTCTTGCCCTTTTTAATAGAATTCTGATCAAATGGAAGGCATAAGCATACGATTCACTATTTTGATGCCTGGTGAAGATAGAGCTAATCGTTGTGAACCCCTTTTCAGTCGTTGTGGTACTGTACCTAATAGGTACTTATACGCGATAGTGTCATGTGACGTCGAACTCCGAACTGAACCTCATACCTACCTTACCTATCAAGACCAACGCCGCATCATTCATACAAAAAATCCATCCCTAAAGATGACGCGAAAAGTACCATTCGGCCGCCCAATGCGAGACGCGCATTTCCAATTTTCACCCTCTTACACGCCACTCAACCACGGTTCATTTGGCGCCTATCCACGACTCGTCCAAGAGGAGCAAAACAAGTTCACGAAACTCGCTGCCGAGCGACCAGATGCCTTCATTGTTAACGACCTCCCCCAATTTATTGATGAGTCACGCGAAGCAGTCGCACCGCTACTTGGGGTGCCGGTGGATGAAGTAGTCTTCGTACCAAACGCGACGACGGGAATTAATACCGTGTTGCGCAACCTGAAATTCGGGGAGGGAGATATGGTGGTACATTTTAGCACTATTTATGATGCGTGCGAGAGAACATTGGCTTCAATATCGGAATTGATGCCGTTGAGTTGTGTGTCAATCTTACTGGAGTATCCTGTTGAGGATGCGGAAATTTTGAGGAGGTTTCGGGAGATGGTGGGGTTGATGCGTGGCCAAGGGAAGAGGGTTAGGTTGGCGATGTTTGATACCGTTCTGACATTTCCAGGAGCGAGGATGCCTTGGGAGGACTTGGTAGCTATGTGTAAGGAGTTGGGAGTTTTGAGTTTGATTGATGGGGCTCATGGGATTGGACATATCGATTTGACACATTTGGGGAAGGTGGGACCGGATTTCTTTGTGAGCAACTGCCATAAGTAAGTCTATCCCATTTTCTGATGTCTTGTCAAGGTCCGGCTTACGCTCCAATCCAGATGGCTTTACACACCTCGTAGCTGTGCGGTATTCCACGTGCCGTTCCGAAATCAGCGCCTGATCCGCACTTCGCTGCCGACATCACACGGATACAGACTACCCCAAGAACACATGGACACCAATGGTAAGACGCGTTTTGTTCATCTCTTTGAATTCGTGGCCACGATCGATTATACCCCCTATCTGTGCGTTCCTGCCGCCTTAGAATTTCGCCGAAAGTTCTGTGGCGGAGAAGAAGTAATCAGAAAGTACAGTTGGGAGATTGCGCGAGTTGGTGGGAAGCGAGTGGCAAGCATTCTTGGAACGGACGTGATGGACAACGAAACATCGACGATGACGCAGTGCTGTTTTTCGAATGTGCGGTTACCGTTGACGTTTGCGATTAGGGGCCAATCTACCAACAATCAAGGAGTGTTTTCACCTGAGGAAGCGGGGAAGATCCAAAAGTGGTTGAATGCTACGGCAGTGAAGGATTTTGACACCTATTTACAGATTGCGTTTCACTCAGGTCATATGTGGGTGAGACTTAGTGGTCAAATTTATCTTGAGCTGAGGGACTTCGAGTGGGTTGGATTCAGGCTGCAAGACTTATGTGAACGAGCACGGAAGGGAGAGGTCAGCTCGTAGAACATTGAAATTTTCTAAAAACTATAACCGTTGGATTGTATTTCGCAGAGGAATGGACTTTAAATGTCATTCTTCTTCACTTCAAATCAGCCAAAGAAAGGTCCGGAGCTTAGTAATCCTCATTTATATCTTAATGACACTTTAAGATTGAACTGAAACATGCCTCCCTTATTTTCAAGTACATCCTATTCGCTAGACACAGGGACTCATATAAAGTATTCGGGAACCACCACTTGTCATGCGATCTGCTGTGTTTGTCGCGCTGCGAAAGAAGACACGTCCTGCTTTACTTGCTCTAACCAGATTTCAGCAGCGTCAGCCACGGCAGTCACTGCTGCTCGCTCTGTCGAGCCTTCCGGATACTTTCGTTTTTCATTGTTCATGAAGTCGAGATAGGATTCGCCCACCTTTTGTAATTTAGACGTAGCTTTCTTGTCCCATTTAAGGTACAGGATCTCGGTATTCGTAAGTTTTGCAACGCTCGCTCGAGCGGAACCCAACTTGACAATTCTGCTTCTCACCTGTGTTTTGGTAGCAGGCTTTCCGGTCAACTTGCCGAACGCATATTTCAGAGGCTTCTTGTCGGAAAGTAGACCATCTAAGTCTTTCCCCGCTAGCCACATAGCTTTCAATTTTGGGTACTCGTGGTCGGAGAGAATGTCGCTTCCGCTTGGGAGTGGAGGTGGCTGGTTTGGGTATTCGAATAAGGTTTGTTCATCATCGTCATCTTCACCCCAATCGTACGGTACATCATGCTGTTGGCTGCCTGAAGGGGTTGTCCGGGTATAAATCGTGTTCGCACTCACGTCGTCATTTCCATTCGATCGTGATATTGAGGAACTCAGAGATCTAGCAGCACAACCCAGTTGCTGTGAAATTGCAGCAATGCTGAGCAGAAGTAATGTACCACGCATGATATAATCGTTGCAGTTGAGCTATATTACCCTATCGAGTGATTATGATATTGATGAGACTCAATTGAGATAGTTAAAAGTTGATTGAGATTTGAAATTCAACAGAAGACGAGAATATGATGAGAAAAAGAAGGCTTAGCAGAGAAGCAGATTTTTCTCTCATATCTAGCTCTCTCACTATCACGATTGTACGCTTAAGGTGGGTAGGTGGCTAGGCGTGAGGCTGAGCACCACCACTAATAGATAGCTCAAATCCTTTTAGCCAGCAATAGCCAATCAAAAAGCAATCCTCAACACCAATCAATCCTTCGCGCTTTACTTACGCTTGATTTCGTGGCGTTATCAGCATCCTAAATCCTCCATATTCTGCATACATGAATCCTCAACCACCGAGAGCGATTAGTCCGCGATGATTTCAATAACTACCTTCCCTACGCCTCCTTTGCCATTCATAATCCTCGTGCACTCATCCTTCATTCCTTCCAAGTTTGTAAACTTCAAAACCTTGCCCACCACCGCTTTAACCTTCCCCTCTTCCACCCACTCCTTGATCCTCTCCAAATCGGTCCCATTAGATTTCATCAACACGCTATCGAACCTGACTTGGTATCTGCGGAACCACCATCTAACGATAGCGTCGACGATATCAAGAACTTTCTCGATAAGGAATGGGATTTTGTTACTGATGTTCTTGAGGCTGCGTCCCGATGGGGGAGGGCCGGCACAAGCTACTATCATGCCACTTCTTTTGACGAGAGCTATCTGAAGGGGGTTTATCAGTGAAGGACGATGAAAGCTTTGGGCAAGGCAATTACTGAAGAAAATGAAGCACCTATTGAGTCGATCATAACATCTACGGATTTCGGTGGAATCGTTTTTGCAGGGTTGACTTTCGTGTAATCGATTACTAGTTATTATTTAGCTAAATTTTCGCTGTGAAGGGGTCGGGATAACTCGCTCTCATCTACGATTCCTTTACCGAGAAGATCATCTACCCTAGATACCTTCGCCGTCGAGACAGTAGTAATGACTTTATCGGCACCGTACACATTCTTAGCCATTTGCACTGCTACCGATCCCACCCCACTAACTTCACCGCAGAACAAAGTCAGCTCTTCATTTTGAAATGCGGGAAGAAAGAGAATACTTACGACCCGCGGGAACAAATACTTTCTTCCCGTCTACACCCCCAGGGACCTTATCAAACATCTGAATCGCAGTAAGAGCAACCAAAGGAATCGAGGCTGCCTCCACGAAGTTCAGATTCTTAGGTTTAGAGACCATGAACGTTTCTGTGGCTACCGCGTATTCGGAGACTGAACCAGTACCGAATCTTTCTAATTTTGTGTTAGTTCATTTCTATGTTGGAAAGAGAAGTCTGGTCGAGGACGTAGGGAGCCAACCTCCATCTCTAAACGGCAAGCAGCAAAACACTTCATCGCCGATCTTCACTTTCGTCACCTCATCCCCTATAGCTGCCACCGTACCAGCAAGATCAAAACCAATCTTGAACGGCAAACTATTGTTTTGATCAGCTTCTCGCGATAATTTTTTATTCCAAGTCCCATTCAAGCCTATGGACTCACGGAACGCTAAAAGCAGGCCAATATCTCCCCAACGCGCCCCCTATATCCGTGGGATTGATAGCCGCTGCATGAACTCTCACCAGAACCTCATCACCTCTCGTGATTTCCGGCGTTGGCAGATCTGCAATCTCCCATTTTGAAGGTGGCCCGAAATGGCGGGTGCAGAGGGACCGCATTGTCTCTGGGATGGAGGGGTCAGCCATAGTGGGCGAGGAATTCCCGAGCGATAAGATGAATGAATAAAAGTAATTCACAAGATAGCAATCGCAGTAAAAATGATGTTTGTTATGAGAAGAGGCGGGCGCGTGTGTGATGTGTTTCGCAATCAATCTCGGGGCAATGTTTGCCCGATTGGATGTCACTATGCATTTCTTTTTCGACATCATCTGGTATTGAGTAATTCCTATTTCAGTCGTGTATAGTCTCGAAAGCAATTCATATTAATAAATAAATAATCTGAAACGATATACCGCCATAAATTCAAGACTAACTAGTAGAGTAAATTTCAAAAAGTTATACAGAGTCTTCTATTCTCAATTGCTATTTTTACATATATTCTTAGATAATTCCTTCTAGAATCCTGTGAATATTAAACAAAGATTAATAGTACTATCTTATTATTAATATCACAATACAAGTCAGAAATGTATCAAAAATAACTATTAATATAACTATTAATCTCAAATTCAAATAGTTTAAGTTTATTATAATTATCTTTCAAATGTACTTTATTAAATTTAGTGGTATCTATCTAATCTCTTCTATATCTAAATACAAATTTATAACTATCTACTTCTTTTAAATATTTTTATCTAATAGGGTTCTAATTGAAATCTAGTCTTGACTGGTCAGGATACTAGTCTTTTGTAATATAAAAACTAGATAATCTAATCTATAAACTACTTTACAATTATATTTAAAAAATTAAAAAAGTACAGCTTATTATTACTTCTTCTACTTAATAGT
>Ga0182030_10024918_pt1 | contig 10943 bp, 11 predicted proteins | sample 812S3MmetaG_FD_121299 | JGI IMG/M metagenome (GOLD analysis project Ga0182030, IMG submission 121299) | Permafrost microbial communities from Stordalen Mire, Sweden - 812S3M metaG (Illumina Assembly) | ecosystem: Environmental > Terrestrial > Soil > Wetlands > Permafrost | place: Sweden... | reverse complement strand
TTTGGCGGCAGTCTGGAGAGCCAATCGATCGGCTCTCCAAACAAGCATTCTCTCTAGGTGGGTTTCAGCTTTTAACCGCGACAATCCTTTGAAGCGACCGTGAACCCTTCACAACCTCTCGTTCTCAGCAGTCTGACAGAACAAGAGACTGCATAGCCACACGACCTTAGGCCTCTAGAAATCCCATACCATAGCGAATGGATTGTTTGGCCCCTCGTGCCGCTGCGGCTCCTGGCCCCGTAGCTATTCTGGCATCAAAAAAAGCTATTCGTATACACACGGCCTCGTCGAGACGACCGCGCTCTCTGGACGCTCTGGCACCGATGGCCTGTTACCGCTCTTGCAGTCCGATGACGAAGGTGGGTTCTCGTGAGGTAGGAGACAAAGGAAATTATCCAGCATATGAATATGCTTCCGTTTCTGGATGGCTCGAGTTCTATTGTGTTTTCCTTGGAGAGATGTTTCTTTGTTCATGAATTTCACTTTTATCCTTCCTTCTTCGAGCTATTGTCGAGTACGCCCCCCTTCCAAGATTCATAGTTTAGAGCTTCTTGATTCTTCTACTCTGTGATTCCATATCGCCTACAGCTTTTCTAATATCTAAGATTCGCCCGCCGTGGATATATCTGCTACCGTTTGTGATATTCGGTGAGATATAGCGGACCTTAAAACCTTACCAGCGACGTTAAAACGATGAGGCGAGATCGAATATCCCGGACGTTGTTGCTGGCAGTTGGCGTTGGAACTTCTTCAGCGGCTGTATCCTCGCATCAGATCTTCGAACGGGCCTCGACCTGCGCAACTTCGACATACACACAATGTAGTCAAGCTGGGCTACCTGCGGATTTCTGCTGTGCGCCCAACACAACATGCATACCTCTCGCCGGCAATACAACAGTACTGTGCTGTCCGACAGGAAACACCTGCAACACTATTCAACCACTATCCTGCGAGCTTCAGGCGCAAAATGCTACACAAAATCCCAGCGCTGCGCTCAAGACGACAGCCCTCACAGGGACTCTGCCAACGTGCGGAACAGGATGCTGTCCCTTTGGCTACAGCTGCAGTAATGGCGGCAACTGTGTTATGAATGCTGATCAGTCGAAAGCGCCAGCTACATCCTCCTCATCCTCTTCACCAACGTCGTCCACCTCATCGAATCCAATATCAACCATAAGCTCCATTACAAGTCCAACAACCTCGACTGCGCCAAGCACGAACACTACTCTTCCGCTTCCCGAAGCGCAAGCCTGCAGCAAGTTTCCCGTCACTGCAGTCCTTGTAGGCTTCTTCCCAGGACTCATCCTCGGTATTCTCCTCACCGTCGCAAGTATCTGTCTCCTAGGAGCGCAGCGTCGCAAAGCATCTCGACGTCATAGCGGCTCCTCCTTCGGAAATATATCTGATCCCCAGCCTAGTAATGGAGATATGCGGACAGACTTTCTACGCAAACCACCACAGACTCCATCTACGGTCGCGACATCAAGCACACCTGGACGGCGAAATACTGTGCAACGTGTGCGTTCTTTGTTCCAAAAATCGCCACCCACGCAGTTCCAAGAAGAAGGCGCACCTCCAGTTCCTACGATGTCCTCAACGAACAACGGCCCTGTAACGCCAGTGCTGCAAAGAGAGCCTAGTTACGGAGATATCAACATCTTCGCGGATGGGGATACCGCGAGTGCACTAAGGGAGCGAGAGAGGCAGAATACTCTGGGCATATCACAAGGTGGCCCCAGAGCGAGTCACCAGACTACCTTTTCAGATATGATGGAAAAGAGTGGGCTAGCTGGGTTACAGAAGGGACAACGTGAGTCACTAAATGAGCATTTGAAGACGGGAAAATGGCGCTGACTGTTTGGTAGCGTATGTTTATAAGGGGTCAGAAGGGTATGGTACGCCGCCGAGGTCACAACGGACCCCATAAGAAGGTTTGAATTTGGGGGATTGGTTATTCGGATTTGATTCTTGAATGGTGTTGGGGATAGCGAGGGGAATTGTCATGGTGTTGGGAAAACTATACCGTTCGTTTAATTCCTTTTTTGTGAATACCTTTTTGAAATCAAGATAATATTTCCACTTCACATCTTGCATTTGCTTTGGGAAGGCCTTGGGGGCCATCTTCTGTGTTGGATGAGCTTTTCCTCTCCGGGTACTCCCGCTTCTGCATCGTTGTATCCCTATCTAGGCTTTGATGCTAAAATTAATGCGGCTGAGACATCGACGCCGCACAATCGCATTTCTTGCCTTGCAATCGCAGTAACCATGCAGTGCCTTTCACGAGCATGCCAATCATCAATTGACCCATGCTTCAGTGAGGATGTTCCATTGGTGCAGTTACGACAGTCCAACCTTTTTCTACAACCCTATATTCTGCTATACCTGTCCTTTATGCAAGTTATTACTACACCACAATTTTGCGATAGGATTCAGATCCCAGTCATCTTCCCCAATGTACCCACAGTCTGACGAAAGATAAGGATAACTTCCCTTCTCATTCTGGCCTCAGATCTTTTCTTCAAATTCATACCGCTTCCAGAACTCTTGACTACAGTAGTAAATGTAATCGATCGTATGTTAGTTATACCAGTGAACAATGTCTACCAGTACAACATGTCCTCGGTGCGGGTTAATGACTATTATTGAATCCCCAACTCAAATATCCCGATCAACGCAGACCGATCAAATACCAGATGCATCTTTTCATTCCCTTCAACCAACCGCCTCTAATTCACAGGATCAGCAATTCTCTGCTGGCACTGGTTTATGGTCCAATGCCACAGAGATTCTCGTATGCGCTCGTTTTCCCACTTCCTCAAGCTTCACAACTGCTAATCAAGCTGTAGACTAGAAAACGAACCATATCCCGGACTCAATCTCCTAGACGCTCGACTGTCAATCGCAGGAGTATCTTGAGAACATTTGGATTACAACTGGAGATGAAAGAGGTGGAAACAAAAATTGATCCCATAATCTCATCGCCACAACCTTCGCAATTGCCTGCAGAGCCCCCTCTAAACTTTACTAGACTCTCCCGTACACTTTCCCGGAGGAAGAGTTTCATTTCCCCCCTCAGCAAGGGCAAACCACTTGCCTCAATCCCAACACGAGACCATAAAACCGGAAACCTACATACCTTAACAGAAGAAAACAGCAAATCCTCAACCTATCACGCATTCACCATCCAACCCGCCCTCCTCCAATCCCTCAACCGATCCAACCCTTCCTGGTCCAAAGCCGAAATCACAAAACACTCTTACTCCCAAGAAGAACTTGTGTCCAAGATGCGGTCTCTCTCCAAATCCAATATTCCAAGTTCGGTGTCAGAGAAGAAGGCGGCTTTGTCTGTGGTGCAACGAGCGCAGGTTGAGAAGTTGTTGCAGGAATTGAGGGGAAAGGAGAAGGAGAAGGAGAAGGAGAAGGGGGTGGAGTGGAGATTAGTCCAGATAGAAAGGAAAGAAAGGGGGAGGATGGGCTGGAGAAGGGAGAGAGAGGTGGTTGCTATTACCGTCTACTTCCAAAGAAGTTTGAAAAAGGAAGAAACTGAAGTATCTGATTTAGATGGTGTTAAGATTCAGGAATCTATCACTCGAGACAGTGGGAAAGGCATGCTTTCCACTTCTCGCCAGATTCCCCATCATTCAAGAACCACCGAAACAGCAAAACGCAAATCGAAACAAACCTCCATACCCACAACCCGCGGCCGAGACCCCCATAAACCCCTCGCTCTCAGCGCCGGACTCGGCATAAGCAACTTACGCTCAGATTCAAGATCCACAGCCTCGATACTAGGCAAAGACAAACAGCGAATTAAAGTCGGATCCAGCGCAGGTACTTCAGACACCGTATCTTCCTGTACAGGTAATGTCGATTCTGAGCAAGCGGACAGCGTGACGGTGTCTAGTGATAGTCGGTTCAGTGCGCCCAGACCGAGAGGTAGGAGGCGAGTTCCTCGTCGAGGCGTCAGGTTGAGGCATGCGAATCAAGCTGCTGCAGGGGAGGCGGAGGAAGGTGGGCTTGAATCTGGTGGTACGACTGGGGAATTAACGGGACGAGGTGGAGTGTCGGATAATGGGGAGAAGGAGCCGCTATCCGCGCATAAGAGAAACCTGCCTCTTCTACCAGCGGAAGAACGAGAGCGTCTTGCCGATTTGGGAACATACTTCTGCAAGCCCGGTTTCTTTGTCGTCGTGGAAGATCTGTTGGACGCCAATGGGGGCCATTAGGACGGGACTTTCTGCAGTTTGTTAGTCTGGGCTGGGGGAGGCTTGGGGGAAGGAGCACCATAGGATTCGCCAAAGAGTTTTATAGTGAGATCGCGATGTGTGGTTGGCCCTTGGGAAATTTAGTTGTGTTTATTTGAACTGGATATGGTAACAACTAACGCAGCATTCGAGGTACCATCTTCCATTGACGGAATGCAAGTCGATTCGCATCCATTGTTGCACGCTCGCCCGCACCACCGGCAACATAGTTGTAAGCAGTCGGCTTCAGAATACCTTTGGCTTGCGATTCTAGCTTATTTGGATCTGTTGTGACGAGAGGATATCTTTGATGCAGAAGTCCGTCTAGGGACCAAGTAAGCAGATTGAAGGAGGAACACGGACTTGGATGTTACCTCTATATATCTCATTTTGGAATGCACCATACTTCCGATGCTCATGTGTGCCATGAACGGACTGGGGGTTCTGTTTGCTCATTGTAGAAGACATATCTGAGCAATTGAGCTCGCCTGTCACTTGAAAGTTATATGACGCTGTAGAGAAAGACCGGGTGTTCAAATTAGGGATTACTGGACAAGAACCAAAAAAGGGATATATCAACGAGGCTATGAGACACGAAATACCTCCTCCGCACCAGACCATGAGATACTCGGAGACTTAAGCCAGGACTTGTATTCTACAAGTCGCCGAGGCGCCCTGAGCTAGGTCGATACGTCATGGAATGTACCACGTGATTTGACCAGCTTTGAGCGTTGTAAGGTTTCGAGAGTATAGTATTCACGTTCTGTTGATTCTGTATATTATACAGTAGACAGATGAGGAATCGACGGTTGAATGTGCCAAGAAGAGTCTCGAGGTCTTCACGATTGCCTGCCGAGGTCTTTCGCGGTCAAACGAAGCAGGAACGAAGGAGCAAAAGAGGAATACTTACGAAACTCTTTACGTTGGACACTGGATTCCTTCTGACCATTCAAATTGAACAATCATCAGGCCATCCTACCAGCAGATCCGAGTTATATGCCGGTCGAACTCTATTGTAACTATGCTGGAAAGCTTCACCCCACTATGAAACGACTCCGGATAATTTACCCCACCATTTTTGCTGGAGAACCTCGGTGACGATCTGACCAGAACACATCCCCCGCATTCAGGTCAGCTTGCTCGAGTCAAATATCAATATCAAGCATAAATTACTCAGAGATTTTCGTGACCTGTACTTTTAAATATTTTCTTGTGTGTGATTAGTTATTCTCACTTCACAATCTGCAAACCCAGCAACCGCAAACATGGCCGCCGCAACAACGCAGATGTTCGATATTCCCAAAAAGTACAAGGCAATGGTGTATGATAAGCCTGGTACTATATCGACCAAACTTGAGGAACTGGATACCCCCGAACCAGGGGCTGGAGAAGTGCTTGTTCGTTTGTGAGTTTAAGGACGATCCTTGCTCAGTGTTGTGTCTAAGTCATTGCGATTAAAGAACACACTCTGGCGTTTGCCACTCTGACATGGGAATCATGGAGAATTCGTGGCGCGGCCGTGAGTTCAAAGTATTGGCCAGGCAGATGAGGTAGTAATCTGTCTATAGTGCCCTACCCAACTCAGGCCGGTCAAGTTGGTGGACATGAGGGTGTTGGAATTGTCCACAAACTTGGTCCCGGCTCCGAGAATGGTCGGACCAAGGTGGGAGATCGAGTTGGCATCAAGGCCAGTAAATCCTTGGGATATGAGATTTGTCATGGAACTGACAGTCGTACAGTGGATTGCATATGCTTGTGGCGCTTGCCCAGCCTGTCTAGAAAATAGAGACGGCGTCTGCTTCGTGAATAACCAACTCTCCCTTTTATTGCTGCCTAACTAACATCTCTTCGAACCAAAAAATCTCTGGATACTACTGTGAGTAACTCGGTGCCGCGATAGTCGAGATGCATGCTCAACTGCTCTCAGATCCCGGGACATTCCAGCAATATGCTCTTGCACCTGCCAACTACGTCACACCGATTCCAGATGCCTTGAGCTCTGAGGATGCCGCCCCATTGCTTTGCGCTGGTGTGACAACGCAAGTGAACCACAGCCACATAACGGCCTCAAAAGGGGTCGCATGATTTAGGCGAAGCTAATGAAAATCCCAGATACTCCGCGCTGCGTAAGGCTGATGCGAAAAGTGGACAATGGGTGGTTATTGGTATGTTGCAATCATTGAGCGATTTAGAAAGATGATCCATTGACATGTGATAGCTGGTGCTGGTGGTGGATTGGGCCATCTTGCTACTCAAATAGGGTCTCGAGGAATGGCATTGCGCATCATTGGAATCGATCACGGCAGTAAGGAGAGCCTAGTCAAAGAGTGCGGCGCAGAAGTATTCCTTGACATCACTAAATTTGACGATAAAACGCTTCCTGAGGAAGTCAAAAAAGCAACCGGCGGTCTTGGAGCTTCCGCTGTTATTGTTTGTACCGCATCAAACGCGGCTTATGCCCAAGCCCTTAGCTTCCTCAGATTTGGAGGTACACTTGTTTGTGTTGGAATGCCGGAGGGAGATAGCAAGCCAATTGCAAATTCCTTCCCATCTGCAATAGTAAGAAAAAGCCCCTTTCTCCATCATGTCATCGTGCCAAAGACAAAGGACACCAGGCTGACTTCTCTAATCTATCTAGGTATCAGGCGAATGGGCCATCAAGGGCTCAGCTGTGGGAAATCAAAGAGAGGCATTGGAGGTCCTCGAAATGGCCGCTCGCGGCATTTTGAGGACTCGTCTTCGAGTTGAGAAGATGGAGAAATTGACAGAAGTATTCCAGGAAATGTCGGCTGGTAAAATGCAAGGAAGGGTCGTTCTTGATCTCCAATGATGTTGGGGCGGGGCTTCAGATTGTATAGTATTACAGTGGGACCAGAAATATTAGGAGTTGAAAAAATGGTATGACTTGTGAGATTGCAGATACTTGTAATGGTTCCACAGACACATGTCTTGCAGAATAGTAACAAACAGGGCTGAAGTGGCAATTAATTGAAACAATGGTTATTTTCGTTTTGCTTGTGTCACATCGGGGGATATTGTTCGAGGAGACCAATCGAAGGCAGCCATCTTTGAGCTGAATGAAGTACTGGGACGTTCACCGACGAAGCGACCTCTGCACAGTCAACGGTTACCCCGAAACACTAAGACACCATAGTCTGGCGATGGGCCTTGTCTGCTCGATACGGTCTCAAAGCTTCTAGTGGTATAACGCGCTTATGCTCATGCGAGATATCCCTCCGATCTTGTTCAACACGGTGAGGCACACAAGGAAGGGGATTGCCATCACTTGATAGACTTTCCATGCGGGTGCAGTAATAGAAACAACGCCATATCCGTTGGATGGCATCGGTGTGTGACTCCGGCAGAGATTCCTGCAACCAACAGAATGTAGATAGAATGCGTGCCTGGCGATGTGCATCCAACTGCAAATACTAGCACGCCCTTTTTGAGGTCGCATATTGGTCGTTCATTGCGTTTGATACATGGAGGATTCTTAAATCACCTCCATATCGATTCGAAGGATCCAAGGAAGGATGAGCGGGACCAAGACCAAGAGGCTGGGGAAAGAAGGTCGATGGTGGCCCAAATGATCCTTTTCTCAGCATTGTCAGCCTTGGGGGCTGTGCACAGTGGCCATTGGGATCGCTAATCCTGCTCGCTAGGTATCAACTTCCTCGACTCGTCTCACTGTATCCCCACCAAGATCGAAACCACAGTGCATCTGAGGGCCAACCACATTGCATCTCGCGCCAAAACGGACGGCATATAAGCCACTATGTTCTTTTGGCCTGATACATCCAACGAAGTTATAGTCCCTTTAACCCCCCATCGTGAGCTCCTTCCATCCAGCTAGCCTAATAATCGGCCCAGAAGTCCTTGCGCGACCTTTTCAGAGGCCTCAAGTCTCTCATAAGCTCTGTTGGAATGGTAAGGCTGAGTTCCGTTGCTGCTCTGAGCTCGGCATGAGTCTTCATAGGCAGAACATTAATGATATCAAGATCCTCTTAGTATATAAAAGTCATATGGTTCCCATCATGGAGTTTGTCTACATTTTCAGTGTTTTGTGTCTCATATCCTCATGTCGGATCCGACCAAGAGCTTTAGCAAGCTCTCAATCTCCCAAAGCAAGATGCAATCTTCCCGCGGCCACAGGCGAGGTCCATCAACTGGGAAAGGGAAAGAACCTATGCGTCCAGATGACGATCCACCCAGCGAATCTGAAGACGAGACCGAAGCAGACAACAACGATCTCGAACATGTGTTTGCGCTTTATCACTGCCGTCACATTGATGAGGTTGTTCCCGAGAGCGGCCCTGCTCAGCGTGGCTATCCCTTTCGTTATGCCTTCCAGATTGCCGACGCAGAGATCAAACGTTTCTCTGTCCGCATAGACTCCGACGACCCTGAAGGGCCAAAATGTTCATGTCACAACTCAGGAGTCTGTCGGCATATAAACTGGCTTCTAGAACAGTTGAGTCGAGCTGGGGTAGATGTGACCCCAACGCCAAACTTTTACGGAAGGATATCTCATGCTGGATTGGGAAGAATATGCAGGAGTCTTGATTGGGAACTTCGCGAAGGCACTGGATCAGATTCTGAAGCAGAGTCCGAGGAGACTGAGTGGGAGATTAAAAAAGATCATCGACCGGCAAGGCATGGTCTTAAAACGAGAAGCGTGGTCAGAGAGCGAACGAGGGAGATTCGAGATATCCTGGCGACGCTATCTACTCAGCCAACGGACGATTACAGGAGAGATATTTTCGAAGGCGCAGACGACATCACCGCGGCGGACCTTCTCGTTCCAAACGATCTAGGGGCAACAATGTCTAGGCTCCTAGTTCAGGATGATGACTTATTCTATCGTTTCAGAACTCTCGTTCCACCCAACACTCGAGCGTCTGATTATTTCAGTAAAATGGAACGAAGGGCTAAGGAGGCGTGTGACCTTCTCGACGAATACGCTCAGCATGGTCCTGCTGCAGGTCAGCAACAGCAACATGACCTAATTTGGTGCGCGCAGGAGCTTGTGAATGTTGTCAACTCCATTGCTGAAAATGTTGCGGGGCGGCAGCCGCTTGGCCCATCCTCGAGACGAGAAGCAGCCAAAGCCTTGGTGTCCATTCTTGAGGAAGTCGTGCGAAATCGTAATACCGATTTCTGGGGGGATGAGCGAATAGCCAGACGTCGTAAACATGCAGAACGAAACACGGATAGGAATCTTTATCTGCGTCTCATTGGATCCACGTCTCCACAAAATCCTGTCGGCGCAAGCTTCGTCCTCACAGCACTTCAAGATTTGCCTGAGGCTAAAGATTTCGTTGAGGATCTGGAGGCAATTTTAGATCTTCTGGGTGAGGTTGCATGGGGACCTGATGAGCCTGCTACAAAGGCTTACAGAGCTAAATTGACCCAGCTGATCACGCTACTCAAGGGAGGTGTGGGACCAAGCCCCTCTGGTATTGGGGGGAAAAGACACGCCGGATCCACGGATCCTGGTAGAAATGTCAAGCGCATGAAGTAAAGGCTCAAAAACATGGGGCGAAATTACTTTTGTACTGAGGATTTTCGTGCGAGGATTTCTTGTTTCAATATTTGTTTAGTCACTCTTTTCATCGTTTGTCATGGCTCACTTAGAATACACAAGCCTACAGTCAAACTTTCAATTGTCTCATTATCGTTCACGTTCTGCTGAGCAGGCTTTGTTTCCTACTACACTCCTTGCCTATAGCCACAAAAACAATTGCGCTGGACGCTTTTCAAAACTCAATGTACCTATATACAACATAGCTATATGATCCTTAAAGTTATTTATCTACACTTTCCAACCATACTTGTCATATCCGTAATTATTTGAAGCTGTATCATTAGTATTTTACTGATGTTACTTAGCTGTTTAAATCATCTCGATTCCTGACTTCTTTTCATTTTCAATAGCCTCTCTGTCGATAAGAATAACCGGCTTCCCCTGCATCCTGCCTGATTGGGCAAGCTCTACAGCATTTGGGAGTTCTTTCAACCCTTTGAAAGGATTGGTTTTGACCTTGATGTCGTTTTTTGACACAAGATCAAGCATCTTCTGGCATTCTCCCCTCGAACCTGTCACAATCAACCTCCACAATTCTCCATCTAAAAGACGATTAAACTACTTACTGACAAGGCTTCCATGAATTCTAATGTCACGGAAGACCAGCTCCGCAAACGGGACAGAGACGTTTGTTGGCTGAGCAATCTGTATCATGATTCCATGCATCTTGGTCACCGCTGCAGATGTAGCAGCAGCCGAATCATGGTCGCTGACATTGATGACAGCGTCAGCTCCAAAACCACCGGTCACCTTTTTCACTGCTTCGACAACCTTCTCCTTGCCCTCCCGAGCATCAACTAAAGTATCCGCACCGCAATCTTTGGCGAGTTGGAGCGCTTCATCTCGAGCGTCAATTGCGATGACATGCAAGCCCAATGCCTTGGCAAACTGGACGCCGAGACTGGAAGATCGAGGAGTTAGCATTGGCTTCTTTTGAACGGATTTGGGGCTTGAGACAATGTCTCACGAGCAACAGACAACTTTACCCCGATGTCTCGCGAGCAAGCATATTGTCCAAATACCCATGAAACAGTCTGGAATAGGAGTTTTTATTTTCCGATGCTCCTTACTGTCCAAGACCACCGCCTCCTCCTACTATAGCCATACATTCCCAA
>Ga0182030_10024917_pt1 | contig 10944 bp, 9 predicted proteins | sample 812S3MmetaG_FD_121299 | JGI IMG/M metagenome (GOLD analysis project Ga0182030, IMG submission 121299) | Permafrost microbial communities from Stordalen Mire, Sweden - 812S3M metaG (Illumina Assembly) | ecosystem: Environmental > Terrestrial > Soil > Wetlands > Permafrost | place: Sweden... | reverse complement strand
TTCGCGCGACTGGATCGGGCGTGGTGATAAGGCGGGCTCGCCCGGTCTGATCACCAGAAGGACGGTGTCTTTCGGTCGATCCCTTCGCGATCCCGACGCCGATCGTCCTCGCCTACGGGAAGTGGGCTCCGGGCGTTCGCCGTCGGCCTCGCTCGGTTTCGGCCGAAATACACCGACCTTCTATCCGGGAGTCTGTCGGGAAAAGGCCAAAATTCGCAGAAACGCGACCGTAGAAGGCCAAGTTTTGCGTCGGGAGGCTCGTCTCCCGACAAGAAATGTGGCTCCGAAATGTCTGCATGGTGCAAGTTCCGACAGACTCCTTGGGAACAGGCAGAACGTTCGTGCCGAGGTTTGAGGGCCTAGACGGAGTATATTCGAGAGCATGCCACCGCTCTCCCAACCGCCTGTCTCTTCGGTCGCTGCTCGGCTTGACGATAGCGTGTTCGCCATTCAAAAGCGCGGGTTGCCTCCCCCGCGTGTGGGGATCGTACTGGGAAGCGGCCTAGGGGCATTCGCGGACAGTCTCGAGGACGGCGTGAAGGTCCCATATCGAGATTTGCCTCATATGGCGCTACCGGACGTTTCTGGTCATGACGGAAACCTATGTTTCGGAGTCGTGGATGGCATTCGGGTCGTCTGTATGCAGGGGCGAGTCCATCTCTACGAGGGTCACCCGATTGCGAAAGTAGTTCATGGCGTGCGGGTGATGGCACGCCTTGGAGTGAGCGTTGTTCTGATCACGAATGCCGCTGGAGCCTTGCAGCCCACGTGGGCTGCAGGCGACATCATGATGATCACGGACCACATCAACCTTACGGGGATGTCACCACTCGTCGGATTCAATGATAATTCGCTCGGTCCTCGATTTCTCGATATGACCGACGCCTATGATCCTCAGGTCCAGGATGCGCTTCGCGCGGCGTCACGCGAGGCTGGCGTAGCCTTGCGAGAGGGCGTGTATGCGGGGGTGTTGGGGCCGTCGTACGAGACCCCCGCGGAGATTCGAATGCTCGTGGCTCTTGGAGCTCAAGCTGTCGGAATGAGCACAGTCGCGGAAGTCATAGCGCTTCGCCATATGGGAGTGCGCGTTGGTGCGTTATCATGCATCACCAACTTGGCCGCTGGGATTGCAGCGCGTGCGCTGAGCCACGAGGAGGTTGAAACGACGGCCGCGGCTCGCGCGGGCGAAATAGGTGCGCTGATGCGTCACTGGGTTGCTCGAGCCGGAGCTTTGATGTGAAGGTCGGCAAGGCAGACTTCGCGCGAATGCTCGACGCAGCCCGTCTGGCTCGGGCCAGAGCGTATGCTCCGTATTCAGGCTATCGTGTCGGTGCGGCCGTCATCACGCGGCGTGGAATGATATTTCCAGGAGCGAACGTCGAGAATGCGACCTATGGGGCGACGATTTGCGCAGAGCGATCCGCGATCTCGGCGATGGTTGCTGCCGGGGAACTCCACCCGACCGCCTGCTTGGTGCTGACTTCCGATTCGCCTCCGGCGGCTCCGTGCGGCATCTGTCGTCAGGTGCTTGCGGAGTTTGCGCGGGATATGGAAGTGGTGCTTGTTTCGGAGCTTGTCGGAAAGGGAGCTCCCGGGCTGACCATCCGTCGTAAAACGCTCGGTCTTCGCTCGCTTCTTCCGCAAGCATTCAGGTTTCGACCCCAAGCCAAGTGATTCCTCACCTGCCAGGTACACGCTGGGCGTGACTGTTCAGAGTTTTTGGGCGATAGCCGGTGCCATGATTGCTAGGGCGACACGTAGTCGTGCTTTCGGTTCCCTGTTTTGGATGGCCCTCATCGTGGGATGTGCTGCAAAAGGACCGGAGCCCTCCGTTGCTCCGCTCACGACGGCACCCGCACTGGATGCTTCTCTGGCGGTTATCGATAGAAACGACGCGTCGGAGCGATTGGTGGGTCCAGACGAATCCGCGATGGATCGCTCGGTCGACCCTTGCGATGATTTTTACGGTTTCGCCTGCGGCGGGTGGATGAGGGCAACCGCGATTCCCGAGGATGAAGCCAAGTGGGTGCGAAGCTTTAGCGTCATCCATGAAGGCAATGAGAAGTCGCTTCGGGCGATCCTGGAGCGGGACGCCCGAGGGGATACGCGCGATGACCCCTACGGTCGGCAGCTCGGAGACCTTTGGACATCCTGCATGGACGAGGACGCGATCGAGGCCCGTGGTGCGAAGGATCTGAAGTCGGAGCTCGCGAGAATCGAAGCAGTCGCCGACGCCAAGTCGCTAGTTGTCGAGCTCGCACGGTTGCATTCCATGGGTGTCGGAGCGGGCTTTTCCTTCGATAGCGAAATCGATGCAAAGGATTCGCGAAGGATGATCGCCGGGCTCTCGCAGGGTGGACTCGGCTTGCCTGAGCGCGACTATTATCTTCGTATCGATTCTCGCAGCAAAGATCTGCGCGTGGAATACGAACGTCACGTCGCTCGCACGCTCGAACTGTCGGGGGAGACGCCTCGAGAGTCAGCTACTCATGCGAGATGGATCATCTCCTTGGAAACGGAGCTTGCAAAAGCGTCGATGTCAAACGTCGACTTGCGCGATCCTCGGAAAGTCTACCATCGAATCGATCTCGTGGGATTGCGGGCGCTTGCTCCCCAGATCGCGTGGGACGCATATCTTGCCGAGCTCGGCTTTCCTGCGATCACCGCCATCAACGTCGGTCAGCCCGAGTTCATCAAACAGGTCGCGGCCCTTGCAAAGACGGTCCCGTGGCGCTCTTGGCATGAGTACTTGCGGTGGCACTTCGTCCGGTCGTTGTCGCCGTATCTGTCCCGTGCATTCGTCGAACAATGGTTCCAATTTCGACAGACCCTTACGGGAGCGAAGACCCTTCAGCCCCGATGGAAGCGCTGTGTGCAGGTTGCCGACCAGCTGATGGGGGAGGCCCTCGCTCGGCCCTTTGTCATCGAACATCTCGGCAGTGACGGAAAGCGAGCCGCTGAGGATATGGTTCACGGCATCGAAAGCTCGATGAAGAGGGATCTGGAGACGGTCGCTTGGATGGACGACGCCACGCGCACGAAGGCGGAGGAGAAGCTGGCGGCCATCACCAACAAGATTGGATATCCCTCGAAGTGGCGAAGCTACGATGGGCTCGAGGTCGACCGTGAGTCGTTCCTTGGTAACGTGGAACATGCCTTCGCCTTCGAAGTGAAACGAAGCCTTGCCAAGGCGGGGGGGCCGGTCGATCCTGGGGAGTGGGAAATGACGCCACCGACCGTGAATGCCTACTATGAACCCACGCGAAACGAGATGGTGTTTCCAGCTGGGATTCTCCAGGTGCCATTCTATGGGCGGTCACAATCCCCCGCGATGAACTTCGGGTCCATCGGAATGGTGATTGGACACGAATTGACCCACGGGTTCGACGATGCCGGTCGACGATTTGACGCCGATGGCAATTTGCGCGACTGGTGGACGTCTTCCGTAGGCGTCGAGTTCGATCGACGAACGTCGTGCGTGGAGAAGCAATACGACGAATATGTGGCTACAGGGGATAGTCACATCAATGGAAAGCTCACTCTAGGGGAGAACATCGCCGATCTCGGCGGGCTCAAGCTCGCCCTCGCAACCTTCTTGCGAGACGATCCCCAGCATGCGACGGCGACGTTCGTCGGGGGATTCTCGCGTCAGCAAGAATTCTTCATGAGTTTCGCGCAGTCGTGGTGCGCGAACTACCGACCCGAGGCGCTCAGGCTCCTTGTCGCGACGAATCCACATTCGCCTCCGCGTTTCCGCGTGATAGGGCCGCTGTCCAACCTTCCGGAGTTTGCAGCGGCGTTTGATTGCAAAGCCGGATTGGCCATGGTTCGGCCCGCGGAAAATCGATGTGAGGTGTGGTGAGGACGTCTTGCGGGCCTCCGCGGATTCACGCTGTCTGCAAGGGGACCCAATGATTTCCGACGACGATTTCGTCGGCGTGAACCAGGACGGCGTGATCAGCGAGTTTCTCTGGGAGGCATGCCCGTGGCTTTCCAGCGATGGCGGCGGCATCGGGAGCACTGCAGCGTGCGATCCCGCGACCAATCTCGACGCCATTGGGGTCCAGCAGCCGGATAGCGTCACCCGCACGGAAGTCGCCTCGGATTCCCATGACCCCCACGGTGAGAACACTCTTTCCCCGTGTGCTGACGGCTTCGGCTGCGCCGCGATCGAGAACGATGTCGCCTCGAGGGCGGAGCGTAAAGGCTATCCAATATTTTTTTGCTGATAGAGGCGCGCGGGCCGCGACGAACAGCGTGCCGACATCGCGGCCACCAAGGACATCGTCAACAATGCCAGGTTGCCTCGCGTCGGCCACGATTGCGTCGGCGCCTGCCCACGTCGCGCGTCGCGCAGCCTCCACTTTGCTCGCCATCCCCCCGGTGCCGACGCTGCTCGTCGACTTTCGAATGTGCGGGAGCGCATCGGTGAAGACATCGTGGACAGTTGGAATCCGATGTCCACTGCCGTCGAGCAAACCCTCTACATCGCTCAACAAGACGACGAGGTCCGCGTCGATGAGCGGCGCGACCATGGCGGCGAGTTGATCGTTGTCTCCGAAGCGAAGCTCGTCTGTCGCGACCGAATCGTTTTCGTTCAGAATGGGAATCGCGGGAACTTCGAGAAGCGCAGCGAGAGCGGCGCGGGCGTTGTTCTCCCTCGCTCTGTTCGCGAGGTCCGCGTGCGACAACAGGACCTGGGCCACGATAAGGCCGCTCGCCGCAAACGCTTCTTCGTAGGCCTGCATCAGCAGCGACTGACCAGCCGCTGCGGCAGCCTGGAGCTTCGCCATCTCGCGCGGCTTTCCACGATATCCGAGCTTCTTGACCCCGAGCGCGACCGCTCCGCTAGAAACGACCAGGAAGGCCTTGTTCGAATGTGACGCAATCGTTTTTGCGAGGCGACCAAAAATCGACGGATCTGTCGAAAGCGAGCGCGAACCTATCTTGATGACGATGCGACGGGCGCGAGCGACTCTAGAGCGGGGGGTATCATTCATGAGAATATTCCATGTGCGTCTGCTGGTGCTGCTACGGCTTGTCCTTGGGAATGCCTCGCACAGCGCGCGCTGCCCGGTGTGGCGTTAGGTCGCGCGGCCAAGGCATTCACTGAATGCAGCTTCCAGTCGCCGCGTCACGCGCTCGGGGATGCTCGCTGTCATGGCTAGCATTCTATCGACGAGCGCGGTCACAGCGTCGCGCGTATCTCCCTGTGGATCCGGCGCATCCACCACGTTCGATTCGACCGAAAGAATTCTCAAAGCTGCGCCTTCAATTGCGTCCCGCAAGCTCCGAGCTTCGAGCTCGTCGATTAGGCCCTCGGGGCGCTTGCGAACCGTCCGCAGATAGTAATCGAGCAGATGTCCCAAAGCGAAGGTTCGAAGTGCGTCTCGCACCGGCCAGAACAGTCCGATCGGTGCAAACCTCGAAAGAGTGCGTCCAGCGAGACGGCGCCCCACGAATCGAATGGATTGCGCCAAGACTCCAGGTGACGCCGACGCAGTGCCTCGCTGTGCGAGGATGCGTCGAGCGCCAGGCGTCAGCACAACGCCGTGCCTGGTCGCCACATCGTGGACCACCGCGCCACGCACCCGTACGAGAAGCGATTCGGGTATCCACGGTATGGGCAGCGCAGAGGCAGACGCGCTCAGTACGGAGTAGACGCCGAGGCGACTGCGTTCGATTTCGAACCTAGTGGCCGCCTCGGTGGGTTCGACGTCGGAAGAGGCGTGCGGTCGGAAGGCCATCGGCGGCAGTGTACGCCCGCTTTACGCGAACATGGTGCATATGGATCGCAGTTCGATGACAACCGCGTTCGACTCCGCAGCAATGCGGAAAAGGTCGCCTATGGCGAGTGGGCCGAGGTCCACTCGGACACGCTGTGTTCTCGCAGTCCCATGTCCAAGGTCGGCACGCCCTCCAGCCGCCCTCACACTCTCCACGAACTTGTCGACCTGGCCGGCAACCGACAGCCAGTGCGATTGCGTGCGAGCGGCGACCTCCGCTGGCGTGTCTTGAGCGAGTACGCTGGATCCGTCCACGATCAACGTTTCGTCCGCAGCGAGGGCGAGCGGGCTATCGAGCGAGATACGACCTGTAAACACGACGCTATGACGATCAGCCATTGCCTTCGCAAAGACCCGAGCGAGGGCGCGCGCTTGGGGATCCGCGACGCCGGTCGACGACCACTCGACGAGCAGAGTCATGGCTCCCGTGGCAATGGCAGCGGACAGCACCGAGGCACGCTTGGCAGCGGTTGGAAGATGTTGGATCCGGGTGTCCGCGAGGTGGGTGAGCTCGAGTCGGCGCAGCGCGTCTACCGCCAGCTCTCTCGCAACCGAACGACCATGCCCGACAAGCCGTGCGCTCCACGTCGCCAGAAGACGTGGAGTCCAACGCGGGGGAAGGGGTGGATCGAGGAACGCGCTCGCGGCAAGCCCGGCGCGCACCGCTAGTCGTGGAGCCACGCCCTGCACGCACATCGTGCCCCTGGCCGGAGCTTCTAGCCCTGCTGCGGCGGCAAACACGACTCGCGGCGCGCCTAGCAGCAACACGTGTTGCCCTGTCGTGGCAAAGGTCAACCCGTCGACGGCGGGGAGCCCCTCGTGGTCGAGGCGGAGCGTGGATGCGGTTAGCGCTTGGGCCATGAGTCCAGAAGAGCACGGGCCGCCGGAAATGGACGGAGCGCACGCGCAAATATGCCTAGCGAATAAGCGATGCACATGCCGTAGTTCGTGATCGGAACACCTTGCTCACGGCACCGGGCTACGCGAGTGAGTACGGCGCGTCTATTGAGTGTGCACGCTCCGCAGTGCACCACCAGCCTGTAGGGTGTGACGTCCGTGGGGAAAACCTGCCCCTGTACGTGTTCGATCTCGAGCTTGCCTCCGACATATTGAGTGAGCCAGCGCGGGATCTTTACGCGCCCTATGTCGTCGCCAACCGGGTGGTGACTGCACGCTTCCGATATGAGGACGCGGTCTCCCGCTCGAAGCTGGTCTATCGCCGCAGCCCCCTCGACGAACGTGAGGAGGTCTCCCTTGGCACGGGCAAATAGGATCGAAAAACTGGTCAGCGGGATATCATCTGGAGTGTCGGCTCCGACGCGCAAGAAGGCCTGCGAATCGGTGATCACCAGTGCCGGCGGATGGGTCGTTCGGGCGAGAGCCGCTCGAAGCTCTCGCTCTTTGACGACCATGCAATAAGCATCCAGATCGAGTAGCTCGCGGATGGTCTGAACTTGGGGGAGAATGAGGCGGCCTTTCGGCGCCTCCATGTCGATGGGGACGACCAAGACCGCCAGATCGCCGGGCATGACGAGGTCTGCGAGTAGGGGCGGTGCGGCGACGAGAGATTCCGGCGCCACGGCGACGAGAGCTTCACGCAGCTCGGATACGCCCCGGCCTTCGCTCGCCACGGCGATGACGACGGCTGCGACGCGAGCTTTGATACGATCGACGAGATCGGCCTCCGGCTTCGCCAGATCCGACTTGTTGAACACGACAATCGTCGGAATCGAGCGCGCTGCGAACTCGCCGCAGAGCTCTTCGTCGAATGGGGTCCATCTCCCTTGCGCCACGACCAGAATGGCGACGTCGCATCGGTCGATGACAGCCCGAGACGCGCGAACGCGAGATTCGCCGAGGTCGCCTTCGTCATCGACTCCCGCAGTGTCTATGAAGACCACGGGACCGAGCGGAAGCATCTCCATCGACTTCTCCACGGGGTCGGTCGTGGTCCCGGAATGAGGCGATACGATGGACACGCGTTGGCGCGAGATCGCGTTGATGAGAGACGACTTGCCGGCATTGCGGGTCCCGAAGATGCCCACTTGAAGTCTTAGAGATTTTGGAGTCGTGATCATCGGGCGTCGTTCCTGGATGGGTGTGTCACGCGCGCGAGCCAAGTCGGTTGACCGCGTCGGGCGCTACAAGCGCGTCGAACTCCTCCGGCGCAAGAAGGCCGCTGGCTGCCGCTGCGTCGCGAAGCGTCGTCGCCCCTGCCGTCGATCTCGCGATGAGCTGCTCCACGGCTCCGTAGCCAAGCCGCTCCACCAGCGCTGTGGCGGTCGCCGTCGCACACGACACGTGACGTGCGCACACGTCCCGATTGGCAGTGAGATCTCGAACACATAGCTCGGAAAGCATGAGACATGCTCCCGTGAGCAAATCGAGGTTTCCCAGTACACCGTCGGCGACCAATGGCAGAAACGGGTTGAGTTCGAGCGATCCGAGCGCACATGCCATCGTAATCGCTGAATCGGTCGCCATCACCTGCATCGCGGCCTGGCTGGCGGCTTCGGCTATCACTGGATTGACCTTTCCAGGCATGATGGATGAACCAGCCTGGCGCGAAGGGAGCCGCACTTCGCCGAATCCAGCATCCGGACCGGAAGACAAGAGACGAAGATCGCCCGATACTTTGAGAAGCGTCGTGGCGAGGGCCTTCATGATTCCGGAGACTTCCACGAACACATCGGCATTTTGCGTTGCATCGACAAGATTTTCCGCGCGTGCAAGTCCAAATCCTGTGAGCTCGCGCAATGCATCGGTCGCTCGGAAGATGAACGCTTTGGGCGCGCCAAGGCCCGTTCCGACAGCGGTTCCCCCGAGATTGACCAAGCGCAGACGCTCCTCGCACTTGTAGATTCTCCAGCGATCACGCGCAAACGCCTCTGCGTACGCTCCCATCTCGCGCCCGAGTGTGATGAGGACCGCGTCCTGCATCTCGGTGCGCGCGACCTTCACGACATCCGAAAGCTCACGTTCCTTGGCCTGGAAAGCTTCCTGAAGTCCTACGACGGCCTTCTCAAGGCTCCGAAATCCGGTGATAGCCGCGACGCGAAGCGCCGTTGGATAAGTGTCGTTGGTTGATTGATGCAGATTCACGTGACCCGAAGGCGACACGACGTCGTATCGACCCGGCGACAGCCCGAGGCGAACGAGAGTGCGATTGGCGAGTACCTCGTTGACGTTCATGTTGGTCGAGGTTCCCGCTCCACCCTGGAGCGCGTCGACCACGATATGTGCGTCGAGGTCACCGCGAGCCATCTCTCGGCATGCTTCGCACAGAGGACTCGCCACTTCGGAAGGGAGATGCCCGAGCTCGGCATTCACCCGCGCGCATGCGAGCTTGACCAGGCCATATGCGTGCACCAGTTCCCGGCGCACAGGACGCCCGGCGAGGGGAAAATTCTCGATGGCGCGGGACGTGTGGATTCCCCAGAGGGCTTCTTTCGGAACAGGCCGTTCGCCAAGGAAGTCGACCTCTATGCGGGATGCAGCCGACGTCGACATCGGATCCATATAGCGATCGCGCATCGTGGCTCGGTCCGCGATCACACGTACAGATCTCGGCTATCGCTCGTCTGAATCGCCGTCAACCGGGTGATGAGAGTCTGTTTCATGGGTCCCTCGGGGACGCGCGCAAGCTCTCTCTGCAGGAGAGCCAGACCCGCCGAGCGCGTTTCCTCAGACGCATAGTCGACGAGATATTCCATCAGCGTCGTCAGTGCGTTGGGTGTGCAAAACGTATGGATGAAGCCCGGAATCGCGAACTCCATGAAGTGTTGGCCTGTCCGTCCGAGGCGATAGCAGGCCGTGCAAAAGCTCGGCACATAACCGTCCCGGAGCAGGTCCCGCATGATCGTATCGAGCGGTCGGATGTCACCGAGCTCGAACTGTTCCCGGTTCATCTGCTGGGCGTCGCCCGCTTCGGTGTAGCCACCGATCTCAACCCTCGAACCGGCGTCTATCTGAGACACTCCGAACCCAAGTGCTTCGCGCCGAAGAGAACCGGGTTCGCGAGCGGTGAGTATCAATCCAGTATAGGGGACGGACAATCGTAAGACGGCGATAAGGTACTTCAGGTCGTCATCGCTCACGGCGTACGGGGACGTGACATCCGCGTTTCCCGAGGCTGGGCGCAATCGAGGAAAACTGACCGTGTGGGGACCGCACCCGTACCGATCCTGGAGATGCCGTGCGTGCGTCACTAGCCCAAGGACTTCGAATCGCCAATCGTAGAGACCGAATAGGGCGCCTATCCCGACGTCGTCGACGCCAGCCTCGAACGCACGGCCCATGGCGTCGAGCCTCCAGAGGTAGTCGCTCTTGAGCGTGCCGGCTGGATGCACCTTTGCGAAGGTCGCGTGGTGATAGGTTTCTTGAAATATTTGATATGTTCCGATACCCGCTTGTTTGACACGGCGAAACCCGTCGACGTCCATGGGCGCTGCATTGATGTTGACTCGCCGAATTTCCCCATGATTGGAGTGAACTCTGTATATCCCCTCGACCGTGCGGGCGATGACATTCGCATCGTAGGCGGGGTGTTCGCCGAACACGACAATAATGCGCTTGTGCCCCTTGTCTTCGAGCGCCTTCACTTGCCCCGCCACCTCTTCGTCGGTGAGCGTGCGCCTCACGGCCTCTCGGTTCGTCCGGCGGAAGCCACAATATGTGCAGTCGTTGACGCAGAAATTGCCGATGTAGAGGGGGGCAAAGAGGACGATTCGATTGCCATACACGGTCCGCTTGAGTTCGCGGGCAGCTTCGAACACTTCTTGGCGTAGCTCCGGACTGGCCCGCAGCAGCATCGCGGTCTCGGCGACCTCCAGTGCCTGCTTGTCGAGAGACTTCGCGACAATGGCTCGAAAATGGCCAATATCGAGAGGCTGGGGGCGAAGCAAGTCTTCGATCACGTCATCGTGAATGAAGTCCTCGCAGTGCTGGCTCAGTGTCCGCATCGGCGTCAACATGGCAAACCTTTCCTAACTGACGAACCCAAGCATAGGCGGGCTGGACGTTTCTGACTTCGCGCCAGAGACTTCCGTTCGGTACCCGTGCATCGCGTGTGCCGATGAATCGGTCTTGCGCGAAATCTTCCCCCGCGTCTCGAAGTCGGCGACGCCCCGAATCCGACCTCGGCTCTGGCCGATGACGG
>Ga0182030_10024916_pt1 | contig 10944 bp, 8 predicted proteins | sample 812S3MmetaG_FD_121299 | JGI IMG/M metagenome (GOLD analysis project Ga0182030, IMG submission 121299) | Permafrost microbial communities from Stordalen Mire, Sweden - 812S3M metaG (Illumina Assembly) | ecosystem: Environmental > Terrestrial > Soil > Wetlands > Permafrost | place: Sweden... | reverse complement strand
CGTTTTGGCCAACTTATGGTTGCAATCGGTGCCGGCCAACTTATGGTTGCAATCGGTGCCGGCCATTTTATGGTTGCAAATGGTGGCTGGGAATCCTTCTGGTGTAATTCGTGCGTCTTCCAGAAGCCGAATGGTGGTCCGGGCACCATCTGTTCAAATCTGTCGGCTATAAAGGATATACACGATTGGCAGAGCAGGATTGTCTTGGAGCATTTCTGGGCTCGTGGTTTCACTCCTACTGTGGATAGCAGGAGGGCCAAGGAAAAAGCCGCAGGAGCCGAGCAACGGCAGCATGGTTTAGTTTCCATGTTGCTCTCGGTCCCAACGGTCTAGGGTTTGGAAGAAAACGATGAACTGCCGAATATCGTCATCGCTGAGGGAATCAGCGGTTCGCGCATTGGGCGCTGGTGGTGTGGATGGTTCCGTTGTGTTGCTGGTGTCCAGCGCTTCGCGCTGGAGTTCTACAGCGGGGCTCTGCCCCACACCCCGCCCAGTTTTAGGCTGATATGGGAGCCCCGCTTCGCAGGGCTTAACGGCAACAGCAACAGCAACAGCAGAATCAGAAGCGCATGAGTGAGGTGGTGGGCGAGCCTCTGGTTTTCGGCCAGCTGTCGGTGGAGGTGTTGGCCGTCTCAGCCCCGGGTCGGACTGGGTAACCGATGGCCCGGACTTTGGTCCGACCGCATCCCGCTCGCCCATGTGGTTTGTTCTCACAATCACAGTAGACGACGGTTCTTAACGCTTCGCATCCTGTTGAAAATGAGACGCATGTACTATTTACTTGGCAATCGGCGCGTAACGGATGACAATTAGCTGGCAGCTGCAAACAACATCATCCCAATTACCTGACGGAAATTAATTGATAGAAGCACTGGAAGCGCCCAATCTGGACTCCAAAAAGCGCGGGCGACCATCTGAAATTAGCAATGAGGCTCTCTTTTCTCGACGGAATACATTGCTCGGAATCTTTGAGTATCACTGGTCAGAGATTGCGTGGGAATTGCAAAGAGCCAAATCGTTAGCGGCCATCCGCGAGGCCTTGGGCCCACTCCCCATTCCACGCAGTTATGAATTCGAACTGTTTCTTTTTGAACCAACCAAGGAGACAACATTCAAGGAACTACGAGATTTGAGCAAAGCAAGGCGAGGTCTGGGAATCGAGTTCAAAAAGGCTCTGCTAGTAGAGGGTGATGCGGAGGAAGCGCGGGAGAATGTGGAAGGAGCGATGAAGGATCGCTCCTCAGATGCAACCACTGAAAGTGCGCTTCACAAATACCAGCGGCTCTACTCAGCTGCGAAGCGACGCAAAGAAGAACTCCAAGTCAGAATCGATGTGATGGAGAACGATTTACGCAGGCAACGCGCGTTCATTGCACAAACTGGACTGCTAGATTTCATTCGCAGTGAGAGGTATACGCTTTCCCCGATGAGCTATGCCAACGCGATGGCCGGACTTCCGTTCATCACCTGGCGGCAATCTGTATCACGTTGCCTCAAGGCCAAAGCAAGTCACCCTTTCCTCAACATCTACGAGTTGTTTCTTGAAGTCCAGCGCGCCTTGAATGGCCCGCCCCAGACTGCGGAACTTGCCATGGAACAGGCTAAACTTCACCTGAAAAAGAGCAAGCAAAAGCGCGAATACTCGATCCAAATACTGCGAGAGGAGTGGTACTACCTTCGGGTTGCCATTGAAGCAGCCTACTCACAGAAGCCCCCAAGGAGCGCGATTCCATTCCGGGTATTTGCTGAGTACCGCCGCAGGACCTCTTGCCGCAGTCAATTGGATCAGTTCATGGCGAAAGAGGAATGCCTATAGCCACAAACTGTCTCGGGAAGTTTTCGGCTCCCGCCTGTCTGTTGCGGTTCTTGCGGTATGGGAAACCGCGCGGTTCCCGCCCAATAGCCTACTGATCCCGGCGACATAGCGATATTATTTCCTATCCATTGAAATCCGCTTGGATCTTCTTCTGAAACGAACGTCGAAATAACTCCCAGATGGGTAGTGGCACAACTCTCCCTCGTACCAGAGTATTCCAGCAGCAAACAATTACAGGCATAGGAATATGCACGGTCGAATCGGTCGTCCGAATGTTTTGACGGTCGTTCTTGTTGCCGATTGAAACTGCTATTCGCGCGCAGGACGCAGGCGTAGATTGGCAGCGTCTATCGACACATCTTTAGGTTAAGCAGTACGGACTGTCGCCGTTCCGTAACCGTGAACTTCCGGCGCGAGAGCTTTCGTACCTATCTGTTCGGTTCAGCAGTTAATACGTTGGAGCGCAGAAGTGTCTGCGCGCATGGGAGATTTCTCTGCGCTAACCAGTTCTGACGGATTCCGCATTGAGTAGACGGGTTCAGCCGCTCCAATGCTGCTTTTCAGCTTTAGAAAGCCGTTTCGCATTATGCCTGCGGAGTCATAAGTAAAGGCTCTCCAGCAAAGGAAAAGACATGCGCCACGCTATCCTGATTGCCGCCTACCTACTTTTAGCCGTCTGCGCTTTTGCGCAGCAGGCTCAATTGCCTAAAGACCCCGTTGCTGTCTCTATCGCACAACAGGCAATCGGAATTGATGGCCCACCGATTTCTCCTGCGACCGGAGTTGTTATTCTCGGGAGTATTCAACTGGCCGGAGATTCCGCAACACGCGCAATGCGAGTGTATTCCCTCGGAAATGGTAAGGTGCGGACCGAAATCGATCAGGCTGAAGGCATGTCGGTTGGAGTGCTAAACAGTGGCGAGGCCTCCTATCAGTTCCCCGGTGGCAAGGTGATTCGCCAGAGGGGCGTCAATACTGTGGCGGAGCGCTTGGCCTTCGTGCCTACGCTTTCCCTTTTGGCGGAGTACGCGGCGAGCTATGTCCAGTTGGAGTATGTAGGCACCGCCACCATTGGAACCAAAAATGTTCAGCAGATAGCTCTATCGTGGAGTCAGGCCGACAACGCTGCTGATCAGGCGGAGTTTCTCAAGCGGACGCGTACCGTCTATTCAATCGACTCCGCCACCCATCAAGTCATCCGAGTTGAGTACCTCCGAAGTCCAGAACGCGATACGGGGGCGCACATCCCGTGTCGTATCGAGTACCTCGGCTACCAGGTGATTCAAGGCCGCCTGGTGCCAACAGCTGTTGCGACATACGTCAACGAATCATTACATTCCGTGCTCTCGATTACCTCCTATAGCGAAGGCCACGACGTATCTCAAGTGAGCTTTACGGTTCAGGAGGCAACCCGATGAAATCGACAATATTGGCATTCTTGCTGGTGGTCGCTACGGGCTTCTTATTCGCTCAGGATCAGTCCAACGGAACCGCAGTGGGGTTTCCGCCGGGCTCCTCCTTTTCGGGCTCTTCGGTCGAGTCTGTGCAGTCTAGCAACGGAAATCTACATATCCAGATTCCACTTTGGACGCTACCCGGACGAGGTGTTAGTACCACAGAATTCTTTATCTACGACTCCAAGGGCTGGTACGTGAGCGAGACGTGTCCTGGTCAGGGGGAGTGCAGTTACCAGGTACTGCCAGAGACCGGAAATTCGATGCAGATGGCAATTGGCCAATACAAGACGAATGTCGGCAGTCTGGTCATACATCAGCTTTGTGGATTGAATTCGCCATACTGGACCCTGCAAGGAGGAGTTACGATCCGGGAGCGGAATGGAACAAAGCACCACTTCGTTCCTGACCCCGCTGTTACAAACGGCGGTAGCAACCCACCCAGTTGCTGGCTGCCGACTTCGGCGACGCGCTACTCTGATGACGGCTCCGGATGGGCCAATCTCGGGGGAGCGGTAGGGGGAACAAGCAAGAGCGGCACAGTCCCGAATGCCTCTGACACCAATGGTAATTCCGTGAGCACCATCGACACCCTCGGTCGCACCGTTCCAACCGATGGCAGCTACTACGATTCCACCGGTGTCCACCATGGGATCTCGGTGACAACAGAAGCGGTCACTATCAGTACTCAACTGTGCGGAACTGGCCTGCCCGGCGTCTGCGTAGAATATACCGGCACATGGACAGTCCCGCATATCATCACGCTTCCCGACGGTCTCACCTACACGATCAATTACGTTCAAGGCGATGAAGGCGAGGTCAGTTCGATCACATTGCCGACTGGGGCAGTGATTTCCTACATCTATACACCTGCGCCTGCGGAGGACCACGGTGGGAAGCGGGTGCAGAGCAGAACAGTGACGGTTAATGGGCAGGTGAGCACTTGGAGCTACACCTATACAGGACTTGACGCGAACAGTAATCGAACCACGTCCCTGACTGACCCGCTTCTCAATAAGACTGTGTACACCTGCGCAGCCTACACATCGAGCATCTATTCGACGAATTTTGCGGGCGTCAATTGGCTTGATCCGCCCTGCAACGTCTCGCAGGAGCAGTATTTCAACAGCTCGGGAACTTTAGTCAAGACTGTCGCTCTCACGGCTTCGAATTGGCCGGGCCTTCCATCAAGCATCACCACAACTTGGAATGCGACGAATCAGGTTTCGATGGTCCAGATGGATTACGAGACAATGACAGCGGTCATGTTTCCAGACGGCTCACAAGGACCGGCTACGGCTCCAATCACCTGGGGGAACATTGCAGAGAAGCGCGAATATGATTACAGCACCGCCGCACCGTGGCCGCTTCTCAAGAGAACCGATTACACCTACCTGCATACGGACACAGCGGTGAACCCAAATGCGAACCGTGCCCTATACCTGGCAGCAAACATTGCCGACCGGCCTACCTCAGAAGTTGTCTACGATGGCGCGGGGCATCAGATTGCTAAAACTCTCTATTACTACGACCAAGGAAGTCTTAGTTCTACTAGCGCCTCCCCCGCAGTTAGCCACGATTACACAAACTTTTCTGCCGCAAACCTAATTCGCGGAAACTTGACGCAGGTATCCCGCTGGGATAATTCCACCAATTCTTGGCTCAACACAACTTACATCTATGATGACCTCGGCAATCGTCGCTCGATGACCGATCCCGGAGGCCATACAACCACTTACGATTACACGGACCAGTTTTCAGGCGCTTCTTGCAATACCACGGGTTCGCCAACTTATGCCTTTCCCACGACTGTTACCGACATCAATGGCTTCCAGACCAAGTCCAGTTACTACCAGTGCACAGGACAACTCCAGAGTCACAGGGATCAGAATGACCTCGACAACAGCCGAGCGGGAACTACCCACACATATGATTTGATGAATCGCCCTGTATCTACCGCTTATCCCGATCTAGGATCGGTCACGCTCAACTACAATCAGGACCAACTTCCGCTGACAGTGACCAAAGCCGTAGCCGTAGACAGTACAAAGAGCTACACGACTTCAATCGTCACGGATGGCTTGGGGCGAGTGATCCAGACTCAAGCGTTCAACCCGGAGGGTACGACCTACGTTGATACAGGCTACGACCTGCTCGGCCATGTTTACAGCGTGTCCAACCCGCATTTCTCAGGTCCGTCGCCGACGGACGGGACAACCTACCACTCGTACGACCTTTTCGGACGTCCGCTCACCGTCACTCATCCCGACAACTCCGTACTGACGAATGAGTACGATGGAACCGCCGTCATGAGTACCGATGAGGGAAATGGCCACGGGAGCCAGATAGTGCAACGGGTGTTGGATTATGACGGTTTGAAACGATTGACGTCAGTCTGCGAGGTGTCCGGCACCACCCAGCAGGGAAATACCGGCAACGTTCCCTTGGCTTCTTGCGGTCAGGCCAAGTCGATGCAAGGTTTTCTAACCAGCTACCAGTACAGCTTTGACGCCAGTGGGTACTCATACATCACGGCGTTACAGTCCGGACTCTCCAATCGTAGCTTCACTTATGACAGTCTCGGCAGGCTGCGGTCAGCGTACAACCCCGAAGCGGGCACCACGAACTATTCTTACAACGCGGACAGTCTTCTGCTCACCCGGATTCGCCCAAAAGCAAATCAGACGGGTGCAAGCACGACGACAACGACGTACTCCTATTACGTGCATAATCTGATTTCTGAGACATATGACGATGGGACAACGCCTGCAAACTACTACAACTACTATGAAACTTCACTTTGGGGACGAACACTTCAAAATCCGAAGTACCACAAGACGAGCAGCATGGTTGGGACAAGCTCTCTGAGCGGTTCAGGGCTCATCTCTGGAGAAACCTATAGTTACGATCCAATGGGGCGGCTGAGGGCGAACGATCAGTGTACGTCGGGCCTTTGCCCCACCACGCATGAGAACTTCGATTACACCTACGACTATATCGGCAATGAGATTACGGCGACAGATGGTCAGAACCACACCTTCACATACACCACCGATGCCGCCGGACGCTTGTCGAGTGCCACAAGCAGTCTGTCGGACTCGAGCCATCCCGCTAACCTGATGTCCAATGCTACTTACGGACCATTCGGAATCAGTTCGCTCGGCATCGGCGGAACGATGACCGAAACCACACAGTTTCAGAATCGCGGCTGGACTCAATCGATTTCCGACGCGATGGCCGTAGCCGATCCGGGCACCGGCTCCGTCACCGTCGCGGGTTCGGAGCAGTCGAAGCAGGTGCAAACGCAAGCCGCAACAGGAAGCACCGCGAGCGTGACGATTGCCGGGGCTGGCCAGGAGGTCTATAACCGTAGCTGCAAGTGCTATTACATAAATACCGGCACCGTCAATGTAACGATCAATGGATTTGCCGGGTACGGCTCCTTCACAACGAGCACCGCAACGGCAGCCAACGTCGCCGCCAGTCTGGCAAGTAGCTTCAGCTCCGGCTCTTCACCGGTTACGGCCACGGCGTCGGGTGCCACCGTAACGTTTGCTTCAAAGACCACAGGAAGTGCTACCAACTATTCGCTCTCCACTTCAACCACCATCAACGACACCACTGATTTCTCTTCGTCGCCGTTCAGCTTTAGCTACGTTTCCGGCAGTACCATGACGGGCGGGGCAAATGTCGTTTACTCAACCCTGTACGATGCCGGAACTGCTACTGTGACGGTGAACGGTCACGGGACGTCGGCGGGTTGGGGACAGACCGATTCTCCAGCCACTATCGCATCCTCGTTAGCATCGGCGATCAACGCAGATGGGGGCGCATACGTTACGGCGACAGCGGCAGGAAGCATTGTGCAGCTCACCTCCAAGCAGACCGGCTCCGGCGCTGACTACACGCTTTCGGCGAGCACTTCCACCACTCAGACCGGACAGTTTTCGTCCGTCTCCTTCGCCGCCACGACAAGCGGAAGCACACTTGGCGGTGGCAACAACGTAGGTCAGGTTCTGTATGCGGCAACCGTGGGCCACGCCCCGAATGGCGACGTCACCAACTCCACTGACACCGTTAATGGAAACTGGAGCTACACCTACGACGAATTTAACCGGCTAACCAATGCTTCTAGCCCGGCCAACACGCTGGCTTGGACCTATGACCGCTTCGGCAATCGTTGGCATCAGTCGGCGACCGTAGGGGTGCAGCCATACAACACATTTACCGGTAGCAACAACCGCGTGGACAGCTACAGCTACGATGCCGCTGGCAACGTCCTGAACGATGGTCTCAACGCCTACACCTACGACGCGGAGGGCAGAATCACCTGCGTGGTCTCAGTCGTTGGCGGCGGTTCCTGCTCCAGCACGGCAGGAATTCATTACCAGTATGATGTGGACGGCCTGCGCGTGGCCAAGTTGAACGGAACCACGCTCACCAACCAGTACCTCTACAATGCCAAGAGCCAGATCGTCACCGAACTGGATGGCTCCGGCAACTGGGTGCGGGGCGAGATTTACGCTGGAGGCACCTACCTCGGCACCTACGCCAATGGAGGCACCACCTTCGGCATGAGCGACTGGCTGGGCAACATCCGATACCGTGCCAACCCCAACGGCAGCATGGCGGAAACCTGCACCAACGTGCCCTTTGGCGATGGCCTGACCTGTTCCGGTTCCAATCCAAGTCCCAAGCACTTTACCGGCAAGGACCACGATACCGAAAGCGGTCTCGACTATTTTGGCGCTCGCTACTATTCTTCTGTCCAGGGCCGCTTCCTGACCCCGGACTGGTCGGCAACGCCCGAAGCGGTGCCCTACGGACATTTCGAGAATCCACAGAGTTTGAATCTCTACGCATACGTGCACAATAGCCCTATCACCGACGTCGATGTCGATGGACACTGGACGGAGGCGAACAGTGGTGGCCTGGGCAACACCTCGTCTGGCACGGAGAATTCGGGTGGTCAAGGGGCTTGCATGGAGACTTCTTGCGGGGGGAGTACCAATACTTCGGCGCAAGAGAAGAGCGCGAGCTTCAAGGTTGAAAAGAATGTAGTCAACGAAACCACTAAGGATAAGAGCGTTGGCGTTACCGGGAATACAAAGATCATTGGCGGAAGCGTCAGCGGCAACGCATCAGCTAATCCCTCTAACCTTTCCGCAAAAGCCTCTGGGAATGCGGAGGTTCATGGTTCACAATCCGAGCTGAACTTTTCAAGTAACTCAGACGGCAGTCGTGGCCTAGCAAATGGGACAGTACAGTTAAGTACATTCACGGCAGGTGCTGGGGCGAGCGTCGGAACAAACGGCGTTCAGGCGAAGGCGGAAGCCACCGTCGTGAGTTTTACAGGCAGTCTGAATGTCGGCGGACTCACGTTGACGGGTACCGTCAATGCAGGAAGTGCCGGCGGACAATTCTCCTTTACAAAGAGCGGCTTTTCCCTTGGCGCAAACGCCTTAGTTGGCGCCGACGTTTCAATCCAGTGGGGAAGCCAAACACTCAAAACTGTCAGCGCGGGGGCGAACTGAGATGCGAAACAAATTCTTGAACTCTTGGATAGTTACATTCATTTTGGTCTGTAGCTCATATGGGCAGCCATCCTCAGACCCGCAGGAACATATAGCGAAGCTGTTGTCGGATTTTCAGCGTACAGTTGTCAGCGGTGGATCTCTGGATCAGTATTTCGGCTCTGCGAGCCGAGCTCGCGATAAGCGAGAGATCGACTCACTTCAATCGAAGTCCTTCTTGAAGTTCTCGATAGATGATTACAATCTTTCGAAGGATCTCAAATTCGTCGATCCGAAGCATGCTACGCTGAGCGCAACCGTCAGGTGGGAGACTAGGAATGAACAAGCTTCGAGAGTAGCTACACTGCGCTTTGAAGAGGAAGGTGGAGCGTGGCATTTCTCCAACACCGGCTTTTGGGAAGTGTCAGTGGTGTGGGTTATCCCCTTAATCGTCCTCGGTCTGGCATACGGATGCAGTTTGGCGTTTATCTACTGGCATTCCAACAGGCAGCAATGGTTGAACCCTAAAAAGAGAACCTTGTGGCAGGCTCTAGCGGTTATCCCCTTTTCAATTCTATTTTATTGGTCCCGGAGGCCATGGACGTCATAGGCGCAACAGCAGAACGCCTCAGTCGCAGTGGCTCCAAGCTTGCTTGGCGAAATTGTGTCCGACGGCGTGGCTGCATTCACTGCAACGATGGCGGCTGGCGCAGCCGTGGTGATGTCTGCCGATGCATTGATCACAGGCACCGCAGATGCTTACGTAGCAAACCAGAACGATAAAGCCACGTTGTCTGCTGTGGAATCTCAAGTTGCGGGGGAAAATAACGCAAAACTTAAGAATGGTCCCAAGGCTGGCGATGCACCCGGCGTAACGGCTGGAGGACAAGCCACTGATGCTCACGGTAACAAGCTAGGTCCAAGTGGTGAGACTCAGGTTGACAGGACAAGAAGCAATACTCGTGAGGATGCAAGAAACAGAGCTCTTGGCGGAGGCTCGGGAGCCGTTGAACACTCCAACCCAAGTAAGGGGCGTCCGCACTGGCATCCTACCGACGGCAAAGGCAACAAAAGGCCTAGCAGCACGCACCATGAATATCCTGAATAACCTCTCATGACTCAGCAATTCAATCCGAGGCAACTTTGGTTGGGCGCAGTTGAAGTCAGGCCCCTACGGGAGAGTAGTGGCGTCTTGGGAGCCACGAAAGGAGCGTTTGTAAATATCGTCACCTGGGCCTGCGATGCTGAAGAGTATGAACAGAACGCGGGGCGAGTTGTCGGTAAACTTGGGTTGTTTATTGGCGAAGTCGTCAATCCCGAACCAGTCGAAACGCGGAGGAGGAGAGAAGTACAATTCACTGAAGAAATTGAGGACCTGATCTCAAGGGCGCAGGACAATCCGAACGCGATAATTTACGGAATCTTCCACACTTTTGAGAAAGACAATGCCTAGCTTTGCGACGAGGATGCGGGCGAGAATCGAAGCACGGCGGGCTTATGGTGCGCTAGCACTTGATCGATTGTGAGGGAATGATTTTAGGATGAATCACGAAGAAGCTTTGCTGAAGGCGTTTATCGATTCCAACCGGACCGAACGCTATCTCGAGTTCATCGCTAGCCCGAAGAAGAGAGTCAAGCTGATCAAAGAACTCGCGCATTTCAAATCTCTAAACCCTGTGTTTATGGTGCGCATTCCTACCAAACAGCGAAATGCGTTCGGAATCTTGGAGTTGCTCAAGGCGAAAGGCGCGGGACCGAAGTGCTGGGTGATTTCCGAGAACGCGAAGCTGGATGGCAAGGAAATGGACTTGGAAACTGCACTGAAGGAAACTGTGGGGTACCAGATGGGCACACTCATTTCGTGTGTGCCAGGAAGACTTGGCTATTTCGAGGACGAGGACGGTCGCTTCATCCTGGAACGCCCCAGGCCGTGACCCGGGTCCGTTTAGCCGTGCCTCCCGGTGCCAATCGCGCCAATTCCTGACCCGGCGGTGTGGCGGTTCGGCGCTGTAAATGGGGAGGCGTTCGGAGTGGAGTGGGAGAGGAAAATCGTTCGGTGCTTGCGCACCGGGTTGATGTTGACACTCCACCCCTGGGAGGGTGGTGTTAGGGAAACCTGGCGTTGGTCGCGCGGAAGCATCTCTGCATCATAGAGATCGTG
>Ga0182030_10024915_pt1 | contig 10944 bp, 6 predicted proteins | sample 812S3MmetaG_FD_121299 | JGI IMG/M metagenome (GOLD analysis project Ga0182030, IMG submission 121299) | Permafrost microbial communities from Stordalen Mire, Sweden - 812S3M metaG (Illumina Assembly) | ecosystem: Environmental > Terrestrial > Soil > Wetlands > Permafrost | place: Sweden... | reverse complement strand
GCCCAGGTCGTAGCGATACCGCTGCGCGTCATCATGACCGACGCCGCGCAACTCCACATCGAAGCCCCACAGATCGGCGACGTGGCCCAGAACGGCCAGGGCGTCGCGCTCGGCCAGCGGGACGTCGTTGTTGAGCCGGTGGGTCAGGACCAGACGGCGGTCGCCGCTGAGATCGGCGGACGTCACCTGGATGTTGGGGTCGCGCAGCCCGGTGTCGTACTGACGGGCCAGGGCGCGCCGCACCGTCTTATAGCCGCGCTCGTCATGGATCGCGGCGACCTTGTACTGCGGTTCGGCGGCCAGGTCGCTCAGCTGGAACAGCCGCATCTTGCGCATCAGGTGCGGGCTCAGGAACTGGGCGACGAAACTGTCGTCCCGGTAGTTGGCCCAGGCGTTCTTCAGGACGCCCATGACATCGCCGGCGCCGGCGATCTCGGGCAGATAGGCGCGATCCTCCTCCGTCGGGTCCGTGACGACGCGCTCGATGTCGCGCATCATCTCGAACCCCAGGGCGTAGGGATTGATCCCCGAATAGCGCTGGTCGTCGAAGTCCGGCTGGAACACCACGCCCGAATGGCTGGCGATGAACTCCAGCATCGAGCCTTCGCTGATCTTCCCCAGGTCGTAGAGCCGGTTCATGATCTTGTAGTGCACGTAGGTCGCGCAGCCCTCGTTCATCACCTTGGTCTGACGCTGAGGGAAGAAGTACTGGGCGATGTTGCGCACGATGCGCAGCAATTCGCGTTCCCAGTCCTTGAGTTTGGGCGAGAATTTCTCCAGGAAATACAGTAGGTTCTCTTCAGGCAGACCCAGGGCGGCCTGGCAGGCCTCCATGGCCTTGGGCGTGTTGGCGCGTTTGGCGGCCGCTGGCGGCAGGGTGCGCCACAGGTCGCTGAAGCTTTCCTGGGCGTGGGCCTCGCGCGCCTCGGCCCGAGCCTGCTCCTCGCCGAGGCTCGGCCTCGCCCGGCGGCCATAGCGGTTGACTCCCTGATCCATCAGGGCGTGGCCCGCGTCCAGAATCCGCTCCACCGCGGCGATGCCGTGGCGCTCCTCGCAGCGCGCGACATAGGTCTTGGCGAAATTCAGATAGTCCAGGATGCCGGCCGCGTCGGTCTGCTCCTTGAACAGGTAGTTGTTCTTGAAGAAGTGGTTATGGCCGAACGCCGCATGCGCCATGACCAGGGCCTGCATGGTCATGGTGTTCTCTTCCATGACGTAGGAGATGCAGGGGTTGGAGTTGATCACGATCTCGTAGGCGAGGCCGCTATAGCCCTTGCGGTACATCTTCTCGTCGCGGGCGAAGCGTTTTCCGAACGACCAGTGGTGATAGAAGATCGGCATGCCGATCGACGAATAGGCGTCCAGCATCTGCTCCGAACTGATCAGCTCGATCTGGTTGGGATAGGGATCCAGCCCCATCTCCCCGACGGCGATCTCCTCGATCGCGTCATAGGTGCGCTTCAGGGTGTCGAAGTTCCACTCCCCGGTCTCGAACAAGAGTTCGCTCATGCGGACGAACCTTTCCTTCGCTTCAGGCGGCGTGACGCGACCTGGCGAACAGTTGATGAAAGACCGGGAAGACGTCGGCCTTGGAGAAGACCCGCTTCATCGCGAAATTCGGATGCTCGCCGGGGATCGTCTTGTAGCTTTTCCACAGCTCGCTGACGTTCTGGCTGGACAGGAAGATCTCCGCCTGGTGCCGATCGTGGACCTCGACATAGGCGAAATACTGACAGATCGGCAGGATCTCCTCGTTGAGCAACTGCAGGCAGATCGGGCTGTCGGACGCGTAGTTGTCGCCGTCGGACGCCTGGGCCGCATAGATGTTCCAGTCCTCGACGGGGTAGCGTTCCTCGACGATGCGGCGCATCTCCTCAAGGGCGGTGGAGACCACGGTCCCGCCGGTCTCTCGGCTGTGGAAGAAGGTCTCCTCGTCCACCTCGCGAGCCTCTGAGGTGTGGCGGATGAAAACCAGGTCGACGTGCTCGTAGTTGCGCCGCAGGAACAGGTGCAGCAGCAGGTAGAACCGTTTGGCCAGGTCCTTCATGTCCTCGGTCATCGAGCCGGACACGTCCATCAGGCAGAACATCACCGCCTGGGCGCTGGGCTGTGGCTTGACCTCGAAGCGGTTGTACCGGAGGTCGACGGGATCGATGTAGGCGATGCGGCGGGCGCGGGCGCGGTTCTGCTCGCGCCGGGCGCGGGCCTCCTCCAGCAACGTCTCCTCGGCGGCCGTCCGGTCGGCCCTCGCCTCCAGGCCGACGATCTCGCTCTCCAGGGCCGCCATGTCCGCCGGGCGCGGGCGGCCCAGCGAGATACGGCGCGCCAGGCTCCGGCGCATGGTGCGCACCAGGTTGAGGTTGGAGGGCGAACCGCTGGAGCTGTGGCCGGCGCGGTGATAGCGCAGGGTCGCGTCGTCCTTCAGCCGGGTCTTGGCCAGGTCAGGCAGCTCGAGCTCCTCGAACAGGATGTCGAGATATTCCTCGGCGCTGATGGTGAAGCGGAAATCGTCCTCCCCCTCGCCGTCAGGCGCCCCCTGCGAGCCCTTCTCGCCCCCGCCCGACTTGGGCTTGGGCAGGGTGTCGCCCTGCACGAACTCCTTGTTGCCGGGAAACACCTGGTCGCGGTCACCCCCCTGAGAGGACAGCCGCAGCCGGGGCTCGGCGATCCGCTTCATCGGGATCGAGACGACTTCCTTGCTGTCGACGTCCCCCAGCGCCCGCTCGCGGATGGAGCGGACCACCGCCTCCTTGATCGTCTCCTTGGCGAGTCGGATGAAGCGTTGCCGGTTGGGCAGGCTCTTGCCGCTGGGGTTCAATCGCCGGTCGATGACGTTCATGGCCATGACGGCTAGCCGGCCTTGTCGACGCGCATGTACCACTCCACCAGGCGCCGGGTCTGGCGGGCGGTGTAGCCCCGGCTGACCATGCGCTCGACGAAATCGTTGTGCTTCTTCTCGGTTTCCTTGTCGCCCTTGGTGGCGAAGCTGATCACCGGCAGCAGGTCCTCGACCTGGGTGAACATCCGCTTCTCGATCACTTCGCGGATCTTCTCGTACGAGGTCCAGGCGGGGTTCTTGCCGCCCTGGGCCGCGCGGGCGCGCAGGGCGAACTTGACCACCTCGTTGCGGAAGTCCTTCGGATTGGCGATGCCGGCCGGCTTCTCGATCTTGGACAGCTCCTGGTCCAGCATCTTGCGGTCGAACAGCTCGCCGGTGTCGCTATCCTTGAAATCCTGGTCCTCGACCCAGGCGTCGGCATAGGCGACGTAGCGGTCGAACAGGTTCTGGCCATAGTCGCCGTAGCTTTCCAGATAGGCCTTCTGGATCTCGTTGCCGATGAACTCGGCGTAGCGGGGGGCGAGTTCGCCCTTGATGAACTCGATATACTGCTTCTCGACGGCTTCCGGGTACTGGGCGCGGCGGATCGACTGCTCGACCACGTACATCAGGTGCACGGGATCGGCGGCCACCTCCTCATTGTCGAAGTTGAAGGTCTCGGCGAGGATCTTGAAGGCGAAGCGGGTTGAGACCCCGTTCATGCCCTCGTCCATGCCCGCCATGTCGCGATATTCCTGCATCGACTTGGCCTTGGGATCGACGTCCTTCAGGTTCTCGCCGTTGTAGACGCGCATCTTGGAGAACAGGTTGGAGTTCTCGTGCTCCTTCAGGCGCGACAGCACGCAAAACTGCGACAACATGTCGAGGGTTCCCGGCGCGCAGGGCGCCTCGGCCAAGTCGCTGGACTGCAGCAGCTTGGTGTAGATCGCCGATTCCTCGTTGGTGCGCAGGCAGTAGGGGACATTGACCACGCAGATCCGGTCGATCAGGGCCTCATTGTTCTTGTTGTTGCGGAAGCTCTGCCACTCGGCTTCGTTGGAGTGGGCCAGCACGACGCCCTGATAGGGGATCGCGCCGACGCTCTCGGTGCCGACATAGTTGCTTTCCTGGGTCGCGGTCAGCAGCGGATGCAGGATCTTGATCGGCGCCTTGAACATCTCGACGAATTCCAGGAGCCCCTGGGTCGTCAGGTTCAGGCCGCCGGAATAGGAATAGGCGTCCGGATCGCTCTGGCCGAAGAATTCCAGCTTGCGGATGTCGACCTTGCCGACCAGCGAGGAGATGTCCTGGTTGTTGTCGTCGCCCGGCTCGGTCTTGGCCACGCAGATCTGGTTCAGCTTGGACGGCATCAGCCGCACCACGGTGAACTTGGAGATATCGCCGTCGAACTCGCCGACCCGCTTCACCGCCCAGGGCGACATCAGCCCGGTCAGATAGCGGCGGGGAATGCCGTAGCGGTCTTCCAGCAGCGGTCCGATACGTTCCGGGTCGAACAGGCCGAGGGGGGATTCGAACACCGGGCTGATCTGGTCGCCGGCCTTCAGCACATAGATCGGCAGCTGCTCCATCAGCGTCTTCAGCCGCTCGGCCAGCGAGGACTTGCCCCCGCCCACGGGGCCCAGCAGGTAGAGGATCTGCTTGCGCTCCTCCAGGCCCTGGGCGGCGTGCTTGAAGAAGCCGACGATCCGCTCGATCGTCTCCTCCATACCGTAGAAGTCGGAAAAGGTGGGGTAGCGCTTGATCGAGCGGTTCATGAAGATCCGCCCCAGCCGCGCGTCCATCGAGGTGTCGATCACCTCGGGATCGCCGATCGCCGTGATCATCCGCTCGGCGGCGTTGGCGAAGGTCGTGGGCGTCTCCCGACACAGGGTCAGATAGTCGCGCAACGACAACTCGGTCTGTTTTCGGCTCTCGAAAATGCTGGAGCAGAGATCAAACACGTCGGGCTGTTGGGTCATGCTATCCCTTCGATCCGCCTGTCAGGCCATGTGAAGTCAATCCGAGTTCACGCCCGCCGGATAAGGAACCCGGCGACCAATCAACATCGAGATGAGTTTGAGTACATCAGCACGCGTCCGTGCGTTCGACTGCAAAACGCGCTTAGCTTCAGCGTAGTTAGAGTTACGAACATTCATCACTCAACTGACGAGAGATAACAGCTCATCGAATTCGCGTCAGGCACGAGCGCCGGCAATCGCTTTCTCTTCGAAGGCTGTCGCCTCCTCGAAGTCTACGCGTCAACGCCGCTCCCGTTACTTAAGGTGCGCACCAAACTTGAGTCGCGACAATCATCCTCGCGCTTTCGGCTTCATACGTGAAGCAGTTGACGCAATCTTGGGCATGTGGTCCGTCGCCGCAGCCACCTTCATCGGAAGGACCGCCCCAGGCAGCTGTTGCGCACCCCAGTAGCGCCTATTGTTTGGGCAAAATCGAGGCGAGGGCTCGGTTTGACGGACCAAGACGGCCACAATCGGGGCGCCTTTTCTCCCCTCCGCCGCGGCGGCATTGTGGGGTGCGACCAATTCACCGGACCCGGAACATTTGGCGCTGACCAGCGCCCGCCGCCCCGTTGGCCAGGCGGACGCGGCAGAATCACAAGCCTCTCGGCCGCGCGGAACGCCATAGGCGTGCGGTCCCATGCTCTATCGGCGCGGGCTGGCGCGTTTCTCCATGATTGTGGTCAGGAAGTCCGCGCGCTTCATCTGAGCGGCATTGGAGGGATCCGGCCGTTCGTCGGCCGCGATCATCAGAAAACCGCCTTCAGGCGTCGGCTCGATGATCAAGCCGGGCGGAAGGTCGTGGCCGGGCGCCCCGTTGGCGGGCAGGTAGGCGATCCACGTCAGGCGGTGGACGAAATCCGTCTCGACGCGAATCACCGGGCCGATCGGCACGTGCCTGAGCTTGAGCTTGAACCCGATCGCCGTGGCCCAGGCGCACCGCCAATTCGCGACGATGGCTAGCAATGAGGCCTTGAAGAGGGGATAGTTGATAAGGGCCGGATCGACACCCTGCAGCCGCCCGCCGAAACTGAGTTCGAATGTATCGGCGGTTCCACGGCCGGCTCTGACCACGAGCGCAATGGTCCGCGGACCTCCGACCGGAGAATTGAAGGCGGTCAGCCTGTATCCCTGGGCCGGATCGGGTTCGCCGTCATCGTCCGTCTCGACGTTGCGTTCGACGAACGCACCGAACCGGCTGCGGACAGCGGCAAGATTGACCAGTTCAAGCTTTACGTGGTCGGTCAACACCCAGTCAGAAAATATCCGGTCGACCTGGCTCAGCGCGTCGAGGGTTTTCAGGAACCGCCTGCCGATGGAATCGGGATCATTGGACGGATCGTATCCGCCGCCTTGAATGCTGAATACGTAGTCGGTCAATACCAAGTCTTTCCCGGCGTCCACGGCATCACCCTTATTTCGATGTTTTCCCGCCCCTGGTCATTCGCGATAAACAGGGCCCTGGCGTAGTCAGCGGCGATCTGATTGGAAAAATTCCAAACCAGGGCGCGACCTACACTCGCATCCAGTTGATTTTTCGATTGTCCCAGCCATTTTTCACCAATGATTACCTTTAGAAAATCCTTTTTCCCATTGGTAATAATCTCAGCATATCCACGCTTATCTTCTTGCATGTCGCCTGTATGATGCTGGCAGTCATCGAAAAAGACCAACTTCCCGGCGTCGTTCGGATTGGGCAGCTGATATCCGTAACCGCGCGGAGTCGGGTTTCCTGGGTTGACGAATTCCTTCACGTAGTCCTCAAAATCGCGATCTATCGCGACGTTGCGGCCGGATTTGTCCGGTCCGGGCGCGGGGCAGAGGTCGGGCTCGGACCTCTCACTCACCTTGGCTGAGGCCAATGCTCCTAGGAGAACCAAGACCGTACCGTTGGGCAGCAGGCGACCAATAACGCGGCCTCGTTCGTCCCGGAATCCGCCGTCCGCGCCTAGCACGCCGATGGCGGAATGAACCAATCCGTCCGCCGTGGTGGAAGACAAGACCAGCGAGCGATCGTCGCTATGCCAGAGATATTGGATTGGCGGCTGGCCTGGGATCACGCCCTCTCTGCGCAATGATTTGTTGGGAACCAGAATCAAGTTGAGCGCAACGCCGCCGACGGCCGCAGGGGCGATGGCTGCGGCCAGTGCGATCAATCTTGCGCGAGACAGAAGAGTCAGCCATTCCGCCGATCCGGGGAGCGCGCCGACCGCCCCCGACGCGGGAACGCCAAAATCATTGGCGGAGGCCGCGGTGTCGGCGTCAGCAATCGCCAACGTTCCGACGTCAGCAGCCGAGGGCGCGGGATCTGGGTCAGCGACAGCAGTCGCATCCGCGGGCGGTGTGCGATCCGACGTCGAAACGCCCAGATTCGAAAGGCGCGAGGCCACACCGCCCGCGGCGGCACCGCTCGTCCACTGACCGCTGGCGCGACCGCTGCCGGCCGGCACGCGGGGCTGATCGGGATTGTAGCCCTTCGCCAGCGAATCCAAGGTTGACGGATCAAGGTCCAGCGCCTTCAGGACCGTTTCCGGTTCGACGCCAGCCTTCAACAGCTCGTCGGTCAGGAACAGCCGTTGGGCGGCCGGCCAGGGTTCATCCAGCGCGGCTAGACGGCTTAGGGCCAGATGAACCTCGGCAAGGCTGGTCTCGCCCTCGCCCCAGCGCTCTGCCGCCTTGCGGATATGGTTCAACGCGTTGGGCGTGACAGGCCGCAAGTGCGCGACCGAAAGCAGCGTCACAAGTCGCGCTTCTCGACCGTCGAACCGGATCGTAGCACCACCCGCGTCGGTCGGCGCCAGCACGGTTCCCGCGCCCAGCACCAGCCCTTCGGGCGCGAACTTCATCTCTGCATCGATCGGGACAGACGCCTGGAGCGTCCGCCACGCCTTGCCCAACCGCTCAGCCAGCATGCGCTCTCCCTAGGTCGAGCGCGGTGGCGGAGACCTGCCCGCGTTCTGGTTCGGAAGCCGCAATCTAGCGTAGCAGCAATGCGTCGTCAAGAACAAAACAAGAACAGTGCCGACGCCGGCATTCCCGCCGCGGCTCAGGCCATCACCACCACGACCACGCGGCGGTTCTGGGCCCGGCCCTCGCGGGTCTTGAAGGGCGTCGCCGGGGTGGTGTCGCCATAGGAGATGGCCGACATCCGGGTCAGGGGCACGCCCTGCTGGTACAGGAACCGGCGCACCGCCTCGGCCCGGGCCTCGCCCAGCTCCAGGGCGTGGGCGCGGGTCTCGCCGGGGTCGGTGTGGCCCTGGATTTCCAGATAGACGTTCTTGTTGTCGGCCTTCAGCTTCTGGGCCATGTCCGACAGCCGGGACTGGGCCTCGGGGGTCAGCTCGGCGCTGCGCGGCGCGAACTTGATCGAATCGTCCGCCAGCACCGAGGTGTAGACGAACTTGCCCTGGGCCAGCTGAGCCGCCGCGTTGGCCCGGTCAAGGGCCGCCTGCGAATGGCGGTCCAGATCGGCCAGGCGCGCGTCGTGCCCCTCGATCCGGGACTGGCCGGCCACGACCTTCTGGTCCTCGACGGCGACCTTGTCGTTGACATAGCCCTGGGTGGCGCACCCGCTCACCCCGATGGCCGCCGCTGCGACGGCGCCCGCGATCCAGGCGCTGGATTGGATGTTCATCGAAGACCTCGCTTGCAAGGCGCGCGCGTGAGTTGAGCCGCACTCGGAAAATGCGCGAGCGCCCGAAAGGCTCCTGCCCGAGCGGCTGCCGCGGACTTCAGCCCGCCGAGGTGCGCGGAACCGCGGCCTCGGCCTCGCCGTCCTCCGCCGCGTCGACCACCTCCGCAAGCGTGTCGAACAGGGTGCGCACGTCGATCGGCTTGCTGATATGGCCGTCCATGCCCATCGCCTTGTACTCGGCCACCTGGTGGGCCATCGCGTTGGCGGTCAGGGCGATGATTGGCGTGCGCGGCCGATGCTCGGCCCGCTCGCGCTCGCGGATCAGCCGGGTCGCGGTGGGGCCGTCCATCACCGGCATCTGGATATCCATCAGGATCACGTCCCAGTCCTCGCGGGACCAGGCCTCGACCGCCGCGGCGCCGTCCCCGACGATCAGGGGCTCGACTCCGATCTGGCTCAGCAGGGTGGTGAGGACCAGCTGGTTCACGCTGTTGTCCTCGGCGGCCAGGATCCGCAGGTCCAGGCGCCCGCCGCCCGCCGCCGCCGTCTCCTTGGCGGGCGCCCGCGCCGGCCCCACCCGGCGCAACGGCAGGCGCAGGACGAAGGTCGAGCCGCGCCCGGCGACGCTCTCGACCGAGATGTCTCCGCCCATCATCTGCGCCAACTGACTGCAGATCGCCAGGCCCAGCCCCGTTCCGCCGAAGCGCCGCGTGGTCGAGGCGTCCGCCTGGGCGAAACGCTGAAACAGCTTGTGCAGATAGGCCTCGGGGATGCCGATCCCCGTGTCGCTCACGGCGAGCCGGAGCTGGCCTTCCTGAGCGGTGACGGCGATCCGGATCTCGCCGTGCTCGGTGAACTTCATGGCGTTGGAGATCAGGTTGTAGAGGATCTGCCGCACCCGCGTCGGGTCGCCGCGATAGGCGCCGCGCGCATCCGCTGCGATGTCGAGCTTGAAGGCCAGGCCCTTCTTGTGGGCGAGCGCGACGAAGGCCGAATGCACCCCGCTCGCCACCTCCGCCAGGTCGAATTCGATCTCCTCCAGATCAAGCTTGCCGGCCTCGATCTTGGCGATATCCAGGATGTCGTTGAGGATGGCCAGCAGCCCCTCGCCCGACTGGCGCACGATCTCCAGGCGGCCGCGCTGGACGGGGGTGAGTTCGTCGGCGGACATCGCCTGGGCCATGCCCAGGACGCCGTTGAGCGGCGTGCGGATCTCATGGCTGATATTGGCGATGAACTGGGACTTGGCGGCGTTGGCCGACACCGCCTCCGCCCGCGCCAGCCGCGCCGCCAGGTTCAGCCGCTCCAGCCGCTGGGCCGTGCGGTTGCGTTCGCCCAGGGCGTTGTTCGGCGGCAGGGCGCAGATGAACAGCGTGACCAGGAACGGCTGCAACGCCTCCTGGCGGGCGACCAGGCCCGCGCCGGCCAGGAACGCCATGGGACCCAAACCGTGCACCGTCAGGGCCGAGGCGATGATCGCCACCGTCATGACCGAGGCCAGCACCCAGGCCGGCCCCGAGCGGAAGGCCATCAGCACCAGCAGCGGATAGATGAACAGGAACGCCGGCGACCGGCTGGCCATGAAGGCGGCGAAGGTCACCGCGACGGTGAGGACGAACAGGATCCAGCGCTCGACCAGCCCGCCGCTGAAGCTCTGCTGGTAGCGATGGTGATTGAACGCCAGCAGGATCGCCGGGACCGAGATCAAGAGACCCAGGCTGTCGCAGAGGACCCACTGCGTCCATTCCATCAGGTCGGAGCTGTAGCCCGCGGTGACGCCGTTCAGCCACTCGCCGACCGTCGCCTCGATCATGGCGGCCGCGACGGCCACCGCGGAGAACGCGGCGAACCGGCGGAAGCGCGAGAGGTCCGCGGCCGCGCCGCAAAATCGCCGCATCAGCACCGCGGCGATCAGGCTGAGGACCATGTTCAGCGCGGAATAGAGAAGGTTCTGATTGGGAGGGTAGCCGGACAGCTGATTGGCGAGAAGATTGATCGACAGGCAGGCCAGCACGACCCATCCGCTCAGGCGCCGCGGCAAGACCAGGAGCGCCACCACCACCGCGCCATTGGCCGGCCAGAACGAGACATTGCCGATCGCGTCCTTGCAGAAGACCCGCGTCGCGAAAACCAGGGCGGCGAATACGCCCGTCAGGCCCACGGCGGTTCGCCAGCCCCGAGGTCGCTCGGCCGGCCTCGGAAGGATCCAGTTTCGGCGCATGGACAAGCTCGGCGTCACCAGTGAGTAAATCCTTACAGTGAATGCGTAGCGCCGACGTTAATGGCCGCGCCGAAGTCGTCAGTTCCGCTGGGAGAGAGGTTTCGAGGCTAACAGACTTAGTCACGGCGCCGCTAGCCCGTCTTATTCACGCTGACGACGTCCGTGGGCGGATTGGCGGGAGTTGAGGCCGCGGGCACAGGTTCTCGCGGCGCGGATTTTTGGCGCGATCTTGGCTTGGGGTTTTGGCTCCGCT
>Ga0182030_10024913_pt1 | contig 10944 bp, 7 predicted proteins | sample 812S3MmetaG_FD_121299 | JGI IMG/M metagenome (GOLD analysis project Ga0182030, IMG submission 121299) | Permafrost microbial communities from Stordalen Mire, Sweden - 812S3M metaG (Illumina Assembly) | ecosystem: Environmental > Terrestrial > Soil > Wetlands > Permafrost | place: Sweden... | reverse complement strand
GATTTCACCCCCGCGCCCCGCGAGCCGGAGGACATCGCCGCCCCGCCCGACCGCCGCAAGGCCCGTCCCGGCCCGGCCGCGCGGGACAAGTGGGTATCCGCCTCGATCACCGAGGACATCCCCGCGATGATCGGGAAGGCATTCGATGAGGCCGACCGCCGTGACCCGCAGCGGGTCCGCCAGCGGGTCTTCCTCGTGGACGGGAACAAGCAGCAGATCACCGCCATCGGCGGCCACGCCCGCGAACGCGGCCTGAAAGTCCCCGTCCTGATCGATTTCATCCACGTCAGCGGTTTACATCGGCAAGGCCGCCGCCGCCCTGCACCCCGCCGGCCCGGTGCTCGCCGGGCAGTGGGCCGACGGGCAGAAGCTGCGCGTCCTGCACGGCCGCGCCAAAGCCGTCGCCGCCACCTTGAAGTCCGTCGCCGCGAAGACCCGCGCGGACCCCCGGACCCGCCACCTGGACCTCGCCGACGTGGACAAGGCCGTCACCTACCTGGAGAACAACCAGGCGCACATGCGCTATGACAAGGCACTGGCCGCCGGCTGGCCGATCGCGACCGGGCTCATCGAGGGCTCCTGCAGATACGTCATCGAAGACAGATTCGGAATCACAGGCGCGAGATGGTCACCCGACGGCGCCGAGGACATCCTCAAAATCCGCGCCGTCGTCGTCAACGGCGACCTCGACAACTACATGACCTACTACAAGACACGCTACCTGCACGAACATCACCTGGCCCGCTACGACCCCGCCAGCATCCCCGGCCTCGGCCTCGCCGCATGACCGAACAACCCCGAAATGACACGCCCCTTAAAAAGATGCACCCGCGACTACTATCCGGAACCGGATCTCAATTGAAGGGCTGCGAAGCGACCGCGGTCTTGGTTCTTCACCAGTCACAACCGTTTCCGCGTCGCGTCGCGGATGGACTATTGATGAGGAGCAAAGAGAGCTTAATCGCGAGCTAGATGCAATCGAGAAGTCCGCGAAGGCGCAAGGATGGACGATAAAAACTCGGTCCGACACAGCTTTTCGCTTGATTGCGCGAAATGGAAATCGATATTCATTTCCTATCGGCTCTGCTGCAGAGACTCGTGACCGGCTTCGATCATTTTCTCAGCAACTCGTGAGCGCTGGACTCAGACTATCTCAGACGCTCCTAAGCCCGGTAAACGAGGCGCAAGGCTGACGAAGAGGCTCATTGTCCGCGAGTGTTAACATTTAGCTCGACCACCATCGCCTCGCCAGGCGATCCCACACTGCTAGGCGCAACCTTGGCGAATAAGCGTCGTCTGCGTTGTTCCTCCGTCTCTATGGCTAGGCGGCGCTTTTTTGCCATCTCTGCCGCACCAGCGAGCCGTGTTGCCTCACCTTGCGGCATCTCGGGCGTCCGTCCCTGAGCTAGCCTTTCGGCTCGTCGTATGTAGTCCTGCTCGGCATTGAGAGCTTCTTGCTCTTCCGTCATCGCCTCTTGCCAAAGTTCGGCAAGCTCTTCGTTGCTCAGTGAGGTCAGATCTCCATCGGACATGGACCACAAGATAGCTGAACAGGGCGCCCCAGGAGCACACCAGGCCGAGGCTGGCGAAATCTGAGCTGAGCAGGCACTACCGGGAAAGCATCATCCACGAGAGCATCGCCCCTCAAGGCGCAGGACGACAGTCCCTGGTCGGCCTGCCCTTGGCGTATCGCTGAGATGGGGATTACCTATCTTGCCTGATGGACAGGGCGTGCCCAGCCCTGCTAGCGTCAATCTTGCACCTTCCGCCTAGCGCGGTTCCGCTTGTCGGTGACGTCCGTTTTCGCAGGTTTACACAGCGCTTGGCGCGGTTGACCTGAAAAGCGGAAGGTCGACAGTTCGATCCTGTCCCTGACCACACAGTGTCTCTGACCTGCGGAAACGTCGCCTGACGGAACCGTGTGCGCCGTCCGCTCGATGCGCACAGCGCTTATCGAGCTTCCTTGCCTCGTGCGGCCGACATCCGATGTTGCGACGAGAGCTGGTCCGCCGCGTTGCTGGCGTTCTCCGTGTTCGAGCGCCGTTCTCGTTCCTGGTACGCCGTGGGCGCGATGCCAGGCCAGTCACGTCTGCCTGGGAAGGGATATCGCGTCTGGATCCAGGCTCACAGCTTGACTGGTTGGCGAGCGGCGGCTGCGAGCTTGGTCGAGCCCTTCCCGGCCGCCAGCGCGACGATCGCGACCGGGCACTGTCCGGCCGCCTCGGTCAGGTCGGCCCGGGCCTGGCGGGCCTGGCTGATGGTGCCGGGGTAATCGCGATCGAAGGTGATCGCCTCGGGTGCCTTGCTGGTGACCGTGCCCAAAGAAAAGCGACCCAGAGATCCGCCGCTGCCTCAGGCGCTACGCCGCGCGGCGCCGACCCGGCGCGCCAGCCGGCACCGCGCGCAGAAGGCGAGCAGGACCAGGAAGGCGGGAGAAGGAACTCGCCGCTAAGGCCAAACAAGCTGCCGCACCGCTTCCGATCCTCGGGCGCGGTGCGCACTGCGGTTCCGGTCGGATTGCCGCCGAATTTCGATCCGCTGCACTAGTTCCCGGCGAGGGTGGCGCCTCCGTCAACGGTGAGCACGGTTCCGGTGACGAAGCGGTTTTCCATCAGGTACAGGTGCGCTGCGGCGATCTGGTCCGCTTCCCCGATCGACTTAAGCCGATCACCATCGGCGTCCGCTCGCTCAGCGTCAGCCCCGCGACGCTGCAACTAGGCCAGGGGGCCAGTAAGCCGCTGGCCCTGAAGGGCCTGCTAAGCGATGGCCAGGCCGCGCCCCGGTCGCTGCTCGCCGGGGCCGCATGGGCCACGAGCAACTCGGCTGTCGCCGTGGTGGAAACCGGCGACGCGGTTTTCGGTACCGGCCCCGGCACCGCCGTGGTCACGGCCCAGCTCGGCACCGCCGAGGTATCCGCAGTAGTGACGGTCACCGGGACGTCGAACCTGGCCGCAGGAGACACCAACTCCACGGCACCTGGCGCGTCGTCTTCTCGGAGCGGGGATGGAGGATCTTCGTTGTCGTCTCCGGGCCGAAGTGGAGGGTCCTCACCATCTTCCCAGCCTTCAGCTTCGCCGCCGTTGTGTACGCCCAAGATCGCCACGGCGGGGCCGTTCGAGGCCGCTGGCAGCCAGACGGTTGAGGTAACTGGCAGCTGCTTCGGCGCTGGGAATACCGCTTCAGCAGCCGATACGGCGTATTTCGAAATCACTGACCTCACCAAGGGATGGAGCGCCTGCTGGACTGACGGCCCTGGCGACTTGGTCACTTGCAACATCTCGTCCTGGACTAATGACGGGATCACCTTCAGCGGCTACACCGGTTACTACGGACAGGGCGGTTGGGTTGTCAGCGATGGTGACGAAATCGAGGTCCAGGTCTGGAATCCGCAGTCCAGCAATGGCCCAGCTGCCTGCCAGGTCGTCGCTGGTAGCGGCTCTGCTACCAATTGCTCCGGCAGTTGAACCCTGTGCGTTCCGCGAATCTCGTCCGCGGCTCTGACCAGTGGAGTTGCTCTATGTCATGTGCTGTGCCAAGACCTCGCGCAGGGCCTGATCTGCCGGTTTACGCTCGGCGTTCGTGCTGATCCGTCTCGTCTGCCTGTTCATGATCCGGGTGTCCGGCTCGCTGGCGCTGCTGGCGCTGCTGGCGCGCGGCGATGCCGCCAAGGACGCAGAGATCCTGATGCTGAGGCACGAGGTCGCGGTGCTGCGCCGTCAGGTCGCCCACCCGAGGGTCCGGATTGAGCAGACCCTGCCATGCTCACCGCCCTGGCCAGGGTGCTGCGACTGCACCGCCTGGTGACCGCGTATTCGGCTGAAGCCTGGACGGCCCAGCAGGCCCGGAACCTGCTCATGGACCTCCGACCGGGTCGTGTGATTCAGGTTCCTGCTCCGCGACCGGGACAGCACGTTCACCAGCCCGGCCGCGTCATCGACATCACTGCCCGGATCGGGCGCAGGAGCATCCTCGGCGGGCTGATCAGCGAATACCGCAGAGCGGCGTAGCCAGCGAAACTGCTGGTCAGCAATCATCCACCCATCAGGGCCCGTAATAGCTCAGCACGCGGCCGGCACGGCGCAGGCGTTCGACGTCCACCAGTCGTGCAGCGCTTGGTAATCCAATCCTGCGGCGATGATGCCGATCTGGTCATCATCGATGGTCCAGACAATTCGGAGCGTGCCGTTGGTCCCGACGCCGCAGCCGAGTTGCCCGGCGACAGAACCATCGTGCGACCAGGTCCCGAGATAGCTGCCGCCGGCGCAGTCATCGGTGTTCTCATCGCCGTTCGTATTGTTATGGAACCACGTTTCGGCGTGACCCGGCGCCAAGGTTTCGATCAGCGGGCGCGAGGGTGGCCCGGTCATGGACGTGCAGTTGATCGCGGCAAGTGTATTGACGCTCAGCTGGTCGGCGGCGCTGACGCAGTCATCGAAAATGCCTGAATTCAGGCTGTTTGCCAGCTGCTGCTCAGCGGCGCTGAGCGAGGAGGTACTTCTGGCCGTGCTCGCGGACGGGGACGGGCTCTGCTGCGCGGCCTGCGACGACCCGCCTGCCGTCTCAATGATCACCGTCGGCGCCGTGTTCACGGTGCCGCCCGTCGGCGCTACCGTGGATCCCGACCCCGTGCCGGGCCCCGCCACAGCCCCCGCCGCCCCACCAGCCGCCGTCGTGGTTACCGACGCCGCCGACGGGCCGCCGGTCACAGAGGCTGAAGGACTGGCTGAGGACACGGTGACCTCCGGCGCGGCCGTCCGCCCGTCGGCCGCCGGGCGCAGCGATTCCGACCGGTGGTGAGTCGCGGCCATCGCGACGGTCGTGACCAGCCCGAGGACGGCGACGACGGCCACCGCCAGCGCGGCCACCCTCGCCTGCCGCTTGCGCCGCGACGACGAGGACAACGGCATCTGCATGCCGGCCGGCAGGCCGTTCTCCGCTTCGGGCCACGGCGCGGGTTGGCCGGGAGCGCCCGGTACCGCCCCGCCGCGGTCGCGGTGACGCAGGACGGTGCCCCCGTCGCGGTGACGCAGGACGGTGCCCCCTGCCAAGGATTGGTCGTTGTCTTGCGGGCCGCCCTGACCTCGTGGGGGCGCGGTCTCGGCCGGAGCCCAGGACTCGGGCTCTGTCGATGGGGCCAGGGCTGGCCGGGAGGCCAGCGACGATTCCAGCGGGGCGAGGGCGGCGTAGGCCTCCGCCGCCGAGGAAGGCCGGGCTCCGGGGTCCTTGGCCAGCATCCACGCAATCTGGTCCCACAAGTCGGCCGGCACACCCGGGATGACGGGAGGCGCCTGATCCGCATGGCGGCGCAGCACCGCGAGCGGGTGTCCGCCCGCGAACGGCGTGCGCCCGCACAGCATCTCGTAGAGGACGATGCCGGCCGAGTAGATGTCGGCCGCCGGCGTGGCCCGGGTCTGCTCCGCCAGCTCCGGCGCCATGTATTCCGGTGTACCGATCAGGCCACTCACCTTGGTCATCGAGCCGCCGAAGGAGAGCCGGGCCACGCCGAAGTCAGTCAGCTTGATCCGCGGCTGGCCTCGCGTGGTGTCGACCAGCACATTCTCCGGTTTGATATCCCGGTGGACAATGCCCGCCGCATGCACGGCGGCCGCGCCGCGCAGCAGCTGGCCGGTCAGACGCAGCGCTTCCGCGGGCGGCACGGTCCCCCGATCCCGCAACTGGCGACGCAGATCAGAGCCGTGGACCAGCTCCATGACGATCGCGAGCGTGTCGCCCTCGACGACCAGGTCGATGACGCGCACCACGTTCGGGTCGGTGATCGACATCAGGATGGTGCGCTCCTGCACAAACCGGGCCACGACTTCCGGATCGGACACCAGTTCGGGCCTCAGTACCTTGATGGCCACCGGCTCGCCGTCCGGCCGGATGCTCCCGGCGAACACCTGGCCCATGGCGCCACGGCCCAGGGCCTCCTGCAGGACGTATCTGCTACCAAGCGACTTAGCCATTTTCTCCCCCTGCTCCCGCAGTTGCCTGGCTTGCTTCCAGCCAGGTTCCGCCCGCCGGGCCATCCGGCCAGGTGGGGACCTGCACGGCGGTGATCCGGCCGTGGTGGACCAGCGCTCCGCGCAACGTCACGCCCGGAGCGAAGACAGAGGCCGGTAGCCGTGCGCCGAGCACGCTGCCGTCCGTAGTGCTGGCCGGCGCCAGCACCAGCCCGCATTTGGTTTTCGCCAGCTCTGGAATCAGGCCGCGCAAGCCGAAGGATCCGTCCGCCGCCGCGGACGCGAGAAGCTGATGGCCGCTGTCCCTGATCCGGCGGTAGCATGCGGTCAGCTCGTTACCGAGTGGCGTATCGGTCAGCAGGTCGGCGTCGTCGACCACGATCGTCGCCTCCGTTACGCCGGCCAGCGCGGCCGTGAGACTGTCCACCGCGGCCGCGTCGTTACTGGTGAGGTGCAGCATGGGATCCAGGTGACCGGACAAGGCCGAACGACGTGGGGTGACTAGCACCAGCGGCCGACCGGCCCGGACCAGTGAGGTCGCCTGGACGGCCAGCGCCGTGCTCCGGCCCGAGCCAGGCGGACCGATGACCAGCAGACCGGGGGTCTCGACCCGGATCTGGCCAAGGTCGTCACCGCCGACCCCGACCAGCAGGCCAGGGCCGTAACCGGGCAGGTCGAGCGCCTCCGTCAGCGAGATCGACAGCGGCAGCGGGTCGACCCGGAACGGACGGCCGACACCACAGGCGGCCCGCCGGGCCAGGTCGCGCAGCGCCTGGTTCTCGGCCGCGCCCTGACCCTGCGCCGACAGCGATGCCACCTGCAGCAGGTCGCTGCCAGGCAGCCGAAACCCACGGCCGTTCGGCATATCCCGGGGAATCGCCCGACTGTTCAGGCCGGCCAGGGCGAAATCGGTCCGGTCGGCCATCCGCAGCACGAGCTTCTGCTCCACCAACCCGCCAAGCCGCCCGGTCAGCAGCGTTCGGTCACCCGTCACCACCACCCGGATCCCGGCGGCCAAGCCGTCCCGGATCAGCCGCTGCAGCTCACCGAGGAGGCGGCCACCGTCGATGTGCTCCAGCGCGGTGCCGAACGCGTCGTAGCGATCCACGAAGACCAGCAGGAACGGCGGCCGTCGGCCCGGGGGCTGATCGGCACGGTATTCCGTCAGGTCACCGTGGCCGCCCGCGGCCAGCATCCGGGTGCGCGCGCCGAGCTCGGCGGTGAGCCTGCCAAGCAGCCGCTCCACCCGGTCCGGCTCGGACGCCGTTACGACCGCGCCGCAGTGCGGGAGCGCGGACAGCGCCGCCATCGCGCCCCCGCCGTCCAGCACGTACAGGTGCGCTTCGTCCGGATCCACTTGCGCCGCCAGGCTGCCGGCCAGGGTCCGCAACACGGTGCTGCGGCCCGACTGAGGTGCCCCGGCGACCAGCAGGTGGCCGCCGCGGGCAATGTCGAAGACGGCCGGGACCTGCCGCTGCTCGTGCGGCCGGTCCAGTAGCCCGTAACGCAGCCGCAGCGGGTCCGGCTCCGCCTGCCACCGGGTGGCGAGCTCGGACGCGGCCAACGCCGCGGCCAGCGGCGGCGACCACGGCGACCGTTGCCGGGCCGGCTCGTCTCGGGCCGCGGCCCTGATCGCGTCGACCAGGACGGACAGGTCGGTCACCTCGCCGGACTGGTCCGTATGGCCCGGGCCGGGTTCGCCCGTCGGCTGCGGGTACCCCAGGTGCTTCCAGCGCAAGGGGACCACCACCGGCGCCTCAGCTTGCCGGGCGCCGGGACGCTGGCCGCCGACCCGGGCGGACTGGAAGGCCACGGGACGGCCGTCGCCGAGCCACGCGAAGGCCCGCCCGGCGCTTCCCTCGGCCGGGATGCGGGCGGCGTCGACGGTATCGATGACGTCCCGGCTGTCTTCCGCCGACGCGACCCGCAGCGCGATCCGCAGGTTGATGTTGCTGCGCAGGTCGGCCGTGACCACGCCGGCCGGGCGCTGGGTGGCGAGCACCAGGTGGATGCCCAGGGACCGGCCCTGCCGGCCGATGTCGATCAGCGACGCCAGCTGCTCCGGCAGCTTCTCCGACATGACCGCGAACTCGTCCACCACGATGACCAGGCGCGGCAGCGGGTCACTGCCTGGCATGGCGGGCAGCGCGTCCCAGTACCGCTGGATGTTGGTCTTGTCCGCCCGGTCCAGGATCACCTTGCGTCGCTGCAGCTCCGCGCGCAGCGAGACCAGCGCCCGTTCGACCAGGAACTCGTCCAGGTCGCTGAGCATCCCCGCGGTGTGCGGCAGATCCCGGAACGCGCGGAACGCGGCGCCGCCCTTGTAATCGATCAGCACGAAGTTCATCGCGTCCGGCCGGTTGGCCACGGCGAGCGAGCTGACCAGGGTCTGCAGCAGCTCGCTCTTGCCCGACCCGGTGGTGCCCGCCACCAGCAGGTGCGGCCCCTGGGCCAGGTCCAACACGAACGGTCCGTCGGCCCGCAGCCCGAGGAGCGCCTGCGTGGTCCGGCCGCCCGCGGCCCAGCGAGCCCGGATCTGCCGCGGGTCGGGCGGCTCGAGGCCGGCGGCGTCGAGGAACCGCACCGAGGAGGGCAGCGAGTCCGCCGCGGTGCGGCCGCCGACGTCGATGACCGGAGCCAGCGCCCGCGCGGCGGTCTCGCACACGCCGGGCGAGACGATGTCGGCCGCAATGCCGTCGATTTCCTCTCCTGGCCGCAGCAGCGTCGCGACGGCCAAGCCGTCGTCGTCGGCCAACTGGATAACGGCCCGCCGGCACTCGGTGGGCAGCTGAGCCGCAGTCTCGTCCAGGCACAGGAAGTACAGGCCCGCGGCCGGGCCCTCGCGCAGCAAGGTGTACAGCTCATATGACATCCGCAGCTGGTAGGAGCCGTCCAGCACGACAAGGTCGGTGGTCTCCGGGCGGCCTAGCCGACGCCCGGCGACGGTCCCCGGCCGCCGGCTCTCCAGCACCGCGTTCAGCTCGGCGAGCCGCTGCCCGATGCTCTCGGCGTCGTTCCCCACGCGGACCAGCGCGGGGTGGCCGTCCGGCTGCCTGGCGTGCGGCAGCCAGCGCAGCCAATCCCAGTCTGCTTCGGTGTGCGGCGTTGTCAGCACCGTGATCGTCACGTCACGCGGGCTATGCAGCACCGCCGTGGACAGCAGCATGGCCCGGGTCACGGCCCGGGTGTCGCGGGGACCTCCGATGAGCCCGGCCGCTCCGCACTCGGGCAGGGACACCGCGACGGGGGCGTCCCGCAGGGACATCTCGCCACCTTGGTCGCCCGGGGCCCAGCGGATCATGCCGGTGCCCAGGCGCAGGGCCAGGAAGTCATCGTCGCCCGGCTGCCGCTCCCACAGCCTGCGGCTGGGGGCGGTGGCGATGAGCAGTAGCGATGCAGGATCGGGGTGGACGTGGCGCCGGTAGCCCAACTCCGCCCGGCAGGCAGTGTCCAGGTCCGCCCTGGCCTGCTCGTGACGCTGCCTGAAGTCCGCTACCCGCTGCTTGTAGCCGCTCTTGCCGCGGCGCCTTTCGGTCACCGCGTTGCCGATCATCATGACCGGGGACAGGGCGACGAAGGCCAGATAATCGAGCTGCCGGGTCAGTGCCACCATCAGCACCCCGACTAGGACCGGCAGCACCAGCGCCAGCACGGGGAACGAGGCCTTCTGCGGTTCCGGCGGTGGCTCGGGCAGCACGACGCGAGGTGGCCTGGGCCGCTCGAGCAGCCGCGGCGACCGGCTATAGCGCCATCGCCCGTCCGGCGCATCGGACAAAGCGGCGTCCCGGTCGGGTGCCCGGGACACGGTGAGCGCCGTTCGGCCCACCCAGATCAGCTCGCCCGGCGCAACCTCCCGTTCCCCCCCGTCCCGGGACAGTTGCTCGCCCGAGATCACGGTCCCGTTGGCAGACCCGGCGTCCGCCACCGTCACCCGGCCGCCGGAGGACCGGAGCCGCAGGTGACGGCCTGATACCTCGTGGTCCCCGAGGTCCAGTGGTGCCGAACGACCCACGGTACCCTCAGCCGGAATCTCGCAGCTCGCACCGGCGGCCGCCCCGGACACGACAAGCAGCGCCAGGCAACCCGGCGGCGCCACCGGCACGGGCGGCCGGACCGGCGCGCTGCCGACGATCGCGCCGTCCCGCAGCCCGGCGGCGGCCAGCGTGGCCTCGGCGGGCACCGGCCGCCCGTCAACGAACAGGCGGCCCGCCGACCCGAACAGCTCACGCAGCCTGGTCTGCGGATGCGCGGCCACCAGCAGCTGGCCGGACCGCCGCTCGGTGTGCCAGGTAACCGCCAGCCGCGTCATTGCCGCTGGCCCGCAGATTCGGATCGGGACGTTTCGGCCAGCCCCTCGAACCGCAGCGTGGACACGATGGCGTGGAACACCGGCCGCAGCTGCTCCGCCAGGCCCAGAGCCGGCGTCGAGAAGGTCAAGACCAGTGCCTGATCGTGGCCGGGGACCTCGGCTATGTACTGGACAAGCAGCGACACGGGATGACGGTCACCCGCAAGGACGCTCCACTCCCGCAACCGCTCTACCCGGACAGCACGGCCCGCCGGGAAGTCCACCAGGCGTGGCGGCCGCGCCCCCAGCGCGCCAGTGTCGCCGGACAGCTGCTCCGCGACATGGCCCAGGGTCTGCCCGCGGAACGGGAAAACGTTGATCACCAGACTGGCGGGCAGCAAGTGCCCATGGCCATTCACCACGGTGGCATAGGCGCAGAGCACATCCAGCGCGGCGGTGGCGCTAACCAGGCTGCGCACCATGCCGCGCAGTTCTCCCGCCGAGCCGACATGTCCCGGCCATGAGCCGGCCAGCTGGTTCGCCAGCTCGTCCCCGGCCGGCTCACCTTGCGGCAACCGGATGTCGAACCAGTCCCCGGGTGTGGCAATGCGGAAAGAAGCCGCGATGGTGGGGTCTTCCAGCGCCATAACATATCCCCTTCCGGACCGCCCGCATCACTGCCGGGAGAACCGG
>Ga0182030_10024912_pt1 | contig 10945 bp, 6 predicted proteins | sample 812S3MmetaG_FD_121299 | JGI IMG/M metagenome (GOLD analysis project Ga0182030, IMG submission 121299) | Permafrost microbial communities from Stordalen Mire, Sweden - 812S3M metaG (Illumina Assembly) | ecosystem: Environmental > Terrestrial > Soil > Wetlands > Permafrost | place: Sweden... | reverse complement strand
ATAATCCCCCTATCCATAACATAAAACCACTGGAACAAAACCGCAAGGCATTACGCAATAACATGACACCGGCCGAGGTGGTTTTATGGAAAGCCATTCAAAAAGGCAAACCGGAAGGACGTAAATTCAGAAGGCAACATAGTGTGGGTAAGTATGTACTTGATTTTTATTGCCCGGCTGAATTGCTGGCGGTTGAACTGGATGGTGCGCATCATTATACTTATGAGGGGAGCGAATACGATGCAGATAGGACCGCCAACCTGCAAACCCTGAATATTACAGTTTTACGTTTTGAGAACCGCTTGGTTTTTGAGCATCTTGATTTGGTGTTGGAGGAAATTAAGCGAAACTTTAAAAGGGATTGATTTGGTTTAGCACTATGGCGTTTAGTTCTGTGCAGGCAAACAGCCTAACCACCCCCAAGGCAGCCCCTCCTGAATCAGGAGGGGAGTTAAATACAAACAGCCCAGCCTGACCCGAAGGGTCAGCAGTATTCAGCTCCCCACCTAATTTAGGAGGGGTGGCACGTAGTGCCGGGGTGGTTAGGCTGTTTGGCTGCCCGTGCCGTAAAATAAAACTCCCCAAAACCAACCATCTAATAAATTATAATTTATATTCGCCCTATAAACAACCCCCATGAAAAAATGCGCCCCGCTGCTGCTATGCCTGTTTATAATTACCCAGCTCCATGCTCAAAACTGGCAATGGGCCAGGGCAGGAGGTGGCATTGATGATAGTCCCTTATCTCAGGGCCCCTGGGAAAGTTGGGCTAAGGATATGACCGTTGACAAATGGGGGAATGTTTATACTGTTGGCTTTACATTTGATCAAACCCAGTTTACCGGTACCAACAGCACCTTTCCTTATTATGGCGGTGCAGATGCATACATAGTTAAATATGACAAATGCGGAAATTTTGTTTGGGCTATGATTAATGGAGGCGACGGTGGAGGAGCTAACTACGCTGTGGCCAGTGACACAAGTGGTAACATATATGTACAATTTGAAGGGTTTGCAAATGCGCAGAATCCGGTCAACATACATACCAGCTTAACTAAAGATTCGCTTATATACACAAACGGGTCATATTTAATGAAATATGACCCTAACGGTAATTTGCTCTGGATGGACTCTACACCCGTTTGGGGTGCCCTGTCTGAATGCCTTAAAGTAAGAGCCGATGGTAAGCTAGTAGGGATATTCCAATACGCATCACAAGGTGGCACTTGGCAATCTTTTACCGTAAACCCTCTTCCTGTTAACCGTGGATCATCTTTAGCTTTAGTTTTATTGGACCCGCAAACTGGTAATGTTATTAAAGGCGCTCTTTTAGATACATTACCTTATGGTGATGAAGGGGTAATGTTCATCGCTAATTTTTCGATGGATGAAAATGATAATATTTATTTGCCTGTCCAGGGAGCGCAGATGATTGGCGAGGCATCTTACCCTGGGGCAAGTTTTTTGGGGCAGGTATTTACTATACCGCTTGATGCATGCATATTACTTAAAATTGATAAAAATTTCAACCTGGTTAAATATCAGTTTGATGATAATTCTTCCGTCACCAATAGTGTTTCTTATTCAGAAGGGTCGTTGTATGCCGGCGGCTTGGAATTTGCCTATAGTAATTATGTAACTGATACCGTTGGTTACCTCAATAATATTGCTGAGTACCGGATGTATAAATTAGATACAGGCACACTCGCCCCGGTTTGGGAGTCTAGCCCAATAATTTATTCAGGCGACCCGTACGAAACCTATGTTGTGGCTACCAGCAAGCATGTTTACATGCTTACCAGTTATAGTGGCGAGTTGGTGTGGGGTGGAGATACTTCCGCCCTTAGTTACAGGCAAATATTATTCGATCTTAATAAGGCTACTGGTCAGTTCGATAAATACATTATTGATTCCGGTTCTAACGGAAATACTACTACCAATATGATTATGGCCGATGCCCAGGAAAACCTGATTATAAACGGGCAGTTTAGCGGCACCTTTACCAGCGGCCCCAATACTTTAACCCCCTGGGGCGGAAGCGAAAGCCCTATATTTTTTATTGAGAAATGGGGCGTTGCCTGTGGCGATACTTTAAATACTGCCGATAACCCGTACCCGCCCACCAATTTAATAACTACCACCGGTGGTACCAGCAGCATTAATTTGCAGTGGGCAGATAACTCACCTTACCGCATCAGTTTTCACATTTACCGTAGCCCTAACGGCATTACGGGTTGGCAACTGGTTGATACTACTATTGGCACCCAAACCACACTGGTTGATACCGGTTTGGCAAGTAACACCTGGTATTGGTACTACGTTGTAGCCTGGAATAATGCAGGAGAATCGGACTCTACTAATATTGACAGCGCCAAAACGCTGGGACCGACTGCCGGTATAACTATTACCGGCCCCGATACCCTTTGCGCCAACCGCTTAACCGGTGTTATCTACACCGCCACCACCGTTGCCGGCAATACTTATGCATGGACTATCACGGGCGGCACTATTACCAGTGGCGCATCAACAAGCGCAGCTACCGTTACCTGGAACAGCACCGGCCCGTATAAACTAAAAATAGCCGAGTCCAATGGCGGCAACTGCACCTCAGATTCCATTACGTCCATTACCGTTAAACCGGTGGCCACCTCAACCATTACACAAAGTATTTGCCCCGGTCAGTCGTTTGATGGATATACTACCGGCGGTACGCATGTTGATACTTTTACAGCCATTAACGGTTGCGATAGTATCCGCACTTTACAGTTAATGGTTTTATCATTCAGCCATTCAACCATAACACAAAACATCTGCCCCGGCCAAAGCTACCTGGGCTATAATCAAACCGGCACTTATATTGATACTCTGCACAGCGGCGCTAATGGTTGCGATAGTATACGCACGGTCAATTTAACCGTGCTTAATAATGTGCAAACCAGCCTTACCAAAGGCATTTGCCAGGGCCAGATATACGATGGCCACAGTGCTACCGGTACCTACATTGATACCTTTAATGCCGCCAATACCTGCGATAGCATATGCACGCTTTATTTAACGGTATCAGCCAATATTCAAATCACCATTAACCAAACCATCTGCGCCGGCCACAGTTTTGATGGCTTTACACAAACCGGTACTTATATTGACACCTTTACAGCCATTGGCGGTTGCGATAGCGTACGCACCCTTAACCTTACGGTTTTAAATAACGCTACCAGCAACATACAGCAAATCATTTGCCAGGGGCAGCAATACGGCGGCCACAGCACCACCGGTAACTTTGTTGACACCCTGCAGGCTGCCAATACCTGCGATAGCATCCGAACATTACAGCTAACCGTAATACCCATTACCCGCGATACGGTTACCAAAAGCATTTGCGCAGGCCAAAGCTACGCCGGATACAGTGCCGCCGGGCATTACGTTGATACCTTCCAGGGAGGTAATACCTGCGATAGTATCCGGATGCTAAACCTGATAGTATTGCCGGTAGCAACCTCAACTATCAGCCAGATAATTTGCCAGGGCCAGTCGTATGATGGCCACAGCGCCAGCGGTACTTATGTAGATACCTTTAATGCCGCCAACAGTTGCGATAGTATACGAACCCTGATACTTACGGTAACGGCAAATATTACCACCAGCATAACCAAAAATATTTGCCAGGGTCAACTTTACTACAACCACGATAGTACCGGTGTTTATGTAGATAGCTTTACAGCAGTGGGCGGCTGCGATAGTGTGCGCACCTTGCACTTGACGGTAACGAACAATGTTGCCAGCAACATTACCACAAGCATCTGCCCCGGTCAGAATTACTATGGGCATACGGCAACCGGTACCTACGTAGATAGCTTTTCTTCCGTTGCGGGGTGCGATAGTATACGCACGCTTCAACTTATAGTAAATCCGATCTTCAATGATACTATTGACCATACCATCTGCCAGGGTGATACATTTAACGGGCATAGTGTAGCCGGTTATTTTACGGATACTTTACAATCGGGCAGCGGGTGCGATAGTATTGTTAGCCTGGCGCTTACGGTTAATCCTGCACCGGTAATAAGTATAATACTGGATTGCAATCAGGAAGGGGATGGCTGCTGGTGGAGCGCTATTGTGGTTGCCCAGCCCGTCAATTGCGATTCAATTCATTGGCAGATTAATGGGATTAATGCTAATAATGTTACCGGCGATACGTTGTCGTTCACATCTACAGAAATAATTAATTTTAACCTTCCGGGAGCTGTAGATACGGTTCCATTATTTCAACCGGAATATATTGCTGTTACCGGATTTAACGGTTGTGGCAGCTTTACAAGGTACGATACTATTATGATAGTTGGCGAAGGCATTCATCAAATCACTGCTGCCGATAACTCAATCTCCCTCTACCCCAACCCCACCACCGACCAACTATTTATAAAAACCGAAAACATCAATCCGCAAACCATTACCATTTATGATGTTGATGGGCGATTAATATTTACTGAACCTTTTAAGGCGGAAATAAGCATCAGCCAGCTAAGCAGCGGAGTTTATTTTGTGGAGGTGCAAAGTAATGAAGGTGTTGGGCGGAAGAGGTTTGTGAAGATGTAGGGGGTGCCGAACAGCCTAACCACCCCCATGGCAGCCCCTCCTGAATCAGGAGGGGAGTTAATACAAAATACAAACAGCCGCCCAAACGGTCAACACAGCCCCCCTGTATTTATATTCCCCTCCTGATTCAGGAGGGGTGGCCATGGGCCGGGGTGGTTAGGCTATTTGGCTGCCATTACTATAACAGCCAAAACTGCTCCCTACCACGTTCATTTTAATTGATTTATGGTCACGTTTTATTTTTCTCAAAAAAAACTTCAAAATAAATTTGGTTTACAACATAAACTACTTTATGTTTGTGCTATGTTTATAACCACAACCAAAACCAAACAATATGGAAGCACAGGAAAAAAACCTTTCGCACACCGAAAGTTTAGCCATTATTCAAAACATGATAGCTACTGCCAAAAACAATTTAACCGACAACGGATTTCACTTTATGCTTTGGGGTACCTTGGTAATAGCCGCCAGCGTGGCCCAATACCTGCTGGCAGAGGTGTTCAGCTGTCAATACAACTATATACCCTGGTATATTATGCCCGTTATAGGTGTGCCGGCCGCATTTATTTACGAGGCCAACAAAAAGAAGCACGAAAAGGTAAAAACCCATTTTGATAGTATTTTCGGGTACTTATGGTCGGCCGTAGCAATCAGCATTTTCCTCATTATTTTTATCAGTATAAAAAGCGGATTATCCCCTATTCCGTTCATTCTGGCTATAGTGGGTTTGGGCACCTTTGTATCGGGTAACATCCTCAACTTTAAACCGCTGGTATTTGGCAGCATCGTATTCTGGATAGCCGCCGTAGCCTGCAGCTTTGTTGACCCTATTATGCAACTGCTTATTAACGGCATTGCCACCTTTATAGGCTACATCATCCCCGGAATCATTTTATGGAGGAATTATAAAGCCGAAACCCATGTTTAAGCCATTAGACCCGCTGCTACATTCCGAGCTACGGCTGGCGGTGGTTTCGCTACTGGTTAGCGTTAAGGAGGCGGAGTTTGGCTTTTTAAAAGAAAAAACCGGCGCCACGGCAGGCAACCTCAGTGTTCAGCTGCAAAAACTATCTGAAGCAAATTACATTGCCATTGAAAAATCGTTCAGGGGCAATTACCCTCTCACAACCTGCCGCATTACTAAAAAAGGCATTGAGGCTTTTGAAAAATATGTAGAGGCCATTAAGAGTTATTTGAAATAGGATGCACCGGTTACACGGTTAAAGTGGAAAGGGGGGGGTGGTTTCCGGGAAAGGGGTCTTGAGAGAATAATATATTGATAATCAATCGAGTAATAAAAAAAGTGGAAACCCCCCCCCTTTCCACCTGTTTAAAATGCTTTTACAATCACCCAATCGCGGTATACTTATACGATAGGGAATTACTTTTTTCTGGCCTGGCAAACTGCCGTTAGATTACGACGCTCATTTATGAGCAATATCCGGCACCCATATGGCCTTTAACAAGCATTTTGTCCGATGTTAAAAAAGTTTAACTTCGCCCCGCTTTAACGGCGGCTTTCAATATTTGCAAACCTTAAAACAAAAAACATCTTTTACATATGAAGAAGTATTTCATCCCGGTGGTATTGCTCACTATTTTCATTTGCTCTTTTACACAGGATACTGATAACCGCACCCTGTTTACGGTGGGCGGCGATAAGGTTACCGTAAGCGACTTTGAGTATGTTTACAACAAGAACAACGTTAACAACCAGGCAGATTTCAGCGAAAAATCATTGCGCGATTACCTGGCCCTTTATGAAAACTTCCGCCTTAAAGTGCGCGAAGCTGAGGCCATGAAACTGGATACTATCCCCAGCCTTAAAAACGAACTGGAAGGTTACAGAAAGCAATTGGCAAAATCGTACCTGAGCGACCGCGAAATTACCGACAAGCTTATTCTGGAAGCTTACGAGAGGTCTAAGACCGAAGTAAACGCCAGCCACATACTGGTAAAATGCGACGAAAATGCAAATCCTGCCGATACCCTTATCGCTTACAAAAAGATACTTGCGCTCAGAAAAAGAATTGAAAAAGGTGAGCCTTTCGAAAAAGTAGCGAAAGAAAGCTCGGAAGACCCTTCAGCAAAAAACAATGGTGGAAACATAGGCTGGTTCTCGGTTTTCGGAACCATTTATCCCTTCGAAAATGCCGCTTATACTTTAAAGAAAGGTGAATTGAGCGAACCGGTGCGCACTGAATTCGGTTACCACCTGGTAAAGTTAAATGATACCCGCGCTACCCGCGGCCAGTTACATGTTGCCCATGTGCTTATCCGTTTCCCTGAGAAAGCTACACCTGAGCAAAAAGCCGAAACGCACCACAAAGCCGATTCAGTTTACGCCCTTATTACGTCAAAGAAAATCAGTTTTGATGAGGCGGTTAAAAACTTTTCAGAAGATAAATCATCGCGCACTAAAAACGGCGAGTTACAGTGGTTTGGAAGCGGAACATCAGTAAGAATGATGCCTGTTTTTGAAGATGCCGCTTTTGCGTTAAAAAAAGATGGTGACATCTCGGCCCCGGTTGAAACCCAGTTTGGCTGGCACATTATTAAGCGTTTAGAGAAGAAAGACCTTCAGGCTTTCAATGATGTAAAAGGTGATATTAAGAAGAAGGTAGAGCGCGATTCGCGTTCGGAAGTTGCCAAAACTGTTTTAGTTGACCGTATTAAAAAGGAAAATGATTTTGTTCAGTTCCCTGAGGTAAAACTTAACCTTTTCAAAAAGATAGACAGCACTATTTTAAAAGGCAACTGGCACGCAGACACCACTTTACATAACAGCACCGTTCTTTTTAAAATTGCCGGAAAATCTTATACCCAGGCGGAGTTTATTGATTTTATAGGTAAGAACTCAAAGAAAAGAAATGATAAAACCAAAGACGGTTTATTGAATGAATACTACGAAAATTTTGTGAACACCAAATGCCTCGACTACGAAGAAAGCCAGCTGGAAGTAAAGAAACCTGAGTTCAGAAACCTGATGAAAGAATACAAAGATGGTATCCTGTTGTTTGAATTAATGGATAGAATGGTTTGGACAAAAGCCGTAAAAGATACCGCAGGCCTTGAAGAATTCCGCGCAAAAAATGCCAACAAGTACATGTGGGGCAACCGCGCCGATGTAGCTATTTTTAACATAAACGATAAAAAAGCTGCTGATGAGGCTTTCAAAATGGCCGAAAAGAAGAAAACCCCGGTTGAAATACAGGCGAAATTTAACAGGGCAGGAGATAAAGCACACGTATCGGTAATTGAAGGCAAATACGAAAAAGGCCAGTACGATGTGGTTGATAAAATTGAATGGAAGCAGGGTGTTACACCGGTTAACAAACTGAACGACAGCAGCTACCAGTTTATTATAGTAAAACAAATTGCAGGGCCTGAGCCTAAATCACTAAAAGAAGCCAAAGGATATATCGTTTCGGATTACCAGGAATATCTTGAAAAAACCTGGTTAGAAGCGCTGAGAAAGAAATATCCGATTGTACTTGATGAAAGTGTTTTCCGTTCGCTTATCAAAAAATAAGCAGCTGCAGTAGTACTCTTTAAAAGGGTGCAAACCAAATTGTCGTTGTCTGGCAGGAATTCCGGTTGGCGAGGACGCCAAACCGGGTGCCCTTGTGGTTGGCGTCCCCGCCAACCACTTGTATTCCGAACGACAATTTGGTTTGCACCCCTTTAACAGGCAGGGCAGTTATTAAAATAATCTTACACAAACCGGTTAAACCCGAATGTGTAAGATTATTTGCTTTAGTAAAGTTCTTGTATACAAGTGATTGGCGGGGGCGCCACAGGTGTTTGGAAGAAACTTAGGTGCGCCATTACGGCCAAAGTCCAGACCCCTTCCGTCCCCGAAACGGGGAAACCAAGGCAGAAAGGCAGACGCAAAAGGCGAAGCGGTTCTCCCGTTTCGGGAGTTAGAGGGTTTGCGTAGATGCATTTTGAATCTTCCGAACACCTTTGGCGGGGACGCCAACCACGGGGACTTCCCGGTTTGGCGTCCCCGCCAACCGGAACTGTAGCTGTAGGGCATTAATTGAATTTGCGGATATAACCATAACAATACTTTGAAAAATCTCCTGGTAATTACTTTTCTTCTTTCGCTTACCGCCTGTTCTTTTTTTAAAAAGAAACAAGGTGCCGATAAGGATGTTATTGCCCGTGTAAACGACGATTATTTATACGCCTCGGATATACAAGGCCTTACTAAAGGATTGAAGGGAAAAGACAGCACAGAGGTATTAAAAGATTATGCAACTAACTGGGTGCGTAAAAAACTATTGCTTGAAAAAGCCAAAGAGAACATTCCGGATGATGACCTCGGCATTACTAAAAAAGTAGAGGACTACCGCTCAACCCTTTTACTTTACGAATACGAAAAAGCGCTCATCAACAAAAGGCTGGATACCGTTGTTAGTCAAAAAGAACTTGATGAGTGGTACGAAAGACTGAAAAACGATTTTCCGCTTGAAAAGGATGTTTACCTGTTGTATTTTGTTAAGCTTAAAAAAGATGCGCAGGATATTGACAACATCCGCAAATGGATAAATAAACAGGACGATGAAGAAACGGCCCGCAAGCTGAAGGGCTATTGCCAGCAGTTTGCAACCAGCACGGTGCTTGACCAGGGGATGTGGTACGATAAAGATAATGTGCTTAAAAATTTTCCCTTATCGGAGTATGATATAGCTTCGTTAACCGGTTCAAAACAGTTTAAGGAGTTTAAAGCCGAAGGAGTTTCGTGGTTTATAAGAATAGGGGATGTGATGAAAAAAGACCAAGCTGCACCACCTGAGTTTATTCACGACCAGATTGTGAGGGCTATTATTGAAAAAAGACGTTTGTTGCTGATTGAAAAAATTTACGATAAAATTTATGCCGACGGTATTAAATCCAAATCATTCGAAATTCTTGTCAAATAATGTTTGCTAAAGTTCATAAAGGTATTGGTTGGATATTAACTACAGCCCTGCTGGCCGTGGTGAGCTTATTGCCGGCCCAAACCGAAAAGGGGATGTATTCTATTGGCGGCAGCACCAATATCAGTGAAGCTATTCAAAGCACAACCAATACTTTTAGCCTTGCGCTGTCACCTTCTTTCGGGGTGTTTGTAATCCGGAATTTTGCGGTCGGGGGCACCTACTCGTTTAGCGTGGGTAGCACCCGGACTTTAAATACCAGCAATGACGTGCACACCACAACTACCTCCTTTACTACTTTGGTGGGCCCGTTCCTGAAATATTACATTGGCAAAAAAACCATGAAACCGTTTGTTTCGGCTAATGGCGGTTATAGCGTTTATACCTCTATAAGAAGTACCAGCAGCTCCGGCAGCATCGCCAGCCTAACTAATTATGATGGCGCTCAATGGGGGGGCTCCGCCGGTATAGCGTATTTTTTCAATCCCCATGTTTCGCTTGAAAGTGCACTGTATATAACAACTTCGGCCTACCAAACCCAGATTCCGACCACCCGTTTTGGATTTTCTTTAGGGCTTTATGCTTTTTTGGACAAGAAAAAGACGGAATAAGCGTTATTTAGCACCCAATTTAAAAATGAACAAGATAAAAAACATACTTACCTGTTGCCTGATACTGGCTGTTTCGGCCGGCGCATCAGCGCAAAGTAACCAGACTTTAATAGACAAAGTTATTGCCGTAGTAGGTGATAACATCATTCTTGAATCTGACGTTGAAGCCCAGTACCAGCAGTTAGCTGCGCAAAACCAGGCTACTCCCCTGCCTGCCGATGAGCGCTGCGTTCTTTTCGACAACCTTTTGCTTGATAAGCTTTTCTTATCGCAGGCTCAGATAGATAGCGTTACGGCCTCAACCGAAGAAGTAGATGCCGAGCTTGACCGCCGTATTAAATACTTCATCTCGGTTTTCGGTTCAAAAGAAAAGCTGGAAGAGTATTATGGCAAAAGCATTATCGAGCTAAAAGACGATTTTAAAGATGATATAGAAAAGCAGCTGGTATCTGATAAAATGAAGAGCAAAGCATTTTCGAACCTGAAAGTATCACCAGCCGAGGTGAAAGCGTTTTACGACAAAATACCAGCCGATAGCGTGCCTTTCTTTAATGCCGAACTGGAATTGGGTGAAATAGTGATGTTTCCGAAAGTAAGCGCCCAGGAAAAAGATTTTGCCAAAAAGAAACTTGAAGGCATCCGCAAAGAGATAGTTGACGGAGCCGATTTTTCAGTAAAAGCTATTCAGTATTCCGAAGATCCGGGCTCGTACCTTGACGGTGGAAGTTTGAACTGGATTGAAAGAGGTGAGTTAGTTCCGGAGTTTGAAGCCATTGCCTATAAACTGAAAGAAGGCGAACTGAGCGATGT